>FSYV01000114.1_pt1 | contig 15790 bp, 14 predicted proteins | sample 1638641 | NCBI WGS metagenome assembly FSYV01 (sample SAMEA3914813, study PRJEB12502) | metagenome | biome: forest; material: soil | place: Canada | collected 2011-07-07 | depth 0.3 m
GCATCCGATGTTCAGTCTCTGATTCGGCGCATGGTCGTGGATGCGAAGAAATCTGCAGTATTCTGGCTTGATGCCACTTTGCGGGTTGGGCATTGCCGTGCACTGCAGTTCGAAGAGGAATGGCGGTCTTTGTGAGAACGTCTCTTCGAGTCCTTGCATACCACTACAGCAGAATGCATGCCAGGCGTCTGGCCCGGTGGATCGATCCTGCGTGGCATTTTTGCGGGGGAATACGGGGGAGGCAAGGGAACGTCCGGCCTCAGCACGATGGCAACTCGAGGAAATGACCGTGCGTATTGCGACTTTTTTGCTGTTGCAGCTTTGCGCTTTTCGTCAGTGATGCCCAATATGCCGGGCTGTTCAGAGGAATGGTCTTACCATGGCATCATTTGACAAGGAATTGCCCCAAACTTTCACGCACCAGAATTGGAAGTTTGGTTAAAAAGTGCGACTTTTTTTCGAATGATTTTGCATTGAATACTACATATTGATTGAGTGATTCAATGTAATACTACATACAGTAAACTGAATGCTGAAAGCTCAAAAATTGTGCGCATCATCTTTGACTGTTGTGTCGTTTGCCGCTGCAGTTGATTTGGGCGCGACTGTTTGGTGGCACATTGCTGATTGGTTCATTGGGGCAGGCGCCCCCGATGGGATAAGGATGGTTTCCGCCTGAAAATATAAATCCCGCTATAGTATGACGCTGCAGTGATCGAACCCATACAAGAATTCAATTTTCCGGAGGAACCCTACCCATGAAACATTCCTACCTGCTGCGCGCATGCATGGCCGGCCTGGCCGCGTGGTCCAGCCTCGCCATGGCCGCCGATCCAGGCGCGCCGGCAACCAAGGTGCGCTCGGCTACTGACACCTACGACGGCGGGCTGAAGGTGCAAGACCCTTATCGCTGGCTGGAAAATGCCGCCGATCCGGCTGTCCACGCCTGGGGCGTCGCGCAAGACCGCCGTACGCGCGCCTATTTCGACAAACTGGCATTTCGCCAGCCGATGTACCAACGATTGATGGCGCAGATTTCTGCCTCGTCGAGTTCGTTCTACGGACTGCAGCCTGTTGGCGACAAGGTATTTGCCTATTTCAACCAACCGCCCAAGCAGCAGCCGATGCTGGCTGTGCTCGACAATAGCGCCGACCCTGCGAAGGCGCATGTCGTGCTCGATCCGAACGTGTTGAACCCGAAAGGCACGACCGCGATCGACTGGTTCGTAGCGTCACCCAAGGGCGACCTGGCGGCGGTGTCGATGTCGGACAACGGCAGCGAAGACGGCTCGGTGCATATCATCGACACGGCCAGCGGCAAGGAAGTCGACAAGACCATTCCGCGCGTGCAATACCCGACCGGCGGCGGCAGCGTCGCATGGCGCGCCGACGGCACCGGCTTCTGGTACACGCGCTACCCCGGTCCCGAAGAACCCGCTGAACGCCAGCATTTTTACCAGCAGGTGTATTTCCATAAGATCGGCGACGATCCGGCCAAAGACGCTTACGTGATCGGCAAGGACTTCCCCAAGGTCGCAGAAATCGCGCTCGACAGCCGCCAGAACGCCGATCACGTGGTGATTGCCGTTGCCAATGGCGATGGCGGCGAATATGCCCACTACGTGCTGGAGCAGGACGGCTCAATCAAGCAGGTCACGCGATTTGAAGACAAGGTGGTGGCCGCCACGATCGGCCCGGACGGTGCGATATACCTGATCTCGCATCAGGACGCGCCGCACGGCAAGTTGCTAAAACTGGCCCCTGGCGATACTGACTTGCACCACGCCAAACAAATCGTGGCGCAATCCGATGCCGTGATGCAGGTCGGCGGTGAATTCGGCGGCTCGCCGGTGGTCGTCACCAAGAACGCATTGTACGTACGCGAACTGGTCGGCGGCCCATCGCGCGTCGCGATTTTCGATCATGACGGCGCGCCGCGCGGCACGCTGCCGTTGCCCGACGTGGCGGCAGTCGACGAAGTCGAAGTCTTGAGCGACGGCAGTTTGCTGTATTCGGTGCGCACCTATCTCGCGCCGGCTTACTATGCGCGCTATGACGAAGCCGGCGCCGCCGCCCAGCCGACCAAGCTGCTGCAGACCAGCCCGGTAAAGTTCGACGACGTCGAAGTCGTGCGCGAGTTCGCCACCTCCAGGGATGGCACCAAGGTGCCGTTGAACATCGTGCGGCGCAAGGGCGTCAAGCTCGATGGCAGCAACCCGGTGCTGCTCTACGGCTACGGCGGTTATTCGGTCAACCAGACGCCGCATTTCCTCGGTGCGCCGACGCGTCTGTGGCTCGATGCCGGCGGCGTCTATGTAATTGCCAACCTGCGTGGCGGCGGTGAGTTTGGCGAAGAGTGGCACGCCCAGGGCGCGTTGACGCATAAGCAAAACGTGTTCGACGATTTTGCCGCCGCGGCGCAATACCTGATCGCGCAAAAATATACCAGCTCCGACCATCTCGCCATCATGGGCGGCAGCAACGGCGGCTTGCTCATGGGTGCCGAATTCACCCAGCACCCCGACATGTTCCGCGCCGTGGTGTCGATGGTCGGGATCTATGACATGCTGCGCGTCGAACTCGATCCCAACGGCCTGTTCAACACGACCGAGTTCGGCGCCGTGAAGAAGCCCGATCAACTGAAGGCGCTGCTCGCCTATTCGCCCTACCACCACGTCGTCAAGGGCACGAAATACCCGGCCATCTTCATGGCCACCGGCGAAACGGACGGTCGCGTCAACCCCATGCATTCGCGCAAGATGATCGCGCGCCTGCAGGCAGCCACGGCGTCGGACAAGCCGGTCCTGCTGAGCATCAATTCGCATGCAGGACACGGCATCGGCAGTTCGCTGGAGATCAAGGTGAACCAGACAGCGGATGTTTATAGCTTTCTGTTCGATCAGCTGGGGATGACGTTACCCAAGTAAGGGATGAAATTTCCACGCTTGAAGCCCGCTTTTGAGCGGGCTTTTTGCTGCCCAGGGCAATTAAACATTGGAGGTCGAGGGTCTTATTAATTATTATTTTGATAATTTTCAGTCGAAAGTGTTGAATGACGGTCTCTGTGCCGGTGGCTAGGGCGGTAGAATAAGCAGACTTTATTGGGAGAAATCCAGATGCATGTCGTCATCATCGTCTGCTTGTTGCTTGCGCTGGCATTTTTGCTCTGGCTGGCACTGAAGCCGAGCCAGGCCGCGCCGGATGTACCGAAACCCGGGCAGCACAATGGCAGTGCCGCAAGTAGCAATCGGTCAGGCGCCGATGCAGGCGTCAACGTGGCCTTCATTTCCAACGGCAACCTGTTCTACAAGACCGATGCCGGTGACGTAGAGCAGTTGCACAGCCCGTATGTGCAGGAAATGAGCGACCGCATGGAAAAGAGCCGCGAGCGGCATGCCTGGAAGGAGGGCACCAGTTTCGGCGTCTCGGCCGGGGCGCGCATGCGCACGTTCGATCAGGGCGAGGCGCGCATCATGGCGACTACTGCGCAATTCGAGGGCAGCAAACTGTTCTACTTCCTCAAGGACGAAGGCATGGGCGGATTGTTTGCCTATGATTTTGCCAGCCAGATCGAACAGCGTCTGCTGCATAAGCAAAGCCTGAACCTGTGCGACCTGCACCTTGATCTACGCAGCGACAAGCTGCTCGGTGCCTCCATCGTCAAGGGCGGCATGGCGCATATCGTGATGATGGATCGCGAAGGCAACGGCTTGCGTGAATTGACCGGCGGCGACACGTTCGATTCTGCGCCGGTATGGGCATCGCTGGACAACCGCGAAATTCTCTATCAATCGACCGGGCTGGCCCGCAACGAGCAGGGTCATATTCTGGCGCACGGCAATAGCACGATTCAACAGTTGAACCTTGGCTCGGGCAACATTTTGCCGGTGCTGGAAGATGCGCGGTTCGATTTCCTGCAACCGCGCGTGTGCGCCAAGGGCGATCTGCATTTCATACGCCGGCCCTATGAGGCGCCAAAATATGCCGCCAGCAGCTTCCTGATGGACACCCTGATGTTTCCGTTCCGCCTGTTGCGCGCCGTGTTCCATTACCTCAATTTCTTTTCCTTGATGTACACGCGCAAGCCGCTAACCAGCGCCTCCGGCCCGGCCATGCAGGCCGACATCAAGGACCTTATCCTGAAAGGCAAACGCATTGACGCCGAGAAGGCGCTGCGCTCGGAAGGCGCGGTCGATGGCGTGCCTTCGCTGGTGCCGCGCTCGTGGCAATTGATGCGCCGCACGCGCCTGGGGCAGGAAGACGTGCTGGCAACCAACGTGCTGTCCTACTGCATCACCGAGCGCGGCGATATCCTGTATTCGAATGGGCGCGGCGTGTTCCTGTTGTCGGGCGGTGCCGCGCCGCGGCTGGTTTTGAAAAGCGATTTGGTGAACGATGTCGTGTCCGGCGCGTCCGGTGCGCTGCGTACGGCAGGCATTCAAGCTGATGGAGTGGAAGCATGATGGCGGATTCGAAGATCGACCCCGGCATGGCAGCAGGCAACGCCCCGGAAGACGGCGCGCCGGGCTTCTCGCTCACCGGCAAGCGCCGCCCCATCCTGCAACTGGCGCTCCTCATTGCATGCGGCCTGGCGGCGTTATATGGTTACATGTGGTATGCCACCTCGCACTACGATTTGCCCAGGTTGAAGCCCTACGCTGGCGCCCAGGAGGATTTGTTCGGGCAGATGAAATGCCTGGTCGATTACACCGAACTCGGCAAAGTGAAGCCTGGTGTGGTTTGCCGCTTCACCAAGACTTACGACAAATTCTGGCTGCCGCCCAAGACGCTAGATCATTGCCTTACCTACAGCACCGATAATGCCGTGGCCGCCTTCGAATCACCCAGGCGCATCGAGTTCGATTTCATGTGTGAAGGCAACGACATGCGCGCCGTGCTGCCTTTTGTGGACGGTAAATACCGGCTGCAGGAAATCGGCATGACGTTCAAGAAATAGGGAGTTCTCCTCTTTGCGGCAACCCGGATATTCGGTGCCCGCAAGATATTCCGGCGAACCAAAAAAACGCCCGCCATGAGGCGGGCACAATCCAATCGCTAGGGGTTAGTCTCAAAACTGATCAGCACGGGAAGGCCGAGCAGTTTTGCGGCAGACGCCAAAGACTAGGAGGAGAACCATCAGTCTAGCGCCGCCCGCATTGTGCCGGAACGAATTTATTTGCATATCGATATGAAGCTGATCGGCGTCCGGGTACTCAAGCCCAGCTCAGATCGGTGCGTGCAAGCGGCAATTGCCGCACGCGCTTGCCGGTCGCCGCAAAAATCGCGTTGCACACTGCGGGCGCGAGTGGCGGCAAGGCCGGTTCGCCCAGGCCGGTCACCGGGAAATCGGTCTTGAGGAAATGGACCTTGATGGCGGTCGGCGTCTGCGGCATGCGCAGCAGCGGATATTCGTGGAAATTGCTTTGCACGATGCGGCCATGCTCGATGTTCAATTCGGGATACATCAGCGTGGAGAGGCCATCGATCACCGAACCCTGCACCTGGTTTTCGGCACCGCTCGGATTGATGATCTGCGCGCCGATGTCCGACACCACCACCACGCGGTCGACCTTCAGCTCGCCGCTCTTCGATACCGTCACTTCGGCGACTTCGGCGATATAGCCGCGATGGCTGAAGTGGCAGGCGATACCCTGGCCCTGGCCGCGCGCGAATTGGCGCTTGCCCCAGCCGGATTTTTCCGCCACGGCCTGCAACACGTGCTTCATGCGGCCGACATTGTAGGGCACGCCTTTTTCGCCGGTGCCCGGCATCACGTCCTTGTCGCCCAGCAGGTCGAGGCGGAACTGCAGCGGGTCGGCACCGGCCGCGTGGGCCAGTTCATCGATAAAACTCTGGAACACCCAGGCGAACACATTGCTGCCCGGCGCGCGCCATGGCCCCATGGGAATGCTGCATTCGAGCGACGTTTGCTCGAGCAGGCAATTGGGTATCCAGCGGCCGGGAAATTCGTCACCGCTCAGCGCCGCGCCGCTGCCCGGTTGCAGGCTGCTTTTGCCATCCTTTTCGATCCGATTGGCGAAGGTAATGAAATGATTTTGCCACGCGGTGACCGCACCTTTGGCGTCGACCGCGCCGCGCAGGAAGTGAAAGCCGCCGGCGCGGAAATGGTCATGCTGCAAATCGTCTTCACGCGTCCACGTGAGCTTGACCGGCGCCTTGACCTTCGTGGCGATTGCCGCCGCCTCGACCGCAAAATCGCTGCTCAGGCGGCGCCCGAAGCCACCGCCGCTGCGCGTGATGTGCAGGGTAATCTTTTCCTTGGCGATGTTCAGGGTCGAGGCAACCAAATCCTGTGCCGAACCGGGGTTTTGCGTGGGTGCCCAAAGTTCCAGCGTGCCATCTTCCGGCTTGAACCAGGCCGTGCAGTTCTGCGGCTCGAAGCTGGCATGCGAGATGAAAGGATAGACATACGACGCTTCCACCGTTTTCGCCGCACTGGAAAAAGCGCTGGCAACGTTGCCGTCCTCGCGCAGGATAGTCTCGCCGCGTTTGCCGGACAGTTCCTTCGCCTTGGTCTTGAAGCCATCCCAACTATGCGTAGCGCCGCTGCCTTCGTCCCATTCAACCTTCAATTGCTTGCGTGCGCTGAATGCGGTCCAGGTGGACGACGCGACGATGGCCACACCGGATGTCAAGCCGCGGGGATTGTTGGCCACACCTTCCACGATGAAGGCGTCATGCACGCCGGGCAGCGCCTTGATTGCAGACAGGTTGGCACTCTTGGCCTTGCCGCCCAGGGTAGGGCATTTCACAAACGTGGCATACAGCATGCCTGGCAACTTGGTGTCGATGCCGAACAAGGGCTTGCCGGCAACCACCAATGCATTATCGACACCGCCGATGCGTTGGCCGATGATCTTGTAATCGGCCGGTTTCTTCAGCATCACGGCGTCGGGAGCGGGAACCGGCAAGGAGGCCGCCTTGGCCACCAAAGCCTTGTAAGGCAGGCTGCGGTTGCTTGCCGTGTGCCAGACGGCACTGTCGGCGGCATGGCATTCGGTCGCGGGTACGCCCCAGGTCTGCGCGCCGGCCTGGACCAGCATCGTGCGCGCCGTCGCGCCGAGCTTGTGGAAATCGTTGTAATTATTGGGTGTCGAGGTCGAACCGCCGGCGCTCTGGCTGCCATAGGCCGGATTCAGGTCGCCCTGCACGATGTGCACATCCTTCCAGTTCACTTCCAGTTCTTCGGCAATCACCATCGGCAGCGAAGTCTTGATGCCCTGGCCGATTTCCGGCTGCTTCGAGACGATGCGCACGCTGCCATCGGCGCCGACGCGGATGAAAGCGTTTGGTGCGAATTCTGCGGGGTCATCGGCGACTTTGGCGATCTGCGCGGCGGCGCCGGCATGCGCGCCATACAGACCGAGCAGCAAGCCGCCACCGGCAGCGGCTGTGGTTTGCAAAAAACGCCGGCGAGAAGATGAGGTCACGGATGGCGATTTGACCATAGCAGTGGAGGTAGTCATTATTTAGCTCCTCCCTTGGCATTGATTTCGGCGGCACGATGGATGCCCGCCTTGATCCGTATGTAGGTGGCGCAACGGCACAAGTTGCCGGCCATGGCGTCATCGATTTGCGCATCGCTAGGCTGCGGCGTGCTCTTGAGCAAGGCCGCCGCCGTCATGATCTGGCCAGCCTGGCAATAGCCGCATTGCGGCACGTCCAGCTCTTGCCAAGCCTGTTGCAGGGGATGCATGGCATGCGCATCGAGGCCTTCTATCGTGGTTACTTTTTTCTCGCCGAGCGAAGAAACCGGTGTGAGACAGGCGCGGGCAGGCACACCGTCGATGTGCACCGTGCATGCACCGCATTGGCCGATGCCGCAGCCGAATTTGGTGCCGACCAGATTCAGGCTGTCGCGCAAGGCCCACAGCAATGGCGTATCCGGTAGAAGTTCGACGTGGTGTTGCGTGCCATTTACATTCAAAACGTATTGATTCATTGCCTTGGACCGTGCTCGGGAATAGGAATTAATTGTAGCGCGAGTGCCGCGATCCTGCTTGGCACCTGTTTTTCGGCTACCTCGCAATGCCCATCATCGTGCTGCACATGCCGTACATCCTGGATTAGCGTCGGCATGGCGGCACGGGAATTTATATGTTTTCGGCAAGGAACGCCAACGTGCGTCCCTGCGCCAAGGCCGCGGCGCGTTGATGGTATTTTTCCGGACGGCCCCAGCTATTGAAGGCATGGCCCACGCCGGGGTAGTCGAAGAAAATTGCGTTGCCTCTGCCGGCAAAGGCCACTTTCACCGCCACCACCTTGTCCGGCGTGATGTGGTCGTCGTCGTTCGCGTGGTGGAACATGATCGGTTGGGTGATGGCGGGCGCCACGTCGAGATGTTGATCGATGCCGCCGCCGTAAAAGCACACTGCTGCGTCGGCCTTGCTCAAGGCCGCGGCGCGGAACGCCAATTGACCGCCAAGGCAATAGCCTAGCGTGGCGACCTTGCCTGTCACTTGCGGTAGCTTGCGCAAGGCCGCGACGGCGGCGGCAACATCGAATGACGCCAGCGCTGTATCGACGCGACCGTAGTACTCGAATGCCTGCTTGTTGCCGCTTTCGTCATATGCCAGGTCTACACGTGGAGCAATGCGCCAGAACACGTCCGGCGCCAGCACGACGTAGCCGGACAGCGCGTACTGGTCGGCCACGGTGCGGATGTGTTCGTTGACGCCCCAGATTTCTTGCACCAGCACGATGCCCGGCCCGGTGCCGGTCGGCGGCAAGCTCAGGTAACCGGTCAGCCCGGCGGCGCCTTCGGTTGGAATGTTGATCCATTGTGCGTTCATAGCGAATTCCTTTTGTGCGTTTGAGTGTTAGGCGGGAAGTATTGTACCCATGCTTTTTAAATGTCGTGCGACGCTGCTGCGCGGCATTCATTGCCGGGAAACAGGTCGCGGCAGCATCGGGGCAAGATGCAAGTCAGTGTTTGATTTTGCCGCGCAAAACGCGCACCGACAACAATCGGCCGAAGCAAAAAAACACCAGCGCAACCAATGCCGCCAACTCGGCTACCGTATAACCCAATTGCTTACCCTGCCACAAGGCGCCAAACCAGTCGTCAAGCTGCGCCGCCAGCAGCGCGCTTTGACCGCCGATACGGCCCACGTCGTATTGGTAGCGGCGGGAATATTCCTTCGGTACGCCGAAGTCGGCCGTGCCATCGGTAAGAAAGCTTGTGTCAGGGTCGGGCGGCGTGAAGGCAACAATCGCTGCACCGCTCAAGGCGCCTGCGAACAGAATGACTGCAGCGATCAGGTAAAGCCGCTGATGGATGTGCAAGCGCTTGAAACGTTGTTTCCATGCTGTCAGGTTCATTGTTGTCGTTCCTTGGAGTTCGACGATTATAATGGCAGGCGCGCCGAACGCGTTGGTGCCGGCTTTCCGGAAGCAGGGCGGTAATGTCGATGCGCTTATCGAGCGTGTCGCCGAAACGCCTGCTTCGGCGAACGTGCTGCGGCGGGTTGGCCAGATAGTCTGCCGGCGCAGTTAGCGTGGCGTTGCCGTCGCCGGTGCGACAAATTGTCACATTTCCGGATTCGATCGATTCGCATAGAATGCGTGCTGACCGAACCCTGGAAATGAATCTCGATGATCAGCTTCTGGCAGGTGCGCGCTGTAACGGCGGGCGCGCTAAGTATCCTTTCGTTTGAAGCTATGGCTTGCGCAACGTGCGGCTGCTCGCTGACCAGTGACGCCGCCACAGGATTTTCCTCGGCGGCCGGCTGGCGCGTCAGCCTGGAATATGACTATCTCGACCAGAACCAGTTGCGCAACGGCTCCGGCGCCATCACGGCAGGGCGCGTGGCGGCGATCAACGACGCCGGCGGCAACCAGGAAGTCGAGCACGACACCATCAATCGCTATACCACCCTCGGCATCGGCTATTCGGCCAATGCCAATTGGAGCTTTAGATTGCTGCTGCCCTACATCGACCGCGGCCATACGACCTATGGCGCGGCAGCCAATCCACTGACACCGGACCAATTGAGCGGCGCAACCGCGACCGGGCTGGGCGATGCAAAATTCCTGATCAATTATCAAGGCCTGCTGCCGACTCATGCGCTGGGCCTGCAACTGGGTGTGAAGCTGCCAACCGGACACTATGGCGGTCCAAATGCAGAGGGCACGGGCAGCGTGGGACGCAGTCCGGTGGCGTTTTCCACCGGGCCGAACGCGCAGAATCCCGCGCCGGGAAATCTGCTCGACACCAGTTTGAATCCCGGCACCGGTAGCACCGACCTGATTGCCGGCGGCTATTATTTTCAACCGGTGAGCCAGGATTTCGATGCTTTCGTCAACGCGCAATTTCAAGCGGCCGTGACGCAGAAACTCGATCAGCCGGGCGCCAACTACCGCCCCGGCAATCAGGCCAGCCTGAGCTTCGGTTTGCGCTATGAAGCCGACCCGGCCCTGGTGCCGCAGGTGCAGGTCAACGTAACCCATCGCAGAGGCGATCAGGGTGCACTGGCCGATGTCGGCGACACTGCAGGCACGGTTGCCTATTTGAGTCCCGGATTCAGCTGGAGCGCCTTGCCCAAGCTACAGGTGTATGGCTTCGTGCAATTGCCGGTGTACAGCAAGCTGGCCGGCTATCAACTGTTTCCGCGCTGGACGGCGACGACTGGGTTAAGCTATGCGTTCTGAAAACCATGTCCTGCGCAAATGGATAGGTAGTGACGGATAATCTTACGGATCAACAATATTGAATTCACCTGACTCCATGAAGCAAGTAGACACAGGGCGCGCCGTCAATGCATCGCGCCGCGCTGCGTTGCGCCTGCTCCTCGGCAGCGGTGCCGCGACACTGGCCGGCATGTTGCCGCGAGTCGCGCTAGCCAATGAATTGAGGCTGGGCGAACTTGCGCCGCCGCTGGTCTTGCACACGCTCGATGGCAAGAAAATTGCCACCCGCGATTTGATCGGCGACGTGGTCATCGTCACGTTCTTTGCCTCGTACTGCGAACCATGCCTCGAAGAATTGCCGCTGCTCTCGCGATATGCGGAAGCAAACGCGGCACGCGGCCTGCATGTGCTGGGATTCAGCCTGGATGGCGCCGAACTGATCGCCGATGTACGCAAAGTCGCCGCAACCTTGAGTTTCCCGGTCGGCCTGCTCGGAAGCGCCTATGCAGGTGGATATGGACGCATGTGGCGCATGCCGGTCAGCTTCGTGATCGACCGCCAGGGCAGGCTGGTTCACGATGGCTGGCTAGACAAGCAGCCTAGTGTCACAGCAGAGTTTTTGCAACACTTTGTGGAACCCTTGTTCGGCTGATTTCTTGTTTGTCGAGTGCAAAATCATGCTGCGGTGGCATGCAGGGCGTTCAATGATTCCGCCGTCGCTGCATCAGCCGGATAAAACGCTTCCAATGCCAGTTCCGACAAGGTGATATCGCGCGGCGTGCCGAACACGGTGGTGGTCGAGATCAACGACAAGATGCCTGCATCGGTGCGTAACACGAGTGGCACCAGCACGCCGCCATGGTCGCTCGGCGCGGCACCGTTGACAGGCTGCGTGTCGCCGGCATAGCCCAAGAGTTCCTGCAAAAGTTCGATCAGCACCAGGTCATTGGTGACGACGATCTGGCGGCGTAGACGGTCCAGCAAATGCGCGCGCCACTCTGCGAGATTGGCGATGCGCGGCGCCAAGCCTTTGGGGTGCAGGCTGAGACGGAGCACGTTGATCGGCGGCGTCAAGAGGGCCGGGTCGCCAACGCCGGCCAAAAGCGGTGCCACGGCTGCGTTAGCTGCCAACAGGTTCCAATGCCTGTCGATCGCCAGCGCCGGGAATGGCTGGTGCCCTGTCAAAACCTGATCGATTGCCTGCCGTGCTTCCGTCATGGCGGGATCGTCGAACGAACGTTCGGTGTAGATGGGTGCATAGCCTGCGGCCAGCAGCATGGCATTGCGCTCGCGCAGCGGCACGTCGAGCCGCTCCGCGAGGTGCATGAGCATGTCGCGGCTGGGCAGTGCGCGTCCGCTTTCCATGAAGCTCAGATGGCGCTGCGAAATCTCGGCTTCCAGCGCAAACGCCAACTGGCTCATGCGTCGACGCTGGCGCCAGGTGCGCAGATAGTCACCAGCGGCGGGCGCAGCCGCGCTCAATTGCCGGTCTCCGCGCTGGTCGGCACCTTGTCGAGAAAGCCGGTGACCGAGGAGAGCCGCCCGTCCGCCACGACGGCAAAATCGGTTCCCTTGATCATGTCGGCCTGGTCCGCCGGACCGAGCATCCACGAGAAGCGGATCTTGTCGGTATAAGCGTCGGGTTGGCCGTCGAGCGCAAAGCGGAAACCGGGAAAGCGCTCGTGGACGGCGCCAATTAGTGCGCTGATATGCTCGCGTCCGCGCGCCTGCATCATCGGGTCGGCATAGGTGGCGCTTGCTTCCCATCCTTCGGCGAGCAAGACGCTGCGGCGTGCCGCATCGGTTTCGTTCCACACGGCGATATAACAGTCAGCGATTTGGCGGGCGCTTTGCACGGTTTGGTTCATGGCATTCTCCTTGGTTGGTTACCTGTAGAGTTCAGGCAAGGCCAGTATAAAAAGGAAAAGGAGCTGTCTCAATTACGTGGCAGGTAATCGCCGTGCGGCACGGCATACCTGCTAATACTTCTGCGAGTGATCATACCGCAAGATCAATTATTGCTTCATTTCGATATCGACAATCGCCTGTCCCTGCTCCTTGAGGAACGCCGTGATCAAATCCGCAAACACGGACGGCCCGTTGTCGGAGTTAGTGAAGATGATCAAGCCGCTTTTCGATGCCGGTAGAAGGAATGCAAGAGTTTGCACACCGGGGTCGGAGCCGCCGTGCGACAGCGCAATCGTGTCGCCCGGCAGGTCGGTATAGATCTGCCAGCCGAGACCCATGTAGCGATGCTCTTTGGTTTTCACCGTCGGCGCCGTCATTTGCTCATACAGCGCCTTGGTGATGCCGTCTGCATTCATCATGGAAACCATGAAACGGCCATAATCTCCTACTGTCGTCTTCAACAGATCGGCGGCATTCGGCTCGGTATTTTCCGTGATGGGCAGAGGATTGCCCTTGGCATCGTGCGGGATGGCGAAGCGGTTTGCGTAGAGCGCCCCATTCCAGGTAAATTGCGTATCGCGCATGCCGAGCGGCTGGAAAATCTGCGTGGTGGCAAGTTGCTCCAGCGATTGGTGGAATTTGGCCTCCAAGGCGCGGCGCAGATACTCGAAGCCTTCGCCCGAGTAGCCATAGCGCGTACCTGGTGCGGCGTCAAATGCCAGCTTGCCTGTCTTGCCCTGCCAGCGCCAGTTGGGGAAGCCGGTCTGGTGATTGAGCACGTGGCGCGTGGTGAGTTGCATCGCGCGCGCATCGTTCTTGACGTCTGGGTCGATCCAATAGTGTGCAAGCGGTTCGTCGATATCCCACAGGCCTTGGCTCGCCAGTTTCAGGGTCACCGCCGAAGTCACCGTCTTGGTGATCGAGGCCACGTTGAAAACCGTGTCGAGCGGAGCGGCGACGCCTTGCTTCAGTTCGCCGTAGACGCGCACTTCCTGCAGCCTGCCGTCGCGGATCACGCCCAGCCCGAGCGCCGGTATACCCTTGCTTTTGAGCCAGGACTCGACCTTTGCCGCGTCATCGAACGACGGTGCGGCCTGCGCCGCCGCAGGTGCGTCTTCGTGATCGTAGCTCAGGGCGCGCGACAGCTTCCACTTGCCGCCTTCAAGCAGCCAGAGATGCGTGAACGAGGCATGCCCGGTCACGTGTTCCGGCTTGCCGGGTTCTGTTGCATAGAAACTGTGCTCGCCAGTCTGGATTGCGCCATAGAGCGCGCCGTTTTTCTCCAAGCGGTGCACGGCCAGCGAACCGGGCGCCAATTCGCGCCGCGCGAGATAGTTCAGGTTGAAGATGCCTTTTCGGATGCTGTCCAGAAAGGCGGCCTTGCCCATCGTTTCGCCGCCCTTGTCGTGATAGAACTCGAAGTTGTCGCTGATCAATTCCTCGAACGGCTTGATGTCATGCGTGTTATAGCCGACATCGAACAGGCGGCTATCGCAGGCTTTGAGCGTGGCAAACAATTCCGTCTGGTCGATCGGCTGCGCACTGACAGGGATTGAGAGCAGGGTCGATGCGGCAAGCATGGCGAGGCAGTATCTGGCCAGGTGCGACAGTGGTTTGATCATTCCGGTCCCCTTGATGAGAGAGGCCAACTGTAGCAGTGTTTGTTTTGACCAGCGCCTGGATTGCGATGAAGTGCGGAAATGTGGGGATAGACTACATGGAGCCGTCGGTGCGCGTGGTTTCGCTGCGCGCTTGAGTCGAATTTCCAAAATGCCGAGACGAAGCGCATACGGAACCGGAAAATGCCGCAAACCCTTGTAAATTTCCGCCACAGCCTTGTTGCCGTGGTTGACACATTTACTTGTTCGCATGCATGGTGTCATATTCCCTGATTTCGCCCTGTATGTGCTCAACCAAATCGTTGGGCACTGTGAGTGAAAGTTGGTAGTGCTCGATTTGCAATCCATCCTTGGTGTTGCGGATCACGCCCGACGCTTGGCAGATTCCCATCTGGGTATCGAGCTGTTCGTCGAACCAGATGTAGCTGTGGTCAGAAGAGAAATCGATATTGCGCTTGATCGCATGGAAAGACCATGCCTTGCCTTTGTCGAAATAAGGCTTGGCCCAGACTTTGAAGTCATCGCGCTGCCAGCGTTCGGTCTTGTCGGTGCCGATATACACGCCTTGCGGCGCGATCTTGTCGAAATAGCGAGGGCGGGCGTGGGCGGCATCGTCGTGCCATTCGTCGAGAAATGCAGCGACCCGGATTCTAAACGCCGCGTCGGTGTCGGCACTTTGCGCCGTGGCCGACAGAGCGAAGCACAGCGTGCAGAATAAAAAAATGATCCGTTTCATTGGCTTTCCTCGCACAAGGGAATTCAAGTTCGACATCGACATGGAGTTTAGCAGCGAACGAGAGGTGAGGTCGGACTTGTGGTTTTTCGCATTGTTATTGTGTTGGAGCTTGCCCGTGCGGATTGCAGGGCAGCAGCGACAAGAACCAATCGCGTCGCTGAACCGGCGTGCTTCGTTACGATAGCGCGCGGTTTGCGCCCTTGTGAGTGATTTGTGCGACAACAACCGAAGGTTTGGCGGTATGGCGCAATGCCGTCGGATCGGCGTTCTCGTTGACGGAAAATCCGCCGCCGATGAATTTCGCCATCAGGAAATAACCGATCACGGCAACGATTCCCAGCATCAGTGCGCCGAAGAACGACGTATCTAGGATGAACTTGAACGCGAATAGAAACGACAGCGGCGCAATGACCAGCGCGAGCGGCATGCCCGCCGCCATGCCGATGACACTGCCGATGGTTCCCACGATCAGTGCCAGAGCGGAGCGCAGCAGGGTCGGCCGCTCGGCGCCGGTGATCTTCGCGCCTATCCAGACGGGCAAAGAGCCAACGACGACAAATCCTATCGCCCAGGCGATTGCCGGGATGCCGCTGATTGCCAAAGTGCCCATGATCTTCCTCAAATATTAGAGGTTGCAAAATAGCATCTAGTAAATGACTTTAATATCCCATATTCATGGGATGCGCGAGAATTGACTAGCGATGTAATTTCGCTGGAAAATCGGCGCATTAGCGCCTATCCTGCATGAGTTGGCGTTGCGGACCATACTGCTCGCCGCATAGGGGAGGGCACATGAAAACTATTTTTCGGGCGCTTGTCGCTCTGGGTTTCCTATCAACCCTGGTAGCATGTGGCGGGGGGGGGGCGGCGCCGCCGC
>FSYV01000187.1_pt1 | contig 15767 bp, 14 predicted proteins | sample 1638641 | NCBI WGS metagenome assembly FSYV01 (sample SAMEA3914813, study PRJEB12502) | metagenome | biome: forest; material: soil | place: Canada | collected 2011-07-07 | depth 0.3 m
ATCAGGCATGGCGACTATCCATTCGCCCATCAATTCCCGATATATCTGGGCAATCCATGCAGGCATGCCGCATCCGAACTACAATAATGCCTCTTTGGTACGGCAGCATGATCATTCGAAAGCCTGAGACACGCTGCACCCCGCATCCTATAACCAACTGAAAGGACGAACATGGAACATACTTTACCGCCCCTGCCCTATGCAATGGATGCACTGCAACCACATATCTCCAAGGAAACGCTGGAGTTTCACTATGGTAAGCACCATCAGACCTACGTGACCAACCTGAACAACCTGATCAAGGGCACGGAATTCGAATCGGCCACGCTGGAAGAGATCATCAAGAAATCGTCTGGCGGCGTTTTCAACAACTCGGCGCAAGTGTGGAATCACACGTTCTACTGGAACGGCCTGAAGCCGAATGGCGGCGGCGCACCGACCGGCGCGCTGGCCGATGCGATCAACACCAAGTGGGGTTCGTTCGACAAGTTCAAGGAAGAATTCACCAAGTCCTGCGTCGGCAATTTCGGTTCGGGCTGGACCTGGCTGGTGAAGAAGGCCGACGGTTCCGTCGACATCGCCAATACCTCGAACGCCGCCACGCCGCTGACCGGCGCCGACAAGCCATTGTTGACCTGCGACGTCTGGGAACATGCCTATTACGTCGACTACCGCAATGCCCGTCCGAAATACGTCGAGGCATTCTGGAGCCTGGTGAACTGGGATTTCGCGGCGAAGAATTTCGCCTGATAAATTACGTGGCAGCCGGCTTGGCTGCCGACGTAGAAGACGATCTGGCGGGCGCTTCGCAAAATACATTTGTGTAGCGCCCGGTGTGTTGCCGATTTGCGATGGCAGCAATCCCCCTTCCGGTCGCCGGCGTAGCCGCGACCGGGATGAAATCCCCACAAGATCACAGTATTCGCGGCGCTCGCAAAACACCCTCCAAAAGCCGCACAAATACGTTGCCATACAGAAAAACGATGCTATACTCTGAACGAAGAATCGCATCGACTTCTGCCTTTTGCCCTTGCTTCGGAACCTAAATCCTCACGCTTCCGAAGGCTTACGCAAGGTGCCGATTCACGACGTGCCATGTTGCACTGTCAATATTTCGTCCTCCCCGGCCCAATTCCGCCGATTGTTCACCTGCCAGTGCTTGCCGATCCACCGTTGCGGGACATTGTCGTCCTGACCCGACATCGGTCGTCCCTGTGCAGCCATTTCAACGCGGTTGCGCCATTGCTGTTGCAACGGGATGCCGGCTGATGGCTTGCCGCCTTTCGAGGCATTGCAGTCATTTCCACCCGATTGGGGCAATCCATAGCAGATACCCGAGTCCGCTTCATGAGGAGAACCAGTGTGTCGAATTTGAAGAAAATACCCGTGGCAGAACTGAAGGTCGGCATGTACCTGTATGCATTGTCCGGGTCTTGGGTCGAGCATCCTTTTTGGCGCTCAAAATTCATCATCGAAGATCCGAACGACATTTTGATGATTGAAAAAAGCCCTGTGCAAGACGCCTGGATCGACGTTGAAAAATCAGCCGGCGCGTTGCCGAACGATTTTCGATGCGCCGTGCAAATCCTGCCAGTGTCGGGGGGCACCACCGAAGAAAACATCCAGCTGGCCGCAAAAAACTCGACACAACCGACCTCGCTGGCCGTCGAGATCGAACATGCGAAGAAAATTCGCGCCTACGCGAGCCAAATGATCAAGGCGATCTTTGATGAAGCGCGTGCAGGCAAACCGATTTCTTTCGAAGCTGCACGCGATCTGGTGCAACAGGTTGCATTCTCCGTGATGCGCAATCCGGGCGCATTGATCAGCGAAGTGCGCTCAAAGACAGCCGACGACTATTTCGCCATGCACTCGGTAGCCGTATGCGCTTTGATGATTGCGCTTGCGCGTCAACTCAAGCTCAGTGACAACGAGATTCGCGAGGCCGGTTTGGCCGGGCTGCTGCATGACCTCGGCAGTGTCGATACGCCCGGCGAAATTCTGCATCTGCCCGGCGCGCTGAGTGAGACCGAATTTGCCATCGTCAAGCATCATCCGGTGCAGGGGCATTGCCTGCTGGTGCAAGGCGCAGCCATGAGCAGCGCGGTGCTGGACGTGTGCCTGCATCATCACGAGCGCCTCGACGGATCGGGTTACCCGTTCGGCCTGTCCGGCGAACAAATCAGTCGGTTTTCCAGGATGGCGGCAATATGCGATGTCTACGATGCAATCACATCAAACCGGCCGCACAAGAAGAGTTGGAGCCCGACGGATGCGATCAGGATCATGGCCGAGTGGAGCGTCGATCAATATGACAAGGAAATTTTCGCCGCATTCGTCAACTGCGTCGGCATGTACCCGATCGGGTCCATGGTGCGCCTGACTTCCGGCAAACTGGGCATCGTCGTGCAACAAACCGCAAACGCCCCGGCGATGCCGACGGTAAAGGTATTCTTCGCACCGCAAGCGGGATACCTTCGAACCCCCGAAGTCGTAGACCTGTCGCGCCATGACGCACAGGAGCGGGCCGAAGACATCGTTGAATGCGACGATGCGGTGAAGGTGGGCGTCAAGAACCTCGACCAGATGTGGGCTGAACAATTCGGCGCCAACGCCGCATGAAAGCGGCAGTGACGCAACATCATCGCGTCATTGCCGCTTTTTTCTCAATCCAGCCATCTCGACCGTCAAGCGGTCAAAGCGTGCCCAGCGATTGGTTGAAGCGCGCCGCATCCTGATAGCCGATCACCCTGCCGCCTTCGATCTCTTTGCCCGCCTTGTCGAACAGGATGATCCCGGGCGGGCCAAAGAGTCGGAAGTGCTTGAGCAATGCCTTGTCGTCGTCATTGTTGGCTGTCACGTCCGCCTGCAGCAGCAGCATGCCGGAGAATTTCGCTTGCACTTGCCGGTCGGGAAAGGTGAGTTTTTCCATTTCCTTGCAGGATACGCACCAGTCGGCATAAAAATCGAGCAGCGCCGGTTTGCCGCCATTGCGTGCCAACAGCGCATCGAGTTCGCCCAGCGATTTGACGCGCACGAATTCCTGCCTGACCGGTGCAGCCCCCTGGCCGCCAAGGTGGGCCAGCGGCGCCCAGGGATCGGTTCCGCCAGTGCCGAGGCCGATCAACTGCATGCTGCCGAACAAGACGAACAGCAGGCCGCACATCTTGCCGACCCAATGCAGGCGCTGGTGCCAGATCAGGTAAGAGCCGTAGGCGACGCCTATTGCCGCCCAGCCTGCCATCTGGATCTTGCCGGGCAACACCGGCGACACCATCCACAACGCCAGCGCAATCATCAACACGCCGAAGAAATGCTTGACCTCGACCATCCACGTGCCGGCGCGCGGCAAGAGCGACCCGGCTGACAGGCCCACCAGCAGCAGCGGCACGCTCATGCCGCATGCCATGGCGAACAAGGCGCTGCCGCCGACGACGACGTCATGCGTCTGGCTCAGATAGACCAGGGCGCTGGCCAGCGGCGCGGCAACGCACGGCCCGACGATCAAGGCCGACAAGGCGCCCATCACGAACACGCCTGCCAACTTGCCGCCTGCCTGCTTGCCTGATGCCGTGGTAAGCCGGGTCTGGATGAACGACGGCATCTGCAACTGGTAGACGTCGAACATCGACAGCGACAACACCAGCATGAGAACTGCAAAGGAACCGAGAACCCAGGGGTTCTGCAGGCGTGCTGCCAGGCCTTCGCCGACCAGCCCGGCGGCGACGCCCATGATGGTGTAGACCAGCGCCATGCCGAGCGCATAGGCCACCGACAGCGTGAACCCGCGCCGCCGTCCGACTCCGGCGCCCTCGCCGACGATGATCGACGACAGGATAGGCACCAGCGGCAATACGCAGGGCGTGAATGACAGGCCCAATCCGATCAACAGGAACAGAGGCAGAATCACCACCAGCTTGCCGCCATGCAGGGCCGCCTCGATGGTGCCTGCTTCACCGGTGGCGACAGATGCCACGTCGTGGCTGGCTTGCTCCAGACCGTTTGCCGCAGCGGTTGCCGCAGTAGTTGGCATACCAGTCGGTACATTTGCCGGCAAGCTTGTCGACACGGCAGTCGACGTCGACAATGCCGCATCCGATTGCATCGGTGGGTAACACAACCCCTTATCGGCGCAGCCCTGCCCCGTCACGCTCAGGGTGAAATTCGCCGCACCGGATTTCACCGGCACCAGGATGGTGACCTCTTTGCGATAGACTTCGACATTCTTTTGAAAGGTATCGTCATACTCCATTTTCCCAGCCGGAAAAACCGCTACGCCGAGGCTTGCATCCCTGGCTTCGAACTTGAAGCGCTCGCGGTACATGTGATAGCCATCGGCGATCTTGTAAGTTACTTCGGCCGTTTGCCCATCGCGCATTTTGGCCGCAAACTGGAAGGCTTTTCCGGGGTCGAGAAATTCATCGTCCGCTGCATGTGCCTGAAAAGCGGCCAGCGACGACAACAAGATCATTGCAAAAGATAAAGTGCGCAAGATTGCACTTCGATAAGCGGTCAACATGGTGTTCCTTCCTGGGATTTTCGCTTCGCGCACTTGCGTGGGGGTGCACATGCGTATTAACTGCGGGTTCGAACGGTTACTGCGTTAATGCGCAATTGCCTTGATATGGTTCAATTTTCCTGCCGTGTGCAAATTTTCGGCGGCATCGAACCTTTTTCGCACGAACCGGTATTTACACTGGATCAAGCAAAAGCCCCATCCGATGCCAATTTGCAAATGCGGATAGAATGACTTTCGCAATTCGATCAAAACTCCAAGATGCCACATCCACCCTAACCACTCTCGCAAGAGGAGACCATCATGCTAAAGACCCTATTCGCCGCCGCCGTGCTCGGCGCCGTTTGCGCACTACCGGCCCAGGCTGCACTGCAAAACGGCGCAGCCGCACCTGATTTCACGACCCAGGCTTCCATAGGCGGCAAGGTATTCACATTTGCGCTCGGCGATGCGCTGAAGAAGGGCCCGGTCGTGCTGTATTTCTACCCGGCCGCCTTCACGCCAGGCTGCACGATCGAGGCGCACGACTTTGCCGATGCAGTTGATCAGTACAAAGCCTTGGGTGCGACCGTGATCGGCGTGTCGCACGACGACATCGACAAACTAAACAAATTCTCGGTCACCGAATGCCGCAGCAAGTTCGCTGTCGCAGCCGACACCGATCAGCACATCATGAAGGCCTATGACTCCATCCTGGCACTCAACCCCAACTATGCCAACCGCACTTCCTATGTCATCGCGCCGGATGGCAAGGTGATTTACTCGTACACGGCGCTGGCACCGGAAAAGCATGTCGAAAATACGCTCGCCGCCGTCAAGCAATGGCGCGCGGCGAATCCGGCAAAGTAACGCTAGACACCCTCAAGGCTAACCCTGCCCGGCGCACCGTAGCAACGGTGCGCCGTTCGCGCGCCTGAACCCGATATCTGCCACAGGATCGCCGACAATCCAGCCGATTCCCCGATCAGCTTGCCTGCCGTTCACGTTGCATTTACGAAGACCCGGTATATTCCGCTGCAAATAGCCGCTCGATGCGCGGCGATGCGGAGATTGCGGCGTGAACACATTACCATCGGGTCAGAACAAAACATCTCATTCATTGAAAAAGCCCGTCCTTTGGCTGTTTGTCGCGGGCGTCGCGCTGGCAATCGCCGGCGGGTACTATTGGTGGGACAAGGCGCACGCCCAGCCGCGCTATGTGACTGCCGAGGTGACGCAGGGCGATGTGGAGCGCTCGGTCAATGTCACCGGCTCGATCAACCCGCGCACCACGGTGCAGGTCGGCTCCTATGTTTCCGGCACGGTAAAGACCCTCTCTTGCGACTTCAATACGCAGGTCAAGGCGGGCCAGGTTTGCGCTACCATCGATCCGTCGACCTTCCAGGTTGCCGTCGACCAGGCCGCCGCGCAGCTCAACAGCAGCAAGGCCCAATTGCACAAGGATGAAGCGGCACTGGTGTATGCCAGGACGGTGTTCGAGCGCGACACCAAGCTGTTGAAAGACGGTGTGGTGGCGCAGGAAGTGGCCGACAACGATCGCAATGTCTACAAGCAGGCGCAATCCCAGATCGACCTGGACAAGGCCACCATCGTGGCGGCCGAAGCGAACCTGAAATCGGCGCAGGTCAATCTCGGCTATACCAAGATCATTTCTCCTGTCACGGGAACAGTACTCACACGTAATGTCGATGTCGGACAAACGGTCGCATCAAGCCTGCAGACGCCGACCTTGTTCCTGATTGGCAAGGACATGACCAAGATGCAGGTCGATGCCAATGTAAGCGAGGCCGACGTCGGCCGCATCAAGGTAGGGCAAAGCGTGAGCTTTTCAGTTCAGGCCTACCAGGACAAGCCTTTCGAGGGCAACGTGAAGCAGATCAGGCGCGGTCCGATCACGGTACAAAACGTGGTGACCTACGACGTGGTGGTTGCCGTCGACAATCCGGAATTATTGTTATTCCCCGGCATGACGGCCGACGCGGAAATCGTCACCGACTCGCGCGAAAACGTCGTGCGCGTTCCACTTGCGGCAACGCGTTTCACGCCCGAAGGCATGCGCAGCGGCGATCCGGCGCACGGCGCCGCGGATGTATCGGGCAATCATGCCTCAGCAGCAGGCCGCGCGACCAAGCGCGAAGGCGACAGGAATGCTGCCGATGCAAGCGCCGGTGCCGCCGCGGCGGCCAATGCCTCGACAAGTCCGGCGGCCGGCGCTGCTGCCAGCACAGCTGCGGCGTCGGCCGCACCCCAGGCGACCCCGGCGCAAGACCGTGCGGCCCATGCGGCAGAACAATCCAATCGGCGCGATGGCGATGGTCACGCGCGTTGGCGCGAACGTGGCGACAGTGACAGCGGTAGCGACGCGGATAGGGCGGAACACAGGCGCGCCTGGATGCAGGCGCATCCAGGCGCGCACCCGGGTGAACATCGTGGCGAGCGCCTGGGCGCAGATGCCGATCACGGCGGCGGCGAAAACGGACAGCGTTTCCGCCATCGGGGAGAGCAGGACGCCTCCGTCGACACCGGCAAGCAAGAAAGCAAGCCGGCAGCCGACAAATCCGGCCCCACGACAAAGAAGACGCCAGCGGACGCATCGGAAAGTGCTGACGCCAATGCGGAGTCGGCTATTGCATCCAGCGCCCCGGCTGCGCCCGCGCCGCGCAAACGTGCGCGGGTGTGGGTGCTGCGCGATGGCGCACCGCATCTCGTCGCCCTTACCGTCGGCCTTGACGACGGCGACATGGTGGAAGTCCTGGAGGGCGACTTGAAACCGGGCGACAAGGTGATCGTCAACGAAATCCGCCCGGTCGAAGCAACCCGGAGCGCGCCGATACAGTCGCCATTCAACCAGGGCGGTCAACGTGGCGGAGCCATGCGGCGGCCATGACGGCGCAAAATATCATCGCGGCAGAGCAAGCCGACCGGCAAGTCGATCAACAAGTCGGCAGCGCGCGCGACCTGGTGATCGACGTGCGCGACATGACGCGCACCTATCAGGTCGGCAATCAGGAAGTGCGCGCGCTGCGCGGCGTCAGCTTCACCATCGAGCGCGGCGAATTTGTTGCCATCATGGGCGCTTCCGGCTCGGGAAAATCAACGCTGATGAATTTGATCGGCTGCCTCGATCAACCGAGCAGCGGCACGTATCTGCTCGAAGGCGTGGATGTGGCCAGGCTCGACGAGCAAGCGCTGGCGCGCATACGCAGCCGGCGGGTCGGATTTGTATTCCAGAGTTTCAACCTTCTGCCGCGCACCAGCGCCAGGGAAAACGTGGCGCTGCCGCTGTTCTATTCCGGCCGGCTGGCCGAAGGCGCAGCAAGGGTTGAAGCGACGCTCTCGCTGCTAGGCCTGGGCGACCGGCTCCACAATCGCCCCAATCAATTGTCGGGCGGCCAGCAGCAGCGTGTCGCCCTGGCGCGCGCGCTGATCAATCAACCTTCCATCCTGCTGGCGGACGAGCCGACCGGCAATCTCGATTCGGCCACCGCCAATGAAATCATGGAAGTGCTGCGCCGGCTCAACCGCGAAACCGGCCTGACCGTGATCCTGGTGACGCACGAGCCGGAAATGGCGGCGTTTGCCGACCGCATCATCACCTTGCGCGATGGCGTGGTGTTGTCGGACCAGTGCACACCCGCGGCGCCAGTCGCACTACACGCGATAGAACCTGCGCGCCCCGCAGCAGCAAGCGCACCAGACGTCAACGTCAACCGAATGATTGGAACGGCATTCCTGCCGTTTCTGCTGATGGCATTCGTGGCCGCGTTTTCCGCGATCGGGCGCAACAAGATGCGTTCCGCCCTGACCATGCTCGGCATTTTCATCGGGGTGTGCGCCTTGATCATCATGATTGCCGTCGGCGAAGGCGCCCGCGCCGCCGTGCAGGCGCAATTGAAGAGCCTGGGTACCGACTTGCTGATCGTCCTGCCGGGATCGACGCGCGGCGGCGGCGTGCGCGGAGGATCGGGCAGCGCATCGACACTCAAGGTGACCGATGGCGCAGCGATCCTTGAAGAAGACACCGCCGTCGGCGCCATCAGCTACGTCAATCGCCAATCGGCCCAGGTGGAAAACGGCGACGAGAATTGGTCCACCAGCGTGCAGGGCGTGACACCGAGCTACCTGACCATACGCAACTGGCCGGTCTCATCAGGCCGCGCCATCGGCGAAACCGACGAGCGCGAAGGGCTGAGTGTTTGCATACTCGGCCAGACGGTAGTGGACAATCTGTTCGGCGAAGGCCAGGACCCGCTCGGCACCACGGTGATCGTCAAGAACGTGCCGATGCAAGTGATCGGCGTGCTGCAAGCCAAGGGGCATTCGGCATCGGGCCAGGACCAGGACGACGTGGTGCTGATCCCGTTCCGCACGTCGCAGGTGCGCGTGCTCGGCGTGGCGCAGCCCTCGGTCGCCATGACGCAGGGGAACACGACCTATCCCGCGCCGCCCAATCCGTTCAACATCCAGACCAAACTGCAAGGCTTTGTGCAAACCATGTATATCCAGGCGCGCAGCGCCGATCAGGTCAAGACGGCGCTGCAGCAAGTCACGCAAACGCTCGAGCGCAGGCACCGTATCAAGCCGGAACAATCCGATGATTTCAGCGTGCGCGACTTGACCGAGATTGCCGAAGTGGCCGACGAAAACAGCCGCGTGATGGAATTGCTGCTGGCCGCAATCGCCTCGATTTCGCTGCTGGTCGGCGGCATCGGCATCATGAACATCCTGCTGGTTTCCGTGACCGAACGCACGCGCGAGATCGGCATCCGCATGGCCGTCGGCGCGCGGCGCTTCCACGTGCTCATGCAATTTCTCGTCGAGGCGACCCTGCTCAGCCTGATCGGCGGCGGCGCCGGCGTGTTGTGCGGCATCGCCGCTGCGCAAATCATCGCGCATGTCGCAGGCTGGCCGACCTTGCTCAATCCGCTGGTCATCCTTGCCGCATTTTGTTTTTCGGCCGGCATCGGCATGTTTTTCGGTTTCTATCCGGCACGCAAGGCCTCGCTATTGAATCCCATCGATGCACTACGCTATGAATAAGCCCGCTCACGCCTATTGGTATCGGCTGGCGCCGGCTTTGGTGGCGGCAACCGGCCTGGCCGCCTGCACTGCCGGCCCGGACTTCGTGCGGCCGGCGGCGCCGGGTTTTGCCGAGTATGACAATGCGCAAGCGCCGGCGGCGACGGCGCCCGACGCGGCACTGCGTGTGCCCTCGCCCGTCGCACTAGGCAAGACCCTGCCGGTGCAATGGTGGGAACTGTTCCAGGCCCCGGCCTTGCCGGATTTGCTCAAACAGGCCATCGCTGCCAACCAGACTTTGGTTGCAGCCCGCGCCACGCTCGCGCAGGCGCAGGAAGGCATCGTGCAGGCGCGCGCAGCATGGTATCCCGTCGTCGGTGTCGGCGCATCGGCCGGCAAGAGCATTGTCGGCAACGGCACCAACCAATATTTTTATGGTCCGTCCACCACGGTGTCGAGCCAATACACGCTCGGGCCATCGATCAGCTACACCTTCGACGTGGCCGGCCAGACGGCGCGCACGGTCGAGCAGGCCAGGGCTAACGCCGAGAACCAGCAATATCAATTGGGTGCGGCTTACCTGACGCTGACCAGTTCGGCGGTGACACAGGCAATCACCCTGGCGATGACGCAACGGTTGCTGACGACGACACAGGATTTGATCAGGAATGACGAGAAAAATCTTGCACTGGTGCAGCGTTCCTTCGAGGTCGGCACGGCAGCTCGCACCGACGTCCTGACTGCGCAGGCGCAATTGGAAAACGACCGCACGCAATTGCCGGCGCTGCATCAGCAGTTGGCCGTCGCACGTCATGCGCTCGCCGTATTGATGGGGCAGGCGCCGTCGCAATGGCAAACGCCCGAGATCGATTTCGACAGCTTCAAGATGCCCGGCGAGGTGCCCGTGATGTTGCCCTCGGCGCTGGTTCGGCAGCGGCCGGACATCCTGTCGGCAGAGGCCTTGCTGCATGCGGACAGCGCCGCGATCGGCATTGCCGACGCCCAGCTCTACCCGAGCCTGACCTTGTCGGCATCCGCGACCTATCAGGCCTCAGTCCTTGACGCCCTGACCAAGAGCGCCAGCCGCCTGATCAGCGCCAGCACGAACGGCAACTGGACCGTGTTCCAGGGTGGCCAGCTGGAATCGCAAAAACGTGCGGCAATCGATGCCTATCAGGCACAACTGGCGAATTACCGGCAAACCGTGTTGACCGCGTTTGGCCAGGTGGCCGACGCCTTGCGCGCGATCGAAAACGATGGCGAATCGCTGCGCCTGTCGAAAAACGCACTCGACATTTCAACCGAGTCGCTGCGCCTGCAGCGCACCAGCTATAGCGCGGGGAAATCAAATGTATTGCAATTGATCACCGCCGAAAATTCCTACGCGCAAGCGCGGATGAATTTCGTGCGCGTGCAAGGCCAGCGCCTGCAGGATTGCGTTGTACTGTTCACCGCCCTGGGCGGCGGCTGGCAAGACTGGCAAGGGAAGGATGCGACCCAATAGCCCGCAGCGGGGCTATGTGATCAGGCCGCGCGGCGTCAAGCCTTGGTGCTGATCAGGTTGCCAGTGGCAGTGGCGCCCTGCACGTTGGCCAGCGTCGATTGGAGGAAATTGGCGAGACTCGACGCGCTGTCCTGGGCACCGGATGCCTGACCGCCTGTCAGCGAAGAAAAACTGGATTGCAACGCCGCCAACGCCGATGTCGGCGATGATGTCGCAGATGACCCCGTCCCGCTGCCGTCAGCGAAACTGAATGGATTGGATGCATCGCTGCTGCCAGCACCGGAATCGACGCTTGAATTGGCACCTGCGGAATCGAACAAAGAGCCAAGCACATTGGCGTCGCTCGAATTGACCTGATAGATCAGATTTTGCAGGCTGCTCGCGAGACTGCTTTGTCCGGTGGAGGATGCCGCCGCTGCCGGGCTCGCCGTCGTTCCATTTTGCGCTTGCAAGGCGGCTGCAAGGCTTTGCACCAGCGACGTTACCTGATCCTGCGATGCCGCTGTACCGCTGCCGCCGGTCGATGACGAACCGCTGCTATTGGTATTGATGCCGAGTTGCGCCAGCGCCTGCTCCAAAGCCGCCGTCAATTGTCCGCCCGCGCTGGTGCTGGCGGTCGTGCCCGGCGAAGTGCCGTCTGCCGTCGTCGTCGACTGACTGCCCAGTTGCGCGACGCCCGAATACAGCGACGCGGCGAGATTGGATGAATTACCGATTCCGTTGACTGACATTTGTTACTCCAGTGCAGCAATGCCGCTTTCATTTGACTGCTATCCATCGCATTCAGTTCCGTTTACTGAACCGCGGACGCTTTAGTTTAACGCTCTTTGTTGCAAAACGTTTGCCGGCTTGTCATTCGATAACAAACTGGCATATGATCGGCCCTGCAAGTCTCTCCCCCGTGCAATGCCGCATTGTATATCGCAGTATTGCCGCCACGTATCTCTTCATCCATCAAGGAGAACGAACAATGAAACGCGAACAAAAACAGATCACCGGGCCACTCAAGCGTATCGCGATGCGCAGCGCCTTCCTGCTGGCCGCCGGCATGTCCATCGCTTCCGTTCCAGCTCATGCCGGCGTCGACGTGAGCATCGGCATCGGCATTCCGCCGCCGCCACGTGTCGAAGTGATTCCCGTAGCACCGGCCGGCTATGTCTGGGCGCCCGGTTATTGGGATTTCTTTCAGGGCCAATACGTCTGGCGGCGCGGCCATTTCCAACAAGGCCGCCCCGGTTATCGCTGGACGCCGGAAACCTGGGAACGCCGTGGCGATGTCCATCATTTCAATGAAGGACACTGGGATCGCGACCCCAATTATCACGGCGACCATCACGATGATCGGCGCGACCACGACGACCACCATCGTTGATATTTGACTGCGTCAGCCCGATTCGACAGGATCGGGCTGACGCCTCAGCACATCTGCATCAACACACCAACTCGGGTTCCTGAATTTCGCCTGCCTGGCTCTGTTGGCACGGCGAGTGCGCCAGCATCTCTCTCACTCTGGCGTCGAAGGCATCGAATATGCGTTGGACGAAGTGATTCTTGAATTTCAATTCCGCGTGGAATTCTTCCGCATGGACCAGCATGGTGGCATTTGCCTCAAACACCAACAGACGCCCGTCAGGCAGAAGCGAGAAATCGATGCCGCAGAAATCCAGGTCCAGCCGCTTGCCGATCTGGCGCAGCGCCTGCATCGCGCTCCACCCCAATACGGCAGCCGGATGCTGGAGGAAACGCCGTTCCTCGTCCAGCTTCCATGGATAGGCAAGCATGTCCGCGCTGGCATAGTGCACCAGCCAATTGCGTGAAATTGCCAGGTGATAAGGGTACGGCTTGCCATCGATAAAGATCACCCGATACTTGCGATAATAGCCGTCTGCGGAACGAAAGTCGTGAAAGGCACAGGCATGCACATCGCCCGCCGGCGCCTGATATGCGCTCACCTCATCGAACGTGCGGCACAAGGTCAAACCTTTGCCGCCGTGCGCGCCGGCCGGGCGCAGTAACAGCGGAAACGACATGCCGCCGTCCCTCAGACTATCGGCCAGAGATGCGCGGTCGGCGCCGGTCACGCGCGACGCTTGTGGCACCAGAGTATGTTTGATATCCCCCAGCAAGGTCGGCATCGACTGGCGCGCCGTGCGCGCGACGGAATAGGGATAATTCAACAGCGGCTTGTCGCAGCGCTGCAGCAAGCGGCGCACGGAGGCCTGCGCAGCTTGCGCGACATCCTGGTCGCCGATGGCGTTGAATACCAGATCAAAGTGCGGCAGCGCATCGAATTGCTCGTCGCGCGCATATTCCATGATCCATCGTATGCGGTTGAAGCGGTTTTGCGGCAATAGCCACTCGAACGGCACGTTGCCGGTTGCCTCGGTGCAGAGGATCAGCACCGTCAGGTCAGCGCCATCGGCAGTATCAAAAAACATCGATTGGCGGCCATAGGCCTGCTGCCTGTGATAGCGCGCATGGTCGCGCCGCCCGTCGAGTTCCATGATGGACGCGAGATTCTGGTGCGCGCCGATCAGTTGCGGGTCAAGCCGCAAACAGGCGCGATACCAGCGTTCGGCCGCAGCCGTCCGTTGCGTCATGAGGAACGAGGTTGCCAGGTTGTACAGCATCAAGGCGGAATCTTGTTCATAGGCGATTGCCGCCATTTCCGCGACGACGGCTTCACCTTCCAGGTCCGCCGCACGATAAGCCATGGCCAACCCGCGATAAATGGCCGCCTCGTCCGGCGCCATGGCGTCGGCCTGGCGCAGCGCAAGGCGCGCGGGCTCCAGGCAGCCATCGTCGAGCAGGCTGCCGGCACGCAACAGCCAGTCGTGCGCGCCGCGCGGCAAATTGGGCCGAGTGGCCGTCATGACGCCGATCCGTTGCAACGACATTAGACGCGCGTCGACAACCCGGCGCCAGACGTTGCCTGGCTGGCTGCGCCATTCATGGTCGAGTAAGCCGATGCCGCGCTGCTGCCCGCATCATTGGCGCCGCTGTTGACTTGCGCGGCGTTGCCGGCGTGCTGGTGGTGATGCGTGTGTTCGCTCTTGGTGTCGGTCTGCGGTTGAGTCAGGAGCTGGCTGGCGCTCGACACCGCGTTGGCCGCATTTCCTGAAAGCAATGCTTCCAGTAGTGAAGCCAGGTCCGATCCGTCGCTTGTGGATGATGTTGCACCTGCCGAACTGGCGGTTGGCAATGCGGACACGGATGACGAAGATGTCAATCCGGCCACATTGCCCGTAGCGCTTCCCTGCAGGCTACTCACCAGGTTGGCAAAACTGATCTGATTCTGGCTCGGCGCGGCGGCCTTCTCCTGGCTGCGCCCTACGGCGGGCCGTTGATGCAAGCCTTGTAGCGCAGCTGCTTGCGCATTCGATACGGTAGATGGCGCTGACATGGTGCCTCCAGACGATACTAATTGGGGGACGCTCCAAGCGAGGAGCCCCACACCATTGTCAGGCAGCCGGGTTGCGGGTAAAGCTTCGAACAACGTGGGAATTACCCGGCAATTCGCCGGCGAGAGGGTGATGCGAGGATGATGGGAGGCAGATCCTGGGCAGCCCGCCGGAAGGTCAGGCGATCTGCAGGTTGGCCGCAGGCGGCTTTTGCCGGCATGCAGCCTGGCCGGAATGCGGCTGCTTGAAGAAGCCGCCGACGTAATTCACGAAACGCTGAAACGACAATCGGGGAGCATTTTCGAAGACGATCAGATGAACTTGCAGCATCGGCGCATCAGAACTCAGACGCACGTCGATGCCGTAGTAATCGTGGACGATGGTAACCAGCGCAAGGGCAACCACAACCTTGGAGAACGCGCCAAAGGCCGAACCTGCATATTTTGTTATTTTGCTATGACTAGAATTCAGGTTCATGGAAGTCCCCTTTGACGTTACATGTCCGCCACACTCCCGCACCGCACCGACAGATAGACATTATATCACTGCGCGTCTTTGACTCATGGAACGAAATTTAGTTCCCGGTCTTTTCCAACTCCTTGATTTGCATCGCAATTTCCGTGCTGAGCTGGGCCAGCGCCACAGCATGCGCGGCAACCAGTTCTTCGAATCCGCCGCCATGCGTCGGCACGCGCCACGATCCCTTGCCGCTTTTCGCCGGCCCGCCGGCACTTGCGCGCACCGCCCAATTGGCGTCGATGCTGGCTGCGTCGCCCAAGGTCGAGTCGAAGCGCGTGATGTCGACCCAAACCGTGTAAGCCGCGTCGCGACTCGCATTGTCGGCCTGGACCGACACCAGTGCACCGCCCAAGAGCGGACTGAGATCCCCGGCGATGCTGCGTGGAATGGCCGATTTCAGCGATTCCGCCCAGCGCTGACCATCCATCACCATGACCCGATTGGGCCCGCTGCGCAACACGATCTCGCTGCGGTCGACGGCCTCCGGCAAAGTCACGGAATTGATTGCGACGCTGGGGCCGGGGCCAAGGCCGACATGGTTCGCGTCAGGCGCAACGGCCTGCGCCGAATTGCCGATCAGGGTGTAGAAATGGTCACTCGGCGCCGTCGCGCAAGCACCTAGCAGCGCGGTGACCAGCACGAGCCCAAGGCTGCGGCACGATTGACAGTACAATTGGCGCGTCGAAAAAGGGACGATCATCACGGTTGATCCTCGGTTTTGCCGCGTATGAGCGACTCGGGGTGGCGGTCAAGGTAATCGGTCAGGGTGCGCATGGAATCGGCCGCCCGGCTGATTTCACGCAGTGCA
>FSYV01000580.1_pt1 | contig 15637 bp, 14 predicted proteins | sample 1638641 | NCBI WGS metagenome assembly FSYV01 (sample SAMEA3914813, study PRJEB12502) | metagenome | biome: forest; material: soil | place: Canada | collected 2011-07-07 | depth 0.3 m
CCTGTCTGCGTCGCGTGAAAAGGCTGATCGATGCCGGCATCATCGAACGTCAGGTCGCCTTGCTGGCGCCGGACAAACTCGGGCCGGCATTGACTGCCATCGTGGAAATCACGCTCGATCATCAGGGCGCGGAAAGGCAGGTCGAGTTTGAAGCTCTGGTTGCGGGCGAGGCGGCGGTACTGCAATGCTATCGCGTGTCGCCCGGCCCGGATTTTGTATTGATCGTGCAGGTGGCCGACATGCCTGCCTATCATGCGCTGGCGCATCGCGTGTTTGCCGGGCATGCCAATGTGCGCAATGTGCGGAGCTTTTTTTCCATACACCGCAGCAAGTTCGAGACGCGGATTGCCGTTTGATTTGTCGCCGTTTTGCAGTTATTTCTTGATCTTCTCCGGTCGCTTCCATCCCTCGATGGTCACCTGCTTGGCTCGCGACACCGTCAGTTTCCCGGCCGGTGCGTCGCGCGTCAGCGTCGTGCCGGCGCCGAGTGTCGCACCCTTGCCCACGGTGACGGGCGCCACCAGTTGCGAGTCGCTGCCGATGAAAGCCTCGTCTTCGATCACGGTGCGGAATTTGTTCACGCCGTCGTAGTTGCAGGTGATGGTGCCGGCGCCGATGTTGACATTCGAACCCACAGTCGCGTCGCCGACATAGCTCAGGTGATTGGCTTTGCTGTGCGCCGCAATCTGGCTGTTCTTCACCTCGACGAAATTGCCGATATGGACGTCTTCAGCCAAGTCGGTGCCGGGGCGCAGGCGTGCATAGGGGCCGATCTGGCCGGCTGGGCCGACCTGTGCGCCGTCAATGTGGCAAAACGGCTTGATGTTGGCGCCGCGCCCGATGCGCGCATCCTTGATCACGCAATGCGCGCCGATGGCCACGCCGTCTTCCAGTTCCACCTGGCCTTCGAACACGCAATTGATGTCGATGCTCACATCCTTGCCGCAACGCAGCGTGCCGCGCACGTCGATGCGCGCGGGGTCGGCCAGGGTTACGCCCTGTTCGAGCAGATCGCGCGCCTGCTGCAGTTGATACATGCGCTCCAGTTCGGCCAGTTGCAGCTTGCTGTTGACGCCGAGCGTCTCGGCAACCAGATCCGGTTCGGCCGAGGTCACCGCCACGCCGTCGGCCACGGCGCAGGCCACGATGTCGGTCAGATAGTATTCGCCCTGGGCATTGTCGTTCGACAGATTCGCCAACCATGCCTTCAACCGGTTCGTCGGCGCAACCATGATGCCGGTGTTGACTTCGGTGATGGCGCGCTCGCGCTCGCTGGCATCTTTTTGCTCGACGATACGTGTGATCGCGTTGTTGTCGCGCACGATACGACCATAGCCGGTAGGATTGTCCAGCTGGACGGTGAGGATGGCCAACTTTTCCGCGCCCGCGCTGTCCAACAGGCGTTGCAGTGTCGTTGCACGCGTAAGCGGCACGTCGCCATACAGGATCAGGGTCGGCACGGCATCGTCGAGTCGCGCGGCGGCCTGCATGACGGCATGGCCGGTGCCGAGCTGCGGCTCCTGTTTGGCGTAGCCGATGTCCGGACCCTGGAGCGCTTGCGGCACGGCTTCGCCGCCGTGGCCGTAAACCACGGTCAAAGTGGTAGGATGCAATCTGCGCGCGGTATCGACAACGTGGGATAGCAGCGCTTTGCCGGCCAGGGGATGCAATACTTTCGGCAAGGCGGAATGCATGCGCTTTCCCATGCCGGCAGCGAGAATGACGATGTTCATAGGCCACGATCGAGAATGAATCAAAATTCTACCATGCCGATAGCTTCATTCATGCCCCGGCGGACGCGCGCGCCGCGCTGGCTGCTGCCGGCGCTGCTCGCGCTGCTCCTTGCCGCATGCAGTCTCGGCCGCTTCGGCTACAACAATGGCGACACGCTCATCTATTGGTGGCTGAACGGCTATGTCGAATTCGATTCCGGCCAACGCCCATGGGTGCAGCAGCGCATCGACAATCTGATGTCCTGGCATCGCCATAGCCAACTCAAGACCTACATCCCGGTGCTGGCTGCGGCCCAGCGCCGGCTGGAGCATGACGTTACCAAGGCCGAAGTGCTCGCCGATTATCAGGACATCACCCAGTTGATCGATCGCATCTTCGAGCAGGCGGCGCCCGACCTGGCCGACCTGGCAATATCCATGAATGCCGACAACATGGCGCAGTTGAAAAAGAAATTCGAAGAGAATGACGAGAAGTTCCGCAAGGATTACCTGAAAGGTGACCACGAGGAGCGCCAGGAACATCGCTACAAGATGGTCATGGAGTGGGCCGAATACTGGTTTGGCGACTTCAGCGCCGAACAGGAAGCCGCCATCCGGCGTGCCTCCGACGCCCGGCCGTTGAATAACGAAATGTGGGTTGCCGACCGCGTGCAACGGCAACAGGCCCTGATTGCCTTGCTGGCCCGCATACACCAGGAAAAACTCACACACGATGCAGCAACCGTGCTGATCAAGGATTTCATGGAAAGCAATTATCTCGTGCGCACCAGCGCAACGCCGGAGATGAAGGCATTCTTCGATGCCTCGAAGGACGCCGTCGCACAATTGACCGTCTTCATCATCAACCTCGCTACGCCAAAACAGCGGCAGCACGCGAAAGACAAATTGCAGCAGTGGATCGACGACTTGAACGTGCTTGCGCTGCAAACGTAGGCACCTCGCTTGTGCTGGTTGGAATCGATTTCCAAGCCGGCGACGTGCTGCTATCCTTGCAGTATGCAGACTTGCAACGACAATCCATCGGGTGAAGACTTTCCCGCCATGACCAGGCGGGAGCTATTCGAGTGCTTCCTGGTCATGGGGCTGATCAGTTTCGGCGGCGTGTTGCCATTTGCGCGGCGGGCCTTGGTGGAGCAACGCAAATGGCTCACCAGCGACGAGTTCAGCGATGCACTCAGTCTCGGGCAGATCCTGCCGGGACCGAATGTGGTCAACCTCTCGATCATGGTCGGCGCGCGCTTTCATGGCGCAGTTGGCGCGGTGCTGAGCTTTTGCGGCTTGATGCTTGCACCGCTGGCAATCATCCTCGGGCTCGCCACCTTGTATGGCGCCTACGGGCAGGTAACGGCCGTGCAGCATGTCATCAACGGCACTGCCGCAGCCAGCGCGGGCCTGGTGGTGGCGGTCGGTTACAACATGCTGGCCAGGCAAGCCAAGTCCTGGTGCACCAGCGGCGTCAGCCTGCTGGCCTTCGTTTCCTGCGGTTTGCTGGCGTGGCCCCTGCTGCTGGTTCTCGGTGTGCTGACGCCGATCAGTATTTTCATCGCCTGGTATAACCGCAAATGAACGGCGCGCGCTCGCTGGCCGACGTGGCGTGGTATTTCCTGTTGCTATCGATGGTGGCGATCGGCGGCGCCAATGTACTGATTCCGCAAATGCATCACCAACTGGTCGAAGTGCGCGGCTGGATGAGCAGCAATGATTTCGTCTCGCTGGTATCGCTGTCGCAGGCGGCACCGGGCCCGAACGTCTTGATCGTCAGCTTGCTGGGCTGGAAACTGGCGGGCATTCCCGGCGCCCTGGCTGCCACGTTTGCGATGTGCCTGCCCTCGTCGTTGACGGTATATTATTTCACGCGTTTCTGGCAGCGCTTCAAGGATGCGCCGTGGCGCGTCGTGGTGCAGGGCGGATTGGTGTCGGTGACGATCGGCTTGATCCTGGCCAGCGGCTACGTCTTGACGCGCGAAGCCGATCACGGATGGGGCGCATATGCGGTGACCGGGCTGACCGCATTTTTTACCGTCAGATACCGGGTGCATCCACTGCTGTTGCTGGCCGCAGCGGGCATGCTGGGTTATATGGGGCTGATCTGAATTGCGGTCTGAATCGCAGACCGAAATGCAGACTGAAATGCAGACAAAAACGCAGGCTGAAACGCCTTGCCTCGGCATACGGCCGGTTCAGTGACCTCAGGCAACGCCTTGCGCCACCTGATCGCTCCATTCAAACGACGCCAGTTCCAGCTCGTACAGGTCTTCGTGCGACAAATTCAATTTCTTGAGCAGCGGCGCGATCAACGGCTGCGCCTCCTCGATACGTTCCAGGAACTCGGCCAGTTTCAGCAAGTCGCCGTAGAAGCCCCTGCGTGCCAGCAGCGCCTGGCCGACTTCGTCGACCACTGTAATTTGCTCAAGAATGCTCTGCATGCTGATGCCGAACAGCGTATCCATCAGCGACATGATGCCGACCGTAAATGCGGTGTCGGCCTTGGCGCGATTGTTCGGGTCGATCTTCTGCGCCAGCAGTTCCAGCATTTTGCCGCGCGTGGTGGCCAGCGCCAGCAAAGGCGGCATGGCGTGCCCTTTCTTGCCAGGCTCGGCATACAACACGATTTGCAGCCAGCGCCGCAATTGCTCACGGCCAAGAACCAGCAAGGCCTGGCTTAGCGAATCGATGCGATGGCGGATGCCGAAGGCCGGCGTGTTGGCGAGGCGCAGCAGGTTCAAGCCGAGCGCAACGTCCTGCTTGATGGCGCGCTCGATTTCGGCGATTTCGGCGTCGGACATGACCAGGTTCATCAGCTTCATCACGGACATTTGCGACGGCGAGAGTTTTTTTCCGGACAGCACTGAAGGCTTGGCGAAATAGTAGCCCTGGAAATAGTCGAATCCGAGATCGAGGCAAATCTTGAACTGACCGAATGACTCCACTTTTTCTGCCAGCAGTTTCTTGCCCTCCAGCTTGAATTGCGGCGTGAGTTTCAACAAGGCGCTCAAAGGCATGTCGCGCAGGTCGAATTTGACGATGTCGATCAGCGGCAAAAATTTCTGCACGTCGTCCGTATCGGTAATGACGTCGTCGAGCGCGAAGCGGAATCCCTGTTGCGCCAATTCCGCCACGCGCGCCAGGACTTGTGGCGTGGCCTTGACCGTTTCGACGATTTCCAGCACGACGTGATCGCGCGGCAGAAACTGGAAGATGTCGCTCATCAAGACGGCAGCGTCGACATTGATGAAGCCGAGTACATCGCCGATCACCTTCTCGATACCGAGTTGGGCGGTGTGTGAAATCACGGCAGCGGTGGCCGACAGATCGCTGGTGATATTTGCGGGCCCGAGTTCATCGCTGCGAAACAAAAGTTCATAGGCAACCAACTCCTGGTTTCTATCCAGGATGGGTTGGCGTGCAAGAAAAAAATCCTTTACACGCAATGGGAACGGGGTCTTGTCGGACATGGATGGTTCGGCGTTGCCCTCAAATTGGAATCGCGCATGGCAATTGCGGCTCGCCTCTACTGTAGCGTATTTCCAATTTGCCTCCGAGAATTTCCATGCTGCAGTGCGTAAAACCGGCGCAATCGAGCAATTCAGGTGACCGGGCTGCCGTCGACGAACATTTTCAGTTCGCCGGCGCCGAACTGGATCCATGTCTCATTATCGGTAAGCGGCTCGGTGACGATCACTGCTACCCGGTCTTGCGGCGTGGTGACCTGGGAAAAATCAATGTGGATGTCGTTATCGGCTAGCTTGGCCTTGGCAAATGGATACTGGCGCACCAGGTAAAACAGGTTGGTCGAGCAATGCGCGAACAGCGCCGAGCCGTCGGACAGCAGCATGTTGAATGGACCGTGCAAGGAAATGGCGGCCGTCAATTCTGCGAGCGCCGAGCGAAGTTCCGCTGCCGCCGGCATGTGCTCGCCGAAACGTTGCCGCAGCGTCTGCAGGATGTAGCAAAACGCGCGCTCGCTGTCGGTCTGCCCTACCGGCCGGAAGGGGCCATCTATTGCGGGATGGAAATCCTTCAAGTCGCCGTTGTGGGCGAATACCCAGTAGCGGCCCCACAGCTCGCGTACGAACGGGTGGCAATTCTCCAGTGCGATCTGCCCTTGCGTTGCCTTGCGGATATGCGCGATGACATTTTTCGACTTGATCGGCCAGCGCCTGATCAAGTCCGCCATCGGTGAATGGACGGCCGCCTCGTGATCGACAAAGAGCCGCACGCCAGCCCCTTCAAAAAAGGCGATGCCCCAGCCGTCCTTGTGCGCATCGCTGCCGCCGCCGCGTTTGGCGAAACCGGTGAAGCTGAACACAATGTCGGTGGGAACATTGCAGTTCATTCCTAGCAATTGACACATGGCGCAAGACTCTTCAGCACATTGGTGGGGATCGCTGCAAGGATACCACCATCAGCCTGCGATAGTTCCTGATTGGCAATTAACTCTCCCATCCCTGTGAGTCGGATCCTGGGTAAAGGACGGGAAAACGTCATTTGCTGATCGATGTCAAAGCCCAGTCACAATCGCAGGCTAGCATGACATCCATTCTTATCGATATTTACACAGGTGGCATATGAACGCTCGGGACAGCATGCATACACGGCTCTTCATGCACGGCGGCACGGCGCTGATCCGGCGCGCCGACGGCGCTACCGATTGGGAGACTGCCGACGTCGCACTCTACGGCACGCGGATCGATCATGTCGGCCGACCACTGAAGAGCGCCGCCGATGGCATGAGCTTCGATGCCCACGGCTTGCTGGTGTTGCCAGGCATGATCGATTTGCACGGCGACGCCTTCGAACGCCAGATCCAGCCGCGCCCGGATACCCTGTTTGCCCACGACATCGCGCTGGCCGATACCGATCGGCAATTGGCCGCCAACGGCATCACCACCGCTTGCCATGGCCTGGCCTATAGCTGGGAAGGCGGCCTGCGCGGACGCGAACCGGCGCTTGCGTTGTTGAACCAGGTCGCGCATCAGCGCCAGGACAACCACGTCGATCACCGCATCCACCTGCGCTTCGAGAATCACCACCTCGACGGCGTGGAAGACGTGTTGAACTGGATTGCCCAGGGCCGGATCGACTTTTTCGCCTTCAACGAACACCTGCCGACCATCGTCGCCGGCTGCGCCAGGCCGGAAAAGCTGGCCGCTTATGCCGCACGTGCCCGTTGCGATGTAGACACCTTCAAGGCGCGTCTCGACATCGCGCAAAGCCGTGCGGCTGAAGTGCCGGCTGCCATCGAAAGGCTTGCCGACGCCTGCCGCACGCATCGCGTGCCGATGGCTTCGCACGACGATTCGAGCTGCCACGAACGCGAGCGCTACCAGGATCTCGGCGTCGGCATCAGCGAGTTCCCGATGAACCAGGACGCCTTGTTCAGCGCGCTGGCGATGGACAATCGCGTGATCATGGGGGCGCCCAACGTGCTGCTGGGCGGCAGCCATCGCGGCGGGCTCTCCACCATCGATGCGGTGCGCAGCGGCATGTGCGATATCCTGGTCTCGGATTATTATTACCCGGCCCTGTTGCATGCGCCGTTCAAGCTGGCCCATGAAGGCGCCTGCACGTTGGCGGAAGCCTGGCGCATGGTGTCGGAACAGCCGGCGGCAGCGCTCGGCTTGGCTGATCGCGGGCGTATTGCCACCGGCAGCCGTGCCGACCTGTTGCTGGTCGAGCCAGGGCAGGGCGGCAGGGTACGCCTGATCGCCACGATAGCCGGCGGACGTCTTGCCTACTGCGCCGAACCAGCCAGGATGGCGATGCAGCGCACCTATTCGATGGCTGCGTGATGTCTCTCGCTTAAGGCGTCGTGCCGTCCCCGATGTCAATGCGCTACGCCATCTACTTCGCGCCGCCGGCCGGATCGCCGTGGTTCGAAGCCGGTAGCAACTGGCTCGGGCGCGATGCCGAGCGCAATCTTGCGCTGACGCAGGAAAAGATACCCGGCATACCGCAGTTGATGCTGGGCAAATTGACGACAGATGCGCGGCGCTATGGTTTCCATGCCACGCTCAAGGCGCCGTTTCACCTCGCGCCGGGCTTCACCGAGGCCAATCTCGAATCGATGGCAGCGGCGTTTTGCCAGGCCCAACGCAGCGTCGCAGTGCCGGCCGTGCGCGTCAAGCCGCTGGCCGATTTCCTCGCCTTGCGCCCCGAGGGCGCGGAAGAGGAGATCGGCGCACTGGCCATGCGCTGCGTCGGCTACTTCGACATGCTGCGTGCCACGCCGAACGATGCCGAATTGACGACGCGCCGACGGCGCGGCTTGAGCGTGCGCCAGGAAGTGTTGCTGCAGCGCTGGGGCTATCCGTATACCGAGGAAGAATTTCAATTTCACCTGACGTTGTCCGACGATTTGTCGCAGGTTGATGCGGATGCCGGCTATGCCTTGCGCCGCGCCGCAGAGCAGCATTTTTCACCAGTCATCGAGCAGGCACCATTCGTCATCGATCGTTTGACGGTTTTTCGCGAGACCGAGCCCGGCGCACCGTTCGTTGCCTGGCGCAGTTTCCCCTTTGGCGACCGTGCGCCGCAGGCAACATTGCCGCGTGCCGGTCGTCTTTTCTTTTTCGTCGGCCCGTCCGGCGCCGGCAAGGACAGCCTGCTGCAATGGGTGCAGCAACGCCTGCCGCAGGAGCAGGCGCCGGTCCTGGCGCGGCGAACCGTGACGCGCCCGGACGGTTCCGGCCACGGCCGTGAAACCAACGAAGGCGTGGATGTCGCGACCTTCTGGAACCTAGCCGCCGCCGGTCATTTCTCCATGCAGTGGCAGGCCAACGATTTATGCTATGGCGTGCAGCGCGGCATTGAAGCCGACCTCAAAGCCGGACGCGACGTACTCGTCAACGGCTCGCGCGAATATGTGCCGCAATTGCAGCAACTCTATCCGCAGGCGCAGGTGATCTGGGTCGATGCCGAGCCGGCGTTATTGCAAGAACGCCTGACGACGCGGGGCCGCGAATCGGGCGCAGCGCTGCTGCGCCGCATCAGCCGGGCCGGCCAATTTCCGGTCCCGGAGTCGCCGCAGGTGATCCGCATCGACAATAGCGGCAAGCTCGAAGTGGCCGGCCAACGCATACTCGACTTGTTTACCCGCCGCTGACAGGTTTCATGGTTTCAGCCACGGATCCCGTTCGGGGTGCGGGTAGTGCAGGCTGATGAAATCGACAAAGCTGCGCACCGTGGCCGATAGCAGGCGGCGGCTCGGATAGACCATCATCACACTCATCTGCCCGAGGTGATATTCCGGCAGCAGCCGCACCAGCCGGCCGCAGACCAGATCGTCACTGAGGCTAAACGATGGGCGGATCACGATGCCCATGCCCGCCATCGCGCATTGGCGCAGCAGTTCGCCGCTGTTCGACACCATTTTGCTCGTCACAGGAATGTGCACGGTAGTACCGTCCGGGCCTTCGATCGGCCAGCGGTGGCGCAGTTGCTCGAACGAGAAATTCAGGCAGGCATGGCTCGACACATCTTCCGGCACCAGCGGCGCGCCGTGCTGCTCCAGATAGGCGGGAGATGCGCAGAGCAGCACCTCGGTAGTGCCGATCTGGCGCGAAATCATGCTCACGTCGAAACGCTGCATGCCGATGAAGATACCGATGTCAAAGCCTTCCTCGACCAAATCCACATCGCGGTCCGACAGCGTGACTTCAAGCGTGACGTCAGGGAATTTCCTTGCGTATTCCGGCAACAGTTTCGCCAACTGCATCTGGCCGAAACCGAGATGGGAATAGACGCGCAGCGTGCCGCTGGGGTTTTTCGCCTGCGCCGAGGCGATGGCGTCGGCATCGTCGATGTCTTGCAGTATTTGCTTGACCCGTTCGAGGTAAGCCATGCCGGTTTCAGTCAGTGACAGGCGGCGCGTGGTGCGATTGAGCAGGCGAGTGCCGAGGTGTGCCTCGAGATCGGCTACGTGGCGGGTGACGACAGCGTTGGAAAGCTCCATCATCGTGCCGGCGCGGGCGAAACTGCCTTGCTCGACGACCTTCGCGAAAACACGCATAGACTGCAAGCGATCCATGATTTTCTCGGGGATTATTGTCGATAAGGGAATAGTAGTGCGCTTTCAAGCCCGCGGACAAGCAAATCTGCGATCAATGGTCTGGAAAATGAAGAAATTCTCGCCGATAGCCGAGGCGTTAATGCTTTGATCACGAAATATTGGTGCCGGTTTTGCACGCGGAATTCGTGCAGCCGGACCAACGCTGCTTGCGCACACAATGCGTGAAAATTGCTGGACATCAAGTGGTGTTGCATTCGATTGTGTCAATATGTCAAATAGGCCGCAGCCCATGGCACCGCTCCGTATAATCGATTCGAAGCGGTCGAACCTGATGCGGCCCTGAACCCGAGAAAGATGATGTTTGAGATTTTCAAGCGATGGATCGGTCCGAGTCCGTCGGCGCATGTGAATCCCGATCCCTTTGGCCGCGAGCGTCAGGCTGCAACTGGCGCTACGCGACCAGTGGGTCCAGCCTCGACCGCGTCGGCAACTGTTGCAATCCCGGCCTTGGTCGTAAGACGCGAGGAAGTCGTTGACAGCAAGACGCGCATCGCCGGATATCGCTTCAGCACGGCATTTTCCGCTTCGACCGACTTGCCCAACGTCCGCCTGGCATGTGATGCCTTGCTCGCTGAAAATCTGGCGGCATTTGCCGAGCGTCGCGTCACGCTACTGCCCATCGTTGCGCAAAACTGGTTTCGCGCCGATTATCGCAAGCTGGTCGGACCGCGCGCGGTTTTCCTGCTCGATCCGCCGCCGGAAGAAACCGAAGCCCGGTCGCGCTGGTTCGAAGTGTGCAAATCGATCCGCGCCAGCGGCGCGCGGATTGCGCTATCCGGCATTGAAATCGGACTCGATGCGCATCCCCTGCTCGCCGAGGCGGACATGCTGGTGGTGGATTTTGCGTCCTACTCGCTGGGCAATTTCGAAATGGCGATGGCGCGCATCAAGCGCAATCATGCGGATATCGACATCATCGTCGATGGCTTGCGCAGTTGGCCCGAGCGCAGGCTGTGCAGCGCACGCGGGGCCGACTATTGCCTGGGGCCATACACCACCAGCGCCGATGCCCTGCAACAGCCGGGTGAAATCAACCAGGGGCGCTTGGCATTGATCGAGATGCTCAACCTGTTGCGGCGCGACGCCGATGTCGGCGAGATCACGGAAACCGCCAAGCGCCATCCGGAAGTGGCGTTGAAGATCGTGGCGATGGCCAATTCGCCGATGCAAGGATTGACCAAGCCGGTCGCCAGCATCGAGCAGGCGGTGATGGTGCTGGGGCGCCAGGAGTTGTACCGCTGGCTCTCGATCGGCATGTATCGCGCCGGCGCAGATGCGCCGCGCGACGAAGTCTTGCTCGAATTGGCCCTGGCTCGCGGACGCTTCCTTGAACTGGTGGCAAGCGACCGCTTGGGTAAAGCGGAATGCGAAGAGTTATTCCTGGTCGGCCTGTTGTCCCTGCTCGATTGCATGCTGGGCGTACCGATGGCACGTGTGCTCGAGCGCTTGCGCTTGTCCGATGCAATGAGCGATGTGTTGCTGCGCAGCGAAGGGCCGCTCAGTCAATATTTGCTGTTGGTAATTGCCGTGGAAAAGGGACAGGAAGACGCGATTGCACGCCTTGCCGCCAAGTTGCATCTGACCGGGGATCGTATCAGTCACGCGTGGGCCGAGGCATTTGCCTGGACCGACAAAGCCATGCAGGGCGTGTAGACGTCATTTCAAAATGGCATGGTGCCTGGCCAAGACGCTATATGGTGGTACTGCAACGCCACAGCGCGTGGCCCGATTCGAGATACTTGCTCTCGAACGGCGTGATCGGCGCATCGGTAAAGTATTGACCCGATTGCACCACGCCGCCGTCCAGTTGCACCAAAGCCGAAGTGCATTCCTCGATATAGATCCGCCAATTGCTGCGGCATTCGAAATAGCCGCCCAGGGCGACCACGGTGGGGAATACCGGATGCGCATGCCAGCGCCGTTGCAGCTGTCCGATTTTCGGCCATGGATTGGGGTATAGCACGTAGTGGCGCGCAGGCTTGATGCCGGCTTCCAGCATGAGGCGCCAGTAGTCGACCAGGTCGGCGCGCACCCACAGGAAATTGTCCGGTCGCGTACCATCCCAATGGGTGTTGCGTGCGATACGGTCAGCCGATTGGTCCACGCCGATGACGAAATGATCGGGAAATTGCGCCGCCAGGTGCATCGTCGAGAGGCCGACGCCGCAGCCGGCGTCGAGGATCAGCGGCGCACCGCCATGCGCCTGCCAGCGAGCGATGCTTTGCTCGAAGGCTGCGCGATTGTAGAAAGCGACCGGTTTGCGATAGGCATGCAAGGCATGACGCTCGATCAAGGCGGCAAGCCCTTCATGCACCTGGTTTTGCGAACTGGTGACGGGCGATGAGTTACCCTGCATCGAAAGCAGACGGGGTTGTTGGCACCCTGTCGTTCCGCCTAATGAAAGACCACTCGATTGCTCATCACGGCGTCATACTTGCCGAGAAAATCGTCGATGTCCTCCACGCTGGGTTCCGAGGCAATCAGATTCCTGACATTTTCGCGAAAAATCTCCGCCATGGCGCCGCGTATGAAAATTTCGCGCTTGCCCGATTTATCCGTGATTTCGTATCCGCCTGAATGCAGCGCTTCCTGGTCGCTATCGATACCAAATTCGACGACGCTGTATTGTTCGCTGTTATAGATCAAGTTCATGATTGCTCCTTGGGCGATATCGGGCGGTGTGAAAACCTGTCGATCTTGCAACCGCCTGTTCTTGCGGGTTTATCCTGTTAACGCAAAAGGTGGAGCTTTGGAGGACCTATTTCAAGTTGGTACAAGAAAATATTACTCAATAATGACAACTAAAGATACCCAAGACACGATTCTTTACACTAGTTAACGGTTGGTCGCGCCAAAGTTTGAGCGCGTATCGGTAAACGAGTTCCCGATCGGTACACCGCAGCATCGCCCTTGTTGACGCGACAATGCCAGGCCCTGCTTAACCCGAAGGGAAGGATGCGAATGCGTCGCATGCCGTTGTGCAACGGGGCGGCCATCCGCTCCTTGCCGTAGCGCCACTACGTCACGTCGCTGCGCTTAGGCCGGCAACGCATTCGCATCCTTCGCACGCCCATAACTAGTGTGAACAGACCCTAGTACTACAGCTCTTGCGGGAGGTCAAATTGCGTGTTGCTGGTCGCAGTCGATCGTGTCTTCCAGCGTCAACAGGCCGTCGTACGGCGGCGCGCTCAGGAAAGCGCGGATTTTCTCGAGGTGTTCGTCGCTCGCAAGGCTGATGTACAGGCGTTGCGGCGCGGGACGCAGCATGCGGTTCAAATGCACCCGCAGGGTCAGGTTTCCCACGCAGCACATGCAGGCCGGTGCGACGCGCGCCAGAGCGAAGTTGGCCTCTGCGGCCAGGGTTTCGAGTTCAGCCTTGCCTGATGCGAGGCCCTCGAGAATCAATGCGGTGGCTACGGCGGGGTCAATTCTGGCGGCGATTGCCGCTTCACGCTGTGCCGCCAGTTTTCCGGTGAAGAGTGTGACGGAGGTCAGCATGGGAGCTCAGGTCAGTTTGGAACGGCCGCTGCATGGGCAAAAGCATAGGTTCGCTGGATTCGCAGGATGCGTTCAACCGCCTTTTTTTGACAGCTTGCCAGGCTCGACGCCAAGCTGCTTGAGCTTGCGGTAAAGATGGGTTCGTTCCAGGCCGGTTTTTTCCGCCACCCGCGTCATGCTGCCGCCTTCGCGCGTCAGGTGATGTTCGAAATAGGCCCGCTCGAACGCATCGCGCGCTTCGCGCAGGGGCAAGTCGAAAGACAGCGAAAACAACTGCGTATCCGGCGGCATCATCGACATGGTCGAGACACTGGCCGGACTGCCGTGTACCGTGCCGCTCGCGGGGAAGGTGATGTCTTGCGCAGTGCGCGCGACTTCGACCTGCGGCGCTGCCGAACGCACCTGGTAATTGACCGGGCGCACCGTTTCCACCGAGCGCGACAAGCCTTGCTGCACGGCTTTCAGCAGCTTTTGCAGGGAAATCGGCTTTTCCAGGAAGTTGAGGGCGCCGATGCGCGTTGCTTCTACCGCCGTGTCGATCGTCGCGTGGCCGGACATCATGATCACCGGCATCGTCAACAGGCCGTCGCGCTGCCATTCCTTGAGCAGGGTGACGCCATCGGTGTCCGGCATCCAGATATCGAGCAGCACCAGGTCTGGTACGTTGGCTGCTCTGGATTCACGTGCTTGCTGTGCATTTTCTGCGGTAATGACGACGTGACCCTCGTCGCCCAGAATCTCCGAGAGTAGCTCCCGTATTCCCATCTCATCATCTACAACGAGGATATTTGCCATGTGTGCGCCTTCATTAATTCTGCAATTATTCCATGGGTGCTAACTTTAACAGCAAAATTGCCACCTTTGCACCGTTTGCATCGCTTCGATTCTGAATATCGATGCGACCACCGTGTTCGTCTATGATTTTCTTGACCATTGCCAGGCCCAGACCGGTACCGCGCGGCTTGGACGTGATGTACGGTTCGAACGCGCGTGCCAGAATTTTCGCCGAAAAACCGGGGCCATTGTCGGTAATCGTGATCCGCACGGCCGTACGCGCTTCTTCATTGGCGCCCTGGTAGCGCACGGCTTCGGTGAGCAGCTCGATATGCGCGGCCCGCTCCGGGTGGTCGCCCACCGCATCCTGGGCGTTCTGCAGCAGGTTGTGTATCACCTGGCGCAATTGCGTCGCGTCACCCATGACGGCGGGCAGATTCGGCGCTAGCGAGGCATAAATCACGTCCCGATCGTCGCCACGCAGATACAGATGCAGGATTTCCTCGATCAAGGCATTCAGGTCCAGCGCGGACAAGACTGCGGGCGGCGTCTTGGCATAGTCGCGGAAATCGTCGACCATGCGCTTCATGGCCGATACCTGGTTGACGATCGTCAAGGTGCTCTTTTCCAGGATGGCGGCATCGGCAGGTGACAGTTTGTCAGACAATTTCATCTGCAATCGTTCGGCGGACAATTGGATCGGGGTCAGGGGATTCTTGATTTCATGGGCCAGCCGGCGCGCCACTTCGCCCCAGGCAAAGGTGCGCTGCGCTGAAATCACGTCCGAGATATCGTCGAATACCACAACATAACCAGTGCCGCTGCCGACCGGCAAACGCGAACCGCGCGCCAGCAGAGTGGTATTGTTGTCGGCCTCGTTGCTGCCGTGCACGCGCGGCAATTCGATCTGATGCTGCCAATGCTGGTGCGAGCCGCCGGCGTAATCGGCAGCCGACTGTGCGCTTTGCTCGGAGAAGGCTTGCATGATGGCAGTGTAGAAGTCCTTTAGTTCAAGGACGTCTGCCAGCGCCTTGCCCAGATAGGGCGCGAATTCGTGAGCCAGGATGCGCTCGACCGATTCGTTGCAACTGACCAGCACGAAGTGGCTATCGAGAACCATCACCCCGGCCGACATGTTGGCCAGCACCGATTCGAGATAGGCCTTGGCATTTTCCAATGCGGCGCGGTTCAGTTCGACCGAGGCACGCGCGTCGGCCAGTTGGCGCGTCATGGTGTTGAATGACTGGGTCAGGGTACCCAGTTCGTCGGAGCTGGCGACGATCGGGCGCGGCGAGAGGTTGCCCTCGGCCACGGCCTTGGTGCCTTCGGCGAGCAGTAGCAAGGGTTTCGCCAGATTGCTGGCGATCACGAAGCCGGCGGCAATGGCGCAAAAGGTCGCCAATAGCAGGGTCAAGGTTAGCGTCTCGATATAGATCTTGCGCAGGCCGGTGCGGCCGAGCGAGCGTTCGTGGTACTCGCGCGACGTGTCGCTCAGCGCCTTGGTATTGATCGCCAGCGAGGTCGGGATCGGTTGCAGCAATTGCAGGAAGCGCGCTTCGCC
>FSYV01000326.1_pt1 | contig 15500 bp, 12 predicted proteins | sample 1638641 | NCBI WGS metagenome assembly FSYV01 (sample SAMEA3914813, study PRJEB12502) | metagenome | biome: forest; material: soil | place: Canada | collected 2011-07-07 | depth 0.3 m
CGGCTCACCCTTGCCAAAGCGTTGCCGTATCGACGCAGCAATTCCCTGTGCATCCAATCCGCACATCGCCAGCAATTGCGCGCAATCGCCCTGGTCGACGAATTTGTCCGGCAAGCCCAGGTGCAAGATCGGCTTGACGATCCCGGCTTCCGCCAACGCTTCGGCAACCGCCGAGCCCGCGCCGCCCATGATGGCGCCTTCTTCCACGGTGACGATGGCGTCATGCGTTTGCGCCAATTGCTTGACCAGTTCCACGTCGAGCGGCTTGACGAAGCGCATGTTGGCCACCGTTGCGTCGAGCTTTTCTGCAGCGGCCAGGCTAGGTGCGACCATGGTGCCGAAAGCGAGGATGGCGATGCCTTTGCCCTGGCGGCGGATTTCGCCCTTGCCCATCGGCAGCGTGGTGAGCGCCGGGTCGATTTTCGCGCCGATGCCGGAGCCGCGCGGGTAGCGCACGGCGGCGGGGCCGGGGTGGTGGAACGCCGTGGACAACATCTGGCGGCATTCGTTTTCGTCGGACGCCGCCATCACGACCATGTTGGGAATACAGCGCAGGTAGGCCAGGTCGTAGTTGCCGGCATGCGTGGCGCCGTCGGCGCCGACCAGGCCGGCGCGGTCGAGCGCGAAGGTGACGTCGAGGTTTTGCAGGGCCACGTCGTGGATCAACTGGTCGTAGCCGCGTTGCAGGAAGGTGGAGTAGATGGCGACGACCGGCTTCAAGCCTTCGCAGGCCAGGCCGGCGGCGAAGGTGACGGCGTGCTGTTCGGCGATGCCGACGTCGTAGTAGCGGCCGGGGTAGGCTTTTTCAAATGCCACCATGCCCGAGCCTTCGCGCATGGCGGGGGTGATGCCGACCAGGCGCGCGTCGGCGCCGGCCATGTCGCACAGCCAGTCGCCGAAGACTTGGGTGTAGGTCTTCTTGCTCGGCGTGGTGGATGGCTTGATGCCTTCGGCGGGATTGAACTTGCCGGGGCCGTGATACAGCACGGGGTCGGCTTCGGCCAGCTTGTAGCCCTGGCCCTTGCGCGTGACCACGTGGAGGAATTGCGGGCCGCGCAGCTTCTTCAGGTTTTGCAGGGTCGGGATCAGCGATTCAAGGTCATGGCCGTCGATCGGGCCGATGTAGTTGAAGCCGAACTCTTCGAACATGGTGGCCGGCACGACCATGCCCTTGGCATGTTCTTCGAAGCGCTTGGCCAATTCGAGCATCGGGCCAGGCAGGACCGACTTGCCGACATTTTTCGCCGCCGCATAGAATTTGCCCGACATCAGGCGCGCGAGGTAGCGGTTCAAGGCGCCGACCGGGGGCGAGATCGACATGTCGTTGTCGTTCAGGACCACCAGCAGGTTGACGTCTTCGTGCACGCCGGCGTTGTTCATGGCTTCGAAGGCCATGCCGGCGGTCATTGCGCCGTCACCGATGACGGCGATGGCGTGGCGGCTTTCGCCCTTGATCTTGGCGGCCAGGGCCATGCCGAGTGCGGCGGAAATCGAGGTCGACGAATGCGCAGTGCCGAAGGTGTCGTACTTGCTCTCACTGCGGCGCGGGAAGCCGGAAATGCCATCCATCTGGCGCAGCACGGCCATCTTGTCGCGTCGGCCGGTGAGTATCTTGTGCGGATAGGTCTGGTGGCCGACGTCCCAAACGATGCGGTCTTCCGGCGTGTTGAACACATAGTGCAGCGCAATGGTCAGCTCGACCGTGCCCAGATTGGATGACAGGTGGCCGCCGGTCTGCGACACGGAATCGAGCACGTATTGGCGCAACTCGTCGGCCAGTTCCTGCAATTGCGGGCGTGACAAATCGCGCAGATCGGCCGGGTCGTTGATTTTTTTTAATAGGTCCATACTCATACCATCTATGCTTTCCGCTGCACAATCAAATCCGCGAGTTCGCGCAAGCGTTGCGCGCCATTTCCAAATTGTTCGATTGCGCGATAGGCGTCGCCGCGCAATTTTTCCGCCAGGGCCTTCGATGCTTCCAGGCCGAGGATGCTGACATAGGTCGGCTTGTTGTCAGCCGCATCCTTGCCCGCCGTCTTCCCCAATGCCGCCGAATCGGCCGTCGCATCGAGCACGTCATCGACCACCTGGAATGCCAGGCCGATGGCGCCGGCATATTGGTCGAGCGCCGTCTGCTCCTGTTCGTTCAAACTCTTGCCGCACCATGCGCCGAGCAGCACGGCGGCGCGCAGCAAGGCGCCGGTCTTCATGCGATGCATTTGCTCCAGCTCGGCGCGCGACAAGGCGATGCCGACGCTGGCCAGGTCGATCGCCTGCCCGCCGCACATGCCCGTGGAACCGGACGCATCGGCCAACAAGCGCACCATGGCCAATTGCCGTGCCGCATCGGGCAGCTCGGGCGACTGCCCTGACAAGATCAAAAAGGCCTGCGCCTGCAACGCATCGCCCACCAGCAAGGCGGTCGCCTCGTCATATTTGACGTGCACCGTCGGCTTGCCGCGTCGCAGGGCATCGTCGTCCATGCAGGGCATGTCGTCGTGCACCAGCGAATAGGCGTGGATCATTTCAACGGCAGCACCGGCGCGCGCCATCAAGGCAGCGCCGGCGCCGAACAATTCTCCTGCCGCGAATACCAGCAGGGGCCGCACACGCTTGCCGCCGTCGAGCGTGGCGTAGCGCATGGCTTCGTGCAGACGCGGCGGCACCGTCGAGGCCGCCGGCAAATGGCCGGACAAGGCCTGCTCCATATCAGCCTGCACCATCTTCATCCATTGCTGGAAATCGACCAGGCCGCTCATGCGTCGGCCTCGTCATCGATCGCCTGGTCGGCGGAAAACGGCTTGAGCATTTCGCCTTCGAGTATCTTGACCTGGTTTTCCACCCGGTCGAGCTGGGCCTGGCAATACTTGACCAGCTCCGAGCCGCGCTTGTAAGCCGTGATCGACGCTTCCAGTGCCAGCTCGCCCGCTTCCATTTGCGTCACGAGTTGTTGCAATTCGGCCATTGCTTCTTCGAATGTTGCTGGCGCGTCCGCAGGGGCAGGTTTCTTCGGCATAGGTGACATAGAGAGAGTGTAGCCCGATATTTTAGATCAAACCACCTTATGCAATGCCGGCGAGCCCATTTAGCGGCCACCCGGATGGCAAATTGTCCCATCGGCGGCGCAGATAGGTCATTGTAATTGCAACAACTTCGCCACGTGCCATTGTCGCCCACAATGTTGCGACAGTGCGGTGAAAAAATGATTCATATCATTTTTGCCGGATTTTCCCTATAAAAGTCAATTGCTTACTCCCAAGAAAACAGGAATCTGGTATCATGCTAAGTTCTGTCCGAAATTTCCTCTTCATCTCGTTTGAACATAGGTATTTACGGATTCTTTCTCCTTTGGGTTGGTGAAAATTAATTTGGGGGTGGGGAATGTCCGATCTGGCTACTATTGCCAAGCTCGCGCGATCCGACGCGCAACTTCCGGTCAACGTTTATTTCGACGACGCGTTGTTGCAACAGGAAACTCAGCAAGTCTTCCGTAATGGCCCGCGTTATGTCGGCCACGAACTGATGGTGCCCAACGTCGGCGACTACGCCACGCTGGCGGCTGAAAATGAAGGCCGTATGCTCGTGCGCAATCCAAAAGGCATCGAGCTGATTTCGAACGTCTGTCGTCATCGTCAAGCCAAGATGCTGGACGGGCGCGGCAACGCCAACAATATCGTCTGCCCGCTACATCGCTGGACTTACGACTTGAAGGGCGAATTGATCGGCGCGCCGCATTTCGACGAAACGCCTTGCCTGAACCTGTCGCGCACGCCGCTGCAAAACTGGAACGGCTTGCTGTTCGAACGCAACGCAACAGACGTCGCGCAAATGCTGTCCCAACTCGGCGTCGCCAAAGACCTCGATTTCAGCGGCTACATGCTCGACCACGTCGAAGTGCACCAATGCGACTACAACTGGAAGACCTTCATCGAGGTCTACCTGGAAGACTATCACGTCGAGCCGTTCCATCCCGGTCTGGGCAGTTTCGTCACGTGCGACGACCTGCGCTGGGAGTTCGGCGAGAACTACAGCGTGCAGACGGTCGGCGTAAAGAATGCGCTGGCCAAGTCCGGTTCGCCGACGTACCAGAAGTGGCAGGAACAGGTCTTGAAGTTCCGCAAAGGCGAGGCCCCGCCTTACGGTGCGATCTGGCTGACGTTGTATCCGAACATCATGGTCGAATGGTATCCGCACGTGCTGGTGGTGTCGACCGTGTGGCCCAACGGCCCGCAAAAGACCACCAACGTGGTCGAGTTCTACTACCCGGAAGAAATCGTCCTGTTCGAACGCGAATTCATCGAGGCCGAACGCCAGGCCTACATGGAAACCTGCATCGAGGACGACGAAATCGGCATGCGCATGGATGCCGGTCGTCGCATCCTGATGGATCGCGGCACCAGCGAAGTCGGCCCTTACCAGTCGCCGATGGAAGACGGCATGCAGCATTTCCACGAGTGGTATCGGCGCCGGATCGTCCTTCCTTGATGCTTCACCGATAGCAAACCAGACGCCATGCAATCGCTCTGGATGCTGTTTGCCAGTTTCCTGTTCGCCATCATGGGCGTATGCGTCAAACTGGCGTCCGACTACTATTCGATTTCCGAAATCGTGATGTATCGCGGGCTGGTCGGCATGGCGTTCCTGGCCGGCCTTTCAAAGCTGCGCGGCGATTCGTTGCGCACTCCCCTACCCTGGCACCATCTGCGGCGCGGCGTAGTCGGCGTGACGGCCTTGTGGCTGTGGTTTTATTCCATGTCGGTGCTGCCGCTGGCCACCGCCATGACGCTCAACTACATGTCGCCGATCTGGATGGCGTCGATGCTGTTCGCCGGCAATTGGTGGACCGGGCGCGGGCGCTTCGATTGGGGCCTGGTTGGCGCTATCGTGATGAGCTTCGTCGGCGTCACGCTGCTGCTGCAGCCGTCGTTCCAGTCCAACGAGTTGTACCCCGCGTTCGTTGCGCTCGGCTCCGGCATGTTGGCCGCGCTGGCCTATCTGCAGGTGCGCCATCTCGGCCAGTTGGGCGAGCCGGAATATCGCGTGGTATTCTATTTTTCCGCCACCGGCTGCGTTGGCGGCCTGGCCGGCTCTCTGCTCGGCGCACCGCACGTCTGGCATGCGCACAGCATCAAGGGCGTGGGGCTGCTGCTGGCCGTAGGCCTGTGCGCGACCATCGCGCAAATGGCCATGACGCGCGCCTACCGGCTCGGCCATCCGCTGGTTACCGCCAACCTGCAATATAGCGGCATCGTATTTTCCACCGTATGGGGCATGCTGGTCTGGGGCGATGTGTTGAGCTGGATTTCCTGGCTCGGCATTTTGGTGATCCTGGCCAGCGGCATCATCTCGACGTTTTATAATTATCGCAATGCCAACCGACGTGCCGCTGCAATCCTGCGTGCGCACGAGGCCGAATCCGACCCGATAGCCGCAGAAGCTTGATGCGTTTGCCGATTCGCGAAACTCACCTTGGGAGTATGCCGCAATGTCCTACACCGTATTGATCAGCGCCGCAGAGTTGGCGCAAAACGTGGCGCAACACCTCGCCAAAACGAACTGGGTGGTGCTCGACTGCCGCCACGATCTGACCAACCCCGACGCCGGTATTCAGGCGTACGAGGCCGGGCACATACCCGGCGCACGCTTTGCGCACCTGGACCGAGACCTGTCCGACAAGAGCCCGGGCCCCAATGGCGAGTTTCGCGGACGCCATCCCTTGCCGCAACGCGACGCATTCTGCGCCACGCTGCGCCGCTGGGGCATCAACGACGACACGCAAGTCGTCGCCTATGACGCGCACGGCGGCATGTATGCGGCGCGTCTGTGGTGGATGCTGCGCTGGGTCGGGCACCCGGCGGTGGCGGTGCTGGACGGCGGTTTGCCGGCCTGGAACGCGGCCGGCCAGACGCTGTCGACCAGCGTACCGGCCGTTGCAGCCGGCAACCTGGCGCTGCGCCCTTCGCTGGTCGGCGCAGTGACGGCAGCCGATTTGCTCGGCAATCTCGCAACTGGCGCATTGACTGTCGTCGACGCGCGCGCGCCGGATCGTTATCGCGGCGAGAATGAAACGCTCGACCCGGTCGGCGGACATATCCCCGGCGCAAAAAACCGCTTCTTCAAGGACAACCTGCAAGCCGATGGCCACTTCAAGCCGGCCGGGCAACTGCGCGCCGAGTTCGGTGCGTTGATCGCGAAACCGGAAGCCAGCGTCATGCAATGTGGCTCCGGCGTGACGGCCTGCCACAACCTGCTGGCGCTGGAAGCGGCGGGATTGCCAGGGGCGGCGCTCTATCCGGGGTCGTGGAGCGAATGGTGCGCCGATCCGGCAAGGCCGGTGGCGACGACAGTCTGACCACCAACTGAGAAGTTAATGTCCGTGCGTCAGCAGCAGCACGGCACCGACGCCGACCGCGATGAGCAGGACTTGGGGAATGGTTTCGCGCAACGTGGCGCGACGCTGCATTTGCGGCATCAGGTCGCTCACGGCGATGTAGATGAAGCCTGACGAAGCCAGCACCAGCACATACGGAATCGCTCCGCTGGCGCGCTCCAGCGTGGCATAGCCGAGCAAACCGCCGGCCACTGCCATCAGGCTGCAAATCAGGTTATAGCCATAGGCGCGCCGGCGGCTGAAGCCGGCATTCAACAAGACGATGAAGTCGCCGATTTCCTGCGGGATTTCGTGCGCGATGATCGCCAGCCCGGTGACCAGTCCGAGGTTGGGGTTGGCCAGGAAGGCGGCGGCGATCAGGATGCCGTCGGTGAAGTTATGCAAGCCGTCGCCGACCAGGATCATCCAGCCGGCCTTGCCCGCCTCGTGCGCATCGTGGCCGTGCTCGTGCGAATGACCATCGCCTTCATGGTGATGCGAATGGCGCAAGATCGCCAGTTTTTCCAGCAGGAAGAATGACAGCAAGCCGGCCAGCAAGGTGGCAAACAGTGCGCGCGTATCGGCCTTCGACTCGAACGCTTCGGGCAAGGCATGCAGCAGCGACGTCGACAGCAGGATGCCGACCGACAGGCTGACCATGCGCTCGACCATCTTCGACAGCAGCGCGAACGAAAACACGGCAGCCGCCGAAATGCTGAACACGCCGGCTATCGTGGTCGCCAGCAGGATGGAAACAAGCGTCGAGTTAATGATTTCCCCAAGGAACAATAAGAACAACAAGCATCAGCCGGTTGCGAAGTGGCAAATTAGACCATAGGCGACGGGATTGAGCAAACCTCGTTGCGAATTGGACAGAGTAATCGCATGAAGCCTATCGGGTCGCATGACTCCCCTCTCCCGCGGGAGAGGGGAGTAAGGACTTCGTGCGATTGCCCTAATGCGCCTCATCCCAATTCTTGCCTACCCCCACCTCTGCAATCAACGGCACCTTCAATTGCGCCACGCCCGCCATCAATTGCGGCAGCCTGACCCGCACGACTTCCAGTTCGTCCTGCGGCACTTCCAGCACCAGTTCATCGTGCACCTGCATGATCATCTTGGTGCGCAGCCGATCATGCTCCAGCCAGTCCTGCACGGCAATCATCGAGAGTTTGATCAGGTCGGCTGCCGTACCCTGCATCGGCGCGTTGATGGCGGCGCGTTCGGCGCCTGCACGGCGCGGGCCGTTCGGCGAGTTGATTTCGGTCAGCCAAAGGCGGCGTCCGAACACTGTTTCCACGTAGCCGAGCGCCTTGGCCGACATTTTAGTGTCGGCCATGAATTGCTTGACGCCGGAAAAACGCTGGAAATACTTGTCGATATACATCTGCGCCGCCGAACGCTCGATGCCGAGGTTGCCGGCCAGGCCGAATGCGCTCATGCCGTAGATCAGGCCGAAGTTGATGACCTTGGCGTAGCGGCGCTGTTCGCTGCTGACGTCTGCCGGCGCCACGGCGAAAATTTCCGACGCCGTGGCGCGGTGGATGTCGATGCCGTCGGCAAACGCGCGCAGCATGTTGGCGTCTCCCGATACGTGCGCCATGATGCGCAATTCGATCTGCGAATAGTCGGCCGACACGATGATGCTGCCCGGCGGCGCAATGAAGGCTTCACGGATGCGCCGCCCTTCGGCGGTGCGGATCGGGATGTTTTGCAGATTCGGATCGTTCGACGCCAGGCGGCCGGTGATCGCCACCGCCTGCGCATAATTGGTGTGCACGCGCCCGGTATCGGGATTGACCATCTTCGGCAGCTTGTCAGTGTAGGTCGATTTCAGTTTCGACAGGCTGCGGTACTCGAGCAATACCTTGGGCAACGGATAGTCCTCGGCCAGGGCTTGCAACACCTCTTCGTCGGTGGACGGTGCGCCCGATGGTGTCTTTTTCTTGACGGGCAACTTCAGCTTGTCGAAGAAGATTTCCCCGATCTGCTTCGGTGAACCAAGGTTGAATGGTTGGCCGGCCAGTTCGTAGGCCTTGCGTTCGATTTCCACCAGCCGCGTGCCGAGTTCGTGCGATTGGACGTTGAGCAATTCAGGGTCGATCAATACGCCGTTGCGCTCGATTTTTTGCAGCACCACCGAGGTCGGCAGCTCGATCTTTTCATAGACGAACTTCAAGCCGGCGGTGGCGGTGGCGCGCGGCAGCATGGTGTGGTGCAACTGCAGCGTGATGTCGGCATCTTCCGCCGCGTATTCGGTCGCGCGATCGAGCGCCACCTGATCGAAGCCGATCTGCGACGCGCCCTTGCCACACACCGCTTCAAACGAAATGGTGTCGCGGTTCAAATGCCGTAGCGCCAGGCTGCCCATGTCATGCGTCTTGTGCGACTCGAACACGTATGATTGCAGCAAGGTGTCGTGCTGTATGCCGCGCAGCGCGATGCCGTGGTTGGCGAAGATATGGGTGTCGTATTTCAGGTTTTGTCCAACCTTCTGCCTGGCGGGATTTTCCAGCCAGCTCTTCAGGGTCGCCAGAACGTGTTCGCGTGACAATTGCGGCGGCGCGTCCTGATAACGATGCGCCAGCGGGATGTAGGCCGCGATGCCCGGCACGCAACACAGGGAAATCCCGACCATCTGCGCGCGCATCGGGTCGAGCGAGGTGGTTTCCGTATCGACGGCGGTCAACTCGGCTGCATCGATGCGCGCGAGCCAATCCTGCAGCTGCGCTTCGGTCAGCACGGTCTCATAGCGTGTCTCGGCGGGGGCTTCCGGAGCGGCAAACAGGCTGGCCTGGGTCTCTGCGGCCGGTGCAGCATGGGCCGCCGGGCCGGGCGCGGACGGTTCGGGCGTGCCGCCCAGTTCGCGCAGCCAGGTCTTGAAGCCATTGCGGGCAAAGAAATCGCGCAGTTCGTCTTTGTCTTCGGGATGATACAAGAGCGATTGATCGATCGACTGCATGTGCGCCGAGAGGTCGCAATCGGTCTTGACCGTCAGCAGCACGCGTGCCTGCGGCAGCCATTCCAGGGCGCCGCGCAAATTTTCACCGACCACGCCGCCGATATCGGCCGCATGGGCCACGACTCGATCGAGATTGCCGTATTGCGTCAACCATTTCACCGCCGTCTTCGGCCCGACTTTTGCGACGCCGGGCACGTTGTCGACGGTGTCACCGATCAGGGTCAGGTAATCGACGATCAATTCCGGCGGCACGCCGAACTTGTTCACCACGCCTTCACGGTCGAGCTTTTCATTGCTCATCGTGTTGATCAGCGTCACCTGGTCGGTGACCAGTTGCGCCAGGTCTTTGTCGCCGGTCGAGACGATCGTGTGCATGCCCTGGGCGGCGGCCTGGACTGCGAGCGTGCCGATCACATCGTCGGCTTCAACCCCATCCACCATCAGGATGGGCCAGCCCATGGCGCGCACGGCTTCGTGGATCGGATCAATCTGTTTGACCAGGTCTTCCGGCATGGAAGCGCGCTGTGCCTTGTATTCAGGGTACAGGTCGTCGCGGAAGGTCTTGCCCTTGGCGTCGAACACGCACGCCATGTATGCCGCAGGGAAATCGGCACGCAAACGGCGCAGCATATTGATCATGCCGTAGATCGCGCCGGTGGGCGCACCCTGGGCATTGCGCAAGTCCGGCAGCGCATGAAAAGCGCGGTACAGGTAGCTGGAGCCGTCGACCAACAAGAGGGTTTTATTCATATGGCTTCAAAGGGTAAAAACGTGCCGCCAGGAAGGCGCTTTGCGGCAAATGACGATTATCGCAGAGTTTATCGCGTTGGCATGGCGATTGCCCGTGCAGAGGCTGGCCGGATCGATACACGGTAGGGGACGGCCACCGGCAAGTCTCTTGAGCCACTTCAAGTTTTCGACAGGGCGGCCAATTTGGGCGACGGGATTGTTGCGTTCATCGCGATGCGTGCCAACAAATGGAGCGAAATCGGGCAACGCGTGGCACATTTCCATCGATTTGCCTCAAAAACGGCAGATTGGAACCTATGGTGAAGGAGGTTGTCTCAGTTTCAGATGACCAGAAAGGGTATCATTGAGGAAATACCGCACTGCTACAATTGCGTGACGATGCCCCAAATTACCTCGTAAGGAAATCATGCGTACAAATCAAATATTCCGGATTGCCACCCTTTCCCTGGCGGCTTTGCTTGTGCCGGCACTGGTTTCCGCGCAACAAATCCAGCCCGTGGAAGAAAAACCGGCCGACAACGTAGCGGAAAAGCCTGCGCCCAAGGCAGCCGACAAGAGCGCAAAAACAACCGACAAGAGCGCAAAGGCGGCCGCCGCGCAGCCGACCGAGCCGAAGCTGGAAAAACTGGAAGACTCGGAGCCACCGAGTCTCAAGATCGGCAAACCCGTAGGCGCACCCAAGGTCACAGTGACCGAGGTGAAGGATAGCGTCCATGGACGGGAATCCAAGGTCGAGAGCGGCAAGAGCACCTATTACGTGCGGCCCAATGAGCAGGTCGGCAGCACCTTGCCGGGCGACACCCAAAGCACAACCAACCGTGGCGCGGAATGGAAGGTGATGGAATTCGACTTGGGTGCAAAAAAGAAGAAGGAAGAAGACAAGTCCGACAGTACTGACGGCAAGAAATAATTGCCCATTTGGCCCGGTTCGTCGCCGGGAATCATGCATAATAACGCTTCATAAGGGGGCTGCAACTGCCTGAGACGGGGCTGTGGCTACCCTTGATTGCGGCGCATCTCTCCCGGATACATGCAAGTCGCGCCGGACCGGTCAGTTGGGCGGCGCGGAGCAGCATGACATCCGCACTGATCGACGATTCTTTCCACCATTTGCTGATTCGCTTTAATCTCATGGCAGTTTTCACATCGGTCAGCAAAGCTGATCTGGATTCCTGGATCACCCAATACCCATTAGGCAAGGCAAAGTCGATACGCGGCATTTCTTCCGGTATCGAGAACAGCAATTTCTTTATCGATACCGACGCCGGCGAATTCGTCCTGACCCTATTCGAAAACCTCGGTTTTTCGCAATTGCCGTTTTACCTGGAACTGATGCGCCATCTGGCGGAGCGCGGCGTGCTGGTGCCGGCGCCCGTGGCCACGCATGGCGGCGAGATATTGAATCGCCTGTATGGCAAGCCTGCCGCCATCGTCAGCAAGCTGGAAGGCTCATCGCAAATGGATCCGCAGCCGCAGCATTGCCGCGAAGTCGGGGCGATGCTGGCCAGGATGCATCTGGCAGCGGCGGATTTTCCGATCAGGCAACCCAATTTGCGCGGACTCGAATGGTGGGTCAAGACGGCACCGGTTGTGCTGCCCTTTCTTTCCGCCTCATGCCAAAGCCTGTTGCAGGAAGAGATCCGTTTTCAACAAGAGTTTGCGGTATCTGCCCCTTACGCGCGCCTGCCGAATGGGCCGATCCATGCGGACCTGTTCCGTAACAACGTGATGTTTGAAGGCGACAGGCTGGGCGGCTTTTTCGATTTCTATTTTGCCGGCTGCGACACCTGGTTGTTCGACCTGGCCGTTTGCGTCAACGACTGGTGCATCGACGTCGGCACAGGCGTGCTGGACACCCAACGCGTGACCACGATGGTTGCCGCCTACCATGCAGTGCGGCCGTTCACGGAAGACGAGCAAGCGGCCTGGCAGCCAATGTTGCGCGCCGGCGCCCTGCGTTTCTGGCTGTCGCGCCTGTACGATTTCCATTTGCCACGCGATGCAGAAATGTTGACGCCACACGACCCGACCCATTTTGAGCGCATCCTGCGTGAACGTATCGCCCACCCCGCCCCTGTCTTGCCTATAGAGGGGAGGCACTGATGGAACGTTTGCCGGCCATCAGCGGTTGGCTCTGGATCAGGGATGGCTTTGCGCTCTGGCGCCGTCAACCGAACGAATTGTCGCTGGTGTTCATGCTCTTTATCGCATTCAATCTCGCCATCGCCGTGATTCCTATCATCGGGCCGATTCTGATGTTGCTCTTGCGCCCGATGCTCGCCACTGCCTTCATGTCCGCCTGCGCACAGGTCGATGCCGGCGATCGGGCCCATCCGCGGCAGTTGTTCGCGTATTTCCGCCGCCCTGTTTTCGGGCGACTGGTGTTGCTGGGTTTTTGCTACCTGATGGCTTATTTCCTCGGCAGCATGATCATGTATTGGTATGCGGGGCCCGGTCTTGTCGAGATGGCGATGAAGAACGATCCCGCTGCCGTTGCGGTCGATCCTGCCGCGCAATTCAGACTGTTGGCAGCCATGGCGCTTGGCTTCGGATCCATCCTGTTACTCACCATCCCACTCTGGTTTGCCGCCCAGCTTATCGCCTGGCAAGACATGGGCATTGCCAAGGCCGTTTTCTTCAGCTTCTTTTCTGCGCTACGCGCCTTCAAGGCCTTTGCGATCTACGTGTTGGTCTGGATCCTTGTTACCTTGTTCGTCGCTATCAATGTCGGGGCAATCCTGGGCCTGTTGCAATTTACCAGCGCGGCGGCCAGCATGGCGATCATGATGCCGTGCCTGCTTGTCCTGACGATGATCGGATATTGCTCTTGCTATGCGAGTTACGTCCAGGTATTCGGCAAGCCCACGATCACCCCCCAGGGTTGATTCGTACCTTCGGGCGGTTCAAGCAATCTTTTCCAGTTTCGCCACGCTAAGATCGAGCACTTTCATGCCGTAACGGCCGAAGTTGATCTGGGCGCGCGCATTGCCGCCGCTGCCTTCGATGTTGACGATCACACCGTCGCCGAATTTCGCATGCGCGACGTTTTCGCCGATGCGCCACGGCACGTCTTTCTTGCCGAATGACTGGGAAATCTGGTTGACGCCGTTCTCCGGCGCATCGTCCCAGGCCGACTTTTCCCACGCCGCCTTGGGATTGGCAAACCAGTGATGCTGTACGCGCGGCGACAACCATTTCAACGCCGCATCGGGTAGTTCGTCAAAGAAGCGCGAACGCATGTTGTAGCGCGTTTGGCCATGCAACATGCGCGTTTGCGAAAAGCTCATGTACAGGCGTTTTCGCGCGCGCGTGATGGCGACATACATCAGGCGCCGCTCCTCTTCGACGCCGCCGTCTTCCTTGGTACTGTTTTCGTGCGGGAACAGGCCCTCTTCCAGGCCGGTGATGAATACCGCGTTGAATTCCAGTCCCTTGGCCGAGTGCACGGTCATCAGTTGCATGGCGTCCTGGCCGGCCTGTGCCTGGTTATCGCCGGCCTCGAGCGATGCGTGCGACAGGAAGGCTGACAGCGGCGACATCACGCTCGGCAATGGCGCGTCGGCATCGATAATGTCGTCGGCGCCGGCCAGCGCAGGTGTGGCGGGTGCGACGGACGTCGCCGACTCCTGCGCGCGCGGTCCGAGATAGGCCGGCGCGTCGTGGCCGAAGCCTTCTTCCGAAACGAACAAGGTGGCGGCGCTGACCAGTTGCTCAAGGTTTTCGAGCCGGTCGGCGCCTTCCTTTTCATTCTGGAAATGCAGCTTCAACCCGCTGGTTTCGATCACGATGCCGACCGTTTCCGGCAACGGCAACTGGTAGGTTTCAAAGCGCACGCTTTCGATCATCTTGACGAAAGCGCCCAGCGACGAACCCGCCTTGCCGGCCACATGGGAAACAGCGGCATACAGCGACAGCCCGTGCTGGCGGGCGGCGTCCTGCAACTGCTCCAGGGAGCGCGCACCGATGCCGCGTGCCGGGAAGTTGACCACCCGCAGGAACGCCGAATCATTGTGCGGGTTATCCATCAACTGCAGGTAGGCAATCGCGTGCTTGACTTCGGCACGCTCGAAAAAGCGCTGGCCGCCGAACACGCGGTAAGGCACGCCTGCCGAGAACAAGGCATGTTCAAGCACGCGCGATTGCGCGTTGGACCGGTACAGGATGGCGATCTCGCTGCGCGCCGCGCCCTCAGCGACAAGTCCCTTGGCCTCTTCAACAATCCATTGCGCTTCCTGCAAGTCGCTACTTGCCTCGAAGATGCGCACCTGCTCGCCATGGCCCGCGTCGGTGCGCAAGTTCTTGCCCAGGCGCTGCCGGTTATTCGAAATCAGTGTATTCGCGGCGTCAAGGATATGCGCATGCGAACGGTAGTTCTGTTCCAGCTTGATCAGGTTCTGGCCGGCGAATTCGCGCTCGAACGCGATCATGTTTGCGACCTTGGCGCCACGAAATGCATAAATGCTCTGGTCATCATCACCAACGGCAAACATGGCGCCATTCGGGCCGACCAGCAGCTTCAGCCATTTGTACTGCAGATCGTTGGTGTCCTGGAATTCGTCCACCAACACGTGGCGGAAGCGGCTCTGGTAATGCTCGCGCAAGGGTTGGTTGCGCATCAGCAGTTCATAGGTACGCAACAGCAGCTCGGCGAAATCCACCACGCCTTCCTTTTGGCATTGCGCATCATACAAATCATACAACTCGACCATCCGGCGGTTGTAGTCGTCGAACGCCTCCAGGTCCTTGGCACGCAGTCCCTGGTCCTTGGCGTTGTTGATGAAATACATGACGTTGCGCGGCGGATATTTTTCATCGTCCACGTTCATGCTCTTCAACAGGCGCTTGATGGCCGACAGCTGGTCTTGCGAATCGAGAATCTGGAACGTTTGCGGCAACCCGGCATCGCGATAATGTGCCCGCAACAAGCGGTTGGACAAACCGTGGAAGGTGCCGATCCACATGCCGCGTGTATTGATCGGCAACATGGCCGACAGGCGCGCGGCCATTTCCTTGGCCGCCTTGTTGGTGAACGTGACCGCCAGGACGCCAGCCGGCGACACCTGGGCGGTCTGGATCAGCCAGGCGATGCGCGTGGTAAGCACTCTGGTTTTGCCCGAGCCGGCGCCGGCCAGGATCAACGCGGATTGCGGCGGAAGGGTGACGGCGGCGAGCTGTTCTGGATTCAGGTTTTCTAGGAGGCTTTGCATCCCTCGATTATAGCGGTTTGCGGGTCACGTCCTTGTTGGCGAACAATATAAAAGTGCGCCACTGAAAAACCATGTGTCGAGCCTCGCGTGTGCCGACACGGACGATGCCAGACGTTCCGGGTTTTGCAAGACCGGCCTTTTCTTGAATTGCAAAACATGGCCCCATTAGATGAAAAACCCGATGATCCTGATTTTTGAAATTCGCACC
>FSYV01000054.1_pt1 | contig 15131 bp, 16 predicted proteins | sample 1638641 | NCBI WGS metagenome assembly FSYV01 (sample SAMEA3914813, study PRJEB12502) | metagenome | biome: forest; material: soil | place: Canada | collected 2011-07-07 | depth 0.3 m
CGTATACGCATTGGTTCCACCCGCATTGCAACAGTTATCGACTGCGAACAAGGCGATCCGGCAGCGATCATCCTCGCCGGCCAGTACAGTCATATTGGCGGTATTCAATGACAGTCCGGTTTCACGCAATATTTCCGACCGCGTCACCACGCTTTTGAACGAGGTATCGGGCGGGTGGCCAATATTCCACACATTTCCCTGTCCGTCCGCGAAGGTCTGGCTGGAACAGTTCGAGGTCGTTCCCGCAGAGACCGTGGAAGGAACCTGTGCGCTGCCCGCCACCGGGCAAGAAAAGTCCTTGCGCCAGGTTTCGCAGGTGCTGGGGTTCAGCGGATCGGTGTCGACGCATACCGGCGCGCCCTGCGACGTGCAGCGTGCTACCCAGGGCGCATTGCAATCGGATTGTGTGTTACGGTCCAGGCAATCATAGGTGTCGGTATATTGCCAGCAGGAGGCGGACACCGGAATGCCCGAAATGGATTGCGTCTGGGCGGACGAGGTGCAGATCGAATTGGTCCGCTCGCACTTGTCGGGCACGCCCGGCCCGGTTGCAGGCGGTGGCATGGCATTGTCGCCCTCGGCAAGCAGAAGCCCGGGCGGCACCCGCGATTCGTAGTTCTGGCAACCGGTCCAGTATCGATCAATGCTGGGCAACGCAGGATAGGCGAGCGTGACTTGCTGGCCCGCTGCATTCAGAACAGGATTGCCTGCGGCATCGGTTTGCGGGTGATAGCACATCGCTCTTGACGCAGATGTCGAGCTAGCCATGGGATCGCCATCTCCCGGATTGCAATGCCACGTAATACTCACCTGCAAGTTATTCTTGCAAACCAGGCCGATGTCGCGGGTGTAATAGTCGTAGCAACTTTGAATTTCCGTCGTAGGCTGTCCCGACGGCGTGGTCAGCGCTGTCGTCGCGCATGGACTAGTGGCCGTATCGACGGTTCCGATCACGCTGCTTGGTTGCCGTATTACTGCTTCGGCGGCCTGTACGCTCGGATCGGATGCCGTGACGGGCTGCCCCAGCGAGGTTCGCAAGGCAGCGTCACGCTGTGCCGCGTTGATGGCATCACATTGCGGATTGCTCGTGCCCGACGTTGCGGCCTGACACGCCGCTACCTGGTTTTGGCCTTGCTGCGTCAAATTGTCCGACGAAATGCCGGGAAGTGGCGAGTTGGCGCTATTGGTATTGGTGATCGCGGATTGGATTGCCGTCGCCGATGCAGCACCTGCCGTCTTGGCGTCCTGCATGATCTGTGCGGACGATTCCTGTGCGCGGCAAGGATTGAGCAGGATGCTCAGAAGGAGTATCCCCCCAAGTGCGGCATTCAGCTTTGCTGAGGGCTTTGGGCTGGTCGCTAAAGGATGTGCGTGCATCTCAGGAGCCCTTGCGCACGGCAGACACGATATCGCGATAATGCGGCAGTTGCGACGCGATGTGGTCGAGCGCATAGTCAATCGACACGTCGCCCGATACCTTCGCGAAATCGCCTTCGGCAAAGCATTGATTGCCGCCGCAATCGCGGGCGACTGCTTCTCGTTTTAACAGTACGTAGCTGGGGACCGAGGTGACCGCAAAGCGGGTGAATGCATCCGGGTCGATGAACCACGCCACTTTGTGCCGACCAATGACGTCCTTGACCGCACGCATTGTCTTTTGCATGTCGCCCTCGATCATGCCGCGCAAGACCAGAGTGGTATGGGACCGTTCGGCATCGGCCGCCATACGTTGCAGCGTTTCCATCGGCATGCTGAATGAGACGAAGGCAAGGAGACGGGGTGTGCCGTCTTGCGGTAGTGCGCGCTGGTTGGGATTGCCCATCCGACCGAAGTGACGTGCGATCGCTTCGACATCGACTGGTGGGACGGGCTTGCCGCTAGCGGCCGGCTGCGGCAAGGCGTCCAGGTTGGGCATGATGGGAATTTGTGGCGACGGCACCCCGTCCCGGTCAAGCGCCTTTTGTGCGGCCTTCACCGTCGCTTTGGCTGTGTCGATATCTGCTTGCGTTACCTGTGCCGCCCGCGCCGGCACATACAGAAGTGCCAGCAGCAGCGGAGTCGCCAACATGGCGAGCTCGCGCACCCTTCGAAGTTCATGTGGTTCCATTTCTTGTCCTTCTTTATTGATCGATCACGCAGCAATTGCGCTTGCGAAACAGGAGGTACCCAAAATCCTCGCCCGTTGTCGGATACTCTTTACCGCTGTTCCAGGTGATGGAATTCGCCCCCATCGGCTGACAACACTTGCCTGCCACCGTAGCCGTATTGGGGATCGGGTACACCATTTGCGTCTTGTAGGCCCGCTTGTCCATCACGGGCTCCGGGTAGCCGCCCGTGCATAACGCCGGCACGCCGTGATAGGCGTCGGCAATGAATTCCTTGTGCATCTTGTACATGATGCGTTGCGTCAGCAGCAGCGAGGTATCGACGCCGCCATGGTGGTGCGGGACGAATCCTTCGGTCGGATACATGCTGCCCTGACAGCCGGCGCACCAGAACATCGATTGCAGGCTCATCGAGACCGTCGCCGCCACACAATCGACGCCGCATGCGGCCAGGGCAATCGGATTGGCGAATAGCGTCGCCTCAAAATTGAAGACGGAACTCCATGCCGGGTCGTTCCAACTTGGGTCGATTTCGGTTAAGTAGGTCAATTCCAACGCGCCGCGCTGTAAGCATGGGTTGCCGGAGGACACGCCCAGAATATAGAGTAGGGGATAGCTATAAACGTGCGTGTGATAAAACACCTCGCGCTCGACAGCACCTGCGCTTTTGGTTGCCGAGTCCTTTTTGGATGTACGTCCATGCGCCGGTGCGGCGCTACCCTGGACGGAGGTGCCGCCCAATGTCGGGAAGCACCACGGTGCGCGCGGGACTTCCACCAGATAGGCCGGTTCCCAAAAGCCGATCGATAGGCCAAACTGGTAAAACACCGGCGGCGGCGCCGGGCAGACGCAGACGGGACTGGCGGGATTTTCGATATCGACCTGGTCGCCCTCGTTGAGCACGTCGGACGAGCCGATAGAAAATGGCATCATGCATGACCAGCATACGTCGGATACCGGGTTGAAGGTGCGTCCAACGCACGTCGTGGTGGTGTCCGTTACGGTCGCGGCGACGGGTAATGCAGGGGCAAGACAGACCAGCACGAGCAATTGCGCGGCAAAGCGGCGGAGGAAATGGGTCATATTCATTTTGGAGCGATCTCTTCAATCTTGAGTTGATTGCCGTCTTGCGATACCAGCGTCGGCACGACGTCGATGCCGAGCTTGGTCGTAAAGGCGGCGGCCTGATCGAAATAAATGGGTCGGTCCAGCTTCCTGGACAATGCCAGGTAGCTGCCGGCCACGGCTACCGGTTTGACTTGACCATGCAGGCGCGTTTGTATTTGTTCGAGTTTATCGACCTGCTTGGGATCGTCGGCATCGAAGAAGAACAATGCCGACGCCACCGTGACGACGTCGAGCGGATTGACCTTGGTTCCGGCCGCAAAGAGGACTTGCCCTTCCGGGTCCAGAATATCCCGCTGCAGAACGGTGGTGGGATCGTAATACCGGACGCTGTCTTTCTGCGCGACGGCGAAGACGCCGACCGGTGTTGGATGCTCCAGCGAGCGCAGCGTATCGCGTCGCAAATTCTGCTCGATGGCCTGCCACTCCCCGTTGTCAACTTTGCGCTTTACGATCGCTTTCACTTCCACCAGGAAATCTCGTTCGCCAATCGGATACACGGGGCCGATATTGCCGAGATCAATCGCATCGGCGGGGCTGGATACGGAGAAAAACAGCAAGCCGAATATCGACATGACGGCGGTCACATGTCGTGTTGTCATGGATAAGCGCTCCAGTAGCGTGCTTTGCATGGTGGGTTACCTCAAAACAGGGGATGGGCCACGCCCAGGATTGCCGATTGCTCGACGAGTCCGGATTGCCGGTAGCGCGAATCGAAGGAATCGGCCGTCAATCCTTGGGCAAAGTAAAAGCCGACAGGTATCGTTACGTTTTCGGTATTGCCAAACGCGTCGGGCAAAATCGGCATCAAGCGCTGTCCCGTCGAGGCCCGCTCTTTCGCGAATCCGATAAGCTGGTGATTGACATAGACTGCCCGGCCGGCAACGTCAATGCTGTCTCCCGCTAGCCCGGCCGCCTTTTTGAAGAAAAGCAAATTCGGCGGTGTCAGCCCTTCGCTATGCTTACAGCAGTGGTACACCATCAATTCACCGCGTTGAGGTAGACGGCCGCGCTCGACCCATACCAGCGTGTAAGGCAAGCTCGGCGACAGGTTCACGTACAAAAAGTGCCAAGCTATGCCGTAAAGACCGAGAAGCGAGAATGTGACTGGCCAATGGCAAAGGAGAAAGCGGGCCAGGTCGATCATGCCAAGCCACAGCCGACGCCATATGCTCGTCGGTGGAACTTCTTCACGGGTTGGTGCTGTGCTCATAGTCCGACCTTTTTTCGTAGCGCGGGAGTCAGGTCGATGACATCCTTTGGCGTTCCGCCTACGGCATTGCCCATCAGTACGACACAAGCGCACTCGTCGGACAGTGACTGCATGGCCTTCGGCAGCAGCTCGGCGAAATCCTGCGCGGACTTGATCGCTTTATCCCGTTCGAGGTCTGTCACACCGGGCGCGGCGATCGCCTTGGTGAATTCCTGTTCCTTGTCGCGATATACCTGGCCCAAATTGACCACGCCAAACGCTTCGTGCTTGTGTGCGGCGAGATGATAAAGGCCCAATCCCGCCACGGTATTGAGCAGGCTGCACAACAGGATCATCAACCATTGCTGGGTCGATAGCGGAAAACCGGATAGGTGCAGCGGTGGGGTGTCGAGGCGCGCCAGTTCATCGATCACGGGAAAATTGAGATTCTTCACGCCGACACTCCTCGCTCGCGCAGCAAATCATCAATCGCCTCGTCGATGCTCATGCCGCGCGCCATCCGAGCATCCAGCGGTGCATTGTCTTCCAGCCGGTTGCTGTAGAGCAGCAACGCCGACGGATCGAGTACCAGCCGGAATACGCCTTCTCCAGAAGGGGTATAGATGTACATCTCGGCAAACGCTCCTTTTTCCAGGCGCAGCGATTGCAGCAATTTCTTCTTGTTGACGTCCATCGACAGCCGCCCGGACCCGGCCAGCAGTTCGATCGACTCCTTGCGCTGCCGCATGATGAACAGGGTGTCGGCCAGGGTGAACGCGGCTTTCAGGGCGGGCGACTCGTAATAGTCGTCAACCTGCTGCGTGGCGGTACCTAGCGCGCCGCCGTACTTGCGGGCGCGTCGGGCTGCCTCATCGATAATGGTCTCGATGATCGGATCGTCATCGGTGCCGATTTGCTGTTTCAGCTCATCGATGATCAGAAGCTTCCGGCGATTGCGCGAGAAATACATTTCGCTGGTGATCCGGAACATCAGGATCATCAGCGCTGCGCGATGGATCGAAGGGGAGCGCTTCAGATCTTCGGTCTCGATGACAATCAAGTCCTTGGAAAAATCGATATTGCACGGCGGATGAAAGAATTCCGCGTAAGCGCCACCCTCGGAGTAGGGCGACAACATGGTTGCCAAATCGGTCAGGCGGATATCCTTGTCGTCGCCTTCGCGCAAACGCCCGGTCGCAAACAGGTTGCGCAAGTCCGTGATCGACATGGCGTTGCCCTTCTGGTGCCAGATGATGGTAATACCATCGGCCACCGCCTGATATTGGAAATTCTCCAGGGTGCCGAGCGGTGCCGCCATCTTCGCCACCACGCCCTGCAGCATCGCGATGTCGTCGGTAAAATCGACGATGTGCGTGAAAGGGTTCAAGGACAAGCCGCAGCCGGGAAACAGGTTGATCATCTGCCCGTCTGCCTTGGTGCAGAGCCGCTCGAACGAGCGGCCCAGATCGAGCATCCAGACCTTTGCCCCTTCGCCCAGGTAGCTCCAAGCGATTTCGTTTAACGCCACCGATTTGCCAGAGCCGGAGGTGCCGGCGATGGCAAAGTTGTAGTTACCTTCGAAATTGTCGTAAAAGTCAAAGAACGCGATTTGCCCACGCCGGCCGGCGAAGATCATGGCCGGTGTCGCCGTGCCGCGCCACTCGGCCACCAAGGGTGAGAGATCTACCGCATTGTCGATGCTCTTGGACGTCGGTATGCGCAAGCGCACCATATCCGCGAAACAGGTGGGCGACAGGGCCATCGGCATGCTCGCGACCAAGACGGGGCGGTGCAGATAGGTCACATTGTTGAGCTCGAATCCCTCGTCGCGCCAGATCGCCTCGGCCGACGATTCCGCCCGCGACATTTCAGATGGACGCGACCACAGGGCCAGTGTGTGGAACAGCTTGACGACCCCGCCGCCTTGGTCCATCACGCGCAACGCTTCATCCCAATCCTTTTTCTTTTCTTCCGTGTCGGGCATGTACGAGGCCATTTTGGATTTTGCGTTTTGTGTGGCCCGTGCCTGATTGGTCGCCACCCAGGCACGCGTCGCGGCAGGATCGCCCATATGCACGCCCAGGCTGATCATGAAAGGGCAGGGATATTGCAACGACATCTGCAGGTTGTCGCCGATCAAGCCGGTGACCGACCAAAGATCGAACTTGCGCGGGTACGCTTTCACGGCATACAGTCGGCATTCGACCTGTTCGTCGCGATTCGATTTGGAGAACACGATGCCTTTGGGGCTGGCGACTTGCCGGGTATCGAGATCGACGATTTGATCGCGGATCTGACGGCCGTCATCGTATTCCACAAGCGCGGAAGGCTCGAACAGCCGGTGCGGGTTGCAAAGATCCTTGGTCCAGTTGATCAGATCGTCCGGGTGCCATAAGCGGGCTGGAAAGCCGGCGGCGCGCAAGGTAGAGATGAGCGAATCGCGTCGCACCATCAGTTCGTCCTTGGTCTGATGGTCTCGGCTGGTGCCAGGGACGACTACCGACAGGATCAGGCGGAAATCGCGCAGCACGTAGGGCGTGCCTTTGGTAATCGATTTGTGCGCAGCCCGGTTATAGAAGCTGGCACGACGCTTGGCAAAGCGGCGATATACGTTCTCGGACGGCTGTATGTCCGATAGATCATGTCCCGAGACATTCCGCTCGCCGATATCGGGATTGTCGATGCGATGTTGGACATACCGTTCCAGTTGGCCGGCAATATGCGGCGTGCCAAACAAATGGATACCAATCGAACTGCCGCCGTGCCAGTTCAGATACAGCGCTTTCAGCAATTCGCGCGTAGATTCGTCGGCGCCGCTTTGCGGCATCAGCTCGATCACGAAACCGTTGCCTTCGTTCAGACCGAACATCTCCCGGTCTTCGTCCCACGACAGGTAGGGCAGAAAGGAGGAGAACATGCCCGGATCGCGATTGTCGTTCTCGGGTTTCCTGAATTGCTTGCTGACCGTTTCCAGTGCATCGGCGCCGATCAGTGCTTCCAGCGAGGAACGCAGGGCGGCGCCTAGCGAGGGGGTATTCGTTGTCATTTGGGCGCTCCAATGTCGGGTGCGCTATCAAATGGATCTATTGAACCCGCTGTTGACGCGGGCTGCGCGCCCGGCAGGGTATCGGGACGAACGCCAGGCCGTTTATCGGGTTTTGCCGCGTCATTGGCTCCTGCTTTCTTGTCAGTGACGGGTGCGCGCAATGGCGTAAATGCGTTCTGGATGCGTGCCTGACGATGTTCAAGCATCCAGTGTCCGGAGTCGACCTGCAGGTACATCCGGTGCTCTTCATGCAAATCCCCGTCGGTGTCGGCATATGGCGCGGCCCAGACGCGCAAGACCTTGGGTTGCGAACGCAGCGGAAACTTGTCATCAGCCAGGTATGGCGTCGCAGGCAATGTGCCTCCGCTCGATTTGGCGCCTGCTTTTGGACTCTTCGCGCCCTGGGCAGCGGCTGTTGCGGGGTCGGCCGGGTTTGCCGAACTGTCTCCCACCGGGGACCGGTAGACCGCACTCATCGGTTTGCATACCACGCCGGGCGGCGCGGGGCAGGAGTAATTGCTGCTTGCATCCAAGCCTGACAGATTGGTGCAGCCGGCCGCGAGAGTGACCAGCGTCAACGTCGATAGCATTCGAATAAGGTGAGGCATACGTTTAAAAGCGGTCGCGCAATGGTGTCGTTTCACGATTCAATCCCTTGTCGATATTGATCCGTTGGCGGATGGACGATCCTGCGCCAGCCATGCCGCCAGTTCTTCGCGGCTCATGGCGCCGCTATGCACGCGTCCACTACTGCTGATGAGGGTGGGCGTGCCGACCGTCTGCAGCCGCTGTGCCAATTCCAGGTTGCGTTGGATGGCAGCGCTATTGCAATTTTTAGTCGCAGGGGGCAACTCGGACCGAGTGAGCATCCAGGTGTGCCAGGCTTGGGTTTTGTCGTGAGCGCACCAGATCGACTTGGCCAGCACATCGCTGCCGGGCTGCAGCGGGATGAGCCAGGTCCGAACGGTGATGTCCGTCATGTCGTCGAGCGTCTTTTCCAATTGCTGGCAATAGTGGCAACCGGGGTCGGACAAGACGTTCACCACCTGCTTGCCGTCGCCTTTCGTCACCACGATGGCGTCGGCGATTGGCAAGCTGCTCACATCAATCCGATTCAAATCGGCTACCAGATCGGCAGTCAGGTCTCGATTGGTCTGCATGTCATAAAGATGGCCGAAGAAAAAATGACGACCGCTTGATTCCACATACGCGAGGTTGTGGCCCATAGTGACCTCGAACAAGGTGTCGATGGGTGCAGGTTTGACGCTGGTAAAATGCGTGCCAGGATAGAGCTGCGCCAGTTTGACCGCCAGTTGCCGTGCCTCCGGCGTGGTTGCCGTCGCAACTTCCGCGTTCGCAGGCGGCGTGTCCGCCCAGGCGACGAGCGCCCAGCACAGCAGCGGCACACCCAAAACACTTCGCTTATTCATCATCGTTGTCCTCGTTCAGTGGCCGCCTGCCATGCGGGCGGCTCGGTAAATCCGCCAGTTCAGGCAGGGGGGTATCCAATTCGATGCCTTGGGTAAAGGCCAGGTCGCCATTGCGTTGCGCGTCGATCTCGATGACCGGAAAAGTCTTTTCGGCGAGCGTGATGTAATAATTCGCCAGGCGATCAAGGGCCTGCCCGATCCCGCCGCCGATGCCGGCTTCCGCGTATTTGCCCGGTGTTACATTGACCGCCGACGTGCCGTCGGTAATCGTCGTCGCGGTTTGTGCGGTGTAGGTCGAGAGACCATGCCCAATGCCACCCACCACCCCGGCCAACAGGGAGTTCGCCAGTAGTTGCCCTTGCTTGGTCACCAGCCGTCCGCGCATGCCGAGCTTGCCATCTTCTCCATAGATCGAGCCATGTACCTTCGCTTCGAGCACGCGGCCATCGCGCCGGATGCATGACAATAGTTCGGTGCGGATGTATCCACGTTCGCTCGACAGGTCGCCGACCGCCGCGCCGATCACCATGCATTGCTTCACATTGGCGCGGAATCGGTTGGGCAGGTTCGCCATATCGGTGATTTCCATCATCACCGGCAAGGGGTTGCTTTGTGCTTGGCCGCCGGTTGGCGCATCGATGCCGCCCAAAAGACGCACCGGAACGAATCCGATCGGCAGGAAAGTCGAACCCTCTTGTTTGACTTTAGAAGGCAAGCCGTTGCGCATGTTGGCCGGCGCACTATTGCCGCCGAGTCTGTCGCCCGTATTAATCTTGACGATGCCGATTCCCGGACCTTCCCCTCTCACAGGTAACCCGCCGGTACCGCCAACCATGTTGAATGTTCTGCCGTTTGCACCTGCCGGTGTGCCTAGGCCATTCCGGTTGATGTCGCCGGAAAGGGGTAAATGCATATATTTGGCGTCGCCGGGCGACCCATCAGGAAATTGTCGGGGTGTGCCTGACGGCGCTTCCTTTTGCTTGCCGGTTGCGGAATCCGGCTTGCCTGGTGATGCTCCTTTGCCGCCTTTTGCATCGCCTGATGCGGTGTCCGCATCCGCTGAGGGTGCCGCGGGAGTGGCGTTGGGTGTCGCCGCAGACGGTGGCGAATTGGGTGGGGCGGACGTCACCTTTTTTTCGAGTGCCAGGAACCTGGCCAGGATGTCTTTGGTTTGCCGCTCTTGTGACGACAGGCGCGCTTCGTGATCGGCAACGCTCCTACCCGCGTTCCCAATCCAGCGATCGCGGGTGTCGACCTGGTCGCCAGGAGAAGCCAGATTGGTCGTGGTGCCGTCCTTGGCCGAGACTTCATCCGGACTATGCTTGCCGTTGATCTTTTCCGGGCCGCCCGACAGCAGCAGGTACAACCCGCCCCATGCCGCCAAAGCAACGAGGACGATTGCGCCGATCTGTTTGGTAAGCGCGGATTTGAGGCCGGGGATGTTGGACGTGAATTTACCGGGCATGATCGGCCTCCCATACGATATAGACGGCAGTGGTTTCCTGCGGCGCCAACTCCGCTTTTTCGACCGAGACCGCGATCACGTCGGATATATAGAACTCACGCTCGTCGAGACGCATCGGGTTGGCGGACAAATTGGTCAACAAATACCGCTCGCCGCGCATCGTGTCGTCGCCGCTGACGCGTTCCGTCAGAATGAATCTTGCTTCGGACCATAAGCTAACGACTTCATGGGCCTCTTTGACGGTGAAATCCGATGCGTCTTCCGATCCTTCCAGCACCAATACCAGTCGCTTGATTTCGCGGTAATAATTGGATGCGCGCTTGGTGGACACGCCGTCGTCGTGGCTTGTCGCCGGGTTTGTTTTGCTGCGGTCATGCAAAACAATGGTTTCCGAAGGCGTCTCAGCAGGAATCAAGACCAGCGTGTAGGTCGACTTCGCGGTGTCGACAAAGACGCTAATCGGCTTTTCCTCGGCGCCTTGCGCGGGAATGACGCTTGCTTCACCCCGGTTCTCCAATGGCTGGACGATCAGGCTACCCGCGGGATTGCTTTTGGCGTCTTGTACGCCGGCGCCATAAATCTGCGTGATCGGTTGGCCGTCCACGCGGATGCGCGTGGCTTCATGCAGGGAGATACGCGCCGTGGTCACGCCATCTGGTGTGACCTCGATATCCTGCAGGGCCAGAGCGTCGGGCGTAGCGACGCTGCTAGCGAGCGTTATGAGTGCGATCAGTACCGTCCTTGACGGCCGCCGCAGGTGTTTCACCAAGTTTTTCACGGAAATTTTCCTTCAATATTTGAGCCAGGTCGGCGCGCGCTACCTCATGCGCTTCCACCAGCTGCGCGCGTCCGCCATTCATTTCGAATTGCACAAAGAAGATCGTGTCTTCATCGTCAACTCTGCTGGAGTTGATGTAGGTAACCAATCGCCCGCGGATCAAGGCGGCCAGAAACTTGGGTTGGGTCTGGATTTGCTGCACCGAAAATACCGTCGCCGCGTTATCACGCTTCAACTTGGCGATCGACAAATCCATGTGTTCCTTGCATTTGCCGTAGTATTTCGGATGCACCAGCCTTAACAATTCCTCTTCATTGGCGTCCGCCCCGGCGGGCGTCATCGTCAATTCCTGAAAGGCCACCCACTTGCCCATACGCTCCAGGTATTCCTGGCTGGCTGCATTGCGCGAAACCCAGTAGCCGGCTTCGCCGGGAGGCGCGATGATCGTTTGCGCGCTGCCCCACGTCGTGGCCAGCAGGTAGAGCATGACCAGCACGATCAGGATGAAGCCGATGTGGATATATTGATCGCGCCGACGCCCGGCCCTCAAATCGTCGAGATTGTCGTTGTAGTCATTCGTTTGCATGATCACCCCACCATTTCGCGCATCGTCGATGGCGGCAGCGCCTTCAATCTCAGCAACATCGGCGGAAACCACCAATAGAGGAAATGGAAGAAGAAGCCGTTTAAGCGCGCGGCCTTGAGGCGGGTGATTCGGAAGCCGAGAAACGCACCGAAACCGACCCCCGCCGACAACGCAAACACGCCGCCGCGCAAGACGCCCAGGAACGCACAGACCATGAACGGGAAGGCCACATCGATTTCCCACAGACCGATCTTCCAGGGATCATCCAGGCGCCGCAGGATTCGTTTTTCTCGTTCGTCGCTCATCGTCATGCTCCGATCGTCAATGGTTTATCTGATGGCGGTTGTCGTCAAACGACGGCACCGAGAATGGCGCCGCCGATTGGTAGACCAACCGCCCCGAAAATCAGCATCATCACGTAGAACAACACCGGCGACGCATTGCGTGCGGCTGCCAGGGCAATGAAGGCCACGATGAAACCGATCACGCCGATCAAGGCCTTGATGCCAGGTGTCAGGCTGTCGATTTGGGTCAACGCGCTCGCTAACGGGCCGCCGATCGATGTCAGTGCAGTGAGATCCACGGCCCAGGCGGACGACATCATCAGGACAACGCCGACAAAAAATGTCGACAACAGGTAAAACAGCTTGCCCTTTGGCGCGGCACGCACGGTAAAAATGCGACGCGCCGCAGAACCCGATGGGGTGGAATTGAATACGTAATGCATGGCGTTGACTCCTTGTGGTTGATTGGTAATACTTGGTGCAAATGTTGAAACCCGTTTCCGGTACTGGTCGAACTGCATTTTTAAGTGGACACTCTCGTTTAAGAGCTCACCTCCAACGTGGCATGGCGGTTCCTTGCTCGCTCGGCTTGGGTGGAGTCGTGTGCGCCGGAGCAGCACGCTGATGCGTGCATGACGGTGACGTGTTGCGCTTTGGTGCTGCGCATGACGAAGTCCCTAACGGCGGACGCACGCAGATCTGCGAGTTGCCTGTTTGCAGCCGGATCGCCCGTCGCATCGGTATATCCCGTAACGAAGAACGTACTGCCGGCGGGAACCGTCTGTAAAAACGACCGAAGCTTTCTGGCCTCCGCAGAACCGATATGCGCCTGGCTACTCGGGAAGAAAGCTGTTACGGAAGATGGTTTGGCAGTTGAATCCGGTACGCCCGTCGTCACGAATTGTTCATTGGGCGATATCGACAATGCCCGTGGCACTGTCGAATTGCGCATTTCTTCATTTGCCGCCGCTTGCGTCTTGGCGTGCTTGGCAGTTGGTTGCAACTCGCCACAGCTGCTACAGAGCAAAAAGCCGGTTGGACCGGTAACGATGCGAAGGACCGGCGCACCGACAGGCTCGTATGGCAAGGGACTTGTGCAACTTGCCAAGGGCGCGAAGCACGCCATTGCCAATAACGCAGGGACCACAGTGTTTGGCCTGCAGTTCATGGCGATATCCGTGTGGCAGGAATACGCGGCGCTTGCGACGAAATGGTCCCAGCGGTGTGCGCCGTATCCGGTAGGAGTAATTTCTGTCCGCTTGAATGCTGCGGCTCGAGTTGCCGATAGACCCGCCAGGCATAACGTATGCGTGCATTCCTGCATTCCTCGCCCCTGAGTCGAGTGCAGGCCGCATTGTATGCGCCGACCCCGTCCCAGGTTGCGCCATGGCGTTCGAAGCTTTGCGCGAGCAACCAAGCGCCTACGTGGATGTTGGTGCAAGCGTCAAAGAGGTCATGTTCGTGAATACCATACCGTTCAAGCACCGGCAAGTTCGAAGTATTGATTTGCATCATGCCAATGTCATAGGAGCCGCTTTGTTGAACATGGGAGCGGTTGATGGCATGGGGATTGAGATTCGATTCGACGCGGGCTATTGCTACAAGCAGTTGAGCCGGTACGCCGTACCGTTGTGCGGCCTGGTCCCAACAGGCCAGGGCATGCAACGGGAGGGACAGCAGAAAGCACGACAATCCGGCACACGGAAGTGCTTTCCTTAGTAGTGTTGATTGACACATGGGCGGTTGCTTCCTTCCCTTTAAAAGCATCCCGGACGGATGCGGCTGATGGAAGAAAGATTAACAACCGTCGAAAATGAAGTCTCCGAAGAATGGGGTATTTTTATCGAGGCTTTCGCCATTAACGCAATTTACTGGCGAGGAGACGTTACCGATTTTTGAGCAAACACACCTGGAGGTGAAAATTTCAGCCCAGTTGAAACGCTATTTTTTGTCCGCCAATGAACGCAGAAATGCGAGACGTCTAAGCACGTCGATGGAAATTTGCCACGGCGCGGCTGACAAAAATGCTGGCCGCAATTGGCACAATGGGGATTGAGAGCGGATGGAGCGTGACCGGCAGCACGAACGTGATTGCCGTTGCGCAGAAGGTGAGGATTGTTGCACAGGCATACGCCGCATACACCTGCGGATTGTGCTGCAGGAATTCTTTGGACTTGAGTATCCTTACTAAACAGCCATCGAACACGGCCGCTATCATGAATGCCGCGAGAACCGGAAGCCATTCGATCAACACCGAACAGCGGTACGTCGCCAGGATGAACAGCGCGTTGATCGAGCGGAAGTACGGGTTGTTGAAAAAGCGCCCGTTTGCCTGGGACATCGCATCGGCGACGGGATTTGCTACAGGATGCGATGCTTGCGCATCGGCCATTTGCGAAGCCGGAGGAATCGCCGTTTCCGTTTCGTGGAAATCCAGCATTCGCTCCAGAATGCTGCTTGCGTGCCTCTCGCCCATAAAGCTCGCGTTGCGTTGATGCTCAATGCGCAGTTGATCAAGGAAGCGACTCGGTGGGTAAGCCGAAGGCAGAAACAATACCAGCACCAAGACTACAAGCAGGGATACTGTCGATACAAAACGGATCATGGCTGCAAACCGACCGGTGGCTGATCGTAATCGGGATTTAAGATCGGGAAGCGTCCTTTGATAATCCGGCCGCCGGATACCGATGCAAAATACTGCAAGTTCGGTAACTTACCGAGTATGTCGACGGGAACCAGTTCCTCCATGCTTTCGGTGAGTTGCGACGAGTAGCCCGATGCGAATTCGCCAAGGTGGGTATGTGCGGTGCTATTCAAGCCGACACGCACGGAATGAATCGCTGTCTTGCCGAAGGTTTCGACGATGAAATCCTGCGTTGGGCGATCCTTGGACCGTAACGCGATCAGGTTGTTAAGATTGCCCAGGGCCATACGCGCAGCTTCTTCGCTTCCCAGGCGTTTCGCGAGGTCGGCTAGTGTCTGCATCGCACAGGTTGTAAAAATGCCGCCTTCGGCGCCTTTGTTGAGGATTTCAATTAATGGCTGGTTGATCACGTTCGATACTTCGTCGACAAACAGTGAAATTCGCCGGTAGCCGCCGAGGTTGTACCGCATGCCGGC
>FSYV01000638.1_pt1 | contig 15104 bp, 11 predicted proteins | sample 1638641 | NCBI WGS metagenome assembly FSYV01 (sample SAMEA3914813, study PRJEB12502) | metagenome | biome: forest; material: soil | place: Canada | collected 2011-07-07 | depth 0.3 m
CCCTCCGGTTTCTCGGCGGATTAGGAGAAAAAGCTTACGCCAGGGGGAGTGCGGAAGGCAATTTCTTTGCCGCCGCCGCAGGTATCGTCTTTGGGCAACGGTTTTACATTGAGCGCCATTTGTTTGCGCGCGATTGCTCGGTCCATGTCCACTGATTGCAGCCTGGCACGAAATATCGGCATCTATTGAAATGCTTTTGTTCGGCAAACTCGCTACGTCTTCGCGCCGCTGGAAACATCGACGATCTCTGGAAGCCCTCATTGAGCGTATGGTGAGATGGTCGATGCCTGTAAGGTCTTCAGAGCAGATCGCCATTGTACCGGTTGGCTTTCTCGACGACTTTCCTGCCATATAGCGGAGCCGCCATGCCCCACAGTACAAAATTGTTGACCAACCGCGGCAAAAGCGGCAGCGGACGCGGAATGTCGACAATCAAGACGGCGCGCGCGTCGCTGCTGTTGTTAATAACTTCATGCGGCCATGAATCGTCAAACAACACACCTTCGCCGTTCTTCCACATGTATTCTCGGCCGGCGACGCGGATCAGCGGCGGCTGCTTTTCCGGTACCCGCACGCCGAGGTGGTAGCGCAAATAGCCAACGTAGGGGCCGTCGTGCAGCGGTACCGATTTCCCGGGATCGAGTACCGAAAAGAATGCCTGCAAGATGCCAGGCACCTTGCTTAATGCCTCGCACGTTGCCGGGCAGCGCATCCGGTTGTTGTCTACGCGGTGCCCGAGCAGTTCGAGCATGAACACGTTCCAGTTTCCAGAAGTGGATGCCGAGATTTCAGTGGCTGGCCGGTTGACGTCGTGGTAGCGCGGCATTGTCACGCGTCCGTCGACCAATGCGTCGAACTCGGCGCGGATCTGCGGAAAAGCATGTTCCAGCTCGCGCAATTGCGGACAGACGGCGTCGATGTCGTAGAACACGGGGCGCGTGTCATATCCTGCGTAGCGCAACAAAAGCCCATTCACGGCGTCTTTTGGTTTGTGGTAGTCGAAGCGAAATCGTCCCATCATTGTCCCTTTCAAGTCGATATCGGAGGCGGCGACTCTCGCGCCATGCGCGATTCGCGACCGGTGCGGAATAGACCCGACTGACCGCAGTGTTCTGCAACCGCCGAAGGAAAATTGAAAACGTTCGTTGAGGAGCGGGCCGCAGCGGAACAAGAATATGAGTAGTCTGGCGGAGGCAGTTCCGGATCTTATGCGTAACATTAGAATAACCAGCCGTCGGCGCGCTGCCTGTAGCACTTGCCCTCGTCGGTTCTTGTCCCGTTGAGGCGTGCGGCCATAGCAATTCCCGAATGATCATATTCATTCCCGATAGGGCATAGGTGCCGCGAAGTTGTTGAATCCGAAGGCCCCAACGCTCGCGCATAGTTGCTGTGCGAAGCGGCGCCTTCGCCAAAGACATCCTGGCGAATGTCTGACATGAGAAGCGGAAATAAGTTTCAGTCTTGATTCGCGTTAAGCCGCTTTCCTGCCCCATACCTTGTTCGTCAAAATATCAATGCTGGTCGGCAATTGGCTGCATCTTGATATTCATCAAAGTGATACATATATTGGTGTAGTGGAAAATTCAGACGGCGGGCTGCCTATTGTTTCTTGGCAAGCATCCATGGCCAAGCACATACTTCATGGGCGCCATGCGCGCAGGGTCAGGTTTTCGATCGCCAGAATCAAGAGAGCCGATCGATATTCATTTTTTAATCGCGTGAGAGCTGCATGCGAGCCTGGCCGCAGCCAGGTGCAAGCGCCTTCTTTGCCCTGGCGCTGCTTACCAGGTCAGGTAGTCGAACGTCTGCAGGCCTGTCCTGGAACCACAAAGGCAAGCCGTCAGGCGCTCGGGTCTGCAGGGTTGGGCATTGTGACGACGATCTTGCCTTTGGCATGACCTGCTTCGAGCTTCGCCATCGCATCGGCGATCCGCTCAAACGGATACACGCTGTCAAGAATCACCTTGACTGCACCTGTGTCGCTGAGGCGGGCCAGTTCGGACAAATCCTCACCGCTTGGATGCATGTATAGAAAGCGGTAGCGTGCGCCGTGCCGGCGGGCGCGACGTCGCAGGGAAAAACTCGCAGCCCAAAAAAGAGTCCGCCATCCAAGCCCAAGCCCCATGTCCCTTGATGCCGTTAGCGGCTCCGGCATGCCGGCGACGCTGACGACGGTCGCGCCTGGCCGCACAATGGCGAACGCTTGCTCAAGGGTGTCGCCACCGATCAGATCGAACGCGCCATCGAAATCCGAGAGATCCGTTGCACGATGTTCTTGCGTGTAGTCGATGACCATGTCGGCACCAAGTTGTCGCACCATCGCCTCTCCACGGGGCGATGCGGTTGTCGTGACCTTGGCTCCAAGGTGCTTGGCGATTTGTATTGCGAAGCTGCCCACGCCACCGGCGCCGCCGGAGATGAAGATGCGCTGCCCGCTTGCGACATGCAGCTCGTCGCGCAGTGCTTGCAGCGCGGTGAGGCCCGCGAGGGGAATGGCGGCGGCAGTGGCAAAGTCGAGGTTTTCTGGTATCACGGCCGCGTGGCCTTCCTCGACAACCGCGAATTGGGCGAAGGCGCCCATTCTGTTCTTGGCAACGCGTGCAAACACGCGGTCACCCACGTGAAAGTGTCGCACTGCGTTTCCGCACGCGATCACTTCGCCCGCCAGCTCATTGCCCAGTATGGCTGGCAATCGGTAGGGTTGAACAATCCGCAACTTGCCCCTGCGTGTCAGGATGTCCACCGGGTTCAGGCCTGCGGCACGAACTCGCACGAGAAGTTGCTGCGGCTCGGGTTGAGGCACCGGTACTTCTGCCAAGACCGCGTGTTCCGGTCCGCCGTAAGCCTTCAATAGAAATGCCTGCATTTGTTGCGGCAACTTGTTTGGCGACATCATGGGCGCGTACCTCCAGCAGTTGGCGATAATGTGGGACGTTTCCGGATCGCGAGGCACTTCTGAGGTGCTTCCGGTGAGGGGCGCTTGAGCATATCTGAATTCGTTGTTGACGATGCCCAAAGGTTAACGTTAAAGTCAACTTGAATGTCAAGTGTTGGAGAAATCATGCAAATCGGAGAACTGGCCAAGCGCAGCGGCCTCGCAGCTTCCCGAATTCGTTTTTACGAACAGCGAGGGCTACTCGTTGCGACTCGCCAGGCCAACGGATATCGGGCCTACGCGCCCGATGCGCTCGTGACGCTCAACATCATCATTTCTGCCCAGCAAGCAGGGTTTGCGCTGGAAGACATCAGTGGTCTGCTGCCGGAAAAAGGCGCCGGCTGGCGCCACGACGATTTGCTGGATGCGTTGCAAAGAAAAATGAATGACGTAAAGGCGATGCAAAAACGGTTGTCGCAGACGCGCAAGGAGATTGAAGCGCTGATTGCATCGATCAAGAGCAGGCCCGAGAGCATGACCTGTACCGAGAATGCCGATCGCGTACTGGACCAGTTTAAGACCGCAACCTTGGCGCGGGCGCAGTCCAAATCGCTGCGCATGGCGGTGTCGGAGTGGAACTCTGCCGACAAGATCGCATCGCAAAGAAGAACAAAAGAAAAGGCACGCGCGAGACGTACGTAGCGGCATCGCGAAGTGCCTGTCGAACTCAGGCCGCCACGAAAAATTTGTTACCCCTGCATGCAATAGATAATTGGTTGCAACAGGCGGGTTCTGTCGGTCGGCGTTGGATGCCGGAGTGCGCTTTGTCGCCCAAGTCCCGTGGTTATCCAATGCGGTGTTGACAGCGCGGTCTGACTGACTGGGCCAATCGCATGGCTGGCATATGTCTCCGGAGCCAATGTAGTCAAACGTCCGGAATTACCTCGCCGCTGCCAATCTCACATCTCCCCCCAGACAGCGTTGATCGCTGCAAGCGCTGCCATTCCTGCAGTTTCCGTGCGCAGCACGCGATTGCCGATCGACAGTGCCAGTGCGCCGTGCGTCATCGCCAAGTCTTCTTCTTTCTCGCTGAAACCGCCTTCCGGCCCGATCAGCAGCGTGATGGCTTGCGGCGGATGATGGCGTGCCCAATCGGATAGCGATTGCTCCGCGCGCGGCGAGAGCAGGATGCGGCGATGCAAGTCGTGCTGCGTGATCCACTCGGAAAACTCTGCCGGATCGGCAATGTTGGACAGGCGGTTGCGTCCGCATTGCTCTGCACTGGCGACGACAATGCCTTGCCAATGGGAAATTTTCTTGGCTGCGCGTTCGTTTGATAGACGCACGACGCAACGCTGGGCGGCCAATGGCTGGATCGCCGTTGCGCCGAGTTCCACGGCCTTTTGCACGATATCGTCCATCTTGGAGGCTTCTGGGAGGGCTTGCGCCAGCGTCACTGCGTAGGGCAGTTCGGATTCGCGCGCGGAAAACGCCTTGATTTCGGCGACGGCGCGCTTTTTGCCGATTTCACTCAAGGTGGCGGTGTACTCGCCGCCTTCGCCATTAAAAAGGGTGATGTGGCTGCCCAAACCTAGCCGCACCACGGAAACGTGATGGGCGACGTGGTCCGGCAATTCAACGTGCGCCCCGATCGACAGTGCTTGTGCGCAATAAAAGCGAGGCATGTTGGTTCCGATATAAGTATATTTTGTTGTTGATAAGCTGAAGATGCGTGCATGTAAGTTGCAATTGGCGTGAAAATTGCCCGTTTTCCTACAAATTCGAGTCGATTTTGTGGATTCCAGGTTCAATGTGGCAATCTTGCCGGCGCGATGCAAAATGACATGTCCCACTCTGGTAAAATAAGCGGCTTTGCAGCAGTCCGTCAATATTCTTAGTAAGACGACGATGACACGCCAATAAGCGACCATCAGCGACCGCCCGATTCGATACCTCCGATCCAGACCATCATGACTTCCAAGCTCTCCACCAAGAAAATGGCCGATGCAATCCGTGCATTAGCAATGGACGCCGTCCAGAAAGCCAATTCCGGCCACCCCGGCATGCCGATGGGCATGGCTGAAATCGCGCTGGCGCTATGGGTGCGCCACTATCGCCACAATCCGGGCAACCCCCACTGGCTCGACCGCGATCGCTTCCTTCTGTCGAACGGCCATGGATCGATGCTGCACTATGCCTTGCTGCACCTGACCGGCTACGACCTGTCGATCGAAGACATCAAGAACTTTCGCCAACTGCACTCCAAGACGCCCGGGCACCCGGAAGTCCACATCACGCCTGGCGTGGAAACCACCACCGGCCCGCTCGGGCAGGGCTTGACCAATGCGGTCGGCATGGCGCTGGCCGAGTGGCTGCTGGCGGCGGAATTCAATCGTCCCGGCTTTGATGTCGTCGATCACTACACTTACGCGTTCGTCGGCGACGGCTGCCTGATGGAAGGCATTTCGCATGAAGCCTGCTCGCTGGCCGGCACGCTGGAATTGTCCAAGCTGATCGTGCTGTACGACGACAACGGCATTTCGATCGACGGCCATGTCGACGGCTGGTTCCGCGACGACACACCGAAACGTTTCGAAGCCTACGGCTGGAATGTGATTCCTGCCGTCGACGGCCATAACGTCGATGCGGTCGATGCCGCGATTACCGCCGCCAAGCAATCGAAGCGCCCGACCCTGATTTGCTGCAAGACCATCATCGGCAAGGGTTCGCCCAACCTGCAAGGCGGCGACAAGGTGCACGGCGCCGCGCTCGGCGACAAGGAAGTTGCGGCCACGCGCGAAGCGCTCGGCTGGACCGATGCGCCGTTCGTCATTCCCGACGACATCTATCAGGCATGGGACGCCAAGGCCTCCGGCAAACTGCTGGAAGCCGACTGGCACGGCAAGTTTGCCGCGTATAGCGCAGAGTACCCGCAGCTGGCGGCCGAACTGCAACGCCGCATGAACGGCGACTTGCCGGCCAATTTCGATGCCGTCGCGCAAGCCTACCTCAACGCCTGCATCGAGAAGAGGGAAACCATCGCCACGCGCAAGGCCAGCCAGAACGCGATCCAGGCCCTGGCGCAAGTGCTGCCGGAATTCCTCGGCGGCTCCGCCGACCTGACCGGGTCCAACTTCACCAACTGGAAGGAATGTGTCGCCCTGCGCGCCGGCCAGCCCGGCAACCACATCAATTACGGCGTACGCGAATTCGGCATGAGCGCCATCATGAACGGCGTCGCCCTGCATGGCGGCTATATTCCGTTTGGCGCGACATTCCTGACCTTCTCCGACTACAGCCGCAATGCACTGCGCATGGCCGCGCTGATGAAGCTGCGTTCGATCTTCGTCTTCACACATGACTCGATCGGCCTCGGCGAAGACGGTCCGACCCACCAATCGGTCGAGCACGTATCGAGCTTGCGCCTGATCCCGAACCTGGACAACTGGCGTCCGTGCGACACCTCCGAATCGGCCGTCGCCTGGGAAGAAGCGGTACGCCGCCAGGGCCCGAGCACGCTGATCTTCTCGCGGCAGAACCTGCCGTTCATGGAGCGCACACCGGCGCAGGTTGGCGATATCAAGCGCGGCGGCTACGTGTTGCGCGACTCCGCTGCGGCCAAGGCCATCATCATCGCTACCGGATCGGAAGTCGAACTTGCCGTCAAGGCGGCCGATGCATTGACTGCCGAGGGAATTGCCGTGCGCGTCGTATCGATGCCATCGACCGACGTGTTCGATCGCCAGGATGCGGCCTACAAGGCTAGCGTCTTGACCAAGCGCTTGCCGCGCGTTGCCGTCGAAGCCGGCGTGACCGATTTCTGGTACAAGTACGTCGGCCTCGAAGGTGCGGTGGTTGGCATCGATACGTTCGGTGAATCGGCCCCGGCTGGTGTGCTGTTCAAGTATTTCGGCCTGACCGCCGACCACGTTGCAGACACGGTGAAACGCGTGCTGGCTGCGAACTGAAGCAGTACATTGATCAAAATACTGAATCGATCTTGACCGATATCAAAAAATCGCCCGCGTCCATACCGGTTGTGGATGGCAAAAATGTTACGATACGTGCAGCCGTTGTTGAGGACGCGGCGGCGATTGCGGCGGTGCGCGTCGAAAGTTGGCGAACCACTTATCGCGGCGTGATTCCTGATGCCTATCTCGATGGCATGCGCGTCGAGGACAGCGCGGCGTTGTGGGCGCGAATCCTGGCGACGCCGAGAGGTGACAGGCGTATCGTCCATGTTGCCGAAACAGAAGCGGGCGTGCTGGGTTTTGTTGCCGCGATGAAGCTGCAGGAGGCGAAGTTCGGTTTTCATGCCGAATTGACCGGGATTTACTTGAAGCCCGAAGCTCAGCGTTTCGGCATCGGGCGCCTGCTGATGGCCGAGGCGGCGCGTGCCTGTATGGTGGAGGGCGCGGAGGATATGCTGGTCTGGGTCATCACGCAGAACCAGACTGCACGTAATTTTTACGAGATGCTGCAGGCGGAACTGGTGGCTGGCCAGCCGTTCACCTGGGACGGACTGGAATTGCATGAAACGGGTTATGGCTGGCGCGATTTGCCGGCCTTGATTCAACAATGCGGCCGCTGAATGAGGCCTACCGCATTTGACGGGATTTGATGCATTGAAGTAGCGATTTGCTGGATATTTGATTTGATTTTGAGGAGAAAACCATGACTGTTCGCGTTGCAATCAACGGCTACGGCCGAATCGGCCGTAATGTTCTTCGTGCCCACTACGAAGGCGGCAAGAAAAACGATATCCAGATCGTCGCCATCAACGATCTCGGCGATGCCAAATCCAACGCGCACCTGACGCGCTACGACACCGCGCACGGCAAGTTTCCCGGCACGGTTGAAGTCGACGGCGACTTCATGATCGTCAACGGCGACAAGATCCGCGTATTCGCGCAACGCAACCCGGCCGAGATTCCATGGGGCGAACTGCAAGTCGACGTCGTGCTTGAATGCACTGGCTTCTTCACCACCAAGGAAAAAGCCTCGGCCCACTTGAAGGGCGGCGCCAAGAAAGTCATCATTTCCGCACCGGGTGGCAAGGATGTCGACGCCACCATCGTCTACGGCGTCAATCATGGCGTGCTGAAGGCGACCGACACCGTCATCTCCAACGCATCGTGCACCACCAACTGCCTGGCCCCGCTGGTCAAGCCGCTCAACGACAAGATCGGCGTCGTCAATGGCTTGATGACCACCGTGCATGCCTACACCAACGACCAGGTGCTGACTGACGTGATGCATGAAGACCTGCGCCGCGCCCGTTCGGCAACCATGAACATGATCCCCGCCAAGACCGGCGCGGCATCGGCCGTCGGCCTGGTATTGCCGGAACTGAACGGCAAGCTCGACGGCTACGCCATCCGCGTGCCGACCATCAATGTCTCGATTGTCGACCTGTCCTTCATCGCTGCGCGTCCGACCACGGTCGACGAAGTCAACGCCATCATGAAGGAAGCTTCGGAAGGCGCATTGAAGGGCATTCTGGCCTACAACGTCGACCCGCTCGTGTCGAGCGACTTCAACCACAATCCTGCTTCGAGCACCTTCGATTCGACGCTGACCAAGGTATCGGGCAATCTGGTCAAGGTCTCGTCGTGGTACGACAACGAATGGGGCTTCTCAAATCGCATGCTCGACACCACGATGGCCTTGATGTCGGCCAAGTAATTGTTGCCATGCGAGCGAAAAACGCCCCACTGGTTGGGGCGTTTTTCATAAATCGGAGATTCATCCTTCAGCATGAGAGATAGCCAAACCATTTCAATCGTCGGCGCCGGTTTCAGCGGCACGCTATGCACCGTCAACCTGTTGCGCCTGCATGCGGAAACAGGCAGGCGCGGCGCTTTGCGCATCACCCTGATCGAGCGCCATGCGCGCGCAGGGAGGGGTCTGGCCTACCGCACTTGGGACGACAATTTCGTGCTCAACGTCCCGGCCGGCAACATGAGCGCCCTGGCTGACGATCCGACCCATTTCGTCCGCTATTGCCAAAGCATCGATCCGGCATTCAATGCAGGCAGTTTTGTGTCGCGCCGCATCTATGGCGACTATCTCGAGGCGACACTGGAGCAGGAAATTGTCGCCCACCCGGAAGTGGTTGTGCAACGCGTGCATGGCGATGTACTCTCCGTGCGTCGCGGCGAACCCTTCCGCCCGGGCGATTGGCATGTCGCCCTGGCCGATGGACGCGACATCATCGCGCACAAGGTGGTGCTGGCGTTCGGCCACTTCGCGCCGCAAGACCCGGCACCTTCTTCTGCAATGGATTTCTATCGCGGCGACGCGTACATCGGCAATCCCTGGGATTTTGCCGCGCTCGACCATATCGACGACGATGCACCGATCCTGCTGCTCGGCGCCGCGCACACGGCGATCGATGTCTTGTTCCGCCTGACCAATCGCAGCGAGTCGCGCAAGATCTACCTGGTGTCGCGGCGCGGGCTGTCGCTGCAATCGCATCGCTCGCATCCGCAATCTCCGTCTATCGGCGGATTTCCGCCTTTTTTCGCGCATGTCGAGCCAACCGTCAGGCAGTATTGCCGCGCGTTGCGCGACGCTGCCTCGCAGCGCATGGCTGAAGGCGGCGATTGGCGCGATGTGATCAATAGCCTGCGTCCGCATACGGTGGATATCTGGCAGCGTTTGCCGCTGGCCGAGCGGCGCCGTTTCTTGCGTCAACTGGTTGCCTATTGGGACATCCACCGGCATCGCCTTGCGCCGGTCGCGCATTTGCGCCTGAGCCAGATGATCAAGTCCGGCCAAGTTGAAACCATGGCTGCTTACGTGGAGGGCTACGAGGCGCAGGGTGGGCGGGTGAACGTCGCGCTGCGCGAACGCGGCAGTGGCACGCTGCGTCGAGTTTCAGTCGGCAAGGTGGTCAACTGCACCGGACCGAACTACGACATCACTACCATGGATGCGCCGCTGATTGCGCAATTGCGCGACGAAGGCTATTTGCAGCAAGACGCCTTGAAGCTCGGTTTTGAGATTGATGCCGATTTTCGTGTGATTGGGCGCGATGGCGTCGCGGCAGACGATCTCCTATACATCGGCCCGATGCTCAAGGCGCGCTTCTGGGAGGCCATCGCGGTGCCCGAGTTGCGTGGCCATGCGCGTCGGCTGGCGGCAAATTTGCTGACCTGAGTTTCTCAATAAATGTCCTGCTATCCGAGCCGTTTCAGAAAAACGATGTGATCCAATGCCGCATCCGGGTTTTTGCACATGCGATACATCGCACTCGCAGTCGCAAGAAATGTTAAATTTTCTACCGTTTTTTTGACATAGTGACCAAACGTACCGACCCGAAAAGCAAATGCCTGTGCGGATTTGCACGAATAAAGGTTAAATATTATTAGATTCAAGGTAAGACCCCGCTCCATTCATCCTGTTGTCGCTTTCATATGGTAACGTGCCGAATGTTGGTAATTATTTATTTGAAAACGATTTAGCCTGCTGCAGTATTGGCGTCGCCCGAAAAAATGCGTGCATCCTTGGTACCAAGGCGAACGTACAACTTGGGCTCCCGCGCGACCTTGGTCGAACTGGCCACGAAGCAGGATGACGGTGCAAATCCATGACACAGCAATCGCAACTTCCCGTAACGCCACCTGCATCCGAGGCAAGCGGCGCTGCGCGTCCGGCCAATACGGCTCATGGCGCGCACGCAGCGCTGGGCCTCGGCACGGGTATGGCGGAAGACCAGTTGCATCCCGACCCGTTGCTCGATTGCCTGGTTGAATTGACGCGCATACATGGCCGCCCTAGCACGCGCGCGGCACTGACTGCCGGGCTGCCGCTTTCCCGGCAAGGATTGACACCGTCGCTGTTTGCGCGGGCCGCTTCTCACGCCGGATTTTCGGCCAAGGTGGTGCGCCGGCCGCTGCATAAAATCGACGCTGCGCTGCTGCCGGTGATCCTGTTGCTGGTTGACGATGAGGCCTGCATTCTGCTTGGTTGGGACGAGAAGGCCGGCAAGGCGCGCCTGTTGTTTCCCGATTCGGGGCAGGGCGCCGTTTCGCTCAGCCGCAAAGACCTGCAGGCGCGTTATGCCGGGGTGGCGATCTTCGCCCGTCCGCGTTTTCGCTTCGACGATCGCACGCCGCCGCTGGCCAATGTCGCGCAACGGCACTGGTTCTGGGGCGCCATCCTGGACCAGGGCTCGATCTTCAAGGATATTCTCGCGGCGGCATTGCTGATCAACCTGTTCGGCATCGCCTTGCCGCTGTTCTCGATGAACGTGTATGACCGGGTAGTGCCGAATTTTGCCGTCGAGACGCTGTGGGTTTTTGCCGGCGGCATGACGCTGGTGCTGATCATGGACATCGTCATCCGCCTGTTGCGCGGACGTTTCGTCGATCTGGCCAGTGCGCGCATCGATATCAAGCTCTCGGCGCTCATCATGGAACGCGTGCTCGGCATGCGTCTGTCGCACCGGCCGCAATCGGTCGGCGCCTTCGCGGCCAACCTGCGCTCGTTTGAAGTGGTGCGCGATTTCATCGCCTCGGCCACCATCACGGCCTTGATCGACCTGCCTTTCGCCTTCCTGTTCCTGCTCGTGATTGCCTGGATTTGCTGGCCGCTGGTATTCATCCCGATGGCCGGCATCATCCTGGTGCTGGCCTACAGTTACATCGCGCAGCATCGCATGCGCGGCTTGACGGAGACGACCTTTCGTGCCGCCGCCCAGCGCAATGCCACGCTGGTCGAGAGCCTGACGGCGCTGGAGACCATCAAGGCGAACGGCGCCGAGAGCCAGATGCAGGCGCGCTGGGAAAAGACCACAGCGTTCCTGGCGCGTGTTTCAGGCGAACTCCGCCTGTTGTCGGCCTCGACCCAGAACGGCGCTTCGGCGATCCAGCAATTCGTCAACGTGGCAGTCGTGGTAGCCGGCGTGTACCTGATCCATGAACGCATGCTGACCATGGGCGGCTTGATTGCCTCGACCATGCTGGCCGGGCGCGCCATGGCGCCGCTCGGGCAAGTGGTGGGCTTGCTGCTGCAATTCGAGAATGCCAAGAACTCGATGAAATCGCTGGAAACCATCATGAACACGCCAGGCGAGCGCAGCGAAGAAAGCGCGTTCGTGCACCGCCCTGAAATTCGTGGCGAGATCGAATTCCGCGACGTGCATTTCAGCTATCCAGGCCGCGAAGAGCAAGCCTTGCGCGGCGTCAGTCTGCGCATCAGGCAGGGCGAGCACGTGGTGGTGCTTGGGCGCATCGGTTCGGGCAAGAGCACGCTGCAAAAATTGATTCTCGGTCTGTACGTGCCGACCAAGGGCGCGGTGTTGCTCGACGGCGTCGATCTGCGCCAGCTTGACCCGGCCGATTTGCGCCGCAGCCTCGGTTACGTGGCGCAGGACTCGATGCTGTTTTTCGGCAGTCTGCGCGACAACATCGCGATTCGCGCGCCGCATGCGGACGACCGCGCGCTGGTGGCGGCGGCCGAGCTGGCAGGCTTGACCGAATTCGTCAATCGCCATCCGGAAGGATTCGACATGCCGGTCAGCGAGCGCGGCGAATCGCTCTCGGGCGGCCAGCGGCAAAGCATTGCGATTGCACGCGCGGTGCTGCTCGATCCGCCGGTGTTGCTGCTCGACGAGCCGACCAGCGCCATGGATTTCGCCTCAGAAGTGCAGTTGAAGGAGCGCGTACACGAGTTCGGCCGGCACAAGACCATGATCATCGTCACGCATCGCACCAGCCTGATGGACCTGGCCGAACGCATCATCGTCATGGACGATGGCCGCATCGTGGCCGACGGCCCCAAGGAACAAGTGGTTGCGGCGCTGGCCGCCGGCAAAGTGGCGAGGGCATCATGAACTGGTTGATGGCTCCTGGACGCGCCATCGTGCGCCTGATGGAAAGATTCAGGAAACGTGCCGACAAGCATCTCGATCCGTTCTTCGAGCGCTTGACCGAGAGCGATGCGTTGCCCGAGCAGGATTTCATGGGCGACGCCGATCGTGTGATCCTGGAACAGGAACCGATCCGCGCGCGCATCCTGTTGCGCGCCCTGATGGCAGCCATTGTGATTTTCATTGCCTGGGCCGGCCTGGTTGATGTCGATGAAGTCACCAAGGGCGACGGCAAGGTGATTCCGTCGCAACAGTTGCAAGTCCTGCAAAGTCTCGATGGCGGCATCGTGTCGCAAATCCTGGTCAAGGAGGGCGATATCGTCAACCCGGGCCAGGTTTTGCTGCAGGTCGATTCGACCCGCTTCGAGTCCTCGGTGCGCGAAAATCGTTCCGAATACCTGTCGCTGTCGGCCAAGGCCGCACGCCTGTTGGCGATTCGCGAAGGCAAGCCGTTCGATCCGCCGGCCGATGTCGTGACCGAAGATCCCAAGACGGTCGAGCAGGAACGCCAGCTCTATCAAACGGCGAATTCCGAGATACAGGCGCAAATTTCCATCGCCAGGCAGCAGCAGGAACAGCGCCAGCAGGAATTATCCGAAGCACGGGCCAAGCAAGCCCAGGCGGCACAAGCCTATGAGTCGACGGTCAAGGAATTGAACGTGACCAAGCCGTTGCTGGCTTCCGGCGCGGTATCCGAAGTGGAAGTGCTGCGCCTGCAGCGCGACGTCGACCGCTACCGCGGCGAGCGCGACATCGCGACGGCACAGATTTCACGCGCCCAGTCGGCCGTCGGTGAGGCGGTGCGCAAGATCCAGGAAGTGGAACTCGACTACCGCAATACCGCCAGCAAGGAATTTTCCGAAACCATGGCCAAGCTCAATGCGCTGACCCAAAGCAGTACCGGCTTGACCGACAAGGTCAAGCAATCTGCGATCCGCTCGCCGGTGCGGGGCACGGTCAAGCGCCTGTTGGTCAATACCGTCGGCGGCGTGGTGCAGCCGGGCAAGGATATCGTTGAAGTCGTGCCGCTGGAAGGCAAGCTGGTGCTGGAAGCGAAAGTGCAGCCGCGCGATATCGCGTTCCTGCGTCCTGGCCAAAAGGCCATGGTCAAATTCACTGCCTATGATTTCTCGATCTATGGCGGGCTCGATGCAACACTGGAATTGATCGGCGCCGATTCGGTGACGGACGAGCGCGGCAATACCTTTTACACCGTGCGCGTGAGCACGACCAAGACCAGCCTGGCCAACAACCTACCGATCATTCCTGGGATGGTGGCAGAGGTCGATATCGTGACGGGACAGAAAACCATCCTGTCCTACCTGCTCAAGCCGGTATTGCGCGCCAAGCAGGCGGCCCTGACGGAGCGCTGATTGCCCCGACAATTACAGTGAGCGCAAACAGAATCTTGGGCATCCCACAGCACTTGTTCATCTCCGCCGCCGGCAACATGTTGCCGCGCTGGCGCCAGGCTTTCGCGCTGGCCGAAGCCGTGCCGACGCGCGTGCTGTCGGACGCATTTCAGGCCGAGCATGCCTGGTTGCGCCTGCAACCGGGCGCATCGATCGCGCAACAGGTGCAAAGCGTGCGGCGGCATCTGCCCGAGGCGACCATCATTGCCTTGAGCGACACGCCGGGCGACGACGAGGGCATGCTGGCATTTTCCGCCGGGGCGCGCGGTTATTGCAACAGCCACGCGACCGCCGAAGTATTGCGCCAGGTGGCGAGCGTAGTTTCTCAGGGCGGCTTGTGGATCGGTGAATCACTGATGGAACGACTGCTGGTCAGCATGAACCAATTGCCGGTGCGCCAATCGCCGGTCGCCATGACTGCGGGGTCAATCGTGCTGGCCAATGAGGCAGAGTCGGCCAGCAATGGCTGGCAAGGAAAACTGACGGAGCGCGAATGGGAAGTAGCCCAGGCCGTATCTAGCGGGGCCAGCAACAAGGAAGTCGCGCGCCGCCTCGGCATCACCGAGCGCACGGTCAAGGCGCATGTCGGGGTCATATTCAGCAAACTCGACGTCCCTGACAGGCTGCACCTGGCCCTGCGGATGCGTGAAATTCATCCGTAGCGCACCCCGGCGCCTGGCGCTTTCTTCTTTTCCCCTCTTCTCCCTCTGTAAATCTCCCGAAGTGCAGGGGTTTTGCAATCTTTAACATTAGATTGCAAAAAACTGTACCTAGGTACAATACCGCCTCGCGGTATGGACTGATAGAGTCGCCGGACAATCCACCATAGTACGCAGGGAACCAACATGGCATCATCTGACATCGTCATCGGCAAGGTCGTTGTGCTTCAAGGGCATGCTTACATCCGCACAGCACAAGGTGCGCAGATCGAACTCAAGCTCGG
>FSYV01000588.1_pt1 | contig 15058 bp, 19 predicted proteins | sample 1638641 | NCBI WGS metagenome assembly FSYV01 (sample SAMEA3914813, study PRJEB12502) | metagenome | biome: forest; material: soil | place: Canada | collected 2011-07-07 | depth 0.3 m
CGCGTCGCTTTTTCGATCGCCTTGTTCCTGCTGCTGCTATTTTCCTACAAGATGGGCTGGATCCAGCCGACCGGCATCATCGTAGGACGCTGATCCACCAACATATCCGTAGGGTGGGTGCAACCCACCGATGCTTAAAGAACGCATTTTGATGCACTGGCGGATGTGTTGCGCTCACGCACCAAGTGCGTTGATTTTTTACATTCAAGCGCTGGTGGGTAACGCTTCGCTCACCCGCCCTACTTTCCTTTCCACATCTGCCCAAATAAAAAGCCGCACCGAGGTGCGGCTTTTTGATATCGCAACAGCTTACAGCCAGTACACGACAACGTACAAACCAAGCCAAACCACGTCGACGAAGTGCCAGTACCAGGCGGCGCCTTCGAAGGCGAAGTGGCGTTCCGGCGTGAAGTCGCCGCGAATCACGCGGTACAGCACCACCGACAGCATGGTCGCGCCCATGGTCACGTGAAAGCCGTGGAATCCGGTCAGCATGAAGAAGGTGGAGCCATAGATGCCCGAGCTCAACTTCAGGTTCAATTCGGAATACGCGGCGATGTATTCGGAAGCCTGGAAGCCCATGAAGGTAGCGCCCAGGAGGATGGTAACGAAAAGCCAGATCGCGGTCTGCTTGCGGTGACCTTCGCGCAGCGCGTGGTGGGCAATCGTCAACGTGACGCCCGAAGCCAGCAGCAAGGCGGTGTTGATCGTCGGCACCGGGAACGGCGTCATCTTGGTGAAATGCTCGATGGTGCCGGCCGGGCCGGTCCCACCCCAATGCGGCACGAAATCGGGCCACAGCACCTTGTGATCCAGATCGCCCAGCCAGGGCATCGTGATGCTGCGGGCATAGAACAGGGCGCCGAAGAAAGCGCCGAAGAACATGACTTCGGAGAAGATGAACCAGCTCATGCTCCAGCGATAGGAAACATCGACGCGCTCGTTGTACTTGCCGCCTTCCGACTCCGCAATCGCGTCGCCAAACCACTTGTACAGGATCGCGATCAGGCACAGGATGCCGAAGGCATTCAACATCCAGGCGTGCTCGATGTCATTCACCCATGCGGACGCGCCTGCCATCGTCAGCAGCAAGGCCGTGCCGGCCAGCACCGGCCATTTCGATGGATTCGGTACGAAGTAGTACGGTGCATTCGCGTGTTGAGAACTCATAAGCATCTCCCAAATTATTCAAACTACGATTTCTATGTCCGCCTAAGTATTACTTTGCGACGACGAAGTGCACAATCGTCAGCAATATCAGGATGAACAGCACTGCCCCGATCACGCCGGCGATCAACACATGCACCGGGTTGAGCTGCTGCGCATCCTGCTCGTAGTCGCGTTTCTTTCTGACGCCGAAAAACGACCACAGTACCGCCTTTACCGTCGCACCGAACGAAGCCTTGCGCTTGATCACTGGTTCCTGTTCGTCCATCTTGCGCCGGCCTCCTTACCTCTGTATCGCTTCTACCGCACCTCGAAGAAGGTGTACGACAAGGTAATCGTCGTCACGCTCTTGGGCAGCTTGGGGTCGATGTAAAACAGGACCGGCATCTGCCTTGCTTCATTCGGTTCCAGCGTCTGCTGCTTGAAGCAGAAGCACTCGATCTTCTTGAAGTACTTCTCCGCCTCATGCGGGGCATAACTCGGAATCGCCTGCGCTTCCATCTTGCGCGCTTGCTGATTCACCACTTCGTACAACACGGTGTTCATTTCACCGGGATGCACCTGCATCTTGTTCGTAACAGGCCGGAAGCGCCAGGGACCGCTGGTGTTGGCATCGAACTCCACCGTCACCAGCCGCGTCATGTCGATCTGTGAGGCAGGTGCAGGCGCTACGCCATCTTCCTTCTGCGTCAGCACGTTGACCCCGGTCGCTTCGCAAATCTGGCGATACACCGGCCCCAAGGCATACGCAAACCCAACCATCGCCACCACAATCACGGCCAGCTTGCCCAGTGTCTTGGCATTCAACCGGCTCAACGCACCGGCACGCCTGCTCTTGACCTGCTGTTCCCGCCGCTCTTGCCGCTCCTGCAATTCATCCGACATCAGCTAAACCACATTCTTTTGACGAAGATACCCACAAAAAACGCCAAGGCGACCGATGCGAGTATCAAACCCGTCCGCAGATTGCTCGAACGGGTCTTTTGCTGCTGTGCTTCCTGCTGCTGTTCTTGCATTTGGTTCCAGGGGGCAGGCTTGCGCCTGCCTCTCCAATTGATTACTTGACCGTGGGCGGCACTTCGAAGGTGTGGAACGGTGCCGGGCTCGGGATGGTCCATTCCAGGCCTTCAGCGCCTTCCCAAGGATTGTCTTCAGCCTTCTTGCCGCCGCGGATGGTCGGGAGAATCACGAAGAACAGGAAATACACCTGGGACAGGCCGAAACCGAACGCACCGATCGACACGATCTGATTGAAGTCCGTGAACTGCGCCGGGTAGTCCGCGATACGGCGCGGCATGCCGGCCAGACCCAGGAAATGCATCGGGAAGAACGTGATGTTGAACGTGACGATCGACAGCCAGAAGTGGATCTTGCCGCGCGTTTCGTTGTACATGTGGCCGGTCCACTTCGGAATCCAGTAGTAGAAGCCGGAGAACATGGCGAACAGCGAACCCGCCACCAGCACGTAGTGGAAGTGGGCCACGACGTAGTAGGTGTCCTGCATCTGGATGTCGATCGGCGTGACGGCCAGGATCAGGCCGGTGAAGCCGCCCATGGTGAAGACGAAGATGAAGCCGACCGCAAACAGCATCGGGGTTTCAAACGTCATCGAGCCGCGCCACATCGTTGCGATCCAGTTGAACACCTTCACGCCGGTGGGCACCGCGATCAGCATGGTGGCGTACATGAAGAACAATTGCGCGGTCACGGGCATGCCTGTCGTGAACATGTGGTGCGCCCACACGATGAACGAGAGGATCGCGATCGACGAGGTGGCATACACCATCGAGGCGTAGCCGAACAGCGGCTTGCGCGCAAACGCCGGCACCACGTGCGAGACGATGCCGAAGGCCGGCAAGATCATGATGTAGACCTCGGGGTGGCCGAAGAACCAGAAGATGTGCTGGAACATCACCGGGTCGCCGCCGCCGGCGGCGTTGAAGAAGGTGGTGCCGAAGTGGCGGTCGGTCAGCGTCATGGTGATGGCGCCGGCCAGAACCGGCATCACGGCGATCAGCAGGTAGGCCGTGATCAGCCAGGTCCAGCAGAACATCGGCATCTTCATCAGCGTCATGCCGGGAGCGCGCATGTTCAGGATGGTAGTGATGATGTTGATCGAACCCATGATCGAGGACGCGCCCATGATGTGCAGCGCGAAAATACCCATGTCCATGCCCATGCCCATTTGCGTCGACAGCGGCGCATAGATGGTCCAGCCGGCGGCAGGCGCGCCGCCGGGCACGAAGAACGAACCGGCCAGGAGCAGCGCGGCAGGCGGCAGCAGCCAGAACGAGAAGTTGTTCATCCGCGCAAAGGCCATGTCGGAGGCGCCGATCTGCAGCGGGATCATCCAGTTGGCGAAGCCGACGAAGGCCGGCATGATGGCGCCGAACACCATCATCAGGCCGTGCATGGTGGTCAACTGGTTGAAGAATTCCGGATTGAAGAATTGCAGACCGGGCTGGAACAATTCGGTGCGGATCGCCAAGGCCAGCACGCCGCCCAACAGGAACATCGTGAACGAAAACCACAGGTAAAGCGTGCCGATGTCCTTGTGGTTGGTGGCGAACAGCCAGCGGCGCCAGCCGTGCGGGGCGCCGTGATGACCATCGTGACTATCGTGGCCGTGCGCGTCGTGGGTGTGATCGATGGTGGTGCTGCTCATCTTGGTCTCCTAATCCGAATTACTTGCGCGCAGCCAGGACTTCGGCCGGTTGAACGATGTTTTCCGCAGCCTTGTTGGACCAGCTGTTGCGGGTATAAGTGATCGCCGCGGCGATATCAGTCACCGACAGCGTATCCTTCCAGGCCGGCATCTTGCCGTTGCGGCCGTTCAGCACCACGTTGATCTGTTCAGCCTTGGGGCCGTTGACGACGGGCGAGCCGTCCAGCGCCGGGAAGCTGCCGGCAATGCCCTTGCCGCTGGTTTGGTGGCAGGCGGCGCAATTGGTGTTGAACACCTTCTCGCCGCGCTGCTTCAGTTCGTCGACGGTCCAGACCTTGTTCGGGTCTTCCGCCTTGGCAGCCAATTCCTTCTGTTTGCCATCGGCCCAAGCCTTGTAGTCGGCGTCGCTGACCACCTTGACCACGATCGGCATGAAGGCGTGTTCCTTGCCGCACAGTTCGACGCATTGGCCGCGGTAGGTGCCGATCTGCTCGGCCTTGAACCAGGTGTCGCGCACGAAGCCGGGAATGGCATCCTGCTTGACGCCGAAGCGCTGCACGGTCCAGGAGTGGATCACGTCATTGGCGGTCAAGACCAGGCGCACCTTCTTGTTGACCGGCACGACCACTTCATTGTCGACTTCGAGCAGGTAGTTGTCGCCCTTGGCGGCGAGGCCGTCGATCTGGTCGCGCGGCGTGGCCAGCGCGGAGACGAAGGAGACGCCCTTGGCTTCGCCGTCGAGATAGTCGTAGCCCCATTTCCATTGCATGCCGGTGACCTTGATGGTCAGGTCGGCGTTCGAAGCGTCTTTCATGGCGACCACGGTCTTGGTGGCCGGCAGCGCCATCGCGATCACGATGATGAACGGCACGATGGTCCAGAGGATTTCGACGGTGGTGCTTTCGTGGAACGTGGCAGCCTTGTGCCCGACCGACTTGCGGTGCTTGAAGATCGAGTAGAACATCACACCGAACACCGCGACGAAGATCACCATGCAGATGATCATCATCATGTTGTGCAGGCCATAGATCTGGTCTGCGATCTGCGTCACCGGCTTTTGAAACGTGATTTCATTGACAGCGGGCCCGCCGTCGACATCAGGTACAGGTGCCGCCCAGGTCAACGCAGTTGCCGCCAAAAGCGCGCTACCCATCATCAATGATTGAAGACGCTTCGCAAGTTTCATAATTTCCCCAAATGCCCAAAATTAGAATTCTGATCACACCTGGCGCCGGTCTCCTGGCGCTTGCATTCGGCACCCGTTTTGGGTCAAAGCCGGGCCTTGCTTGATCCGATACGTCAGGAACAGCGCCCTGGCTACCACATTGGACGCCGCGCAATGTGAATAAAACAGCATCGATAAAACTTACCGGCACATATCTCGGCAGTCGATCTCCGGGCAAATCCGGGCCGCAAACCCCCAATATGGCTTTTATACAACTGCAGGAGTATAAGTCGGAACCGCTCTTGTTATCAAGCAAAATGCACGGCAATACTGGCTTGCGCCCTGTCAAAACCCCGCTCCGCTTCGTGTCGCCGAACGCTCTAGGCCGCACTTCTTTTTCAAGATATGGCACCAGCCTGAGGGAAATCTTGCATTTCAGACATGCAGCGCGGCAACTGGTTTTTATTTGCGCTTCGGCTCGAAACGGATGATCGACTCCCCTTGTGACGTGGTGCGCGACACCGGCCGGAATGCGTGGCCGTAGATGACTTCGATGGTCAGCGGAATCTGCCCGTCGCTGCGGCGGTTGGCCTCAAGCACGGCCTGGATACGGCGCCGGGCTTCGCGCCCGAGCAAGCCACGGCGGCGCGTCGCCAGCGGATTGCCGCCCAGCGCGCGCACGTCGGACCAGAGCTTGCCGACATTGTCGTAGGTGAGCGTGATGGTTTCCATGTCCATCACCGGAGTCGAAAATCCGGCATCGACCAGCATGTCGCCGAAGTCGTGCATGTCGACGAACGGCAAGACATGCGACGCGCCGTCGATTCCCGCAAACGCCGCACGCACTTCCTTCAAGGTATCGGGGCCGAAGCAGCAGAACATCAGCAAGCCCTCGGTGCGCAACACGCGGCGCCATTCGGCAAACACGCGGTCCGGCTGCGGGTGCCAGTGCAGGGCGAGATTGGACCACACCAGGTCGAACGCGCCATGCGCAAAGGGCAGGCTGGCGAAGTCGGCCGCGATCAGCGAAGGCGCGGACATTGCAGATTTCGCCCCGCGCAAGCGGCCCGGCAACCACTGCCCCAGGGCATTGTTCAACGCGCTCCATGCCGAACGCTGCTCGCTGCCGACCGACTGCAACATGGCCGGCGCCGCATCGACGCCGAAGATCCGCGCCGCGGCAAAGCGCTTTTGCAAACTCGCCAGGTCGGCGCCCGTGCCACAGCCGGCGTCCAGCACCTGACGCGGATCGATCTTGATCAAGGCCAGCCGCTCATGCATGCGCGAGCCGATCTCGCGCAGCAGGAACTCGGCATCGCGCACGCGCGCCGGCGCTGAAAACAGGCGGCGCACACGCAACAGGTCGATCGGGGCGGAGAGGCGCGATTCGTTACCGGTAGACACAGATGATGGGGATAACAATGAGATAATGCGATAGTTTACACCACCACCGCGCATAACGATTCGGCTGCCATGCTCTCCCGATTGCCACTGCGAACCCAAAAGCTTGCCGCGCGCCTGTCCGCCATGGTGCCCTCCAGTTGCGCATTGTGCGGCGCAAGCGGCCGCGACACGCTGTGCGCAGGCTGCCGCAAGCAATTCTTCGCGCCGCGCGGCGCCTGTTGCAACCAGTGCGCCATGCCGTTGGCCGGCGGTGGCGATGCGTCGCGCTGCGGCGCCTGCCTCGACAATACTCCTGCGTACGACGCGACGATTGCCGCAGTCGACTACGGCGCACCGATCGATCAATTGGTGGCGGCGCTCAAGTTCGGCGGCAATCTGGCGCTCGCGCCCTTGTTTGCGCGCCTCTTGCGCGATGCCTTGCTCAATGTAACGAATGCTCCGCAAGCACCGCTGCCCGATCTGCTGCTGCCCGTGCCGCTGGGCGAACAACGCCTTGTGCAACGCGGCTTCAATCAGGCGCTGGAAATCGCCCGCCCGCTGTCGCGCGCGCTTGGCATCCACATTGACGCGCGCGCCGCATTGCGCCTGCGCGAAACGGATGCGCAATCGTCGCTGCATCCCGAGCAGCGGCGCAAGAACATACGCGGCGCGTTTTCCGTCGCGCCGGCCTTGGTCGGCAACATCAAGGGCTTGCATATCGGCCTGGTCGACGATGTCATGACCACGGGCGAGACCTTGAACGAATTGGCCGCAACCGTGAAACGGTTTGGCGCAGCGCGCGTGTCCAATTTCGTCTTTGCCCGGACCTTGCTCAAGTAGGAGAAGCCCCTTGTTTCATGTCGTCCTGGTCGAACCCGAAATCCCGCCCAACACCGGCAACGTCATCCGGCTGTGCGCCAACACCGGTGCGCAACTGCATTTGATCGAACCGCTCGGTTTTCCGCTCGACGACGCCAAGATGCGCCGCGCCGGGCTCGACTATCACGATTACGCAACCATGAAGGTGCACCGCGACTGGCAAGCCTTCCTGGAACAGGAACGGCCCGACGCCACCCGCATGTTCGCCATGACCACGCACGGCTCGACACCGTTTGCAGGCATGAATTTCCAGCCCGGCGACTATTTCGTGTTCGGCTCGGAAACACGCGGCCTGGCGCCGGATCTGCGCAATGCCTTCCCGGCTGCACAACGCATCCGCCTGCCGATGCGGCCGGACAACCGCAGCCTGAACCTTTCCAACACCGTTGCTGTCGTAGTCTACGAGGCGTGGCGGCAGAACGGCTACGCCGGCGGCGCCTAGCAACCAAACAAAACAAGCACAATGAAAAACACCCTGATCGCCATCGCCCTGATGTTTGTTGCGGCGCTCGCCGCAGCCCAACCCGCCGCCATCGTCATCGACCACGCCCATGCGCGCGCCACCGTGCCGGGCCAGACCACGGGCGCGGCCTACGTCGATATCGAGAATCGCGGCAAGACCGAGGACAAATTGCTCAAGATCAGTTCGCCGGTCGCGCAATCGGCGGAAGTGCACAGCATGACGATGGATGGCAGCATCATGCGCATGCGCGAAGTGCCGCAAATCGATCTGAAGCCGGCCGCCAAGGTCAGCATGGCCGCCAACGAGGGCCTGCACATCATGTTGATCGGCTTGAAGGCACCGCTTCGCCCCGGCCAAAAGATTCCGCTCGCCCTGCGCTTCGAAAAGGCCGGCAAGATCGAGATCGAAGCGGTGGTGGACGCGAACTGACCCGGGTAAGCCAAGGAGTGTCAGCGATTCTCGCTGCGCGCCTTGGCCAGCAGTTTGGTGGTCGAGCGGTCGTGGATGAAATCGATGGCGACCGCGCGGCCGCCATAGGCCGCGACGGCCTGGCCTTCGGGGATGGCTTGCATGTCGTAGTCGCCGCCCTTGACGTAGATATCGGGTTGCGCCTCCTGCACCACTTCCAGCGCGGTATCTTCATCAAAGTCCACCACCAGGCTGACCGACTCGAGCGCAGCCAAGACCGCCATGCGGTCAGCGCACGCGTTCAGGGGCCGGCCGTCCCCCTTGCCCAGACGCTTGACCGAGGCGTCGGTATTGATGGCCACCACCAGCGAAGCGCCGAGCGCGCGCGCCTGCGCCAGATACGTCACATGGCCGCGATGCAGCAGGTCGAATACGCCGTTTGTCAGCACCACCGGTTTGGGCAATTGCGCAACGCGTGCGGCCAGGTCGGCGCGGATACAGAGTTTTTTCTCGAATTCAGGCATGGGCGGCGCGAATAAAAAAGCCGCAATACGCTTGCGGCTTTTGATCGGTAAATCCTGTCCTTACGCCAGCTTCGGCGTCAGGCGGTTGACGATTTCCTTGCGATAGCGGTTCAATTCCTGCACCGTCTCGAAGGTGCGGTCGAACAAGAGCGACATATTGTGCAGGATGCGGTCGACCACCTTCTTTTCCCACTCCAGATCGAACTTGATCTGGCCGTCGAGCCAGCGCTCCAGCCATTCCGGGTCGGGCAGGCGCGATTGCACCGTGTCGTTCGGGAACAGCGACTGGTTGACGTGCAGGTTGGTCGGGTGCAGCGGCTTTTCGGTGCGGCGCGCCGAAGCCATCAGCACGCCGATCTTGGCAAATGCCGCGCGCGCGCTGTCGCCCACTTCGACCAGGGCTTTCTTCATGTAGCGCAGGTAGGCGCCGCCGTGGCGCGCCTCATCCTGGCTGATGATCTTGTAGATCTGCTTGATGACCGGCTCGGTATGCCACTCCGAGGCGCAGCGATACCAGTGGTTCAGGCGGATCTCGCCGCAGAAGTGCAGCATCAGCGTTTCCAGCGGCGGCGCCGGATCGAACTCGAAGCGCACGTTGTGCAATTCTTCCTCGGTCGGCACCAGGTCGGGGCGGAAGCGGCGCAGGTATTCCATCAAGACCAGCGAGTGCTTCTGCTCTTCGAAAAACCAGACCGACATGAAAGCGCAGAAATCGCTGTCGCCACGGTTATCGCGCAAAAACATTTCCGTGGCCGGCAATGCCGACCATTCGGTGATCGCATTCATGCGTATCGTCTGTGCCTGCTCGTCGGTCAACTGCGATGCGTCGAACGTATCCCATGGAATATCCTTTTCCATGTTCCAGCGCACCTGCTCCAACGATTTGAACAATTCCGGATACAGCATACGACCAACCTTGAAAATAGTTTAAGTATTCGATTTTACCAAGAATGCCATGCCGGCAGCGAAATTTCCGCAATGCATCATGGCTTCGGCCCGCATGATATACCAATATATACCCTGGCGGGGGATTTCGGATTCAAACTGCCTTGACCCTTTTGGTCCTTTTTGCCCCATTGGCCCTTAACCAGCCTTGGTGCCCGCGTGCTTTGCCACCGTTGCTTTGGGTGCGTTTTTTGCCGCCGGGGTCTTGGAAGCCCTTTTCGGCACAGCTTTCTTCGGCTTTGCCGCAGGTTTTGCCGACACCTGCTTGGCCGGCGCGGCCGGCTCAGTCGCCATGGCCGTACCCACGGCTTGCTTGAACTGGTCTTGCAGCATGTTCCACCACATCGCCGGATTGGGCAAGGGCGCCCCGCCTGCCGCCTCCGTTCGCGGCTTGGTCTTGGGCTCTGCCGACGCCTTTTCCTCAGCTGCCGCCTGAGGTGGGGGCGCCGGTTCCGGCGCCTTCGCCGCGACAGGCGGCTCTGGCCGGGATGCCGGTTTCACAGCCGCCGATAGCGATTCCCCCATGGCCTGCAAGGCCGAAATCGTCGCGCTTTGCACCTCGAGCGCCTGTATCGTGCTGCGCAACATGTTCATATTGAGCGTCAGCCAGGACTCGACAGTCTTCAAATCGGCGATTTGCTTGTTGATTTCATCGACGGAAAGCGTGGGCACGATCATGCCGGGGATCTTCATGCCGGGCATGGTCATGCCGCCCCACAGATTCTTGACGAAATCGAGCGTCTCGTTCATGGCGTCCATGCCGGGGATGCTTTGCGTTGAGGAATTGCTCATGCCGGGGTCTCCAGAAAGGAAGGCGGGTCGAAGCCGTGATTCATTGTGCGTCACCCATCATTTATTGATACATTTCTTTTTTGAAACATTGTATCGAAACATGTCCTGCGGCACGGGCAGCGTCACGACGGTTTACACTAACGCCATGTCCGTCCGTATTTCCCCCAACAAAGTCGGCCTCGCCGTGCGACGCGTGTTCCTCACGCTGGTCGCGGTCATATTATTGCACGTGCTCGCTATCGATTGGGCTGATCGCAACATCCAGGTGTTGCAGACGAACGATCAAACACCACCGCCGATTGTCGAGGTGCAACTAGCGCCACCGCCCCCGCCCCCCGCAGCGGAACCGAAACCAAAGCCGCACGCGTTCAAGCCGAAACCCAAGCCCCGGCCACAACAAGAACCATCGGCACCTGCATCGACGATTGCGGCCGAGCCGCCACCTGACCCCAATGCCGATCCCGGCAACGTGCCGGCCCCGATGCCGGCGGCCGATGGCGATGCCGCCTCCAAGCCAATGAGCCAGGACGTAGCCTCGGCCCCCGACGCCAACGCGCAAGACAAACCCGACGACAAGGCCGAAGACAAGAGCGCGCCGGTCCATTACAAACTCGAATTCCCGCCCTCGGCGGAATTGAAATACGACGTGCAAAAAGTTCCGGGCGACGGCGGCAACCCAAGTTACGGCAGCGGCATCATCAGCTGGCAAAATGGCGGCGGCAAATACCAGGTGAACGGCGAAGCCGACGTACTATTCTTCACGCTGATCAAATTCACCAGTGCGGGCAATTTCGACAGCTACGGCATCGCACCGGTGCTCTACAGCGAAAAACGCATCCGCCACTCCGAAACGGCGACCCACTTCAATCGCGACGAACGCAACAACATCAGCTTTTCGGCCTCCACGCTCTCCTACCCGATCAAGGGCGGCGAGCAGGATACCAGCAGCGTGGTCTGGGAAATAAGCGGCATCGGGCGCGGCGACCGCGAGAAATTCGTGCCCGGCGCGCAGATCGATCTGTTTGTCGCCGGAACACGCGACGCCGACATCTGGAGTATCCTTGTGGTCGGTCAGGAAGAGATCGAGATCGACCACGGCAAGATGCAAACCTGGCACGTGGTCCGCATTCCGCGCACCGGAAGTTACGACAGGAAAATCGATATCTGGCTGGCGCCGCAAGACCAGTGGTATCCGGTCAAAATACGCCAGACCGAAAAAAACGGCGATTATTTCGACATGACCATGACGTCGGTACGTGCACTGCCTGACCAGGCTGCGCGTTAAGAGGCTGCAAGCCTATCGCAAACCCAAACAAGATTACGGAACTCCCCTCATGACTGTTTCATTTTTCAAAACCGCGCTGGCATTGCTGTTGTCCGGTGCGGCACTGGCCGCCTCGGCCGACGAAATCGATCACCCCGTAGAGAAACGCAGGTTCAGCCTGCCGCCCTCGGCCGAACTCGACTACGCGATCCGCGCCGAGCAAAGCGGCCTGCAATTGAGCGGCGAAGGCGTGCTGAAGTGGAACGCCGCCGACAATATCTATCATATCGAGTTGGAAACGCGCGCCGCCTTGCTCGGCAAGATACTCGATTCCAAAAGCGACGGCGCCATCGACGACTACGGCCTCGCGCCCGCAGTCTTTGCCGAAAAGCGTTTCCGCAAAGACCCGACCACGACGGTCTTCCATCGCGACAGCAAGACCATCAGCTTTTCGGCCGGCAGCAACACTTACCCGCTTCTGGGCGGCGAGCAGGACCGCACCAGCGCAATCTGGGAGTTGATCGCCGTGGCGCGCGGGGCGCATGCCAAGTTCAAGGAAAATTCCGATTGGATATTCTTCGTCGCCGGCCAGCATGACGCCGAACCCTGGTCATTCAAGGTCGACAAAATGGAAAACATCCGCACGCCCATGGGCAACATGAGCGCCATGCACGTGACCAAGGTGCCGCCGGACGGCAAGAGCCAGAAGGTCGACATCTGGCTCGCCCCGTCGCTCGAATGGTATCCGGTGCGGCTGCGCTACACCGAACCCAACGGGGACTTCGTCGAGCAAAGCATTTCGAACATCAACAAGGCCACAAAATAAGAGGTTGTTGCGGAATTAGCGTGGCTAGAGTGTAGCGGGGAATTCGTGCATGCCACACGCCTGCGGAACGGTTTCCGCCTGCCAGCGTCGATGCGCCCGGCAGGGGCGACTGTACGGCAAGGAAGAGCAACAGCGCCATGGTAATTTCACAACAAGCTCTAAAGGACATGAGATGAGCGCGATCAGTACGATGAGCGGCGGCAAAGCCCTGGTGCTGTTTTCCGGCGGGCAGGATTCGACGACTTGCCTGGCCTGGGCGCTGGCAGGCTATGACGCGGTCGAAACCATAGGCTTCGACTACGGCCAGCGCCACGCCATCGAGTTGACGGTGCGGCCGGCGCTGTTGCAAAAGATGCGCGCGCTCTCGCCCGCATGGGACGCGAAGCTGGGCGACGATCACCTGATCGACCTCTCGCTGATCGGCAAGATATCCCACACCGCGCTGACGCAGGACGTGGAAATCGCCATGCAGGAAAACGGCTTGCCCAACACCTTCGTGCCGGGGCGCAACCTGCTGTTCATGACGGTTGCCGCCACCGTGGCCTACCGGCGCGGCCTGGATATCCTGGTCGGCGGCATGTGCGAAACCGATTTCTCGGGTTACCCCGATTGCCGCGACGACACCATGAAAGCGTTGCAAGTCGCGCTCAACCTCGGCATGCAAACCCGGCTCAAGGTCGAAACACCCCTGATGTGGATCGACAAATCCCAAACCTGGGAGCTGGCGCACGACCTGGGTGGCGCGGCCCTGGTCGACCTGATCCGGGAAGATACCCACACCTGCTATCTCGGTGAGCGCGGCGCCTTGCACGATTGGGGCTATGGCTGCGGCACCTGCCCTGCCTGCGACCTACGCGCGCGCGGCTACCAGCAGTACCAGGCCAAGCAGGCCTGACACTGTCCATCATGTCGGTTCACTGCCAACCCGAGACGCTGCAACTACTGCTCAAGCTAAACCTGTTCCGCGGGCTCGATGAAGCCGAACTGATGCTCTTGCTCGAAGAAGCGGAACTGGTGGAATTCGCCGAGGGAGAAAGCCCCATCGTCGAAGGCGAACAGGGCCAGTTCATGTTCATCATCCTCTCGGGCCGCCTGCGCATCGCCAAACGTTCGCTCGGCATCCAGAAAGTGATAAGCGAACTCGGCCCCGGCGAATGCTTCGGCGAAATGTCGCTGATCGAAGCCCGTTCGCGCTCAGCCTCGGTCAAGGCACTGGCAGCGTGCAAGCTATTGCGCATCGACAGCGACAACATGACGCGCGTGCCGGCAATCGCGGCCATCCTCTACCGCAACATCGCCGTGCTGTTGTCGCAACGCTTGCGCCATGCGAATGACATCCTGACGCTAGGATGAAAACCGTCGCAGCGAACGACCAATCAGTGATAGTCCTCTTCCAATTGATGCCGCACCGCCAGGATGGTTACTGTCGTCTCATTGTCAATTTCGAACAGTGCAACGTATCCTGATGCGCCAAATGGAATCACCAACTCGCGAAGGAAGGGGTTCCCCGGCATCGCCTTCCGGCAGCTGAATGGAGAAAGTTCAAGGCTTCGGATCGCGTTTTTTATTGCCTCAAGTGCTCGCTCCGCCAGTGCCCAATCCGTTTCGTCTTTGTCCAAAATGAATTCGTATAGCCTGACGAGATCAATTTCGGCATCTTTGGCAAACCGGACCTTGAACGTCACTTGGCAGCTTTCGCTTTCGCCAATGCGAGCATCTGTTCGAGGCGTCCAACGACCGCTTCCGAGCTAACATACGAGCCACTACGGCGGGCATCGTCGGCCGAACGCAAACCGCGTGCGATGAACTCCCGCCGGAGCTGGCGGCGCTCGACACTTTCCCGTATCGATTGCTCGACGAAACTCGAAAGCGTCTCACCTTCCTGCAGCATTTGCTCGGCGGCTTGCCGCAATTCCGGATTGACCCGCAACGGCGGGAAAGTAGCGGTTTTCATCAAACATCCTTTTGCATTGCAATTGCGATACAATTTTGCGCCATCCCGCGCGATTTTGCAAGTCGCCCAAAGAACAAAGGCCCAATATGGGCCTTTGCTTTCTTGCACCGGGTCAAACAAGATCAAGCCGCAACCTTGCTCCCCGCAGGCGCCGCATCGAACTCGGCCAAGAGCCGTGCTTCCTTCTGCTTGGCGGCCTTCAAATGGCGCTCCTTGACATGGCCATAGCCGCGGATATCTTCCGGGATCGAAGCAATCGCCGTCAGCCTGGACAAGTTATCCGCCGTCAGCTTGGGCAACAACGCCGCGATGGTCTTGCGGTATTCGCCGATCAAGGCACGCTCCGTCTTGCGCTCGGCCGTGTAGCCGAAGATGTCCAGCGCCCCGCCGCGCAGGAACTTGAACTTGGCCAGCAAGCCGAAGGCACGCATCATCCACGGGCCGAATTCCTGCTTGACCAGGTGTCCCTTGGCATCGCGCCTGGCCAACAACGGCGGCGCCAGGTGGAACTTGACCTTGTAATCGCCCTCGAACATGCCTTCGATCTTGGCCTTGAAAGCCGGATCGCTATGCAGGCGCGCGACTTCATACTCGTCCTTGTAGGCCATCAGCTTGTAGTAGTA
>FSYV01000381.1_pt1 | contig 14992 bp, 11 predicted proteins | sample 1638641 | NCBI WGS metagenome assembly FSYV01 (sample SAMEA3914813, study PRJEB12502) | metagenome | biome: forest; material: soil | place: Canada | collected 2011-07-07 | depth 0.3 m
AGGCCAAGGCCAAGACCATCGCCACCCTGTATCAAGACAAGGTCGCATTGAACGGCCAGACCGTTGTTGCCGAAGGAAAAGTGGTGAAGGTCAACCACGACATCATGGGCAAGAACTGGATACACATCAAGGACGGTACCGGCGAAGCGCCGGCAAACGACCTGGTAGTCACGACCAGGCAAAACGCCGAGATCGGCGACCAGGTAACGGTTACCGGCAAGGTCACGATCAACCGCGATTTCGGTAGCGGATACGCCTATGCGCTCTTGATTGAAGATGCCACGGTAGCCGCGAAGAAATAACCGATTGGAATCGCGATGTCGCCGTGTGCAACGTGGGCGATATGCAATGATTCATTGATGCTCCTCCCTTGCTTCACTTGCAGCACCTGAAGCACTCGCCCCTCCCCAGGGGCGATTTTTTCACTCTACGGATCGCTTTACGGAGCCAGGAATCCGCATCGTGGACGCACCGGATCGACCCGAACTGGCTAGTGGCGCCTGTCACGACCAAAGCCCGACGGCCCATTCGATTGCGCGAACTCAGGATGCCAGCTTACGCGCTGTGGGGTTGGTTGCAATCCCGATCGCAACCGTCATTGGCGCAGCGAGCTGATGTGGATGTCCAATCCTTTGGCGCCGGTCTTGACTTGCTCGATCACACCTTCCAGGTCGCCCTGGCTCGGCGTCGCGCTGCCGGTTTTGGAAATGCGGGCGCCAACGATCACGGACGGAAAGCCGGAGAGCTTGGCGTTAGGCGTCATGCTCATGCTGTCGTCGAGCGTGAATCGTACCGGCAAATCCTTGACCTGCTTGCGCAATACCGCCAGGGGGAAGCGCGGGCCATCGGTGGCGCGGGCGAAGATGAATACGGTATCCGTGTCGGAAACCTTGGAGCGCAATACCGGATCGAGTTCCACGGTGCCTGATACTTCACCGCTGCCATTCGCCTGAGCCGTATTCTTGCCTGAATTGGCAGGGGCACTGTCCGCCTGCGATGCAACCTGCGCCGCGCCTGGCGGCATGCCCGCCAGTTGTTCCGCCTCCGCAATGCTGCTGGCCACCGACTGCGCCATGTCGGTATCCTGCGTGACCAGGGGCTGCAATTTTCTCCACTGCGCGATGGCCCGGCGATAATCCTTGCGCTCGAACGCGACGCCGCCCGATAACGCCAACGCTTTGACGTGATTCGGGTCGAGCACCAGTGCTCGTGCGATCATTTTTTCGGGTTCGCCGAACAGGCTCTTGTTTTGCGCCATTGCCAGGGAATCGGCGTGATCGGCCAACAGGTCGGCGTTAGGCGGCACCAGTTTCTCCAGGTGGGCATACGCATCCGCCGCATCGGCGAAACGGCCCAGGGTATTGTAGGAGCGCGCCAGCATGCCCCAACCTTCAACGTCTTCCGGTTTTTCCTTCAGGTGTTTGGCCAGCTTTTCAACCATCGCATTGATTTGCTCGGCGTTGACTGCATGGGCCTGATCGTCCGGTATCGGCGTCTGCGGACTGAGTGCCGCCGAATTTCCCAGCAAGACGTACAAACCGACGGCCAGCGCCGGCATGGCGATGCCCGCCATCACCGCAACCCAGCGCTTGCCGCCAGGCGCAACCGCGGCGGCAGCTTCCGGCTGAACGTCCTCGACGACGCGCCGCTCCAGCTCGCCGCGCGCGCTGGCGTAGTCCGCCTCATTGATGGCGCCGCCGGCCCGATCTGCGTCAAGCTCGCGCAATTGATCGCGCAACACATCGAGATTGAGTTCGTTGCGCTCGACGGAGACTGCCGCACTGCGCGGCTTGCGCAGCAGCGTCGGCAATACGAACGATAACGCGCCGGCCAGCATCACTGCTGCGGCAATAATGAATGTGATCATGGTGCTTCCTTCTTTTCAGGTGTATCGGCCAGCAATGCCGCCGCAATTTGCATGTCGTGCTCGGGCAAGGCTTCCACGGCGACGCGCCGGTTGGCGATCATCCGTGCCAATACGGCGATGCCGCAAAACAGGATCAGAAACGGTCCGAGCCACAGCAGCCACGTCGTACTCTTCATCGGCGGCCGATACAGCACGAAGTCGCCGTAGCGCTGCACCATGTAATCGGTGATTTCCTTTTCCGACTCGCCTTGCGCCAGCTTTTCGCGCACCTGGTTTTTCAAATCGATGGCCAGGTCGGCGTGGGAATCGGCTATGGTCTGGTTCTGGCATACGAGGCAGCGCAACTCCTGCGTCAATGCCGTCACACGCGCTTCCAGCTGCTGGTCGCGCGCAACTGGTTGCGCGACGTCCGCCAGCACAGGAATGGTCCCCGCCAATGTGCACAACAATCCTGCTCGTATCAGGGTCATCAGGGTCTTAGGCATTATTAAGCTCCCGGATCAGCGGCAGCAAGGTCTTGCTGATGACTTCCGGCGTGATCGGTCCGGTCTGCTTGTAGCGGATCACGCCATGCTTGTCGATGACGAAGGTTTCAGGCACGCCATACACGCCGTAGTCGATGCCGACCCGACCATCGCCATCGAACGCCGAGAGATTATAGGGATCGCCGAACTGTTTCAGCAGGTCGACGCCGTCCTTGCGCTCGTCCTTGTAGTTGAGGCCCATGATCGGTACGATGCCAAGCCGGGAAAAATCGAGCAAGACCGGATGCTCTTCACGGCACGCTACACACCATGAAGCCCAGACATTGAGCAGCCAGACCTTGCCTTGCATTTCCTGCGGCGAGAAATTCTTGTCCGGCGCTTTCAACTGGCTCAATACGAAAGTGGGGGCGGGTTTTCCGACCAACGGCGAGGGAATGGCGCGCGGGTCGCGATGCAGGCCGATCATGAGGAACCAGGCGAGCAGCAGGAAGCCGGCCAGCGGCAACAGGGATAACAGGGCACGTTTCATGATGTGGACCTCAGGCCAGGGCGTCGAATTCGGTGTGTTGCGCAATTTGCGGCACACGTTTGCGCACGACGAGGCGATAGCGCCGGTCGGAGGCGGCGAGCAACCCGCCAAACGCGATGATCAGGCAACCGCCCCAGATCCAACTAACGAACGGCTTGTGCTGCACGCGCACGACCCAGGCGCCGCTTTCCGCCGATTCGCCGAGCGAGATGTACAGGTCGCGCGTGAAGCCGCGATCGATCGCGGCCTCGGTCATCGGCATTTGCTGCACGGTGAACATGCGCTTTTCCGGCGACATGGTGGCCACCTTGGCGCCATCATGCGTGACTTCAAACACGCCGCGCATGGCGGTATAGTTCGGTCCGTTGACGCGTTGCAGGTCGATGAAGCGGAAGGTGTAGCCGCCCGCCATGGTGGTATCGCCGACGCGCATGTTGACATCGTTCGAGGTTTCCAGCCCCTTGACCATGGTCACGCCGACGACGAAGATGCCGATACCTGCATGTGCCACCACCATGCCCCAATAGCTGCGCGGTTGGCTGGCGATGCGGCGCCACACAGACGTTCCTGCCACCCCATGGCGCAGGCGCTCTATCAGGTGTGACGCTGTCGCGAGCAAAATCCAGGCTGCCAGGGTCAACCCGAGCAGGGCCAGCATGGACGGCGCAAGAACCAGCTTTGCGGCCAGCCCTACCACCAGCGTTGCCACGGCGATCCAGCGCAAGCGATGCGCAATCCGGCCCAGCGACGCCGACTTCCAGTTGACGAACGGCCCGATTGCCATCAACAGCAGCACGGGAATCATCAGTGGCACAAACACGGTTTCGAAATATGGCGGCCCGACCGAGATCTTGCCGAGATTGAGCGCATCGAGGAACAGCGGATACAGCGTGCCGAGAAACACGGTGGCTGCAGCCGCCAGCAGCAACACGTTATTCACCAGCAGCATCGATTCGCGCGAGACCAAGGCAAAGCGCCCGCCGAGACCGACCTTCGGTGCACGAAATGCATACAGCGTCAGGGAGCCGCCGATGACGATGGCAAGGAAAACCAGAATGAACAGCCCGCGCCGTGGGTCGGTGGCGAAGGCGTGCACTGAAGTCAGCACGCCGGAGCGCACCAGGAAGGTGCCGAGCAGCGAGAGCGAGAATGCAACGATGGCGAGCAGCACGGTCCAGTTCTTGAAGCTGCCGCGCTTTTCCGTCACGGCAAGCGAATGGATCAAGGCAGTGCCGACCAGCCACGGCATGAACGATGCGTTTTCCACCGCATCCCAGAACCACCAGCCACCCCAACCGAGTTCGTAATAGGCCCAGAAGCTGCCAAGGAAAATGCCAAGCGTCAGGAACATCCAGGCCACCAGCGTCCAGGGACGCGACCAGCGCGCCCACGCGGCGTCGAGCTGGCCACCCATCAAGGCAGCGATGGCAAAAGCAAAGGCGACCGAGAAGCCGACGTACCCCATATACAGCAAGGGCGGATGAACGATCATGCCAAAGTCTTGCAGCAACGGATTGAGATCGTTGCCATCGGCTGCCCCCGGTACCAGGCGGTCGAACGGATTGGAAGTGAACAACATAAAGCACAGGAAGCCGATGCTGATCAGCCCCATCACCCCGATCACGCGCGCCACTGTTTCGGCGGGCAGGCGGCGGCTCAATAGCGCCACGGCCAGCGTCCACAAGGACAACATCTCGATCCAGAGCAACAGTGAACCCTCATGTCCACCCCAGGTGCCGGCGATGCGGTAATAAATGGGCAGCATCGAATTGGAATTCGATGCAACATAGGCCACGGTAAAGTCATTGCTGGCAAACGAATAGACCAAAGCAGAAAACGCGATCGTGACGAACACGCATTGCCCGACGGCGGTCGGGCGCGCCAACGCAATCCAGCTGGCATTACCGCGAAACGAGCCGACGATGGGAAGTATGCCCTGCGCGAGAGCCAGGCACAGGGCCAGCATCAGGGAGAAATTGGCCAGTTCTGGAATCATCTTGCACCTGCGTTCTGGGTAGCGGCCTGCACGGCAGGCTTGGTGGCAGACTGATTGCCTGCGGCGTGTTGGCTGTCGCGATTGGCTTCAGCGCCTTTCTTGAGCGCGTAGGCTGCGTCCGGCGGCATATAGTTTTCGTCATGCTTGGCCAATACCTGGTCGGCCTCGAAGACATTTTGCGCACCGAGCTTGCCCTCAGCGACGACGCCTTTGCCCTCCTTGAACAGGTCTGGCAGGATGCCGCGGTAGCGGACGTTGACGGTATGCGCCATGTCGGTCACGACGAAGGACCAGACCAAACCATCCGGCTCGTGCACGAGGCTGCCGCTTTGCACCATGCCGCCGACGCGGAAATTGCGCCCGTGCGGCGTTTCTCCTGCAAGGATTTGCGTCGGCGTAAAAAAGAACACCAGGTTCTTTTGGAATGCCCCCAGCACCAGCCAGGCTGACACACCGAGCATTGCCAATCCGGCACCCACCAGCATCAATCGTTTATAGCGTGTTTTCATTTCTCATCCTTTGAAATCTGGCCAGGAGGCATGCGCCGCAGCAGGTCCGGAATCCGAACCAGGGATTCCGCGTCCGATGTGCTGAAAAACGTCTTCGCTGGCCCTTCTTGTGCCATCGAAGTATCGGGCTTCGATTCCTGTGCGTTCTTGATCCAGATCAATTTGGGCGATGATTAGACTACATAGGCGACCGGCAATTGGACGGCGTATCGATGTCGGCGCTTGACCTTCGATCCAGAAACGATTGGCGAGTCCAGAGTCGATGACGGCGGCAGCACGCCGGTTATTGATCCAGATCAAGCCACGCAATTGCCGCGGAGGTAGGATACGTTGCACAAGTTGCCGGAACAATGGCAGCGAGGCATAGCATTTCCATATTGGATTTCAGCTTATTATTTCAACATCGTCACCATCGAATTGAAACGTTGCGCGCCCACTGGAGCACTGGCCATGGAAAATCTTATCTACCTTCCCATTGTTGCCGGCATGCTGTGCGGCGCATTTTTGGCTTATTGGACGACCAGGCCCATCGTGGCAAGATTGCGCCGCGATTTGGACAGGTTCAACCTGGCGCCCTGGTTCTCGGTGCTGGGTGCGCTCGCGCTGGCATTGCCGGCCATGGTGCTGGCCATGGTGATCGGTGGCTCAATTGCCGGTGTTCTCGGCGATGCGGGCCTCAGCGCCAATCTTCAGCGCGCCACGATGCCCTTCTTCCTGTTCCTGACCATTACCATCGTCGCGGGTGGCGGGCTGGCAGTCGGCGTCCTCGCCGGCGCATTCGCAAGCAGGATGATTTCTTCTGTGTTGTGGCGTGCGACTAAGACGTAGAGGCGTAGAGGCAGCGAACGAAAATCCAAGCCACGCGCTGCTCCCCGGCTAGTCCCTGGGCCGGGTCAGCGCGGCAAACGCCACCCCGATCGCGACACCGAGCAACAACACGATCAGCATGGCTGTCCCGCCCAGATCCTGAATGTTTTCCAGCCCGCTTACCGCCCAGGATACGAGAAGGAAGAAAAGCGCAATGGTGGCCCATAATGCCTCGCCGACAAAGAACGCAAACAGGTTTTGACTTCTTGGTATGTGGACATCCTTGAGATGAATTGCTCGCATGGCAGTCTCCTTCATGTCGTGACTCGAATTTCAGTCATATTGAAGATATAGCAGCCACGGACGCCGTTTTCAATGCGCGTCATTGACGCAGATCAACATCTACAGGAATATCGTGGAATGGCAGATCAGAAGAATGGCGCAGAGCCCCGGCCGGCATACCGATGAGTTGGCGGAGCCGGGGCTGGAGAGGCGTGTTACTTCGCGGCTGTGGTTGAACTCGCGCCTTTCTGGTAAACCACCTTGCTCTTGCCGCCGTCGCACTGGCCGACTACCTTGCCGTCACCCGCCTGGGTAGCTTCCATCACTTCCAGCGTGTATTGCTTGACGCCGTGGGCCGACAATTTTGCCGCAATGGCTTGCTTCAAATCGTCGCAGGAAAGTTTTCCTCCCGTGGCTGGTGTGGCTGGTGTAGCTGGCGTGGGCGCCGCCGCTGGCGCGGCAGGTGCTGCGTCGCTCTTGGCGGAGGCTGCCGGCGCTTGTGCATGGGCCACCGGCGACAACAGCGCCGCCAGCAAGATGCCCATAGAAAAGATCGTTGTGCTTATTGTTTTCATGGTTATGTCCCGTTGTCATTGGATGGAGGCCGTCTGCACGGCGTTTGCGAAAAGCCCAACGCCGCGCGCATCAACCCACTGGCAAATATAGCGGAACCGCCCGCCCAGCACAATCCGGGCACACCGGATCGGCAGCGCCCGACGCGGCAGGCGACTGGCTATGAATCGCTGCCCGGCACGACATCCAATCAGACGGCAGAAGCGGCTTCCATTGCGCCGAACCAGCCGCCGAACGCTGGGAGGCGAAGGACTGCGCCCTGTTTTTCCCCTGGCAGGGAATGTCCGTCCATGGCTTGGGCCTGCATCGCTTCGGGCCATGTGAACTCGATCGCCTGCGCGCCGAGATTGAAGGCCGCGAGCAGGCTTGCGCTGCCGGGCAGATCGCGCCGGAAGGCGAGCACCGGTTCGGGCGCGTCGAAGAAGGCAATGTCGCCCAGGGTCAATTGGGCCAGGCCCTTGCGCCAGGCAACGATGTTGCGGGCGAAATTCAACATCGAATCCGGATCGCGCTCTTGCGCGGCGGCGGCCAGCGCCAGATGTTCGGCGGGAACCGGCAACCACGGCTTGCCGCTGGTGAAGCCGGCACGCGCATCGTCGCCGCTCCATGGCATCGGCGTGCGGCAACCGTCGCGCCCCTTGAACTCGGGCCAGAACGTGATGCCGTAGGGGTCTTGCAAGTCTTCAAAGGGAATATCGGCTTCGGTCAGGGCAAGCTCATCGCCCTGGTACAGGCAAGGCGTGCCCTTGAGCGCCAGCTGCATGGCGAGAATCACCTTGCTCTGCGCCGGATTCGGTAGGCCCCTGGCCCAGCGGGTGGCGACCCGCACGCTGTCGTGGTTACCGACCGACCAGGACGCCCAGCCGCCCTTGACGCGCGCCTCGAACTGCTCGACCTGGGTGCGGATGTGGCGCGCCGAACCGTCCGCCGTCAGCAGGTTGAAGCTGTAGGCCAGGTGCAGCTTGTCGCCGCCGGCCGTGTATTCGGCCATGACGGCAAGCGAGTCGTCGGCGCCGACCTCGCCGATCGAGAGCGCGCCGTATCCGTCGAGCAGGCGACGCAGGCGCACCAGGAAAGCGAGGTTCTCCGGCTGGGTCTTGTCGTGCACGTGCGCCTGCATGCCATAGGGATTGGAATCGGACACGGTGGTGCTGTCGCGTTCCAGCGCGGGCGGATTGTCGCGCAATTGCCGGTCATGGAAATGGAAATTGCAGGCGTCCATGCGGAAGCCGTCAACGCCGCGCTCAAGCCAGAAGCGGATGTTATCCAGATGCGCCTGCTGCACGGCGGGATGATGGAAATTCATCTGCGGCTGGCTGACCAGGAAATTGTGCATGTAATACTGGCGCCGTCGCGCATCCCACTGCCAGGCCGAACCGCCGAACACAGCCAGCCAGTTGTTGGGCGGCGTGCCGTCGGCGCGCGGGTCGGCCCAGACGTACCAGTCGGCCTTGCTGCTGTTCCGGCTCTTGCGGCTGTCGATGAACCACGGGTGCGCGTCGGCCGTATGCGACAGCACCTGGTCGATCATGATCTTCAAGCCCAGTTCGTGCGCGCGCTCGATCAGGCGGTCGAAATCGGCCAGCGTGCCGAACAGCGGATCGACGTCGCAATAGTCGGCGACGTCGTAGCCGAAATCCTTCATCGGCGAGGTGAAGAACGGCGAGATCCAGACGATGTCGACGCCGAGCGCGGCGATGTAGTCGAGCCTGGCGGTGATGCCGGGCAAGTCACCCACGCCGTCGCCATTAGTGTCCTGAAAACTGCGCGGGTATACCTGGTAAATGACGGCTTCGTGCCACCACGGCGTTTGCCGTTCGCGTGCGACGAGGTTGGCGGAATCAGACATGGTCGATTCAGACATGGTCGATTCAGACATGGTCTGTCTCAGGCAACGAACTTGCGGAGGTCAGTTTTTCCGCCAGGATCGCGGATACGCCGAGGAAAGCCGGGTACTCGGCTGTGATCAAATAGGTCGGGATCTGCGACAGGTAATTGGAAAACCTGCCCTTGGCTTCGAAGCGGGCGCGGAACGCCGAATTGACGAACAGGCTACCCAGGCGCGGCACGATGCCGCCGCCGATGTACATGCCGCCGACGGCGCCGAGCGTCATGGCGACGTTGCCGGCGACAGTGCCCAGCATGGCGCAAAACGCTTCGACCGTCTGCGCGCACAACGCATCTGAGCCTTCGACCGCGCGCTGCCCGATCTCGGCCGCGTCGAGCGCTGCGGCGCCACTCATGCCGGCATGCTCGGACAGTGCGCGATAGATCAGTTCCAGGCCCATGCCCGAGAGCAGGCGTTCGGCCGAGACGTGCTGATATTCGCGCCAGCAGAACCGCAAGATGGCGACTTCCGTGTCGTCGTACGGCGAAAACGTCACATGTCCGCCTTCGCTGCATAGCGGCAACCAATGCTTGCCGGAAGGAATGATGCCGGAGACGCCCAAGCCGGTGCCGGCGCCGACCAATCCGATGGTTTTTCCGGGCTGCGCAACGCCGCCGCCGATTTTCAGCTTTTGTTCCGCAGATAAATGCGGCAAGGCCATCGCCAGTGCGGTGAAATCGTTGACCACCACCAGATTTTCCAGGGCCAGTTCAGTGCGCAATGCCTCTATCGAAAATTCCCAGTGATGATTGGTCATCTGCACCATGTCGCCATCGACCGGATTGGCGATCGCAATGGCCGCCTGACAGATCGGCTCGGATTGCACCTCTTTCACTGACGGGCTGGAGAGATAGACGGCAATGGCATCCTGCAGCCGCGGGTAAGCATTGCATTGGAGCACCATCACCGCTTCAAAACGGTGTGGCGCAGTCTCCAGGGCAAAGCGCGCATTGGTGCCGCCTATGTCGGCCAAAAGGCGAGCGCCATCGGAGAAGGGGGTACCTTGTCTCGAAGTATCGTTCATTATTGCTTTTTACCCTTGATTCTTACGCATGATTCTTTTGCGTCATAGTTGAGCGCGGTTTTTATATGCGATACATCAACATGATTGATCGCCGGATTCTTGCCCTTGTCGACACCACTTTTTGCACATATGCATTCATCACAGGCCCTACAACCAAAGCAGATATTCGTTTGTGTAACAATACTACACAATTCATCGTCACAGCAATTATATGGGTATTTCTTGGAAATATAAATACAAATCCCGGCTCAAGATCATGATTTTGCTCATTTTTACTCTACATTTTCCTAGGCACCAAGAGCTACGATGGAAATAAAACGTTACATCATTAGCAATTTTTTACGCAAAATATTCCAAGCGGGCATCCTTTAAGTATCTCAACTACATATTCATTCGAAATCGGAATTCAACATGGATTACCAGCCACAGGGTGTGGCAGCGTTCGAGGGCAAACGATGGTGACAACCATCAACTTTGCGGCCACAGCGAGGGGTGTTTCGATTTGGCATCGGTTCGATGCCCATGCCGTGCTAAACAGAAGCGTGACGACGCGAATGACCGCAGTGGGGCGCCAAAGGCGGCTCCGCACACAACGCTCCGGGACGGAGAATCGTCCGGTCAGCTATCGAGGTGCGAGATCATGAGGTTGCCGTTCGAGCCGCGCCCGCCGCCCTCTTCGCCGTCGCCGGACTGGGTATCGAGCGACAAGCCGACCGACAGGATGTCGATGAACAGCAATTGCAGGAAACGCGAGATCATGGACAGGAACAGCGTACTGTCTTCGCCGTGATTGACGGCCAGGCACACCGTCGATTTCTTGGCCAGCGGCGATTGGCTCGGGGCGATCGCAATCACATCGGCGCCGGCATTGCGCGCCGTCTCTGCTGCCTTGACCAATTCCGGCAGCTTGCCGGAATTGGAAATGACGATGGCAACATCGCCCGGCTTCAACAACTCGGCCGCCAGGGAGAATAGATAGGAATCGGCGTGCAGCGACGTGGGGATGCGGAAGCGGAAGAACTTGTGCTGGCCGTCCAGCGCAGCAACACGCGCGTTGCCCATGGCATAGAATTCGACGCGCTTGGCCTTGCGCAACAGGGCGATCGCCTGGTCGAGCGAACGCACGTCGAGCTGGTCGCGGAAATTGAGGATGGCCGAGACGGTATTGTCGATCACCTTGGCGCTCAGGTCGTGCGTGCTGTCGCTCATGCGCACCTGGCTATGGCGCACCGAGATCGTGCCGGTCAGGCTGCTGGCAAACTTCAGCTTGAAGTCGGACAAACCGAGGAATCCGAGCGAGCGGCAAAAGCGGATCACCGTCGGCTGGCTGACATCGGCCCAGCGCGCAATCTCGGCGATCGCTTCATTGACCACGGTGCGCGGATTTTCCAGCACCAGCTTGGCCACGCGCCGCTCGGCCGGCGGCAATTCATCCTGTAATTGCGCAATGCGCTCCATCAGGGAATTGTCGCTGTTCTTGCCGCGCAAGTGCTCGGACAGGATTGCGGACACGCCATAGAAAGCGGGGTTAGGGGTGGTGATGACGTAGGTCGGTATCTGGGCCAGATAGGCGGTGAAGCGCCCCTTGGCTTCGAAGCGCGCGCGGAAAGAGGACTTGGCGAACCAGTCGGCCATTTGCGGCACAATGCCGCCGCCGATGTAAATCCCGCCGACCGCGCCCAGCGTCACGGCCAGATTGGCACTGAAACTGCCCAGCATGCCGCAGAAGCATTCCAGCGTTTCGACACACAGGGGATCGGCCTGGTCGAGCGCGCCGCGCATGACTTCCTGCGCCGTGCGCGGCGGCGCCTTGACCTTGTTGCGCTCGGCCAGCGCGCGATAGATGATTTCGATGCCGGGGCCGGAAATCAGGCGCTCGGCCGACACGTGGGCCCATTCGCTCCAGGCAAATTGCAGGATGGCGAACTCGCGTTCGTCGCATGGGGCGAAGTTGACGTGACCGCCTTCGCTGCCGAGCGTGACGAAGCCGTCAGAAGTCGGAATCAGGCCAGATACGCCGAGACCGGTGCCTGGGCCGAGCACGCCGATCACCGATTTCGGCACCGGCGTGCCGCCGGCGATCTGCATGCGGTCTTTTTCCTGCAACCCCGGCAGGGACATGGCCAACGCGGTGAAGCCATTGACGATCAACAGCGTATGCAGGCCGAACTCGCGGCGCACCGCCTCGATCGAGAAACTCCAGTCGCGGTTGGTCATGCGCACCTGGTCGCCGTCGACCGGGTTGGCAATCGCAAACGCCGCATGATGCAACTTGAGCCCGCTGTGCTTGGTCAGATAGGCATGCACGAGCGGCACGATGCCGCTGTACTCGTCGCAATTGAAAACACTGACGGCGTCGAAATTGCCGGGACTCGTCTCCAGGGCAAAGCGCGCGCGCGTCGCACCGATGTCGGCCAGCAGGCGCGGGCCGCCCGAATAGGAGTTAAGACTGGTTTTCTCTGGAAGACTCATATCGAATGTTCACATCCACCGGTTATAGACTAATCATTACCCACAAGTCGTGGCGCCTGGTTTTCCCCCTCTCCCGCAGGCGGAAGAGGGGGGCCGCAGCAGCACGAATTGTACAGTCTTCGTCGCCGAAATTACGTTATCCTTTGCGCAACTCGACTGCCAGCGTGCGCGCGCGGTCCCTGCGCCACGGAATGGACACTTCCAGCAAATGCTGTCCGGCGCTCCAGCGGTACGCGACCGGCCGATGGTCGAGCGTCACGGCGGCGGGCTTGGCGGCAATATTGTGCAATGCCAGCGCAACCGTTCCCTTGGCTGCCTGATAGCCCTTGCCCTGCTCGGCAGCCAGCGCAATGGTCAGTGCATGGCCATCGCGGCTGGCGGAGAAATGCATGAGTTCGAACTGCCCTTTTTCGTAGGCATCCGGAGTCTTGCCGTCGTCGTCGTACAGAATGCCGCTACTGGACCCGACCGCGTCGTCAAGGTAATAGTGCAAGGAGAAATCTTTGGTCGAATAATGCGTCGTGTTGGCAATCGGTGCAATCATCGGCACGAAGGCACCCCCTTTTACGAATACCGGGATATGCTCGGGAACGACCGCGACATTGGCGCTGGTGCCGCCGGCATGCGCTTCGCCGCTATAAAAATCGAACCAGCTGCTGCCGGCCGGGAAATAAACCTGCTGCTCTTTCACGCCGGGGTTGACCACCGGCGACACCAGGAACGCGGCACCCCACATGAAAGACCGCGCATCAGCCAGCAATGCCGTGTTGCCGGGCTCGGCAAAAAACAGCGGGCGCATCAGCGGCACGCCGGTCTGGCTGTTTTCAAATGCCAGTGTGTAGTTGTAAGGCATCAGGCGATAGCGCAAGAGTATCGCCTCTTTGGCCAGGGCCTCGGTCGGGCCATCGCGATAGACCGGTTCGGACGGCACTTCTTCCTGCGCGTGCGGGCGGAAAATCGGCTGGAACACGCCGTATTGCAACCAGCGCGTATACAGTTCATCGTCCAGGTTCGGATTGGCAAAGCCGCCCAGGTCGGAGTGCATGTAAGCCAGGCCTTGCATGCCCATCTGCAGGGCGATTTCAGGCTGCGATTGCAGGCCGCCCCAACTACGATTGACGTCGCCGGACCAGGGAATCAGGCCGAAGCGCTGCGAGCCGGAATAACCGGAGCGCATCAGGATGAACGGGCGTTGCTCGGGGAAATCCCTGCGATAGCCGTCGGCGATCAGCTTGGCCCAGTTGTGCCCATAGATATTATGCACCTGGTCGGCCGAACCGGTCGCATGCTGCAGGGCCGACGGGTGCACTTCCGGCTCGCCGAGATCGCCCCACCAGCCGGCTACGCCATCCCCCCTGGCCAGTTCCTTGTAGATGTTCCAGAACCAGTTGCGACCCGCATCGCCGAAGATATCGATCAAGCCGGTATTGCCGAAGTAAAAATCGTAGGTGAACGGCTTCCCTGCCGTGTCGGTCGCAAGAATCTTTTCCTTCACCGCTTCGTCCCAGCGCTTCGAGGTCGTCAGGATGAACGGCTCGGTGACCAGCACGGTCTTGATGCCGCGTTTGTTGAAATCGGCAATCATGCGTTTGGGATCGGGAAAATCCTCGGTGCGGAATTGCAGGTCACCCATGCCGCCCTTGATTTCCTTGCTGAACCAGTACAGGTCGAAAATGATCGCATCGACTGGAATGCCATCGGCGGCAAAGCGATCCAGCGTTTTGCGCGCCTCGGCCTCGCTGTGGTAGCCGAAGCGACTGGCGAAATTGCCGAATGCCCAGCGCGGCGGCAGCGGCTGCTTGCCGGTCAAGGTCGTGTAATTGCCGATCAAATCTTCCCAACTGTCGCCGACGATGATCTGGTAAGTCTTGCGTCCGCCGATGGTTTCATAGGTCAGCGTATTGTTATGTCCGCTATCGAGATCAAGAGTGCCGATCTGCGGATTGTCGAAATGCACCGCGTACATCTTCGACGACAGCACCAGCGGCATGGTGTAATTCATCAATTCGGAATGGGTTTCGTAGCCGTAATCCGCCTTGTTGTACAGGCGCAGCCGATTGCCGCGCCGGTTCATGCCGAGCGCACGCGCGCCGGCGCCATACAGGACTTCCGTGTCGTCCAGAGTGAAGCTCAACGATTCATTGCCCTCGCCTTTTGCGTAGCCGCCCTTTTCCGCAATTACCGGATTGCCGTGATACAGGTAGGTGAGCGAAAACGGCGCCTTGCCCACGTGGACGACCATGCCGTCGCCGATACTGTAGTCGATGCTGCCTGTACCATCCTTGATCGCACTCTTGACAGCTTGCGGGGTCTCGACCACCGCGTGCGACGCTGGATCGAACTGCTCGCCATGCGGCACAAAACTGGTCTCGACCACTTTCGCAGTATACGGTTTGATCAGGTAGACGCCGTCGTTGGTCTGGATTTCGAGGCGGTCGGGCAGCGCCTTGTAGCCGATGAATTTTCGCCCGACGTCTTGCGCGTGCGCCAGCGGGACCAGCAACGATAGAAGCAGGAATCCTTGTGCAAACTGTTTCAACATGCGCGGCATCCCTATTTG
>FSYV01000233.1_pt1 | contig 14927 bp, 10 predicted proteins | sample 1638641 | NCBI WGS metagenome assembly FSYV01 (sample SAMEA3914813, study PRJEB12502) | metagenome | biome: forest; material: soil | place: Canada | collected 2011-07-07 | depth 0.3 m
CGCGATTGCTGCCGTCAGCGTGGTCTTGCCATGGTCAACGTGACCGATCGTGCCGACATTCACGTGCGGCTTGGTCCGCTCAAACTTGCTCTTTGCCATTTTATTCTTCCTTCAAAAAGAACGATTTACTCAGATTTATTTAGTGTCTTGGCGCCGCACCCCGACACCAGGGTGCGGCGCTTCCCTATTGCTTGAATTACTTGGACTTGGCGCTGACGATCGCCTCGGTCACATTCTTCGGTGCTTCGGAATAGTGCTTGAATTCCATCGTGTAGGTTGCACGGCCTTGCGTTGCCGAACGCAGCGAGGTCGAGTAGCCGAACATTTCGGACAGCGGCACTTCCGCCTTGATGATCTTGCCGCCACCGCCGGCGATTTCATCCATGCCTTGCACCATGCCGCGGCGGGACGACAAGTCGCCCATCACGGTACCGGCGTAGTCTTCCGGCGTTTCCACTTCGACAGCCATCATCGGCTCAAGGATGACCGGGCTGGCCTTGCGGCAGCCGTCCTTGAACGCCATCGAGGCGGCCATGCGGAACGCGTTTTCGTTCGAGTCAACGTCATGGTAGGAACCGAAGAACAGCGTGACCTTGACGTCGACCACCGGATAACCGGCCATCACGCCCGAAGTCAGCGTATCGCGCACACCCTTTTCGACTGCCGGGATGTATTCGCGCGGCACGGTACCGCCCTTGATCGCGTCGACGAACTCGAAACCCTTGCCCGGTTCTTGCGGCTCGATCTTCAACACCACGTGGCCGTACTGGCCGCGACCACCGGACTGCTTGACGAACTTGCCTTCGATTTCTTCGCAAGTCTTGCGGATCGTTTCGCGGTAGGCAACCTGCGGCTTGCCGACGGTGGCTTCGACGTTGAATTCACGGCGCATACGGTCAACGATAATTTCCAGGTGCAATTCGCCCATGCCGGAAATGATCGTCTGGCCCGATTCTTCATCGGTCTTGACGCGGAACGACGGGTCTTCCTGAGCCAGACGGTTCAGGGCCAGGCCCATCTTTTCCTGGTCTTGCTTGGTCTTCGGCTCGACAGCCTGCGAAATCACCGGCTCCGGGAACACCATGCGTTCGAGCGTGATGATCGCGGTCGGATCGCACAGCGTGTCACCGGTGGTGGCTTCCTTCAAACCCACGGCAGCGGCGATGTCGCCGGCGCGCACTTCCTTGATTTCTTCGCGCTGGTTGGCGTGCATCTGCAAAATACGGCCGAGACGTTCCTTCTTGCTCTTGACCGGGTTGTACACCGTGTCGCCGGAATTGACCACGCCCGAATATACGCGGAAGAAGATCAGCTGGCCGACGAACGGGTCGGTCATGATCTTGAATGCCAGGGCCGAGAACTTCTCTTCGTCCACGCGGCGGCGCGTGGCCGGCTCTTCGTGTTCGTCGGTGCCTGCGACCGGCGCAATGTCGGTCGGCGCCGGCAGGTATTCGATCACGCCGTCCAACATGGCTTGCACGCCCTTGTTCTTGAACGCGGTGCCGCACATCATCGGGACGATCTCGCCGGCGATGGTGCGTTGGCGAATGGCAGCCTTGATTTCTTCTTCCGTCAGCGTGCCTTCTTCCAGGTACTTGTTCATCAGCTCTTCGCTCGCCTCAGCGGCGGCTTCGACCATCTTTTCACGCCATTCGTCGGCAGATGCCTGCAGATTGGCGGGGATGTCGCGGTAGTCGAACTTCATGCCTTGCGAAGCGTCGTCCCAGTAGATCGCCTTCATCTTGACCAGGTCGATCACGCCTTCGAAATGCTCTTCGGCGCCGATAGGCACTTGCATGACGATCGGGTTGGCCTTCAGGCGGTTACGCATCTGATCGTAGACCTTGAAGAAGTTCGCGCCGGTACGGTCCATCTTGTTGACGAACGCCAGACGCGGAACCTTGTACTTGTTGGCCTGACGCCACACGGTTTCCGACTGCGGCTGCACGCCGCCCACAGCGCAATACACCATGCAGGCGCCGTCGAGCACGCGCATGGAACGCTCCACTTCAATCGTGAAGTCCACGTGGCCCGGAGTATCGATGATGTTGATGCGGTGCTCGGGGAAGTTGTTGGCCATGCCCTTCCAGAAGCAGGTCGTCGCGGCCGACGTAATCGTGATGCCGCGCTCTTGTTCCTGCTCCATCCAGTCCATCGTGGCTGCGCCATCATGCACTTCGCCGATCTTGTGATTCACGCCTGTGTAATACAGGATACGCTCGGTAGTGGTGGTCTTACCGGCGTCGATGTGAGCGGAAATACCGATATTGCGGTAGCGCTCAATGGGAGTCTTGCGAGCCATAATGGATCCTAAATCGTTGATAGACGAAACTAAATATCTGAAACTAATACGTCGAAACTTAATGTACGAAACCGAGCGCCGCAATGAATCGGGTGCGCTCGGTTTTGTGGCAAATCAGACTACTCGCGGTCATTGCGGCATGCGCAACAATGACCGGCAAAGCGGACGATTAGAAGCGGAAGTGCGAGAACGCCTTGTTCGCTTCAGCCATGCGGTGAACTTCATCGCGCTTCTTCATCGCGCCGCCACGGCCTTCGGCGGCTTCCATCAATTCACCGGCCAGGCGCTGCGGCATGGACTTTTCGCTGCGCTTGTTGGCAGCTTCACGCAGCCAGCGCATCGACAGGGCCATACGGCGAACCGGACGCACTTCGACGGGCACCTGGTAGTTGGCGCCACCGACGCGGCGCGACTTCACTTCGACCATCGGCTTGCAGTTGTTGATTGCAGCGGCGAACACTTCCAGCGGGTCCTTGCCGGACTTGGTCTGGATGTGATCGAACGCACCGTAGATGATGTTTTCGGCGATGGACTTCTTGCCCGAGAGCATCAGCACGTTGACGAACTTGGAAACGTCAACATTACCGAACTTCGGATCAGGCAGAATCTCGCGCTTGGGTACTTCACGACGACGTGGCATGCTATTTCCTTTCAAGCTTCAGTTGGGCTGCAGTCTTTACCCTGCCAGCCCGCGGAAGGCCCTCATGACCTTCCACTTACTCGACCCATTGGGGGTCGACTCCAATTTCATTCAGAGCTTATGCCCCGAGCGAAAAACTAAAATCACTTCTTGGCAGCAGCGCCGGCCTTGGCGCGCTTGGCACCATACTTCGAGCGGGCTTGCTTACGATCCTTGACGCCTTGGGTATCCAGGGAGCCGCGAACCATGTGGTAACGCACACCCGGCAAGTCCTTCACACGGCCGCCGCGCAGCAGCACGACACTGTGTTCTTGCAGGTTGTGGCCTTCGCCGCCGATGTACGAAATGACTTCGAAACCGTTGGTCAGGCGAACTTTGGCGACCTTACGCAGCGCCGAGTTCGGCTTCTTCGGGGTCGTCGTATAGACGCGGGTGCAGACGCCGCGCTTTTGCGGGCTGTTTTCCAGCGCCGGCGATTTGCTCTTCACCGTTGCCGAAACACGGGGTTGGCGAATCAATTGATTGATGGTTGGCATCGTTCTAAATCCAACAAAATGACCACATTACAAACCCGAGACAGGCACTGCGCTGCTCGGGGACTAAACTTGGGTAGTACTGTTGATGTCGATTCGGCTGAGGAAGGGAGAAGCGCGCCGGATGCGGGAGGGCAAACCAAAGAGCGCTTAAGCCAAAACAAAGCTTAAATTCGAGAACTCGCGAGTATAGCCCTAGTTGTCCACAACGTCAACTGACATATGGAGGCAAGCCGCGCCCGGGCCGGGCTTTGTACCTGTTCCTTGTCCTTCCGGCATGAATGTTATGATCCAGGCATCAATTTCCCGGAATTACCGCAATAACTATGCAGAAACCAGGTGCCGCCGGCCGCGAAACCGAATGGCTGCGGCTGTATTCAGCCGGCCGCTTTGCCGAGCTGGAAAAAGCCACGCGCGCCGTGTTGCGGCTGCAACCGCATTATGGCTTCGGCTGGAAGTTGCTGGCCGCCGCCTTGCACGCCCAGGGCAAGGATGCCTTGGCGGCATTCATCAAGGCCAGCACCCTGCTGCCGCATGACGCGGAAAGCCACAACAACCTCGGCACGGCGCAGACCGGCAAGGGCGAATTCGAGTCGGCTCTGGCCGCCTACCGCCAAGCGCTTGCCCTGGCGCCGGGCTATGCCGAAGCCCGCGCCAATATCGTCAACCTGCTCGACCAGATGGGGCGCATCGAGGAAGCCATCCCGCATGCGCGGGCCTGGGTCGAACTGCAACCGGCCTCCGCAGCCGCGCATGCCAGGCTGGGCAACCTGCTGCGCGCCGGCGGCAAGGCCGAAGCAGCCATTGCAGAATATAAACTTGTGCTGAGCCTGGGCGACGAAAGGCTGGGCACCCTCAACCTGGGCGCCGGCTATCTCGACATCGGCGACTACAGCACCGCCATCGCCTATGCAGAAAAGGCGGTCGAACTGGCGCCCGATATGGCCGCGGCGCATTTCAATTACGGCAACGCCTTGTCCGGCTTCGGACGAGTGGCAGAGGCCATTCCGTGCTTCGCCCGCGCCGTCGCCATGAAGCCCGACGACGCCTATCTCCATCACAACCTGTTGTTTTCCAGCAACTACCTGCCTTACCCGGATACACAGCAATTGATCGATGCGAAACGCTATGGCGCACTGGCCGCGGCACGCGCCAGGCCCTATGCCGACTGGCAAACCGCTCCGGCGCCGGCCAGGACCTTACGCATCGGCATGGTGTCGAACGATTTCCGCAGCCACCCGGTAGGCTATTTCCTGCGCGGCGTGTTGCGCGCGCTCGCGAGCCGCGACGGCCTGGAATTCCACGCCTATTCCAACCACCGCGACAGCGACGACGTCACCCAGGAGATCCGCGCCAGTTGCCGCGGCTGGCGCGAGGTGCACATGCTGTCGGACGCCGAACTTGCCGCCGCCATCCACGGCGATGCCATCGACATCCTGATCGACCTCGGTGGCCACACCAAGGGCACGCGCCTCGACATGTTTGCCTGGAAGCCCGCGCCCATCCAGGCAAGCTGGCTCGGCTATTTCGCCACCACCGGGCTTGCCGCCATCGACTACCTGATCGCCGACGCCCACACCCTGCCGCCGGAAGACGACGGCGGCTATGTCGAGCGCATCTGGCGCCTGCCCGAGACGCGCCTGTGCTTCAGCGCGCCCGATGCCGGCATTGCAGTCGGCCCGAGCCCGGCTGCGCAAAACGGCTACGTCACCTTCGGCTGCTTCAACAACCTGAGCAAGATCAACGATGGCGTCGTCGCGTTGTGGGCGCGCCTCCTGCACGCCATGCCCGCCAGCCGCCTGTTATTAAAAAACAAGCAATTCGCCGACCCCGAGGCCGTGCGCTACCTTGCGGCGCGCTTCGCCGGCCAAGGCATAGCGGCCGAACGCCTGAGCTTCGAAGGCCCGAGTTCGCGCGAAGCTTATCTAGAGGCGCACAACCGCGTCGACATCGCACTCGACCCCTTCCCCTATACCGGCGGCACGACCACGGCCGAAGCGCTATGGATGGGCGTGCCGGTCCTGACACTGGCGGGCGAGCGCTTCCTGGCGCGCCAGAGCGCCGGCCTCCTGGCCAACGCCGGACTGGCCGACTGGATCGCGCGCGACGCCGAAGACTATATAGAGAAGGCCATCGGCTTCGCCGGAAACCTGGGCGAACCCGGCCTGGCCGGCTTGCGCCGGCGCCTGCGCAGCCAGGTGCTCGCCTCGCCGGTGTTCGATGCGCCGCGCTTCGCCCGCCACTTCGAAGACGCCTTGCGGGGAATGTGGAACAGCCGGCAAAAATCGCGGTCAGGATAGAACAGACCACGCATCCGCGCGTTGGCGATGGTTAATTTGCCCCGCCTTTGCGCGATAATGCCTTTTTGCTCCAATTCGAACTGACGCCTCCATGCGCGCCCTGTTGAGACCGGCCAACCTATTCATCGTCTTCACCTACCTGCTGCTGTCGGCCGTGCCTTTCGCGCCGCTGTTGTTTGCCGGGCAAACGGTCAACGAACCCTGGCGCGTGCTGTGCCTGGAAATCGGCGTGTGGATGTCGGCCTGGGTCGTCTTCAAGCGCCCGGCCTGGTTCCATGTCTTTTTGCTGCCGGCGTTTCTCGCGTTGCCGGTCGAACTCTACCTGCGCGCCTTCTACGGGCAGGGCATTTCCACGCACCACCTGGGCATCATCGCCGAAACCAGCCCCAAGGAAGCGCTGGAATTCCTGGGCAGCAAAATCTGGCTGCTGGCCGTGCTCATCCTCACCATCATCGCCTGGTGGGCCTGGACCTGGGTGCTGGCCTGGCGCACGCGCGAACTGGATTGGCGCGGCAAATCCCGGGCGATCTGTTTTGTCGCGCTCCTCGTCGTGGGCACCCTCTGGTGGTACGGCGCGCAATACGGCGTCAAGCCCGCCGTTGCCGCAACGACCAGCGCCGCCGCATCCGACAGTGCTTCCGACGACGATAGCGCCTCGGACGACGACAGCGCCTCGGACTCAAGCACGACGGCGGCGGCAAGCGCATCGCAGCCCATGCCCAAGCTGCCGTTCTGGGCCAAGGTGCCGTTCGAAGCCAGCCAATTCGGCGACACCTGGCCGTTCGGCCTGGTGGTGCGCGGCGTGGATTTCTATAACGAACGCAAATACCTGGGCGAGTTGAACGAAAAGAGCCGCCAATTCATTTTCGGCGCACACCAGGTCGGGCCGGCGGCCGACATGCCGCAAATCGTGGTGATGGTGATCGGCGAATCCTCGCGCTACGACCGCTGGAGCCTGAACGGCTATAACCGCGACACCAATCCGCTGTTGAAAAACGAAGGCAATCTGGTCAGCCTGGCCAACATGATCACCTCGGTCTCGGCCACCCGGCTGTCAGTGCCGGTGATCGTGTCGCGCAAGCCGGCCACCAAGAGCCTCCTGGCCGGCTTTTCCGAAAAATCCTTCCTCTCGGCCTACAAGGAAGCCGGCTTCAAGACCTGGTGGCTGTCGAACCAGATGTCGTTCGGCCAGTTCGATACGCCGATCTCGGTATTCGCCAAGGAAGCCGACGTGGTGCAATTCATCAACCTCGGCGGCTTCACCGACAATTCAAGCTTCGACCAGACCCTGCTTGAACCGCTGGCGCGCGCCATGGCCGATCCGGCGCAGAAAAAGCTGATCGTGCTGCACACGCTGGGCAATCACTGGAACTACAGCCACCGCTATCCGCAGCCGTTCGACAAATGGAAGCCCTCGCTGTTCGGCGTGGAAAATCCCGCCTACACCGACCTGAAGCTCAAGCCCCAGCTCAACAACAGCTACGACAATTCCATCCTCTACACCGACTGGTTCCTCGACCAGGTGATCGACAGGCTCAAGCAAAGCCAGCAATTGAGTTCGCTGATGTACGTCTCGGACCACGGCCAGACACTCTACGACGGCAGCTGCCGCCTGGCCTTCCACGGCCACAACACGCAATACGAATTCCACATTCCGGCCCTGCTGTGGTATTCCGACGAATACCAAAGCACCTACCCGGACAAGGTGACACAACTGCAAAAGAACAAGAAGGCACGCCTGTCGACCGAAAATGTCTTTCACACCCTGCTCGACCTGTCCAATATCCGCTACAGCACGGAACGGCTCGATTACAGCTTCCTCTCCACCAAACTCAAGCGCCATAAACGCTATGTCGACAGTTACGGCTGGAGCGATTACGATAACTCCACTTTCAAGGGCGATTGCCGCGAGGTGATGGACAAAGGCAAGCCGCTGACACAGGAGAAATAAGGCGTCGGGATGGACGCGACAGGCATGGATTTTGCGTAAAATTTTACACGGGCAATACATACCACTACAGAAGCCCGGCCATAAAAAGCACGTTTTCCAAGGAGAGTGCGATGCGCGGAGTTTTGTTGTCGTTTCAATCAGTTGGCCTATCGTTGTCCAGCCTGCTCCTTATTTTCGGAGCGTTTTTTTCAAACCCGGCGCAAGCCGACGAGCACAGCGACTTGATCGCCAAGATCGCCGCAACCGGCCCCTTGCCCTGCGATCAGCAAGCGGTCAACCTGATGAATCTGCAATTGGAAAAAATGGAGCCCGACCTGGTGCTGGCCGGCATGCGCAAGTCGATGAACCTGGGCGACGCCTGGGTCGTCGGGAACAGCTACTACGATCAAGCGCGCGCCTTGCTGGTGGCCGCCTTCGATGAAGATCAGGCCAAGAATGGGCCGTTCTTCGCCTACGTGCCCGCTGACCTCGTAACCAGGGGTTTGGCGGATATGAGCATTGAGGACTTGCACAACCTGGCGCAATTCTTCGACAAACCCGAGGGCAAGCTGTATTGGGAAGAAATCCTCGATGGTACGACTTGCAGCCACTTGCTCAAGAAATTCGGCCAGGCTCCCTATCCGACGCTCGACGGCCCCACCGCAGAACACCGCGAAAAGATCACCGCAACGCTGAAGGGCAGCCATGATCGTCTCGTCAAGCGGCTCAATGCCTTGCCCAAGGCATCGCAAACCACCTTCTATGACAGCTCCGATAAAATATCGACTGTCGTGGAGCAGGCGCCGATGAAATTGATCAACGAACGCAATCAAACGCTGGGGCCACGCCTGGGCACCGTCGTGAGATCGAAGATGGATCAGCTCACGCCGATTGTCGAGGGTTTCAAGGGGCCGGCGAAGAGTTGAGCTTTTGCAGGTCGACGGTCAACGCGAAACCTTGCGATCGCCGCCCGCGTCATTGGCAAGGTGCCAAACCGGTATGGTGAAGCGCCTGCCTTTTCCTGTTGAAGCTTGCGGAGACAGGCTCATCTCATTGTTTTCCGCGTTCCAGAAAAACGCCTGCCGGGTGACCGGATGGACAGCGTACTCAGGATGCGCCGCCATGAACGCCGGAACGCCCGCAGCACCAATGCGCCGCCGTCGAATTTCGAATCCCAGCTTGACCATGTGCTGCAAGGCGGCGACATCATAGCTGCGAAACTGATACTGATCCATCATTGAAAACGCGTCGATGCTGATCAGGATCTTTCCGTAGGGATTGTATAAGTAGTCCAGTCTGTATGACGCCTGCTCGTTGGCCCATTCTTTGTAAGCATCACGGGCGCGGGTCAAGTTCGCGGGATCGGCATTTGCCACCGCAAGTGCTTGCAGATAGTGTTGCATGTCCAGGTTCGAGGTGGCATTCATCTTGAGGAAATGTCCGCCGAAGTCACGTTCCTTCCTGTCCCACCAGGTGTCGTCGTCAGGACCATGGGGCGGCCCATTTTTTTCCAGCAAGCGCCACCTGGGCTCCTGCAATTGAAATTCACGAACGATCGATTTGTTGGTTTTCCAATCCGCATAAGCATAAGGTGCCACCATGCGTTCAAACATCGGCGATAGCGACTCCACGTCCACCTTCTCGTCGGCGATCATATCGGCCAGTAGAATGCAGTCGGCATTCAGATAGGAAGCGGCAAACATCTGGGACAGCAAATGGCCCTCGCCGGTCAGCATCGCGTGCCAGGTTCGCATATCGGCCTCGAGTAGCATCAAGGCCTTCTTCCGTTCCTCGACACTGGTACTGTGCATGCGCAAGGCGATATCGGCAAGGAACAAATTGCGTAGCTCCGTGCGGATAATGAAGAAATATGGCGGGCTCGGGGTGGGTGGTGAAGTATCGTAATAGGCCTGGTAGCCGTGCAAGGCAAGATAATTCCGGTATAACAGCTGATTGCCCTCCAGCAGCTTCCGGATTTCCGCCTCATGACTCGGAACGGTGCGCCAGATCGAGAGGCCAAGCGGCGACTTGAAATAGACATCGCCGTGGAAGTCGACTTGGCCGTCCATAGGCATACCGAATGTGGTCGGTGCAGGAATGGACTCACCGCGATCAAGGGCATCAACCAGCTTCTTGTATTGCGCCATTTTTTTCTCGGCGAAATCCACCGGCGAAGTACCTTCTGGCGCATCCAGGCCGACGATTCCCATAAAAAGATTCTGACCCGAAGTGAGCTGATTCGGCGGCACTCGCAATGTGGCGGGGACGGGTTTTGGATCTTCATCGAAGCAGTTGATGAACACAACCACCAAGACGAAAGCCAGCCCCAAGGCAAACAGTCCGAGGATTGTGCGCCACAGTATGCGTAGGATTTTTTTCAGCATGTCAGGGTCATCAAATCAAATGGCGCATGAGAATTGTTCGTCGCCGGGACGGACGATCCTAGCATGGAATCATAGTGATGCATTCACGCTTCTTGGCAGACGATTCGCGCGACTCGTAGCGTATTTCGCGACGCATCGATGCGTTCAAGGTCGGCGTTCGTCTTCAGCCAGGACGGTGCTTGCGCTATCGCCCAACAAGTAGCGCGGGCCGTCACCATGCGTCGCCGCCAGATCCTGCGGGTTGTAGAGACGGCATTTCTGCAACGACAGACAGCCACAGCCGATGCAGGAGGTAAGCTGGTCGCGCAACGCCGTCAATGCGTCGATGCGCTGCTGCAAAAGCGGTTTCCACGAGCGCGACAACCTTTCCCAATCCTGCTTGCCCGGCGTGCGCGCGTCGGGCAGGGCCGCCAGCGCATGCGCGACCTCGTCCAACGACAAGCCCACCGTCTGCGCCACGCGGATGAAGGCTACGCGGCGCAGCACGTCGCGCCGGTAGCGCCGCTTGGCCCCGGCCTCGCGCACACTGGCAATCAAGCCCCGGCCTTCGTAAAAACGCAGTGCGCTCGCCGCCACGCCGGAGCGCCGCGCCAGTTCGCCGATGGTGATCAATTCGTTCATGGAAGCTCCCGGATGGTTGGCAATGGTTTGCGCTTGACTTCAAGTGTACTTGAAGTTTCAGACTCGGGGAGGTCTACCATTTCGAGGGATAGCCATGACGAATCTGAAATCGAATGCAACGCTGCAGCGCCTGCTCGACGCCAACCGCCGCTTCGACTTGAACGGCAGGGGCACGACCAACCACTGCCCGATGGCCTTGACCGCATTGGCCGCCATGGGCGCCGCGCCGGAACGCCTGGAACGCTTCTTTGCGCAATGGGAGCGGCGCTACGCCCTGACGCCGGAAGACCATACGCCACTGGCACGCGAGGCATGGCACGAGGCGGTGGGCAAGCCGGACCTGTTTTGCGCCGCGCGCGATTGTTTTGCCGACTGGATCGCACAAGACGGCATCGAGCCTGTGATGCGCGACATCATCGCCAGAATCTCGTTCGCACCGGCCACGGGCGCCTTTCACGCCCTGATCCGGCTCGCCTACGGCTTGGAGGCCGCGAACAATAGCGAGATCGGCGCGGGGTTGGCGGCACTGGCCTGCGGCAGGCTGGCAATCGATATTTCGCTCGAAGGCCGGGGGCCGGCCCCATCGGTGCAGCACGGCTTGGCGCGGTTGTCGCGCTCGATGCAAGGCACCAAAATAGCGGGAACCTGGATTGCGCCGCGCCTGCGCGCCGTGGCGCAAATGCCCTCGTTTCGCGCAGTATTGCCAGGCCTGCCGCAGGACCAGGATCTGCTCGCGGCATTGCGCGCCGCCGCGCTGGCGCTGTATTGGCAAACCGATGACTTCATTGCGCTGCACATGGTCACAGGCGTACATGCGGCGCGCATCGTGCTGTCGCGCCTGTCGCAGGAGATGGTGCAAGCCTGCCTGGCCGAACTATGGCCGGCCTTCTGCGCCGCCTACGTGACGATCGGCGCACCGCCGCTGCAAGACCCGCGAACCGAACCTGCGGAGGAAGATTGGCCGGCGCTGTTCGCCCTGGCCGCCGCCTCCTGCGACGACCACGACATCAAGCTCGCCTACACCTGCTTCGAGGAAAACCGCATATCGCCCTCATCACTGTATTACGCCGCCGCCTCACGGCGCCTGGCTGTACGCGAGGTCAGCGCAGCCGGCAGCGTGCGCTGATGTTGCCGCTTACTCCAGGCCCGCCGCGCTGACCTTCTTCAGCACCTTACCCTGTCCATCCAACAATTCCACGACAGCCTCGCCGCCGTCGGTCACCGCCAGCCGCAGACGCGGCTTGCCCTTGGCGTCCTTCAACACCAGTGCCGCCGCGTGATCCTCCGTCGTGCCCATATAGATGCGATTCTGCAGAAGTTTCCCCTCATCTTTGAGCTTCTGCACATAGGCCCGCTTTTCATCGGACGTCATCTTTGCCGTCTCATTGACATAGCGATGGATATCGTCGTAAGAGCTGAAGTTCGGGTCAGGCACATCGTTGATCCGCACGGCCGAAACCGACTGGCTGCCATCGTCCTCATGCGACAGTTGCAGCGCCTGGTCCTGGCGGAAACGGTCGAAAGTGAGGGAAAGGCCCGCATTCACCTTGCCGTCCTTGTCTTGCACGCCGCTCTGGATCAGGCCACCGTTTTCCGTGCCTTCGTCGTTAATGAAGAGCAAGCCGGCCGAGTCGCGCCGATCAGGGCGTTGCGTTTCCTTGCCGCGATAAAAGTCGCCGGGGAATTGGCTGCGGTTGGAGATGATGATGCGCTTGGTGCCGTCGGGTTCGACAATGTTGATGCGGCCTACGGTGATTTCATCGAACCGCGCGGCCTTGGACGACGCAACGGTTTCGGTGACGGCAACAGCGACGCTGACGGCAATACAGCCGGCGATGAAGGCTTGCAGTGGCGACATGAATTCCTCCTTTGGTATGCCTCGATGTCGAAGTATAGACAAGCCGGGATTGGCCCCACACCTGTCAGCGTTGATAGGCGGAGAGCCCCGGCGCCACCCAGTCCAGCTCCAGAAACCGGGCGGCCAATAAAAAAACCCGCAACGCAAGTTGCGGGTTTTTTGCTTTTGCAGCAACAGCCAGCGAAACGATCAGGCGTCGCCGTCCGTGCTCGCAGGCAGGGCTTGCAGGGCCGCTTCGGCTTCGGCGATGCGGGCAGCCTTTTCGGATGCCAGCAAGGCGACGCGTTCTTCGGCTTCCCAGGTTTCCTTGTCCTTGCGGGCGCGGTGGTAGGCCAGGCCGGTACCGGCCGGGATCAGACGGCCGACAATGACGTTTTCCTTCAAGCCGCGCAAGCCGTCCTTCTTGCCCATGATCGCCGCTTCGGTCAGGACACGCGTGGTTTCCTGGAACGATGCAGCCGAGATGAACGAGTCGGTCGACAGCGATGCCTTGGTGATACCGAGCAGCACGTTTTCGTAGGTCGCCGGGATCTTGGAGACAGCAATCACGCGATCGTTCTCGTCCAACAGTTCCGAACGCTCGACCTGTTCGCCGGTGATGTAGTTGGTATCGCCCGGATGGACCACCTGGACGCGACGCAACATCTGGCGCACGATCACTTCGATGTGCTTGTCGTTGATCTTCACGCCTTGCAAACGGTACACGTCCTGCACTTCGTCGACGATGTAACGCGCCAGCGCTTCGATACCCAACAGGCGCAGGATGTCTTGCGGATCGGCCGGGCCGTCCACGATCATTTCGCCCTTGTTCACCACCTGGCCGTCATGCACCAGCACTTGCTTGTCCTTGGTGATCAGGAACTCGTGCTTGTTGCCGTCCATGTCGGTGATTTCCAGGCGCTGCTTGCCCTTGGTTTCCTTGCCGAAAGCAACCGTACCGGTGACTTCGGCCAGCATGCCGGCGTCCTTCGGCGAACGTGCTTCGAACAGTTCGGCCACGCGCGGCAGACCACCGGTAATGTCACGGGTCTTTTGCGATTCCGTCGGAATACGCGCCAGCACCTCGCCAACCGACACTTGCTGGCCGTCCTTGACGGTGATCAGCGCGCCGACCTGGAAGCCGATGGTCACCGAGTGTTCGGTGCCGGCGATCTTGACTTCTTCGCCGGCTTCGTTCAACAGCTTGACCTGCGGACGAACCGTCTTGGTGGCCGAGCCGCGGCGCTTGGCGTCGATCACAACCAGCGTCGACAAACCGGTGACTTCGTCGATCTGACGTGCCACGGTAACGCCTTCTTCCACGTTCTCGAACTTCACCGTACCGGAGTATTCGGTGATGATCGGGCGGGTCAGCGGGTCCCAGGTCGCCAATGCCGTGCCGGCCTTGATGACCATGCCGTCCTTGACGATCAGGGTCGCGCCGTACGGCACCTTGTGGCGTTCGCGCTCGCGGCCGTGGTCGTCCGTGATCAGCACTTCGCCGGAACGCGAAATGACGATCTGGCCGCCCTTGCCGTTGGTGACGTAACGCATGGTGGCGGTGAAGCGCACCGTACCGTTGGACTTGGCTTCGACCGACGAGGCAACCGCCGCACGCGACGCCGCACCACCGATGTGGAAGGTACGCATCGTGAGCTGGGTGCCCGGTTCGCCGATCGACTGCGCAGCGACCACACCGACAGCTTCGCCGGAGTTCACCAGCACGCCACGGCCCAGATCGCGGCCATAGCACTTGGCGCACAGGCCGTAGCGCGTGTCGCAAGTCAGCGGCGTGCGCACCTTCACTTCGTCGATGCCCAGGCGTTCGATCTCTTCGACCGCATCTTCGTCGAGCAGCGTACCGGCGGCAAACAGCGTCTCCTGGCTTTCCGGATTGACGACGTCGGTTGCGGCAACGCGGCCCAGGATACGGTCGCGCAGCGCTTCGATCACTTCACCGCCTTCGACCAGCGCCTTCATCGAAGCGCCGTTGGAAGTGCCGCAATCGTCTTCGATCACGACCAGATCCTGCGTCACGTCGACCAGGCGGCGCGTCAGGTAACCCGAGTTCGCGGTCTTCAACGCCGTGTCGGCCAGGCCCTTACGCGCACCGTGTGTCGAAATAAAGTACTGCAACACGTTCAAGCCTTCGCGGAAGTTCGCGGTAATCGGCGTTTCGATGATCGAGCCGTCCGGCTTGGCCATCAGGCCGCGCATACCGGCCAACTGGCGAATCTGCGCTGCAGAACCACGGGCGCCCGAGTCGGCCATCATGTAAATCGCGTTGAACGATTCCTGCGTACCCTTGGTGCCGTCGCGGCGGATCACGTCTTCCACCTTGAGCTGGTCCATCATGGCCTTGCCGACTTCGTCGCCGGCC
>FSYV01000174.1_pt1 | contig 14806 bp, 11 predicted proteins | sample 1638641 | NCBI WGS metagenome assembly FSYV01 (sample SAMEA3914813, study PRJEB12502) | metagenome | biome: forest; material: soil | place: Canada | collected 2011-07-07 | depth 0.3 m
CTTGTTCGGGGCCACGTTCTTGTTGGTCCAATCCATTTCGGAAACGTGGACCAGGCCTTCGATGCCTTGCTCGACTTCCACAAACGCGCCGTAGTCGGTGAGGTTCGTGACCTTGCCGAACAGACGGGTGCCTTGCGGGTAACGACGCGACAGACCGGTCCATGGGTCGTCGCCCAATTGCTTGACGCCCAGCGAAACGCGGTTCTTTTCCTGATCGTACTTCAAGACCTTGGCGGTGATTTCCTGGCCGACAGTCAAGACTTCCGAAGGGTGACGCACACGACGCCATGCCAGGTCGGTGATGTGCAACAGGCCGTCGATGCCGCCCAGATCCACGAACGCGCCGTAGTCGGTGATGTTCTTGACGACGCCGGTGACCACGGTGCCTTCCTTCAGCGTTTCCATCAGCTTCTGACGCTCTTCGCCCATCGATGCTTCGATGACGGCGCGGCGCGACAACACGACGTTGTTACGCTTGCGGTCGAGCTTGATGACCTTGAATTCCAGGGTCTTGCCTTCGAACGGCGTCGTGTCCTTGACCGGACGGGTGTCGACCAGCGAACCCGGCAGGAAGGCGCGAATGCCGTTGGTCAGAACGGTCAGGCCGCCCTTGACCTTGCCGTTGACGGTACCGACGACGATTTCGCCAGACTCCATCGCTTTTTCGAGCGAGAGCCACGATGCGAGACGCTTGGCCTTGTCGCGCGACAGGATGGTGTCGCCGAAGCCGTTTTCCAGCGATTCGATTGCAACGGAGATGAAGTCGCCAACCGTGACTTCGAGTTCGCCGTTGTCGTTCTTGAATTCTTCAATGGGGATGAATGCTTCGGACTTCAGGCCGGCGTTGACGATCACGAAATTGTGGTCGAGACGAACGACTTCAGCCGAGATGACTTCGCCCGAACGCATGTCTTGACGCGACAGCGATTCTTCAAACAGGGCGGCAAAGCTTTCCATACCAGATGATGCGGGGGAGGTAGCAGCAGTAGACATAATTTACTTAGGTTAGCCAACTTTGGACGCGGAATTGCGCCAACTATTGGGTTAGGTTCATCAACACCCGGCCAGACCTTGCGCCTGAACGGGCACCAAAACAGGTGCGCAATACAAAACGACGATGCACCTTTGCAGCGTTAATGCTTTTTCACTTCGGCATACCACCGAAGCACCTGATCGACCGCGTCGTCGGCGGTCATGGCAGAGGTTTCAAGCAGATGCGCGCCTTCGGCGGGCTTGAGCGGCGCCACGGCACGATTGCTATCCCGTGCGTCGCGCTCCCACAAATCTTTCAGAAGGTCTTCCATCTTAGCAGGAATTCCCTTCTCAATCAATTGCTTATAGCGTCTTTCTGCGCGTGCTTCTGGGGTCGCGGTCAAAAAAACCTTGAGTGTTGCGTGGGGAAAGACTACCGAGCCCATGTCGCGGCCGTCGGCCACCAGGCCGGGATGCTTGCGAAAGCTTAGTTGCAACGCGAAAAGCGCCTGCCTCACTGTTGGCAGCGCGGCAATTTTTGATGCCGTATTACCAACTTCTTCTGCGCGAATTGCATGCGACACGTTTTCATTTGCCAACATGATTCTGTCGCCGGAGAAGCTGCAATGCAGGTCACGCGCGAGCTTGGACAAGGCATGCTCGTCGGTAAGCGGCGTGTCGGTGCGCATGGCCGACAAGGCTGTCAGGCGGTAAAGCGCACCCGAATCGAGATAGTGAAAGCCGAGCTTGTCGGCAACCCGGTGCGCGACGGTGCCCTTGCCGGAGGCAGTGGGGCCGTCGATCGCAATCACGGGAAAGTTGCTTGGTGTCATTCGGGGCTCCTGGTATGGGGGGAATGGTACCTGATTCGAGCAATGCTCATGCCATGCGGGAAGCTCCCCTCTCCCGCAGGCGGGAGAGGGGCAGGGGGTGAGGGAGGTGGTCAAGTCAGGAGGTCTTGGCGAGCCCCCTCACCCCCGCCCCTCTCCCGCCCGCGGGCGAGGGGAGTTTAAATCAGGTCATTGCTTGCAACAGAAGCAAACGCCTCGAAAAAATCCGGAAACGTCTTGGCAACGCATTTCGGATCATTGATCCGCATCGCATTGCCGCGCCGGATCGCGCCATTCAGCGTGGCCAGCGAAAAGCACATCGCCATGCGATGGTCATCGTAGGTATCGATGGTTGCGGCGGCAATCTCAGCCGGTGGCGTCACCTTCAGGTAGTCCGCGCCTTCTTCCACTGTTGCCCCCAATTTGCGCAATTCGGTCGCCATGGCGGCAATGCGGTCGGTTTCCTTGACTCGCCAGCTGCCGATATTGCGTAGCGTGCTGGGCCCGTCTGCATACAGCGCCGCCACGGCAATGGTCATGGCAGCGTCGGGAATATGATTGAAATCGGCGTCGATGGCCTTGAGCGCGCCGCGCGACTCGACCTCGATCCAGTTCGGCCCGGTCGTGACATGCGCGCCCATTTGCTGCAAGGCATCGACAAAGCGCACGTCGCCCTGGATGCTGTCTGCACCAACACCTTGCACGCGCACCGGCCCGCCGGCAATCGCGCCGGCGGCGAGGAAATAGGATGCCGACGAGGCGTCGCCTTCAACGTGAATGCTGCCCGGGCTGACATAGTGCTGGCCGGCTTCAATGGTGAAGGTGTTCCAGCCATCGCGCACCACGTCGACGCCGAAGCGTTTCATGAGCTTGAGCGTGATCTCTATATAAGGCTTGGAAATCAGTTCGCCGATCACGTCGATGGTCACTGCCTGCTCGCGCGCCATCAGGGGCGCCGCCATCAGCAGGGCCGTGAGGAATTGACTGGAAACATTGCCGCGCACCTGCATGCGCTGCGCATGCAAATGGCCGCGCTGGATATGTAGCGGCGGAAAGCCCGGCAAACCGGCATAGTCGATGCGCGCGCCGACCGCATTCAAGGCGTCGACCAGGTCGCCGATCGGCCGCTCGTGCATGCGCGCCACGCCGTGCAGGCGATAGTCGCCACCCAACACGGCCAGCGCCGCAGTCAACGGACGGATCGCCGTACCGGCATTGCCCATGAACAGATCGGCCTGATGCGCGGGAAACGCGCCATCGCCGCCATGCACGACATAATCCTGGCTCTCGCCGACCTGTTCCCATTTGATGCCCAGATTTTGCAGGGCTGTCAGCATGACGTGGGTGTCGTCGGACGCCAGCAGGTCGAAAATCTGCGTCGTGCCCTGTGCCAATGCAGCCAACAGCAGGGTGCGGTTGGAAATGCTCTTGGAGCCGGGCAATTGCACGGTGCCGCGCGCGTGCATGGCGGGGAGGAGATCTAGGTAGTGCGGGTAGTGCTTCATATATATCTGATCATCCTGACATTGAGTAGGCGCAATGACTTCGGCATGCGCGATCGATACTCCCCTCGCCCGCGGGCGAGGGGTTCTAACGTTCTGCTGCTTCTATTGTCTTTATCCAATCGTGCCGCGCCTTCTGCGCATTCGCATAAACCGCTTCCAAAGCAGTCCCATCGCCGGCAGCCAATGCCACACGCATGCGTGCGAGCTGCACCATATAGGCATCAAGTTCGTCGAGCAGCGCGGCCTGGTTGGCCAGCGATATGTCGCGCCACATCTCGGGCGAAGAGCCGGCAATGCGCGTGAAATCGCGGAAGCCGCTCGCCGCATACTGGAACAGCAGATCGGCGTGCGGCTTGTTGGCGATGTCGTCCACTAGCGCATAGGCCAGCAAATGCGGCAAATGGCTGACGGCGGCAAACACCAGGTCGTGCTGCTCTGCGCCCAGGTGATGGATGATGGCACCGCAATGCGCCCAAGCCGCCGCGACCCGCTCGACGTCGTGCGCGGCATTCTCCGGCAGCGGCGCCAGCACGACTTTCTTGCCCGCGAATAAATGATCGATTGCCGCATCCGGCCCATTCGATTCGCGCCCGGCAATCGGATGCCCCGGCACGAACTGGCCGATTTTCGCACCGAGCGCGCGACGCGCCGCCGCGACCACATCGGCCTTGGTGCTGCCGCAATCGGTCACGATTGTGTCTGCCTGCAGATGTGGGGTGATGGCGGCCAGCATCGCTTCGGTCTGCGCCACTGGCACAGCCAGCAATACGAGATCGGCGTCCTGTACCGCCTCGGCAGTCGTTGCCGCAATGCTGTCGATGATACCCAATTGCTGTGCGCGTGCGAGCACCTCGGCGCTGCGGTCGAAACCGACCACGTGCACCACGGCACCGGCCTTTTTCAGTGCCAGCGCAAACGAGCCGCCGATCAGCCCGACGCCGAAGATCGCGATCTTGGCCAGCACTTTGCTCTGCACCTCAGTTTGCACCTCAGTTTTCACACTGCCCACCGCATTGATCGATATCGACCATCATTGCAGCACCGTCTTCAAGGCCGCAATGAACGCGGCATTTTCCTCCGGCAAACCGATCGAAATGCGCAGCCATTGCGGCAAGCCGTAGTTGCCGACCGGCCGCACGATCACGCCGCGTTTCAACAGGGCCAGATTGGCACGCGCACCGGCGCCGTCGTCGTCGCCGACGCGCACCAGCACGAAGTTGCCCGACGACGGCACGTATTCCAGCCCCATCGCGTCGAAAGCTTGCGTCAGTTGCGCGTAACCTTCTGCATTCAGGCGCGCGCTGCGTTCGAGAAATGCCGCGTCGCCGAGCGCGGCAATCGCTGCGGCCTGCGCCAGCGAGTTGACGTTGAAAGGCTGGCGGATGCGGTTAAGCAAATCGGTGATGGCCGGTTGCGCGATGCCGAAGCCGACGCGCAAACCCGCCAGTCCGTAGGCCTTGGAAAAGGTGCGCGACACCAGCAGGTTGGGATAGCGCTTGACCCACGCCGTCGATTCATACTGCTGCCCGGCAGCCAGATATTCGTTATAGGCTTCGTCCAGAATCACGACAACCTGGCGCGGCACGGCATCGAGGAAGGCTTCGATTTCCGCGGCGGGAATGAAAGTCCCGGTCGGGTTGTTCGGGTTGGCGATAAAAATGAGCTTGGTATCGGCTGCAATCGACTTGATGAAGGCCGGGAGATCGTGGCCGTAATTCACTGCCGGCACGACGATGGCACGACCGCCGACCGCCTGTACCGCGAGCGGATATACGGCAAACGAATATTGCGCATACATCGCCGATTGCCCGGCCTGCACGAAGGCGTGGGTCGCCAGTTCGAGGATGTCGTTGCTGCCGTTGCCAAGCGTGATCCAATCGGCCGGCACCTGGTATTTTTCGCTGATGGCGGCTTTCAAATCGAAGCCGTTGGCGTCCGGGTAACGTGCTATGTCTGCCATCGCATGCTCGATCGCCCGCTTGGCCGATTCCGGCATGCCGGACGGGTTTTCGTTGGAGGCAAGCTTGATGATCTTCGCTTCGTCGAGGCCGAACTCGCGCGCCACTTCGGCAATCGGTTTGCCGCCTTGGTACGGGGCGATGGCACGGACGTAGTCGGGGCCGAATTGGATGGACATGAATGATATTCCAGGTGAAGATTGACGAACCGAAAACTACAGGCTCAGCGGGTACGACCCGAGGATCTTGAAAAAGGCGGCGCTCTGCTTCAATTCGTCGAGCGCACGGATGACCTTCTGTTCCAGCACGTGCCCTTCGACGTCGACGTAGAAATAATATTCCCAGGTACCGATGCGCGCGGGGCGCGATTCAAAGCGCGTCATCGACACGCCATGCGTCGCCAGCGGCGCCAGCAGGTCATACAGTGCGCCGGCCTTGTTCGGCACAGCCAGCACCAGGGAAGTCTGGTCGCGCCCGGAAGGTGTCGTGTGCAGGCGGCCGACTACGGCAAAGCGCGTGCGGTTGTGCGGATCGTCCTGGATATGCGCGCTGACGATCTGCAAATTGTACATCTGCCCCGCCGTCTGGCCGGCAATGGCGGCAACCGCCGGGTCCTCGCCCGCCATGCGCGCAGCCTCGGCATTGGATGCCACTGCGAGACGTTCGATATTCGGGTAGTGCTGATTGAGCCAGGCTTGGCATTGCGCCAGGGCTTGCGAATGCGCGCAGATGCGGCTAATGCCATCCATGCTGCCGCTCTTGCTCATCAGGCTGTGATGCACGGCGATCGACACTTCGCCGCTGATCGACAGCGACGTCTGCAGCAGCAGGTCGAGCGTGCGGTTGATCGCGCCCTCGGTAGAATTTTCAACCGGCACCACGCCGAAATCGGCGGTACCGGCTTCGGTCGAACGGAACACTTCGTCGATCGACACGCATGGCAGGCTTTCCACCGCGTGGCCGAATTGCTGGTATACCGCCTGTTCGCTGAAGGTTCCGGCCGGCCCGAGATAGGCAACCGTCACGCGCCGCTCCAGCGAACGGCACAGCGACATCACTTCGCGGAAGATCATTTGCATGTCGGCAGAGGCCAGCGGACCGGGATTGCGCTCGGCCACGCGGCGCAGCACCATCGCTTCGCGCTCGGGACGGAACACCGGCGCATTGGTCTCGGCCTTCACGTGGCCGACTTCCTGCGCCAGGCGGGCGCGGCGGTTCAACAGGTCGACAAGTTGCGCATCGATCGCATCGATCTGGTCGCGCAAGGGTTTGAGTTTATCGTCGCTCATGGTTTTCAAGGATTTTCTCCCCTCGCCCGCAGGCGGGAGAGGGGTCGGGGGTGAGGGGGTTCGCCAAGACAAGCAATCTTGCCACCACCTCACCCTAACCCTCTCCCGCCCGCGGGCGAGGGAGCAAAGCAGGGTTCACGTCACAACATATCGCAACACGTCACACGACGCGACGATCAATGTGACGCTTCAAATTCTTTCAGGTAGGCGACTAGCGCTTGCACGCCCTCGATCGGCATCGCGTTATACAGCGATGCGCGCATCCCGCCCACAGACTTGTGGCCCTTCAATTGCAGCAGGCCGTGCTCTTTGGCGCCCGCCAGAAACGCCGTGTTCAGCGTCTCGTCTTTCAGATAGAACGGCACGTTCATGCGTGAACGATGTTCCCTGTCGACCCGGTTTTGGTAAAACCCGGTTGAATCCAGATAATCATACAACATGGCGGCCTTGGCGATATTGCGTTTTTCCATCTCGGCCACGCCGCCCTGCCTTTTCAGCCATTGAAACACCAGCCCGGCGATGTAGATCGCATAGGTCGGCGGGGTGTTGTACATCGAATTGTTTTCGGCGACGACCTTCCAGTCGAACGCCGACGGGCAGATCGGCAGCGCATGGCCGAGCAGGTCTTCGCGCACGATCACCACCGTCAGGCCGGCCGGGCCGATATTCTTTTGCGCGCCGCCGAAGATCGCACCGTAACGCGCCACATCGACCGGGCGCGCCAGGATGTGCGACGACATGTCGGCCACCAGCGGCACGTCGCCCACGTCGGGGGCAAAGTGATATTCGATGCCGTCGATGGTTTCGTTGGTGCAGATATGCACGTACGCTGCGCCCGGCGTCAGCTTCCAGTCGGCGCGCGGCGGAATGGTCGTGAACTTGCTCGCTTCGGCCGTCGCTGCAATATTGACCTTGCAGTATTTTTCCGCTTCCTTGGCCGACTTCCGGGTCCAGGAACCGGTCAGGACGATGTCGATAGTGGCAGGCTGCGACACGCGCCCGACCAGGTTCATCGGCACGATCGCGTTTTCGCCAAGACCGCCGCCCTGCAGGAACAGGATCTTGTAATTCTCCGGCACGGCCAACAGCTCGCGCAAGTCGCGCAAGGCGGCATCGTGTATCGCCATGAATTCCGGCCCGCGATGGCTCATTTCCATCACGGACATGCCACTGCCGTGCCAATCGGTCATTTCTGCAGCGGCTTGCTGCAACACTTCCAATGGCAAAGCTGCGGGGCCGGCCGAGAAATTGAAGACGCGTGACATAAAAGTTATTCCTCTGTCCCGCCAACCTCGTCTTCCACATCCGACTCCATCACGCGCTGCAAACCGGAAAGCTTGGTGCCGTCTTCGACTGCAATCAGGGTCACGCCTTGCGTAGCGCGGCCCATCTCGCGGATTTCCGCGACGCGGGTGCGGATCAGCACGCCGCCGGTCGTGATCAGCATGATTTCGTCGCTCGCCTCTACCAGCGTGGCGGCGACCACCTTGCCGTTGCGTTCGGAAGTCTGGATCGCGATCATGCCCTTTGTGCCACGGCCATGACGCGTATATTCGGTAATCGGGGTGCGCTTGCCGAAGCCGTTCTCGGTCGCGGTCAGCACCGACTGCTGCTCGTTCTCGGCCACCAGCAGGGCGATCACTTGCTGCCCGTCTTCCAGGTTCATGCCGCGCACGCCGCGTGCCGTACGGCCCATCGGACGCACGTCGTTTTCGTCGAAACGCACGGCCTTGCCGGAATCGGAGAACAACATCACGTCGTGGGCACCATCGGTCAGGGCCGCGCCGATCAGGAAATCGCCTTCGTCCAGGTCGACGGCAATGATGCCGGCCTTGCGCGGATTGCTGAAGTCGGACAAGGCTGTCTTCTTCACCGTGCCGAGGGACGTTGCCATGAAAATATAGCGGTCTTCCGGGAAGGTGCGGTTCTCGCCCGACACCGGCAACACCACGGTCAGCTTCTCGCCATCCTGCAGCGGGAACATGTTGACGATCGGCTTGCCGCGCGAATTGCGCGAACCCTGCGGCACTTCCCACACCTTCAGCCAATACATGCGGCCGCGGTTGGAGAAGCACAGGATGTAATCGTGCGTATTGGCGATGAACAACTGGTCGATCCAGTCGTCTTCCTTGGTCGCCATGGCTTGCTTGCCGCGTCCGCCGCGCTTCTGCGCGCGGTATTCCGACACCGGCTGCGACTTCATGTAGCCGGTATGCGACAGTGTCACCACCATGTCTTGCGGCGTGATCAAGTCTTCCGTGCCGAGGTCGGTTGCGTTCAATTCGATCTGCGAACGGCGCTCGTCCTTGTTGCCGATGCCGTATTCGTTCTTGATGGCGGTCATCTCGTCGGTGATGATGATCGTCACGCGTTCCGGCTTCGACAAAATGTCGAGCAGGTCGGCGATCTGCGCCATCACATCTTTGTATTCGTTGACGATCTTGTCTTGCTCGAGGCCGGTCAGGCGTTGCAGGCGCATCTGCAAAATTTCCTGCGCCTGGTCGTCAGACAACTTGTACAGGCCATCGGGCTGGATGCCGTAGTGCTTGGGCAGGTTTTCCGGACGGAAAGCGTCAATGCCGCCGGCGCCTTCCGCGCTCGTGCGCGCCAGCATTTCGCGCACCATGGACGAATCCCACGGCCGCGCCATCAATTCCATTTTCGCGACAGGCGGCGTCGGCGCAGCCTTGATGATGGCGATGAAATCGTCGATGTTGGCCAAGGCAACCGCCAGGCCTTCCAGCACATGGCCGCGTTCGCGCGCCTTGCGCAGTTCGAACACGGTGCGGCGCGTCACCACTTCGCGGCGATGCGACAGGAAGCATTCGAGCATCTGCTTCAGGTTCAAGAGCTTCGGCTGGCCATCGACCAGCGCCACCATGTTCATGCCGAACGTGTCTTGCAACTGGGTCTGCTTGTACAGATTATTCAATACAACTTCAGCCACTTCGCCGCGCTTCAGTTCGATCACCACGCGCATGCCGGACTTGTCGGACTCGTCGCGGATGTCGGAGATGCCGTCGAGCTTCTTGTCGCGCACCAGTTCGGCAATGCGTTCCAGCAGCGACTTCTTGTTGACCTGGTAAGGCAGTTCATCGACGATGATCGCCGTGCGGCCTTCCTTGCCGTATTCTTCAAAGTGGGTCTTGGCGCGCATGACCACGCGGCCGCGACCAGTGCGATAACCGTCGCGCACGCCCGAAACGCCATAGATGATGCCGGCCGTTGGGAAGTCCGGCGCCGGAATGATTTCGATCAGGTCGTCAACCGTGCAATCGGCGTTACGCAGCACATGCAGCGCGCCATCGATCACTTCAGTGATGTTGTGCGGCGGGATATTGGTTGCCATGCCCACCGCAATACCGGAGGAACCGTTGATCAGCAGGTTGGGAATGCGCGTCGGCAAGACCGACGGCTCCTTTTCCTTGCCGTCGTAGTTCGGCACGAAATTGACTGTGTCTTTTTCAATGTCGGCCAGGATCTCGCTGGTGATCTTGTCCAGGCGGCACTCGGTGTAACGCATCGCCGCTGCATTGTCGCCGTCAACCGAACCGAAGTTGCCCTGCCCGTCCACCAGTGTGTAGCGCATGGAAAAGTCTTGCGCCATACGCACCAGCGTGTCGTAAATCGACTGGTCGCCGTGCGGGTGGTATTTACCCATCACTTCACCAACCACGCGCGCGCACTTCACGTAAGGGCGATTCCAGACGTTGTTCGTTTCATGCATCGCAAACAATACCCGGCGATGGACCGGCTTCAAGCCATCGCGCACATCCGGCAAGGCGCGGCCGACGATCACGCTCATCGCGTAATCGAGGTAGCTCTTGCGCATCTCTTCTTCTAGGGAAATCGGGATTGTTTCTTTGGCGAATTGATCCATTGGCGGTTTGGCTGGTCAGTAACTGAATGAGGTTAACTAGGACATCAAGGTGCATATCCCTGCTTCCGCTTGCGCGGATAGCGCAGAATCAGCAATTTTAACATGTTGAAAGGCCCATGGATTCATGGACTTGGCGCAAGCGGCAAGTTGGATGATTCGGCCCTCAGGACTTGGATTGTTATATTTTTAATATGAACCCGATCGGGAGCCTGGCCGTATTGAACGGCAAAATATGGTTAAATACCGCTTGGAGAATTTGCAACACTCTCCGCCTCAAATCAATAAGAGAGTCCTATGCATAAACACCTCGCGCTTACGCTGGCTATTGCCGTGTCGGCCCATGCCCTTGCCGAACCATCAACCGATATTGCGGCCAAGGCGCCCTATAGTGCCTACTTGCAGGACTCGCGCGGCGTGATCGTCCGCAGCAACACCGGCCTTTGCTGGCGCACCAATTACTGGACGCCGGCCGACGCCGTGATGGGCTGCGATGGCGATCTGGTGCCGCCTATCGTCAGCGCGATTGCCCCACCCATCGTCACCCAAAGCACCGCTCCGGTCGCACCGCCACCCCCGCCGCCGGCACCAAAACCCTGCGACTTCACGTTTGTGCTGCAAAGCGATGAAACCTTCAGCTTCAACGAAGCCAATCTCAACGACGGCGCCAAACGTGGACTCGACACCGATTTCCGCAGCAAACTCGCCAACTGCGGCAAAGTGGAGACGATCGTCGTCACCGGCTACACCGACCGCCTCGGCTCCGATGCCTACAATGTGAAGCTTTCCGAGAAACGCGCGACCACCGTTGCCGGCTATCTGAAAGCCAGCGGCATTGCTGCACCCATCGAACAGCGCGGACTGGGCAAAGCCAACGAGCTGCAACCTTGCGACAAGGTCAAGGGACAAAAGAAATTGATCGATTGCCTGGCCCCCAACCGCCGCGTCACGATCGAAGTGCACGGTCTGACGCATTAAAGTCAGTCGGCGCGACCGGCCTTGGTGCGATCAAGGCCCCAAAACGCGGCACGTTTTGCCGGTCACGGTTTCATGCAACGCACCGTTTTTGTGAAAACAAAAAGAAATACTTTGCAACTTCGCATCAAAGTTGCGGAACAAAGGCGGGTGCCAAATAGTCTATGTTGCGTATGGGTCAATTAATTGGCATTTTCGTTGCAAACGCACCACAATCGCCTAAAAAGAACCATTGTACTATTTGGCAACCTGCACCACGGTAAAGCCTGTGGCAAAATGACGTTAACGTTAAGACTTGCAGCTTGCCGCGTGTAATGAAACCGTTACATTCGGGGCTATAACAAGTGTTACCATCCGGTTTTAGTTGTTAATTTTTTGCGCAGTCTCTCTGCGGATATCTGAACCAAGAGGAAAAATATGAAAAAACTCGCACGATTGGCCCTTGCTGCGTCCGCAGCCCTTCTTACTTTGTCGGCATATGCTTACGATGACATTCCGGCACCAAAGCCATACAGTGCTTACGTCCAGGACAGCAGCGGCTTGATCGTCCGTGACCCGTTCGGCCTGTGCTGGCATACCAACTACTGGACCCCGGCTGATGCCGTCGAAGGTTGCGACAAGCCGATCTCCAAGCCTGTCGAAGCACCGCCAGTGGCCCCGGCACCTGCCCCGGAACCAGCACCTGCTCCAGTCGTGAAGCCTGCACCGAAGATCGTCGCTGAAAAGGTCACCTTTGCCGCTGACGCCTTCTTTGATTTCGACAAAGCCGTCCTGAAGCCGGAAGGCAAGTCCAAGCTTGACGACCTGACCTCCAAGCTGCAAGGCATGAACCTGGAAGTCATCATCGCCGTCGGCCACACTGACTCGGTTGGTGGCGACGAATACAACCAGAAGCTGTCGGTTCGCCGCGCTGATGCTGTCAAGGCATACCTGATCTCCAAGGGTGTCGAAGCCAACCGTGTCTACACCGAAGGCAAGGGCAAGAAACAGCCAGTCGCCGACAACAAGACTGCCGAAGGCCGCGCCAAGAACCGCCGCGTGGAAATCGAAGTCGTTGGCACACGCAACGTCGAGCAGTAATCGCAATACCGATCTTCACTGATCTGAAAACCCCGCTTCGGCGGGGTTTTTTCATTTATTGAGCTATCATTCCATCCATGAACGCCGACCCGATCGAACTCCAGAAATTCAGCGACCTGGCCCACCGCTGGTGGGACCCCACCTCCGAATTCCGCCCCTTGCATGAAATCAATCCCTTGCGTCTTGAGTGGATCAACGCGCGCGTGCCGCTGCAAGGAAAAACCGTGCTCGACATCGGCTGCGGCGGCGGCATACTCGCCGAGAGCATGGCGCGCAAAGGCGCCAAGGTCACCGGCATCGACCTGTCGGAAAAGGCGCTGAAAGTCGCCGACCTGCACAGCCTGGAAACCGGCATCCCCGTGCGCTACGAACTGATCGCGGCCGAAGCCCTGGCCGCCAGGGAACCGGCCCAATACGACGTCGTCACCTGCATGGAAATGCTCGAACACGTGCCCGACCCCGCCGCCATCGTCAAGGCCTGCGCCACCCTGGTCAAACCCGGCGGCCACGTATTTTTCTCCACCTTGAACCGAAACCCCAAGGCCTACCTGTTCGCCATCATCGGCGCCGAATACCTGCTGCGCCTGTTGCCGCGCGGCACGCACGACTACGCCAAGTTCATCACCCCGGCAGAATTGGCCCGGCACATCCGCCAGGCAGACCTGAACCTCGAAGTGCTCAAGGGTATGGGCTACAACCCCCTGACGCGCATGTATTCGTTGAACCGGGACACCAGCGTCAACTACCTGGTCGCCACCACGCGTTCCGCCTGATCTGCATCCGATGATCCAGCGCCTTGCGCCGCCGCGCGCCATCCTGTTCGACCTCGACGGCACGTTGGCCGACACTGCCCCAGATCTGGCCGCAGCCGTCAATCGCCTGCGCCGGCAGCGCGGCCTGGAACCGACACCCTATGAACTCCTGCGCCCGGTGGCCTCAGCCGGCGCGCGCGGCCTGGTCGGCGCCGCCTTCGGCCTCAAGCCCGGCGACGACGATTATGAAGCGCTACGTGTAGCCTTCCTGGCCAGCTACGAAGCCAACATTGCCGACCAAAGCCGCTTGTTCGACGGCGTGCAAGCCATGCTGGAACACCTGCAGGCCGCAGGCATCGACTGGGGCATCGTCACCAACAAGGCCGCCCGCTATACCGACAAACTCGTTCCGCTGATCGGCCTGCAGCGCGCCGCCTGCGTCATCTCCGGCGACACCACGCCGCATGCCAAACCGCACCCTGCCCCCCTGCTCGAAGCCGCCAAGCGGTTGGGCGTCGACCCGGCACAATGCTGGTACATCGGCGACGACCTGCGCGACATCCAGGCCGGCCAGGCCGCCGGCATGGCTACTGTCGCCGCCGGCTGGGGCTATTGCGGCCACTCCGAACCGCTCTCCTGGGGCGCCGAAGCCCTCGCCGAATCGCCATTACACGTCATCAATTTTCTGCCCAGCAACGCCAATTAAGAACCGGTTTCAAAAAGCCCAGGGCTAGGCGGAGCGCCGCAGACAGAACGACTGTACGGCAAGAAGACGGATGGCCGCCCCCGGCAACGACGCCATGTTCATTTTGAAACCGGTTCGAAGGCGCAAAACCCGCCCGCCCTTGTATTCCAGCCGGAAAACCCCATGTATGGGGTACAATGCAGTTACTGCATGATGTCTATCGAACACGGGGGCGACCTGGTTTCGACAGGGGTTACAAAGCGGCGCAGGGCATACCGAGGGCTGGTCACCTCGTAAATACAACCGGAAAAAACTTAACTGCAAACGATAACTCGTACGCACTAGCAGCTTAATCGCTGTCTAGCTCTACACCATCTCTTCCCTGGGGTGGGCTGGCAACAGCAGTAGAGTCATTCACAGGGAATCGCGCAAAGCCGGGTCACTTGGTCAGCGTTAAATCCAAGGTGACTCGCCTAACCGCAGCGTGCGCGTCCGCGTCGGCCGGGTTAAATTAAATGGCAGCGCTAAGTATGTAGAACTGTCTGTAGAGGACCTTTGGACGCGGGTTCGATTCCCGCCGCCTCCACCAAAATACAAAAGCCACCCTTGCGGTGGCTTTTGTATTTTGATGTTCGCGGCGGGAATCGAAGCCGCGGGACGCGGGGGGAGCAGGGAATTCGAGGCGCATGCGCCGAGCCTGCGAGCGCCCTTGCGCTTGCAAGCGCAAGGGCTGCCTAGGATAGGCGATTCCCGCCGCCTCCACTTCAAATAGCCGCCCTTGGGCGGCTATTTCATTTTGGGGTTGCGCTTGAGATTGAACCCACTTCTCGATGGAGCTTGGATCTCGTAGTACACGCGCTGCGTCAGCGGAACAGTCTACCCA
>FSYV01000640.1_pt1 | contig 14781 bp, 12 predicted proteins | sample 1638641 | NCBI WGS metagenome assembly FSYV01 (sample SAMEA3914813, study PRJEB12502) | metagenome | biome: forest; material: soil | place: Canada | collected 2011-07-07 | depth 0.3 m
GACATAATTGCGGTAGATGCGCGCGGCTTGCGCTTCGTCTTCGGTGACGGCGCTCTTCAATGCGGCTTCCGGATCGACCAGGCCGTTCTTCCACAGCGACATGGCGCTCTGGATGCGCCGCACCAGTTGCTTGTCGGTCGTGATCGCCAGGTCCTGCACCAGCGAAAAACAGTCGTCGCTATCCATGATGGAAAAGCGATCCTTCAAGCCGAGATTGGCCGCTTCCTGGCGCAGGATCTTCACGCCCAGCGAATGGAAGGTGGAAACGGTCAGGTTCTTGGCCTGCTTCGGGTCTTGCAGGATTTTGGCGATGCGCTCCTGCATTTCCGTCGCCGCCTTGTTGGTGAAGGTCAGCGCCGCGATGTGACGCGATTCGTAGCCGCACTCTTCGATCAGGTTGGCGATCTTTTGCGTGATCACACGCGTCTTCCCCGAGCCGGCGCCAGCCAGTACCAGGCAGGGGCCGTCCATGTACTTGATGGCTTCGCGCTGCGGCGCGTTCAGACCGGGAAATGGTGTAGACATCCAGATACTTTGTATTACGGTCAATCGCGAGGTTTATTACCGATGCTTTGCGCGACAAAGCGTGCCATTGTATCAGCGTCCGGGGGAGCATTTCCGGTCAATTGCAGGTGAACTTTCCGCACAGCAAAGCATTCTGCGAATTGTGCGTAATTCACTTGTATGAAATGTTATTGCTTACTAAACTTAGTGACCTTTTTTTAATATTTGATTGATATCGAGAGAGTCGGCCCAACATGCCGTTCCAAGGCATCAATTCAAATTTACTCTGCAACACCCACCATCACGGAGAGATACAGATGCATTTTCTTGATTCCCTAACCCGCACTATCAAGGGCGTACTCAACGACTCCGCCGATGCCATGGCCGACCCGGCTCGCGATGCGCGCCAGATCGTGCGCGACCTCGATGACAGCATCGCCAAGGCCGAATCGGCATTGACCGATATCCGCGCCCAATTGACCGTATTGCAATCGAAGCACGACCACGAAGTCATGGAAGCCAACCGCTATGGGCAGGGCGCCGCCAATGCCGTAAAAGCCGGTGACGATGCCCTCGCCACTGAAGCTCTGGGCGCGCAGATGGACCATGAAACCAAGGCCAAGGCCTACGACACGCAAATCGCACAACTCAAGCCGACGGTGACGGATCTCGACAAGCAAATCGACGACATGCGCCGCCGCCGTACCGACTTGAAGAGCCGTACCGAAGTCATCGAAGTCCAGGCGCAGGTTGCCAATGCCAAGGATGTGGCTGCCACCGCCTTGGGCGGCATCGGCGGCAAGAACCTGACCGAGGATTTCAATCGCCTGGAAGAAAAGGCGCAATTGACCTCGGCGCGGGCAGATGCACGCCTGAATTCGGTCGACATGGCGTCGGGCAAGGCCCTGGATGACAAGCTTAACAGCCTGAACCCGACCGGCGATTCGCCGGAAGCGCGTCTCGCCGCGTTGAAAGCCAAGATGCAGGCGCAGTAAAGCGTCGTTTCGGTCTGCGCGCCCGATATTGCCCGTTTTTGGCGATGTCGGGCGCTTTGCACTTTCAAGTTCTTTCTTGCTTTGTACTTTCTTGATCACTCGCCAACGCAACCGGACAAGCGGCATAGCCGCCATGCAGATATGAAAACTTCAGGCAAATTCCTCGCCGCAGCGCTGGCGCTTTCATGCGCCAATCTTGCCTTTGCCGCCGCGACGTTCAAGGATGTCGAGACGGCCGTCAAGGTGAACCACGATTACATCCAGGGCGAGTCCCTGATGCGCGAAGTCGTCGCCAACGATGTGGGCAACGCGCGCGACCATTACGTGTTGTCGCAAATACTCGACCACAATCGCAAGCATGATGAGGCGGTGCGCGAGTTTGCCGAAGTCAAGCGTCTCGATCCGTCGTACTCGTTCGACAAGAATCCCTCGCGCGTCGCCGCTTTCGGTGCGAAGCTCGGAGCCGAAAGCACGCGTGCGCCGGCTTATGTTCCTTCCGCCGCGCCGACGCCACGGGCCGAGACCCCATATGTCGCCGCGCCTGCCGCCGTTGCGCCGATGCCACCCACGCCGCAGCGATCCGGCCACACATTGCTGTGGGTAGTGCTGATCCTGGCTGTGGTCGGTGTTGGAGCATTCTTTTTCTTGCGCCGCACGCAGGAGAAGGACCGCGTGGAAGACGAGGCGCGCCTGAAGGGCGTGCGCCAGGATCAATTGAAGCAGACCAATGCCTTGCTGGAGTCGGTCAAGCCGCTGCGCCTTGACATGCGCATGGCCAGCCCACCCGATACGGCCTTGCTGGCGGAACTCGAGGATGTGGAAAAGCAATTGATTGACCTGATCGAGCGCCTGGCGACGGCGCCGGTAGCGCGCGACGAGATTGAACAGCAGTCGGCAAATCTGGCGCGCTTGCGTCGGCGCCTGGAGGGAAAGGCCGATCCTGCGCCTGCCGCAGCCGCTGCACCGACCGCCCCAACTTCAGCAATTGCAACCGCCGGCTCTGCAGATCCGGCGGCGCAAACCGTCTACCAAGGCGGACAATTTGCCGCTGGGCCGCAACCGATAAACATGGGCGGCAATCCCGTCTATCAAACCGGCTATCCGCAGGTGGTGCAACAACCGGTCTACGTGGAACAAAATAGCGGTTTTGGTGGCGTAGGCGGGTTGTTGGCCGGCATGGCCGTGGGGAGCATGTTGAGCGGCAATCACGAACGCGAAGTGATCCGCGAAATTCACGACGTGCGCGAAGTGCCGGTGCGCGACTATGAAGAGCGCCAACGTCCGAGCGGATCAGGCACGGACGATATCGATTTTGCCGATGACAACAACAGCGGCGGCGGTGGCAATAGCAGTGACGGCGACAGCGTCGACTTTGGCGGATCGGACGACAATTAAGCGTCCGGCCGCTGCGCGTTTGCGTGACGTCGGCGCCTGAAAGCCTAGCGGTTGCGAATGTCGGCGTTGGCCTGATCGGATTGCGACGGTGCGGCGCTGAATTGCGCCTGTTCGCGTTGCGTGTCGGCGTTGCGTGATTGATCGTGCAAGTGATCGTGCATGGCTTGGCGCAGGTAGAGTCCGCCGACGACAGCCGTCATTCCCAGCAACAGCAAGACAGCGCGAATCAGCTTGCCGGAATGAAACAGTCGCACGCGCGCCTTTTGAAACATTTGCAATTGGTGATCGTAGATCTCGCGCTTGGGCGGGGAACACAGCAACAGATAGGCTTCGCGTATGCCCTGCATGCGCCGGATGTCATGTGCGCCCTTGCCTGCACTTTGACGCGCAAGATACTGGTCAAGCTGGCGGTGATACCCTTGTTCGATCTGCGCCTGGGTTGCGCCGGCATCCACCCCAAGCAAGTCATATAAGGTCTTCATGTGTCTCTTGCTGTTTTTTGTTTAAGATTTACTTTATAGCCAAAAGCACATGCGCCAACAATACCGCGTTTATGGGATGCGGCTGCGAAGATTTGGCGGCAGCCCTTGTGCGGCAAGGCTTTGCGCCGAACCAGATAATTTTTGATTCATGCTATTTTTCCATCGTCACAATCTTACCGAGCCACTTTCATGCAATTTCATCATCTGGTCGAGATCAACGACCCTTTGAATCCCTTGATCGAACCATTGACGCGCGCGCAAGTGTGGCGCGGCCTGGTCCTGCGGGCGGAAGATCCCAAGCTGTTCATGCCGCATCTGGAAGGGTGCGAATTGTCTGACCGTACCGACGATACAATCGGCAGAATTTTGCATTACGGGAATGTGAGCATACGCGACAAGGTCGTGTATTTTCCGCAAGCCAAGGTGCAATACCATGTGCCGCAACAAGCCGATATCGCCCCCTCACGCTTGACGATGAGCATAGAAGAACCATCGGAAGGTCGATTGCTGGTGCGCTTCGATTATGAGGACGATGTCGCGGAGCAAAGCGGCGGCATGGATGCCTTCTACAATGAGTTCAGGCAATCGGCCTACAAGGAGGCCGATCTCGACACCATCGCCCTGATTCGGGAATTGGCCGCCGACGGCCGGCTTGATTGACCGGCGTCGAGGCAGGGCCGATGCTTATTTCACGGCATCATGTCAGTTACAGCGCTACGGTTGACGAACGAGGTGGTAGTGCAAGCCGATCAATAGCGAGCGCCAGGCAAATTTGACGGCTTCGGTGGTGACTACAAGGAATTGCCCCAACTTCCTCGATTTGAGCGCTGTTCGCACGTCGTGGCGAGCAAGGGCGAAGCCGCAATCCCACATGAACCAGAAGGGCAGTCGCCCCAGCCGGCTTTGGGTAAGTCGCCGAAAATCGGGAAGTAGCAACTCGGGGGAATAACAGCGCGGATGGCGATAGTTGGCCGGGTAAGTGTTGATCTCATGTAGCAGGTCGGATTTGCCGTCGACCTGAACACGGGTCAGATCAATCACGAACGTTTCCTTGAATAACACCGCCCAGTGATCGCAAAAATCCTGATCGCCTGTTACCTGCCAGTGGATCAGTTGTATCGCGAAACCCTGCTGATCGGCAAAATCGGCAAAGCCGAGGGTCGCTGCGAAACAGCGACCAAAGGCCTCCTTTGGGTCGGCGAGATGAAAGCCGCGGGCCAATTGGAGCAATTGATGCAGCCCCTTCGAAGATGGCATGCGGCTTTTCCTTCTCTATTGCTTACGACAGGAGTTGTTGTACGCTAGGTTCACACCATGTGCAAGCGTAACAAGCTCTTGCAGTCTAGCTATTGATCTGGATTGCGAATTTTTGTGATACGGCCAATTCTGTCGCGCTCTGCGGCTTGCGCCGCGCCACCGGGTGCGGTGGCCGCCATGCCTTTTTGCTTCCGATCCGCCGCTAGCGCGTCACGCCGCGATGCAATAGTCGTTCAAATATCTACCGGATCCACTTCCAACGACCATTTGACGCGCGACTTGTGTTCGCGCAGTGCCGCCAGCCAGCGCTTGAGGAAAGCCTGCAAGGCAGGGCGCGAGGCCGATTCGACCAGCAATTGGGCCCGATCCATGTTGGCTATGCGGGCCATGCTCATCGGAATCGGTTCATTGATCGTGATCCCTTCGTGATCGACGCAGCTGGTCGCAAACTGCAGGAATTCCATGGCGATCGGCAACTCGCGCGCCTCGGCCCGCAATATTGCCTGAAAGATGAATGGCGGCAAGCCCGCCTGCTCGCGCTCGCGCAACAGCGTCCGGGCAAAGCCGTCATAGTCGTGCGCCGCAACCGCCGCATACAGCGGATGCTGGACGTATCGGGTCTGGATCAGCACCTCGGCGGCGTTGCCTTCCAGTTTCTGCGCCGCGCGCCCGGCGCGGCCTGCCACCTGCATCAACTGGGCGAACAGGCGCTCGGAGGCGCGATAGTCGTGCGAAAACAGGGCGGTATCGGGATTCAAGATGCCAACCAGCGTGAGATTGCGGAAATCGTGGCCCTTGGCCACCATCTGGGTGCCGATCAGGATATCGACTTCGCCGCGATGCACGGCATCGAAGGCCGCCTCGGCGCTGCCTTTGCGGCGCGTGGAATCGGCGTCGATACGTGAAATGCGGGCCTGCGGGAAGTGATGCTGCAAACCCTCTTCGACCCGCTGCGTTCCGCGGCCCAGCGGCTGGATGTCGACGTTGCCGCACGTCGGGCACGCGCGCGGAATGGCGTGCTCGAGTCCGCAATGATGGCAACGCAAGCGGCGATCGAGCTTGTGCAGCACCATGAACGCCGAGCAGCGCGTGCAATTACTGACCCAGCCGCAGGCGTCGCAGGCAATCACCGGCGCGTAGCCGCGCCGATTGAGGAACAGGAGTGATTGCTCACCTCGCTCAAGACGGTTGCGTAACGCCTTGATCAACAGCGAGCTGAGGCCTTCGATGGGTTTGTCGCGTTCGAGGTTGATCAGCCGAATTGTCGGCAGGACTGCATCCTGTACCGCACGCGCCCGCAGTTCGAGTTTGCGGTATCGACCGGTTTGTGCGTGTTGCCAGCTTTCCAGCGATGGCGTCGCGGATCCAAGGACGATGGGTATCGCCAACTGGCGGGCGCGCCAGACGGCAAGGTCGCGCGCCGAATAACGCAAGCCTTCCTGTTGCTTGTAGGAAGGATCATGCTCTTCATCAATCACGATCATTTTCAGATTCGGCAGGGATGCCAGTACCGCCAGCCGTGTGCCGAGCACGATGCGCGCATGCCCGCTGTGTGCAGCGAGCCAGTGCAGCAGGCGCTCGCCTTCCGCCAAGCCACTGTGCAGTGTGGCGATCAGCAAGCCGGGAAAGCGCTTTCGGACGTTTTCTTCAAGTTGCGGCGTCAAATTGATTTCCGGAACCAGGATCAGCACTTGCGATCCAGGATGTTTCGCGAGGCAATGCGCCGCCGCCTGCAAATAGACTTCGGTCTTTCCGCTGCCGGTGACGCCGAACAGCAACATCGGTTGGTAGCCTTCGGCATCGGCGATCGCGGTGACCGCCTGCCGTTGTTCGTCATTGAGTTGGCTGACTTGTGCGACAGCCATGGCATCGGCGTCCTGCTCCAGCCGCAGCTTGGCGATCTTCTTCAGCGCCTTGTCCATTGCCGTGGTCTTGACCGTGCGCAAGCTTTTGGGCAAGCCCGGCAACGCGACTTCGCCCATCGGCCGCTGGTAATAGTCTGCCGCAAACTCGCACAGCGCCAGCCATGATGGCGAGAGCGGCGTGAGGGTTGTGCGCAAGGCGATGGCGTCCTTGATTTTTTCCTCCGGCAGCTCGGTTTGCTCAGGCAGCGCGACCACCACGCCCACGACCTCGCGACGGCCGAACGGCACCAATACCAGTTGCCCGACTTGCGGGGCCTGGGCAATGTCCGTCCAGCGGTAATCAAGCGGAAAATCGAGTGGAGAATCGACCGCGACTCGGAGTATTTTTGGTTCCACGAAGTTAATGTATCACTTGAAGAATTTGGCTAAGCGTCGGTTTCATAAGCCATTTTTATTCTATCCACAAAGCCGGTGGATAACTTTGTGCATAAGACTCTCTTGACTAGCATCAAGCCTAGGATTTACGGGGGTTTCGCACAATTGACTGTTTGAAAAGCAAAAAATAAGTCGTATTAAATCAATGGCTTAGAATTTCCAAAATCGCATGATCAATAAATAATGTTAAATATTTCTGCTGCCTTGCAACAAACTGAATTTGTGCATAAGTCGAAAACCAAAGTTGATAAATAGTTGCATGGAAGTATTTTTCAGGTTGGTTTTTCGTTTCCCGGAAGAAGCATGAGGAAACGCAGTTTGTTACTGGAAATCGCCATGCACGTGTAACTTTTACCTGAAAAACTCCAATTCTCGTTGCCGTGGAACATTTCTGGCGATGCACCACGAACCTCATGTATTACTTGAAGAAATCCGCTAAGAAGCGGTTTATTAAGTGCTTTTTCCTCTATCCACAAAGTCTGTGGATAACTTTGTGGAGAACTACCCCTTGACACGTGAGAACGCTAGATCTGGCGCGGGTTTCAACAGATTGCTGAATCGAGTCGCAAAAATTTAAGTCTTATAAATCAACAGGTTACAAAACACGTTTCTTGAGAAGAAAAAAGTTTTGCAAAATTATTTCCTTGCATTTCCACATGGATTTATTGTGCATAAGATGCCGGCGCGGACGCTGGGCCAAGTCGCACAGTCCGGCGTTTCAGGTTCCTGCATGCAGCGGTCGGCTCAATTCGTGTACCGCATTGACCAGCACCGTAACGGCTTCGGGATCGGTGAATTGGGAGATTCCATGGCCAAGATTGAACACGTGGCCGGAATCGCTTTGGTGACGTCCGAACGATTCCAGCGTGCGGGCTACTTCGGCGCGGATCTGATCCGGGTTGGCGAACAATACCACCGGGTCCAGATTGCCTTGCAGGGCGACTTTGTAGCCGACCTTCGACCTGGCTTCGCCAAGGTTGACGGTCCAGTCCAGGCCCACGGCATCGGCGCCGCTGTCGGCGATTTGCTCGAGCCACAAACCGCCGCCCTTGGTGAAAACGATGCAGGGGATATCGACGCCGTCATGCTGGCGCTTCAACTGTCGGATCACGTCGCGCATGTAGGCCAGGGAAAATTCCTGGTAGGCGCCATCCGCCAGCGCACCGCCCCAGGAATCGAACAGCATCACCGCCTGGGCGCCAGCTTCGATTTGCGCGTTCAGGTATGCCGCCACGGCCGTGGCGTTGGTGCGCAGGATATGGTGCATCAGGTCCGGACGCTGGTACATCATGGTCTTCACGGCGCGATAATCGTCCGAACTGCCGCCTTCCACCATGTAGCACGCCAGCGTCCAGGGGCTGCCGGAAAAGCCGATCAGCGGCACGCGACCATTGAGGGCCTTGCGAATTTGCGTGACGGCATCGAACACGTATTGCAGCGAATGCAGATCGGCCGGGGGCAAGGCCAGGACCGCCTTTTCGTCGCGCAAGGGTCGTTCAAATTTCGGGCCTTCGCCTTCGGTGAAGAACAGCCCCAGGCCCATGGCGTCGGGCACCGTCAGGATGTCGGAAAACAGGATGGCGGCATCAAGCGGATAACGATCGACCGGTTGCAGCGTTACCTCCGTGGCAAACGACGGGTTCTTGGCCAGACCCAGGAATGAGCCCGCCTGTTTGCGCGTGGCGCGGTATTCGGGCAGATAGCGTCCGGCTTGCCGCATGAGCCACACCGGTGTGTATGCCACAGGCTTGCGACGCAGTGCGCGCAGGAAGGTGTCGTTTTGCAGGGGAGCGTAGGAAGATGACATGATGCGTGGCCTGGGCTTTCAAGAAGGCCTCATTATCCCACGGCGCGCGCCGGCCGCGAGGATTTGACTGATGGGCACCTACAAAATCTGCTGCGCAGCCCAATCTCGGGTCTGCGATGCTCACCGTACAGTCGTACGGTTGCGCTTCTCGGCCCGACCTTGTGCCGCTCGCTACGATTTTGGAGGTACCCATGTTTTGATGCTAGGATTTAAGAATGGCAAATAAAAAGATCGATTTCGATTGCGACATGCTGGTGGTCGGCGGCGGCGTAAACGGCGCCGGCATTGCGCGCGAAGCGGCCGGACGCGGCTTGTCCGTGGTGCTGTGCGAAAAGGACGACCTGGCTTCGCACACGTCTTCCGCGTCGACCAAGCTGATCCATGGCGGCCTGCGCTATCTGGAATTTTACGAATTCGGCCTGGTGCGCAAGGCGCTGATCGAACGCGAGGTGCTGCTGCGCAGCGCGCCGCACATCATGTGGCCGTTGCGTTTCGTCATGCCGCATGAAAAGGGACTGCGCCCGGCCTGGATGATACGCGCCGGCATGCTGCTCTACGACTGCCTGGCAAGGCGCGAGTTGCTGCCGGGCTCGCGCGGCGTCGATTTGCGCAGGCACGCCGCCGGCCAGCCGCTCAATGCCCGCTTCAAGCGCGGCTTCATCTATTCGGACGGTTGGGTCGACGATGCGCGCCTGGTCGTGCTCAATGCCATCGATGCTGCCGAGAAGGGCGCTAAAATACTAACCCGCACCATGTGCATGTCGCTCGCGCAGGAAGCGGGTAGCTGGCGCGCGCAATTGCAACGCGACGATGGGACCATGCTGGCGGTTCGGACGCGCAGCGTGGTCAACGCCAGCGGGCCGTGGGCAGTGCGTTTTCTGCAGCAGGCTGCGCATCATCCGGCGGAGCGCAATCTACGTCTGATCAAAGGCAGCCATATCGTGGTCAAGCGCCTGTTTGATCATGCGCATGCCTACATCTTCCAGCACCCGGATGGGCGCATCGTGTTTGCCATTCCGTATGAACACGACTACACGCTGATCGGCACCACCGATATCGATTATCGCGGCGATCCAAACCAGGTGGCAATCGATCCGGGGGAAATTGACTACCTGTGCGAACTGGCCAGCCACTATTTCATCAAGCCCATCAAACCAGCCGACGTGGTGTGGTCGTATTCCGGCGTGCGCCCGCTGGTGGAAGATGAAGCCAGCAGCGCGTCGGCCGTGACGCGCGACTATCGCTTCGAGCTCGATCATGACGGCAAGGGCGCGCCGATGCTGACCATCTTCGGCGGAAAAATCACCACGTTTCGCAAACTGGCTGAAGAAGCGCTCGATCTGCTTGCACCCCTGTTGGAAAACAGCGCCGGCCATTGGAGCGCCGAGGCCTGCCTGCCGGGCGGCGACTTGTACGGGTCGAAGCCGCAAAACCGCTCGGTGCTGCAATTCGACCAGTACGTACTCGGCCGGCAAAAGGAGTTTGCCTGGCTGCCTGCCGCACTGGTGGCACGCTATGTGCGCGCCTATGGCAGCCGCATCACGGTGCTGCTTGCCGGTCGCACGCGCTTGAGTGACATGGGCGACGAAATCGCGCCGGGGTTATTTGCCGCCGAGGTCGACTATCTCACGCAGCATGAATGGGCGCGCACGGCGCAAGACATATTGTGGCGGCGCTCCAAGCTGGGCTTGCACTTGCCGCCGGATGCCGCCGCGACGCTTGACGCCTGGATCGACGCGCGGATGAAGGCATCTGTTGGCGCCGGCCGTAGCCAGGAAACCGCCCATGGCAAGTGAAACTCTTGCAGTCGCACCTACAGGTAAGCGTGTTCGATCTTCGTGCAACGATCCATCACCACGGCCAGGCCGGCAGCACTGGCTTTTGCCGCAGCTACCTGGTTGATCACGCCCAGTTGCATCCACAGGCATTGCGCGCCGATGTCGATTGCCGCGTCGGCGATCGCTTCCATGGCGTCGCCACGGCGAAAGCAATCGACCATGTCGATCTTTTGTCCTGCCACGCCGAGCTTTTCAGCCGCAGCGTAGAGCGACGGGTGACACAATTCGCCGAGGATCACCTCGCCTGAATAGGTCGGATTGACCGGTACGATGCAATAGCCATGGCTTTGCAGGTAACGCGCCACCTGGTAGCTGTCGCGCTCAGGGCTGGCCGACAGGCCCACCACGGCGATCGTGCGGCATAGTGCCAGCATCCGTGCGATGACATGCTCGTCGTTGATTTCGTACATCGATGTGCCCTTTCAAGCGCATGGCGGGAGTGCAATTATTCGTCCGCCATGTGAATCATGTATTGTCGTTTGGCATACAATAAATTGCTGCGATTAAAAGTATAACAAGTGAATTTCCTGCGGAGTCAAATCAATCGAGAAAGGAAATGCCATGAAATTGGCTACATTCGGAATCCTGACTGGCCTATTCTGCGCCCAGCTCATGCTGCCTGGCATTGCGCAGGCAGACCAGGATCAATACGTCGTCAAGCAGTCTACGCCCAGCAGCGGATCGAACCTGCGGCGCCCCATCATCCTGGGCGGCAGCATACCGTTGAACAAGCACTATTCGGAGCTTACCCAAGAGCAAAAGAATGCGCTGAATTCGATCTACGAGAAGATGGATGCAGGCGACGAGCCGCCTTTTCCCGCGAATGGCTTGATGCCCATCCTGCGGGCATTGGGCGACGCCCACGAGAAGATGCAATATCTCTACAAGGGGCCGATCACCATGTGGGTGCAGGTTGATAGCCAGGGCAATGCCGGCGCCCTGTATCTGGTCGAAGCACCTGATCCGCAGATCGGCCAGACGGTGGCAAACATCATGGCCACGCAAAAGTTCAAGCCGGCCTTGTGCCACGGCACGCCATGTTCCATGAAGTATGTGCTTCATGCGGAATTGGTCGGCCCCGATTGGCAGAACAACGGCACGACGGCGACCGTCTACAAGATTCGCGATCAATAAGCATCGCAGACGACAGTTGGCCGTGCAACAAGCAATAAAAAAGGCAGCCTGAGCTGCCTTTCTTGTTTTCTGCAACGTCACCGCTCAGCGTTTTTGACGCAATCTCTGGATTGCAGCGAGTTGTGCAATGGCCGTAGCCAATTCGGCCTGGGCTTTTGCATAATCGATCTTGCCTTCCTTGTTGACCAGCGCCTCTTCAGCCAATTTCTTGGCTTCGGTGGCTTTCGCTTCGTCGAGGTCCTTGCCGCGAATCGCGGTGTCGGCCAGAACGGTGACGGTATCCGGTTGCACTTCGAGGATACCGCCGGCGACGAAAACGAACTCGTCTTCGGCTTGGCCAGAGACCTTGATACGGACGGCGCCCGGCTTGATGCGCGTGATCAGCGGGGTATGCTTGGGATAAATCCCCAGCTCGCCTGCTTCACCCGGCAACGCGACGAACTCGGCTTCGCCCGAGAAGATCTGCTCCTCGGCGGAGACGACGTCGACGTGGATCGTATGTGCCATGTTAGTCCTATTAATCTAGTTAAAGACCACCAAAAAATCAAAAGGTGGCAGAAACCGTAGCGAGTGGGTCGCAGCTGTTCCGAGAAGCGCAGCCCTACTGGTGTAGGGCGAGCATCGCAGGGACAGCCCCGGCCCGCGCAGTAGGTTTATGCTGCCTTTTTGGCCTTTTCGATGGCTTCTTCGATGGTACCGACCATGTAGAACGCTTGTTCCGGCAGGTGATCGAGTTCGCCCGAGGCGATCATCTTGAAGCCCTTGATCGTGTCCTTGAGCGAGACGTACTTGCCTGGCGAACCGGTAAACACTTCAGCGACGTGGAACGGCTGCGACAGGAAACGCTGCATCTTACGTGCGCGGTACACCACCAGCTTGTCTTCCGGTGCCAGTTCGTCCATGCCCAGAATCGCGATAATGTCGCGCAATTCCTTGTAGCGTTGCAGCGTGCCTTGCACGGCGCGCGCGGTATCGTAGTGTTCCTGGCCGACGACCAGTGGGTCGAGCTGACGCGATGTCGAGTCGAGCGGGTCGACCGCAGGATAGATACCGAGCGAGGCGATGTCACGCGACAACACGACGGTGGAATCCAGGTGGGCGAACGTGGTGGCAGGCGACGGGTCGGTCAAGTCATCCGCAGGGACGTAGACGGCCTGGATCGACGTGATCGAGCCAGTCTTGGTCGAGGTGATACGCTCTTGCAGGCGGCCCATTTCTTCGGCCAGCGTCGGTTGGTAACCCACGGCGGAAGGCATACGGCCCAGCAGTGCCGACACTTCAGTACCGGCCAGCGTGAAGCGGTAGATGTTGTCGACGAAGAACAGGACGTCGCGGCCTTCGTCACGGAAACCTTCAGCGATCGTCAGACCGGTCAAGGCGACGCGCAGACGGTTGCCCGGCGGCTCATTCATCTGGCCGTAGACCATGGCAACCTTGGAGTCTTCCGGATTTTCCAGATCGACCACCTTGGCATCGGCCATTTCGTGGTAGAAGTCGTTACCCTCACGAGTACGCTCACCCACGCCGGCGAACACGGACAAGCCGCTGTGCGCCTTGGCGATGTTGTTGATCAGTTCCATCATGTTCACGGTCTTGCCCACACCTGCACCGCCGAACAGACCGACCTTGCCACCCTTGGCGAACGGGCAGACCAGGTCAATCACCTTGATGCCGGTCTCCAACAGGTCTTGCGAAGGCGACAGTTCGTCGTACGACGGCGCCTTGCGATGGATCGAAGCCGTGTGTTCGTGGCTGACCGGACCGCATTCGTCGATCGGGTTGCCCAGCACGTCCATGATGCGACCGAGCGTGGCCTTGCCGACCGGCACCATGATCGGCGCGCCGGTGTTTTGAATCGTCATGCCGCGACGCAGTCCGTCGGAGCTACCCAGAGCAATGGTACGCACGATACCGTCGCCGAGCTGCTGCTGCACTTCCAGCGTCAGTTCGGAGCCTGCCATCTTCAGGGCATCGTAAATCTTGGGCATCGAGTCGCGCGGAAACTCCACGTCCACCACAGCGCCGATACACTGAACGATTTTGCCATCAGCCATGTTCGTTCCTTCAATATAAAAAATTTAAAATCGTTTTGGCTACCCTCTCCCGCAGGCGGGAGAGGGGCTGGGGGTGAGGGAGTTTGCGAAGACCTCTTGCCTTGGCATACACCCTCATCCCCGGCCCTTCTCCCGCCTGCGGGAGAAGGGAGCATTTTTCTTAAACCGCTGCCGCGCCGGCCACGATTTCCGACAGTTCCTTGGTAATCGCCGCTTGCCGTGTCTTGTTGTAGACCAGCTTCAGTTCACCGATCACGCTGCCGGCGTTGTCGCTGGCCGCTTTCATCGCGACCATGCGGGCCGATTGCTCGGACGCCAGATTTTCGGCAACTGCCTGGTAAACCAGGGCCTCAACATAACGCAGCAGCAATTCGTCGATGACGGTTTGCGCTTCCGGTTCGTACAGGTAATCCCACGAATGGGATTCCTTGTCGGCCTGCATCCGGTGGTCGGCCAACGGCAGCAACTGCTCCATCATCGGCTCTTGCTTCATCGTGTTGATGAACTTGGTGTACACGAGGTACACCGCGTCGAGCTTGCCTTCATGGTAAGCGTCGAGCAGCACCTTGACCGGACCGATCAGCTTTTCCAGATGCGGCGTATCACCGATTTGCACCGCATGCGACACCACCTTGACGCCAACGCGGTTCAGGAACCCGAAACCCTTGTTGCCGATGGCGACCGCTTCGATCTTGTTGCCGGCCGTTTCCAGCTCGCGGATCTTGCTGCTCGCCAAGCGCAGGGCGTTGGTGTTCATCCCGCCGCACAAGCCCTTGTCGGTGGTGACGATGATGAAACCGATCGTCTTCGCCGTGTTTTTCGTGACCAGGAACGGATGCGTGTATTCCGGATTTGCCCGCGCCAAGTTGGAGGTGATATTACGAATCTTGTCACTATAGGGACGAGCCGACCGCATCCGTTCCTGCGCCTTGCGCATTTTGGATGCGGCGACCATTTCCATCGCCTTGGTGATCTTCTTCGTATTCTCTACGCTCTTGATCTTGCCGCGTATCTC
>FSYV01000414.1_pt1 | contig 14711 bp, 12 predicted proteins | sample 1638641 | NCBI WGS metagenome assembly FSYV01 (sample SAMEA3914813, study PRJEB12502) | metagenome | biome: forest; material: soil | place: Canada | collected 2011-07-07 | depth 0.3 m
GATACCGATTCGGCGACCAAGAATGACGATGAGCGGTTTGATTCGGACTTCATGCTGATGAGCGGGGAGTTGGGGAAGATGATCGGCTCATTGGTTGAGGCGTTGGGTGGGGAGATGGTGGTTCCTGGGTTGGTGGCTGCCTAGGGACTGGTCTGCAATGTCGGCTTGGCCGACATTGACGGTTAGATCGGAAATAGAAACGCCCGCGTCGCGGGCGTTTCTATTTGAGCGTACGAGGGGACTCGCCTACGTTCCGCAGGCCGCGGATTTGCGAGTACGCAAATCCCTTCGAGTCCCGCCGGGAGCCGCGCAGGCGGCTCCCTCCACGCCGCATAATGCAATGTTCGCTTTGCGAACATTGAAAGAGGAATGACCATAAAAAATGCCCGCATATGCGGGCATTTTTCTATTTTGGCGGAGTGGACGGGACTCGAACCCGCGACCCCCGGCGTGACAGGCCGGTATTCTAACCAACTGAACTACCACTCCAACAACTCTTGCTTGCTGCGAAATCTGTCTTTTGCGCTTCTTGCCTTGGTGGGTGCTGAGAGGCTCGAACTCCCGACCTACGCCTTGTAAGGGCGCCGCTCTACCAACTGAGCTAAGCACCCGCGTGGACTGCCACTTAGCTTGAAGCACTGGACGTTTGTCACCACGTCCAAAGAGGCGAGATAATACCGCAGATTTTTTCGTTTGGCTAGGGGGTAAACGGCGCGTCTCGCAATTTTCCAGCCATTTATTGCAAAAAAATCGATTTGGGGCGATTCTCTGGAGCTCCCCATGCGGCAACATCAAGGAAAAACCATGCTCGACGAGCTCGCTGACGCGGCACTGTATTCGGCCATCGAACCTTATCAAAGCGGCATGTTGCCGGTTGATGAATTGCATACATTGTATTGGGAGCAGTGTGGCAATCCGGACGGGGTGCCGGTGCTGTTCCTGCACGGCGGGCCGGGCGGCGGGTTGTCGTCCACGCACCGGCGCTTTTTCGACCCCGCGCATTATCGCATCGTGCTGTTTGACCAGCGCGGCGCGGGCAAATCCACGCCGCATGGCGAATACCGGCACAACAATACGCACTTGCTGATACACGATATCGAGCGCTTGCGCGTTTTGCTCGGCATCGGGAAATGGCTGGTGTTCGGCGGGTCGTGGGGTTCCACACTCGCGCTGGCGTATGGCCAGGCCCATCCGGCGCATTGCCTGGGCTTTGTGCTGCGCGGCATCTTTCTCTGCACCTCGGAAGAAATCGACTGGTTCATCAATGGCATGCGCCAGTTTTACCCCGAGGCGCATGCCGATTTCGCTGCCGCCATGCCGGAAGCCGAACGCGGCGATTTGCTGCACGCCTACGAGCAGCGCCTGTTCAGCGATGACCCGGATATTTATCTGCCGGCGGCGCGCGCGTGGGCGCGTTACGAGGGACGTTGCCTGTACCTGTTGCCGCATCCGGAGGCGCTGGCCGAATTTTCCGCCGACACCACGGCGCTCGGCATCGGGCGGCTGGAGGCGCACTACATGCTGAACGGCGGCTTCTTTGAAGACGACCAGTTGATCCACAACCTGGGCCGCATCCGCCATTTGCCGGCCGTGATCGTGCAGGGACGTTATGATGTGATTTGCCCGCCCGCCACTGCAGACCGGCTGCACCGCGCCTGGCCGGAATCGCGCTTTCACCTGATCCCCGATGCCGGGCATGCGGCGATGGAAACCGGCATCGCCCGCGCCCTGGTGGCGGCCACGGATCAGTTTCGCGATCGCGGCGCGTTTGAATGAAACGGCGGCGTGAACCGGCTGTTGCATTTCTTCACGCGGCTGCCCGAGCGAGCCGGACTTGGCATATGATAAGACTCTCTGCCGCACCGAAATGATTACAACACCAAGCAGATAGGGGAGACGCTCATGACTGCCGGATCAAAAAAGTACCGCCTGGTAACGCGTAGCGATTTTGACGGCCTGGTTTGCGCCGTCCTGCTGCGCCATCTGGAATTGATCGACGAGATCAAGTTTGTCCATCCCAAGGATATGCAGGATGGCAAGATCGAAGTCAGCGATCAGGATTTGACCACCAATTTGCCGTACGTTCCCGGCGTGCACCTGGCTTTCGACCATCACTTGTCCGAAACCAAGCGCAATACCGGCGACCGGCCCAATCACATTATCCACCCGGATGCGCCGTCGGCGGCGCGCGTGGTCTACGATTATTACGGCGGCTTGAAGGCATTCCCCGCCGAGTGGAACGACATGATGGCGGCGGTCGACAAGGGCGATTCGGCGCAATTCAATCGCGACGAGATCCTGCAGCCGGCCAAGTGGGATTTGTTGAACTTCCTCATGGACGCGCGTACCGGCCTGGGCCGCTTCCGCGAATTCCGTATCTCGAACTACAACCTGATGATGGATTTGATCGAGTATTGCCGCAACCACACGATCGAGCAAATCATGCAACTGCCCGACGTGAAGGAGCGTGTCGACATCTATTTCGAGCACGAGCCGAAATTCAAGGAACAGATCAAGCGTTGCACGACCGTGCACGGCAACCTTGCCGTACTCGATTTGCGCAAGGAAGAAACCATCTTCGCCGGCAACCGCTTCATGATCTACGCCATCTACCCGGAGACCAACATCTCGATCCACGTGCTGTGGGGCCTGAAGAACCAGAACACGGTGTTCGCTACCGGCAAGTCGATATTGAACCGCACCTCGAAGACCAATATCGGCGACCTGATGCTGTCCTATGGCGGCGGCGGGCATGAAAACGCGGGGACTTGCCAGGTGGAGAATGACAAGGCTGAGGACGTGTTGAAGGTGTTGGTTGCCAAGATCAATGCGGATGGGTGAGGCGCTAACTGCGTAACTCCCCTCGCCCGCGGGCGGGAGAGGGGTGGGGGTGAGGGCGATAGTGAGCAGTCTACGCGGTAAGAGAGCCCGCGTTTTGCAAGCAAGCCGTTTGGATTTTCGCGCTGAGTCAGATCGCAATGCCCCTCACCCCCACCCCTCTCCCGCCTGCGGGCGAGGGGAGCCGGGCCACGGAGCATTTGCATTGAGGATTTGGAGTCTATCCTCTAGACCGACCGGCCGTACCCTCGACGATAATAACAACGACTCAATACCGAATGCCCTTCCTTATGAACACAACGAACTACCCGCACCTGCTCGCCCCGCTCGATCTCGGCTTCACCACGCTGCGCAACCGCGTGATCATGGGGTCGATGCACACGGGCCTGGAAGACCGCTTCTACAACTATCCGAAACTGGCGGCGTTTTTTCGCGAGCGGGCGCGTGGCGGCGTCGGGCTGATCGTGACCGGCGGGATTTCGCCGAATCGCCAGGGCTGGTTGTTGCCGTTCGGCGGCACGCTCAATAGCATCTTCGACATCCACAATCATCGCAAGGTGATCCGGGCAGTGCATGAGGAGGGCGGCAAGATTGCGATGCAGATCCTGCACTCGGGGCGTTACGGTTATCAGCCGCTGGTGGTGTCGGCCTCCGCCATCAAATCGCCGATTTCGATGTTTCGTCCACGCGCCTTGAGCGATGGCGGCATCATGCGCACCATACGCGACTACGTGCGCTGCGCCAGGTTGGCGCAGAAGGCCGGGTATGACGGCATCGAAATCATGGGCAGCGAAGGTTACCTGCTCAACCAGTTCCTGTGCGCGCGCACCAACAAGCGCACCGACCGCTGGGGCGGGTCGATCGAAAATCGCATGCGCTTGCCGGTCGAGATCGTGAAGCAGGTGCGCGCCGCGGTCGGCGCGAATTTCATCATCATGTACCGCCACTCGCTGCTGGACCTGGTCGAGGGCGGCAATAGCTGGGACGACGTGGTTGCCGTGGCCAAGGCGCTGGAGCAAGCGGGCACCTCCATCATCAATACCGGCATCGGCTGGCACGAGGCGCGCGTTCCGACCATCGTCACCTCGGTGCCGCGCGCGGCGTTCCGCAGCCTCGCGGGCCGCTTGCGCAAGGAATTGAGGATTCCGGTGGTTGCGTCGAACCGGATCAACATGCCTGACGAGGCGGAAGACATCCTGGCCGGCGGCGATGCCGACATGGTGTCGATGGCGCGGCCTTTCCTGGCCGATGCCGATTTCGTGCGCAAGGTCGAGAGCGGCCGCGTCGATGAAATCAATACCTGCATTGCCTGCAACCAGGCTTGCCTCGATCACACGTTCTCGAACCAGCGCGCCAGTTGCCTGGTCAACCCGCGCGCCGCGCATGAAACTGAACTGGTGTTCCACAAGACCGCGCGCGCCAGGCGCGTGGCGGTGATCGGCGCCGGGCCGGCCGGCTTGTCGGCGGCCACCGTGGCTGCGGAACGCGGGCACGATGTCACCTTGTTCGAGGCCGGCCTTCGCATCGGCGGGCAATTCAATTACGCGATGCGCATTCCCGGCAAGGAAGAGTTCGCCGAAACGCTGCGCTATTACGCGCGCCGCCTGGAGGTGACCGGCGTCAAGCAACAGTTGGGGCAACGCGTGACGCGCGAGCAATTGCTGCAGCAGGGATTTGACGACGTCATCGTGGCCGCCGGCATCGTGCCGCGCCTGCCGCGCATCGACGGCATCGATCACCCCATGGTGTTGTCTTATCTCGACGTGCTGAAGAACAATGCGCCGGTCGGCAAGCGTGTGGCGATCGTCGGCGCCGGCGGCATCGGCTTTGATATCGGCGAGTTCCTGCTGCACGACCCGCAGGTTGCCTTGCCCGTGCCGCTGTCGAACTGGCTCGGCGAATGGGGTGTCGATCTGCACGCCGAGGCCAATGGCGGGCTGGTTGCGCCGCATGCGGAGGTGCCGGTGCGGCAAGTCTATTTGTTGCAGCGCAAGGCGTCCAAGCTCGGTGCGTCGCTGGGCAAGACCTCAGGGTGGGTGCACCGCGCCACGCTGGTCCGCAAAGGGGTGGAAATGCTGGCCGGCGTCGAATATCGTAAAATCGACGATCAAGGCTTGCACATCACGGTCGGCGGCGTGGAGCGGCTGCTTGAAGTCGACAACGTGATCATCTGTGCCGGCCAGGATTCGCTGACCGAATTGATGCCGCCGGTACCGCCGGCAGGCACCGCGACACCTGCGTCGGGTCCGCGATTCCATTTGATCGGCGGCGCAAAACTTGCCGCCGAACTCGATGCCAAACGCGCCATACGCGAAGGCGCGGAACTGGCCGCGGCGCTCTGAGTCAACCCGCAGCGCCATTGGAACGTTAAGAGGAAATAGCGCTGCACAGCGAGGAGCCGCCATGAACACGAGACACGCCAAAACAGGCAGGATAGCCAAAGCCGTTGCTGTTGCGGCAACCGGGATATTGGCGGGATGTACCATCACCCCACCCTATGAGCCTGCAAAAACACCAAGCAGCGGCGCAGGTTCTACCAGTAGCAAGCCCACACATCGCGAGAGCGCAGCGCCGGTTGCATACAACCATAGTTCGATGTCGCTCGATCATTACAAGAAATTGCTGGCGCAGAGAATTGCCGAAGTGAACCCATCCAAGGTGTACCCCGGCAATCCGCAGGCGATGCTGCGCTCGGTCGTGGTGGTCAAGTATGTGCTGGATGCCAACGGCAATCTGGTGTCGAGCGATACCTTGCGTACCAACGGCGATAGCGTTGCGACATCGACCGCCTTGGTTGCATTGCGCAGTGCGGCGCCATTTCCCGCGCCGCCGGCGCACCTGCTCAATCGTGGCCGAGTCGAAATCCTGGAAACCATGTTGTTCAATGATGATGGCCGTTTCCAGATGCGCAGTATTGCGGCACCGCAGCTTGACGAATAAGCCGCTAATCGCCGTTTGCCGGCTCGGGCGGATCGCCTAATTGGCGTAGAACGCATTGGCGCGCGGCAAGTTTCTGCCGCGTCGTCCGTTTTGCCGCATACTATAGCCTGGTCATCTTGCTCATTTTTCCGCCATGCCAGGTATCGACGCTTCGCGCCCCTCCAAGTTTTACCGTTATTCCGACCGACGCTGGCTTGAACGTTCGCTGATGCTGGGCGAATTTCGCCTGCGTCCGCCGCCAATCGACCCCGTCGCCTTGACGGCGGCAAAGCCGGCCGCCTACCTGACGCTCAGCTTGGCCAGCGCCTGGAAAGAAAGCCTGTTCGATGCGTTTGCCGGGGCCGACAGTTGCCTGATCATCCATGACACCGAACAATTCGGCGAACGCATCCATCGCGCGGCGAAGCTGGCCCTGCCCAGTTGGGCCGGCATTGATGCGCCGGTGTCCTACGGCAGGCCGAGCCCGTTGGGCAGCGTTTTTTCCAAGGCGCGCGACGAGGCTGCCGAGCATGAGTGGATGTTTGCCTGGCGTCCGACCCAGGCCATGTTGTCGCTGAACCCGGTCTTTATTCGTATCGGCAGCATAGAAGGCATCGCCGAATTGCGCGGCCGGGATGCCGTGATCGGGCAGTTGCATTAGCCAATGTTGTTCCGCGCAGCATTCCCCGCGCGGTAATTGCACAGGAGCTCCGCATGAACGAATTGCAAGTCGATGTCGCAGTCATTGGTGCCGGCACTGCCGGCCTGGCCGCATTCCGGGCCGCCAAGGCGCTCGGCAAGCGCGCCGTGCTGATTGAAGGCGGGCCGTACGGCACGACTTGCGCGCGGGTCGGCTGCATGCCGAGCAAATTGCTGATCGCTGCCGCCGAAGCGGCCCATGCGATCGGCGAGGCGCCCGGCTTCGGCGTGCATGCCGACAATTTGCGTATCGACGGTCGTGCGGTGATGGCGCGCGTGCGGACCGAACGCGACCGCTTCGTCGGCTTCGTGCTCGAAGGCGTGGAACGCATCCCCGAGGCCGAACGGGTGCGCGGCCATGCCCGCTTCCTCGACGCAAACACGCTGCAGGTTGACCAGCACACGCGGGTGCGGGCCGAACGCATCGTCATCGCCACCGGCTCGCAGCCGCAGATTCCGCCAGTCGTGCGCGATGCCGGCAAACGCCTGGTGGTCAACGACGACGTCTTTGAATGGCAGGACTTGCCCGAATCGGTGGCGGTAATCGGCACCGGCGTCATCGGACTGGAACTGGGGCAGGCGCTGCATCGCCTGGGCGTGCGTGTCGCCGTGTTCGGCCGTAGCGACCGCATCGGGCAGTTGAGCGACCCGCAGGTTGCCGCGACTGCGGCGCACGTTTTCGGCAGTGAACTCGACCTGCGCCTGCATGCCAGCATCCTGTCGGTGCACGATGAGGGCGAGCGCGTGCAGGTGCGCTATCGCACGGGGGCCGGCAGCGAGCACATTGAACACTATCGCTACGTGCTGGCAGCGGCCGGGCGACTTCCCAATGTCAGGAACCTGGGGCTGGAACACGCCGGCCTGGCGCTCGATGCCCACGGCGTGCCGCTGTACAACCCTGCCACCATGCAATGCGGCGACAGCGCCATTTTCATCGCCGGCGATGCCAATGACGAGCGTCCGCTATTGCACGAGGCAGCCGATCAAGGCCGCATTGCCGGCGACAATGCCGCATCCTTCCCGGCCGTGCATGCCGGACTGCGGCGCGCGCCGTTGAATATTGCCTTCACCGATCCGCAAATCGCCGTGGCCGGCCAGGCTTTTTCCGAATTGGCCGGGCAAATCGCCTACGGTTCGGTATCGTTCGAGGATCAGGGCCGCAGCCGCGTAATGCGGCAAAATCGCGGCCTGTTGCGGGTCTATGGCGAATTCGGCAGCGGACGCTTTCTGGGCGCCGAAATGATCGGCCCGCGTGCCGAACATCTCGGTCACCTGTTGGCATGGGCGCGGCAGAACGGCATGACGGTGCAGGCGATGCTCGACATGCCTTTTTATCACCCGGTGGTGGAAGAGGGCTTGCGCACCGCCTTGCGTGACCTGAATGAACAACTGTTGCGCGGCGCGCCCGAAATAGAACATTGCACCGATTGCACGCCAGGCGTTTGACGTGGCGCCGACGCCGGCCGTATCAGTTGAATCATGAGAGGTCGCAATTTGTTACCAATACTTAACTTGTATCGGGCAGAATAGGGAAATCGAGAAAATGGCCGGCCATGCTGGCGTGTCTCATCGCGTCCGTTGAGCGATTTTCCGCACCTACCGTCTGTTCTGCAAAAAGGGGGTCATAGGCAATGCGTCTGAAACTGCGCGCTTCCATCGTGCTGGCCGTTGTCATCGGATTGCTGATCCCGGTCACGGTCTCCAGCCTGCTCACGCTGGGGCAAAGCGAGAGCGCCATGACGCAGCGGCTGGCCTCGGACCACCGTCGCCTGACCGATATCCTGACCCTCGGCATGGAAGAGCCGCTGTGGAACCTCAGTCATGACGCCGGGCGGCCGTTGTTCGATTCGGTGCAGTCCGACGAGCGCGTGACGTCGGTCCTGGTGCGCGACAAGAAATTCGGCAGCTTCCTGGCGGAACAGCACCCCGAACGCCGCCGCGGGCGGCAGTTCACCCTCAATCGCGATGTCGTGTATAACGGCAACGTCATCGGTTACGTCACGGTCGAGATGGACAGCGGCCAGCTCGACGCCGAAGTGGCACGCGACCGGCGCACCCTTGCCCTGACCGTGCTGGGCCAATTGCTGTTGTCCGTGTTCCTCACCGTGGCGCTGTTGCAATTGCGCTTGCTGGCGCCGCTGCGCCGCTTGATGCAAGAATCGCAGCGTCTCGCGCGCAAGCAATTGAACGAGCCGTTCCATTGGCGCCGCGACGATGAACTCGGCAGCCTCGGCGCCAGCCTGGAGAGCACGCGCCAGGCCTTGCAAGCCTTGTTCGACGAGATCGAGACCAAGAACCGCGCGCTGGAGCAGGACATCGAACGGCGCGCGCTGACCGAGAAAGAGTTGCAGCGCCATCGCGACCACCTCGAAGACCTGGTCAAGGAGCGCACCGCCGAATTGACCGTGGCCAAGGAGCGCGCCGAAGTGGCCAACCGCGCCAAGAGCACCTTTCTGGCCAGCATGAGCCATGAATTGCGCACCCCGCTCAACGCCATCCTCGGTTACGCACAAATCCTCAAGCGCGAGCGCAACCTCAGCGAACGGCAGGCCACCGGGTTGAACACGATCCGGCAAAGCGGCGAGCACCTGCTTACGCTCATTACCGACCTGCTCGATCTGTCCAAGATCGAGGCCGGCAAGTTCGAGCTGTACATCAATGCGGTCGATCTCGCGGCCTTCCTCGTCACGATCGCCGACATCATCCGCATCAAGGCCGAACAAAAGAATCTTTTGTTCAGCTATCAGGCCTCGCCCGATTTGCCGCATTCGGTGCTGATCGACGAGAAGCGCGTGCGCCAGGTGCTGCTGAACCTGCTCGGCAATGCCGTGAAGTTCACCGATCACGGACACATTTCGCTGCGCATCGATGCGACGCGCCAGGAAGACGGCCAGTGCCGCCTGACTTTCGATGTCGAAGACACCGGCGTCGGCATGACGCAAGATCAATTCGAAACCATATTCCAGCCGTTCGAACAGGTTGGCGACTTGCAGCGTCGATTCGGCGGAACCGGGCTGGGACTGTCCATCAGCCGCCAGTTGGTCCGCATGATGCACAGCGACATCCGCGTCGACAGCGCGCCGGGCAAGGGCAGCCGCTTCAGTTTCGACCTGCAGGTGCCGGTGGTCGAGGTCGACCTCGCCTTGCGTCCGGCCAAGCGGCGCGTGTCCGGCTATGCCGGGCCGGTGCGCAAGATCCTGATTGTCGACGACGTGGTGGCGAACCGCCAGATGCTGGCCGACCTGCTGCACGCGCTGGGTTTTGCCGTCGATGAGGCGAGCGATGGCAAGGAAGCGCTGCGCCAGATGCATCTCGGTTCCCCCGACCTGGTCTTGATGGACATCATGATGCCGGTGATGGATGGCTTGGAAGCGACGCGCCAGATTCGCGCCAATGCAGCCTGGCGCAATATCCCGATCATCGCCATTTCGGCCAGTGCGACCTCGGACGATCAACGCGACAGCATGACGGCGGGTGCCAACGCCTTCATGACCAAGCCGATCGACCAGGATCAATTCCTGCAGCACGTGGCCAGTTTTCTGAGCCTGGTCTGGGATACCGAACCGCTGCCCAAGGAGCCATCGTCGACCCGCAGCGCGAAGAGCGAGACGTTCGCGGTCCCGCCCAAAGAGGAAATGGCCCGCCTCTATGAATTGGCCCTGGCCGGCAACATGCGCGACATCCGGCACGAGGCTGACCATATCGCGACGCTCGATGCAAAGTACCAGCCGTTCGCCGACAAGCTGGCCATGCTGGCCAAGAGTTATCAGTCGAAGGCGATCCTGGAGTTCGTCGACAGCCACCTGGAGGGAAAACGGGTGTCATGAGACCGACCAGCGCCTCGGCCCAGCCGGCATCGACCATCCTGATCATCGACGACACGCCCGCCAACGTCGGGTTGCTGGTGGATTACCTGGAAGATAACGGCTTTCGCATCGTGGTTGCGCAAGACGGCGTCGAGGGCATCAAGCGCGCCGAGTTTGCCCAGCCCGACCTGATCCTGCTCGACGTGATGATGCCCGGCATGGACGGTTTCGAAACCTGCGCGCGGCTCAAGGCCTCGGACCGGACTGCCGAGATACCCGTCATGTTCATGACCGCCCTGACCGAGGCGGGCGAAAAGGTCAACGCCTTCGGCGTCGGGGCGGTCGACTATGTCACCAAGCCATTCCAGATCGAGGAAGTGCTGGCCCGCGTCCGGACCCATCTGTCGCTGCGCGCGTTGCGGCGCGAGCTGGAACAGCAGAACCGCAAGCTGCAGCAGGAAATTGCCATCCGCCTGCAAACCGAGAGCGCCCTGCGACTGACGCAATTCTCGGTCGACCATGCCACCGTCGCCGTGTTCTGGCTGAAGCCGGACGGCGGATTCAGCTACGCCAACGATGCGGGATGCCGCCTGGCGCGCTACAGCCGCGACGAGTTGCTCGGCCTGCATATGTACGATATCGAGGTCGGTGTCACGGCCGACAGCTGGGTGCACAACTGGGACTATATCAAGGAACGCCGCTCCTACACGATGGAAACGCGCGTGCGCGTCAAGGGTGGCGCGGTGCTGCCGCTGGAGGCGACCGTCAACTACATGGAGTTCGGCGGCGTCGAATATGCGATTGCCTATGTGCGCGACATCAGCGAGCGCAAGCGCGCCGAGCAAACCTTGCACGAGAGTTACCAGAAGCTCAAGGAAAGCAATCGCAAGCTGGAAGAGATGTACCAACAACTGCTGCAGTCCGAGAAACTGGCGTCGATCGGCCAGCTTGCCGCCGGCGTCGCGCATGAGATCAATAATCCGATCGGCTTCGTCAATGCCAACCTGGAGATGCTGCGTGACTACGTCGCCGGCCTGCTGCAATTGGTCGCGCTGTATGAGCACACCGAGCACTTGCTCGATGCGCATCCGGGTTTGCTCGAGCAGATCGAGCAGATGCGCAGCAAGATCGACCTGGAACACCTGCGCGCCGACGTCAGGGACCTGCTCGACGAATCGCTCGACGGCGTGCAGCGGGTGCGCCGCATCGTGCAGGATTTGCGCGACTTTTCGCGCGTCGGCGAGGTCGAATGGCAAAGCTTCGACCTGCATGCCGCCCTGGATAGCACGCTCAACATCGTCAGGAGCGAAATCAAGCGCAAGGCCGAGGTAACGCGCGAATACGGCACATTGCCTGCCATCGAAGGCGTGCCGGCGCAATTGAACCAGGTGTTCCTGAACTTGTTGATCAATGCCAGCCAGGCCATCGAGCACGACGGCCTGATCGCTGTCCGCACCGGTCGCGAAGGCGATTGGGTATGGGTGGAAGTGGAAGACAATGGCTGCGGCATCCCGGCCGACAACATGACGCGCATCTTCGAACCTTTTTTCACCACCAAACCGGTCGGCACGGGAACCGGACTCGGTTTGTCGTTGTCGTACGGTATCGTCACGCAGCATGGCGGCAGGATAGATATCAGCAGCCAGGTCGGTGCCGGGTCAACGTTTCGCGTTTGGTTGCCGCTGCATGCACCGACGCGATCGACCCAAACATCGATGCAATCGCAATAGGTTGTCATACCGGCTTGCTGCATCGTGCTGCGCTCGGTATGATGTGAGCACAATAGCTGTAAAAGCAACACGGGGTAGCCTACATCGATTCGACATTGAATCCGCTGCGCCGTATTGCTGGCCCCGACCAGGATCGCGTTTCACGATGAAATGCGCTCATGACCCAAAGCAATTTTTCCCAAGGAGCATGCGATGCTTGCCAATAACGTCAAGACTGTCAGGAACGATATGAAAACCCTGTTGCGCGACGCGCAGGAATTGTTCCGTGAAGCAACCGCCGCAAGCGGCGAAAAGGCTGACGAGTTGCGCCAAAAAGGCATGACCCTGCTCGAAGCTGCCGGGGCCAAGGCGCAAGAGCTGCAGGCCGCCGCCGTGGAAACCGGCAAGGAAGTGGCGAAAAATGCCGACGAATTCGTCCATGAAAATCCGTGGAAATCGGTCGCCATCGCCGCTGGTGTCGGCCTGGTGGTCGGCATGTTGATCTCGCGCAAATAAGCGCGCAGTTCCCCCATAGTTCTTCCGTTGCGCGAGGCATCATGGAGCAGAAGCAAGCTGGAAAGTCCGACACGCACCTGATGGCCGGGTTGATCGGCATCGCCAGGAACATGTTCGGCTTGTTTCTCTCCCGGGTCGAGCTGGCGGCGCTCGAATTGTCCGAAGTGCGGGCCACGTTGCTCAAACTGGCGCTGGTGTTCGCGCTGGGTTTGATCGCCGCCTGGTTCGCCATCGCCTATTGGAGCGCCTTGCTGGTCTACCTTGCCTGGGATGCGCTCGGCTGGAAGATCCTGGCGCTCGTCGCTACCGGTTTTACATTCATTGCCGTGGCGGTGTTGTTGTATGCGCGCTCCGTCGTGGCGCAGGGCAAGTTGTCGCTACCCGCCACGATGAACGAATTGCGCAATGATCGCGATGCGCTTCTATAAGGATATGGGCCCATGACTCGCGATGCGGACAATGACATCACACCGATCGAATTGCGCAAGCAATTGCTGATCACGCAGGGCGCGATGTATCGCAGCGGCCTGTCCGCTTCGAAAGAGAAGGTCGTCCAAGGATTGCGCGCCGAATCGCTGGCGCGCACGGCCTTGAAGCAATTCGGCCTGGCGGCGCTGGCCGCTTGGCGTACCCGCTCCGGCATTGCGGCCACCAGCATGCCTGCGCTGCTGCCGATCGTATTCGGCGGTATTTCCAAGGCCATGCGCGAGCACAGATGGAAACCGCTTCTGCGCGGCGTCCTGATTGCCGGGACGGTTGTCTCGGTGGCGGTCATGGTATTGCGTTACAGGGGCAAAAATGCCGCCGCTACCAGTGCTGATGAAGACGAGGTGGACGGGTATTGAAATCTGGCCTGCGCGGACAATGACATGAAAAAGCCGGCTCGCGAGCTGGCTTTTTCATCGTTTTGATTGGTGCGCGAATAAATTACTTCGCTGCGGACACCATGTAATCGACGGCAGCTTTCACATCGGCATCGGCAGCGCTCGAACCACCCTTTGGCGGCATCATGCCGGCCTTGCCCTGGAAGCCCTTCAATGCATGGTCATACAAGGTGGCGACACCTTGCTTGACGCGCGGCGCCCATGCAGCCTTGTCGCCAAACTTCGGCGCACCGGCGACGCCAAGCGTATGGCACGCCGTGCAAACCGTATCGAACAATTTCTTGCCTGCATCGGCAGTTGGTGCGGCGGCCGCCGCAGCGGACGCTGCCGGGCCAGCAACGGCAGCGGCAACCGCAGGCGCGGAGGCAGCCGGCGCACTGGCGCCTGCTGCAGGAGCGGCGGCAGGTACGACAGCAGCAGCTTTCACTTCCGGCTCCTTGAATTTGCCGCCTGCCTGATTGGCCATGTAGACCAGGGCGCGCGCAACTTCGACATCATCGAGATCGGCATTGCCGCCCTTGGCAGGCATTTGGCGCAAACCACCCAAGGCGTGCGACAACAGCGTATCGTAACCTTGCGCAATGCGGGCCGACCAGGCGCCGGCATCGCCGAACTTCGGCGCACCGAGCGTGCCGTTGGCGTGGCAAGCCGAGCAGACCGCCTTGTACACCGCCGCGCCATCCTGCAATTGCTTCGGCGCATTCACGTCTTTCAGCGTGTAGCCCTGATCGGCCACTGGCGCGATACGTGCGGCAATTGCCTCCGGAGTCTGGCTCTCGGAACCGGCTCCGGTCTTCGGGTCGCCAGTCACAAAGTGCACCAGCAAGACGATGATGGCTATGGGCACCAGGAAAGCGGCAACGATTGCTGCAATAAGTTGCTTAGGTGTCTTGATCGCAGACTCGTGTTCGTTATGTGCGTCGCTCATTATTCCCTCAGTACGATTTTCGAAAGCGGTGGCGGAAAGCGCTAAACCGATGCCCATATGTTGCAACGGGGCACTGTGCCAAACCCTTGATTATAGTCGTAATGACGTTGCTTTTGCACGAAAAATTGCCATTTTCCCCTTGCTTAAGCGGCTATCCGTGAAGCCGAGCCCGTTCCCAATCGGTCCGGTTTCTGCGGGATTTCGTGACAGTCTCGAGTTCAACGCCTATAATGCGAGGCGTTTGCAGTCCGGCACAACAAGTCATCGTTGCACGCGATTTTATTCGACGGATTGCAAAAATGGCAATCTCCTGCGGCAGCGACATGCGCCGCAGCGCATCAGTTCCTCTTACGCGGCTGTAGCTCAGTGGATAGAGTATTGGCCTCCGAAGCCAAGGGTCGTGGGTTCGATC
>FSYV01000621.1_pt1 | contig 14701 bp, 15 predicted proteins | sample 1638641 | NCBI WGS metagenome assembly FSYV01 (sample SAMEA3914813, study PRJEB12502) | metagenome | biome: forest; material: soil | place: Canada | collected 2011-07-07 | depth 0.3 m
CAAAATGGGCATTGGCCAAAACGAGCCGGTGAACCTTTCCGATAATAGGAGACATATGAAAAATCGCGTCAACTCGCCCCGTAAGCTATTGGGCACGCCCATTCAAATGGGCATCCTTGCCTTGTTGGCCAGTGTCGGCAGCGCCCAGGCACAACAGGCTCCGCAGCAGGCTCAAACTCCGGCAACGCCAGCGCAACAGCAAGCCAGCGCCGGTACAGCAAACGATGGCAATGTCATACAGGAAATCATCGTCACGGCAACCAAACGCTCGACGTCGCTGCAAAAAACACCTCTAGCAGTCACGGCCCTGACGGCTGCGTCCCTGCAAGACAATCATGTGCAAAATATCGAAGATATCGCCACCTTGGTGCCGGGCTTCCAAGCCACCACCCAGGGCGACCATGGCGTCATCACCATGACGCTGCGCGGTATCGGCAACGACCAGGCCAAAACCGAGCAGGCTGATCCGGAAGTCGCGATCTTCGTCGATGGCGTGTACGCACCGCGTGCAGAAGGCGCAACGGCCTTGCTGTTCGACCTGGAAGGCATGGAAGTGCTGCGCGGCCCGCAAGGCACCTTGTGGGGACGTAATTCCACCGTCGGCGCTGTCAATATGCAAACCGCCAAGCCAGCCATCGGGGACAACAGCTACAGCTTTGAAACCGGTGCGGGCAGCTACAACGCGGTAGGCGCAAAGGGCGCGTTCAACATTCCCCTGAACGACACCATGGCCATGCGGGTCGCTTTCGACCATGAGCAGCATGACGGCTATGTCAGTTATCAAACGCCACCGAATATTTCGATCGCCAGCCAGCAGGCAGCCTATTTCGCAGCCAATCCGACAGCGACCGCCGCATCGTTCCAGCCGATCAATTCCAACGACTACGTCACACGGGGCCAGAAGTACAATGCGCAAGATCAGACGGCACTGCGCTTGAGCTATCTGTGGCAGCCTTCATCGAACTTGAAGTGGAATGTATCGTTCGAAGATTTCCGTGACCGCGGCACACCGAACGAGAATCTGATGCAAGACCCGCGCCCGGGACAAGACCTGTGGTCTGCGCTCATCATGCAGGCACCCTCGCTCGATCGCGATTCCAGAAACATCCGCAGCCGCGTGGACTGGGCCCTCAATGATTCCATGAGCCTGAACTACACCTTCGGTTATGGTCTCTACAACGGCACCTCGACTTTCGACCAGAACGCCGGTGCCAACGTGCCGACCAGCTTCGCCACGGGCGGCAACACCCAGTTCGACAATACCGACAACTCGCACTACGAGAACTACAGCCACGAAGTGCAATTGCAATCGACCGGCAAGCACCAGCTCGACTGGTTGCTCGGCGCGTATTACGGCCACGAAAGCAACAGCATTCGTTTCGACATTCCACAACAAGTGGGCACGACCCAGGGCCCGATCAACTGGATGGGCGTGTTCATCCAGCCGGATGAAACCGTCACGTCCAAGGCAGTGTTTGCCCAGGAAACCTGGAACGCAACCGACAGCGTGCATCTGACTGCCGGCATCCGTCTCACCAAGGACGACAAGGCCAATAACGGCGGCAACGATTATGCGTGGACCTACGATCCGACGCTGCCGAACCTGCCGGTTCAGCCTAGCAGCAATATCAATGTCAATCTCAACAACGGTGTGCCGATCGGACAGCCGGGGTCCGGCCTCAAGTCCTACGACCTGAACACCGGTACCTACAGCGACAGCAAGGCCACCTGGTTGTTGAAAGGCGCATTCGATCTCGACGCCAACAACATGCTCTACGCCAGCGTTTCGACCGGCTTCAAATCGGGCGGCTTGCAGGACGGCGGCGCTTCGGTCGGTGCGGCAGGTACATTCGCGCCGGAAACCATCACGAGCTATGAAATCGGCACCAAGAGTTCCTTCCTCGGCGGCAAGGTCAAATGGAATAACGCGCTCTACGACGAAGTATTCAAGGACTACCAGTTCGCCAGCGCAGTGACCTTGCCAGGCGGCGGACATACCCTGAACCTGTACAACGTCGGCGGTACGACCAGCATCATCGGTCTGGAATCAGAACTGGCAGCGAAATTGACCCCGGACGACAAGGTGCAGGTCACGGCCAGCTTCATCCCCACGGCCACCCTTGGTTCCATGGTGGCAGGCAGCAATGACTACGGCCAGATCATGCCAGCCAATCCTGTAACGGGCGTCAATTCCGAAAGCGTGACCGGCAACAGAATGCCACATGCGCCGAAATTCAGCACCACGCTGCAGTATCAGCACGCTTTCCACTTCGGCGACGCGACACTGACACCACGCATCAACCTGCATTATGAATCGGCGAGCTGGTTGAGCGTGTTCGACGGTGGCGTGGCAACGGCGAACAACGTGGCCAACAATCCCAACGACGAACAGAAGGCCTATACGCGGACCGACCTCGGTTTGCGCTATAACTCCAGCAAGTCGTGGTACGTCGACGCCTACGTCCGCAATGTGGAGAATTCCAACATCAAGACGGCAGCGCTGGCGCAGCAATCGGCAAATGGTGTAGTGGTCTGGCAAGCGCAATACCTGCCCCCACTGACCGCAGGCATCAACTTTGGCGTGAAGTATTAAGCGTCAGGCATAACGCCAGCCATAACCCGGCAGTACCAAGGACTAAGCCCTTTTCCAGCGATGGAAAAGGGCTTTTCCCATTTTGTCCGGTTTATCATTCCTTCTACCCCCGCATCAAATGCCACGCGAGGGATGGGGCGCAATCCGCCCGGATTCTATGATAAGCTCGCTTGAAAAGGATTTCAGCATTTCAATAATTAACCAAGCCAGCCTTGGTACCCTAACCCAGGACCAGATTTGAGCGAAGCAGACAACACCGGAATGCCGTCCACCTTGCTCGACGTTGCCCGCGAGGCCGGGGTTTCACCGAGTACCGTATCGCGTATCCTGAACGGCACTGCGCGCGTGTCCGACGCCAAGCGCGATGCCGTCCTGGCGGCAATCAAGCGCACCAATTTTGCACCGAACCAAATGGCACAGGGCCTGAAAAAGGGCCGCTCGATGACCATCGGTATCGTGGTGCAGGATATTTCCAGCCCGTTCTTCGATGAAACCCTGCGCGGGGTGGACGACGGCTTGAAGGATACCGGATTCACTTCCGTGATCGTTAGCGGTCACTGGAATGCGCAGGAAGAATCCGATCGCATCCGCCTGCTGCTGGCGCGCAAGGTCGATGGCATCATCCTGTTGTCAGGCCGCATCTCCGATGAAACCGTGCTGCAATTTGCCCAGCACCGGCCGATTGTGTCGACCGGACGCTGCTTGCAGGAAAAAAATGCGATTGGCTTCAAGATCGACAATGAATACGGCGCCCATCTTGCAGTCAAGCATTTGATCGAACTTGGTCATCGTCGCATTGCCTTCGTGTCCGGCCCGCCGACCAATAACGATGCCAACGAACGGCTGGCCGGTTATACGCGCGCGCTGGGCGAGGCCGATATCGAGCTCGATCCCAAATTGGTCGTTGAAGGTAACTTCCACGAGGCCAGCGGGCTGCTCGCGGTCAATCATTTGTTCGATACCCAACAGCAATTCACCGCCGTGTTCGCCGCCAACGATTTGTCCGCCTACGGCGTGCGCCTGGGGTTGTATCGCAAGGGCGTGCGGGTGCCGGACGATATTTCACTGGTAGGTTTCGATGATTTGCCAGGTTCGGCCTTCACGGCGCCGCCGCTCACGACGGTGCACCAGCCGATGTATGACCTGGGCCGCACCGCAACGAACGCCCTGCTGGGTTTGATCAATGGCGAGACCTTGCGCGGCGACGTGCAGCCGGTCGAACTGGTGGTGCGCGAAACCACGCGTCGCGTGCGCTGATGGCGCGACCAAGTCGTGACTGATAGCGCTAGCGGATTCTATTGCCCAAAACTGACGACGTAGCCGCCGTTGCCATCGGGTGAGAGGATGACCCAGAAATTCCGCCCGAAGTTGCATACCCTTGCTTGCCAGCGCTCCTTGATCACGCCATCGAAGGCGAGACTGTACGAATCGGCCGCCACGACCGTGGAATTGGCGCAGCCGTATTGCGCCGCCACAATGGCCTGCCAGCGCCCATAGGTATAGTTCAATAGTTTGGCAGGTGCAATCCGCGAACCGGCAACCACGCTCGCCTCATCAACTGGTGTCGCATCATCGGCTGCCACTGCGCCAGTCGCCAATGTGGTGAGGAACGCAAACACCCAGCCCTGGGCATGGCGTCGCGTGGTGGATTGAAGTCGAATCATTGCCATCGGCGGAAGTATCGTTAGTGCCCACCATCATGGTGGGAATCTGCGATGCGCAGTGTAGCAAGGTTTTTCGCAAATCGCACCGGGGAGCCGCATGACGGGTGCGCGCCGGTTGTTCGCCCGACTTGTGCCTCAATGCCTGGTGGCGACGACCACCTGGAAATTCCCGAACAGGTAGGTGCTGCGTTCGCAGCTCCAGCCGCCCATTTCTTCCAGGCAGCGCACCGGATCGTGCGTGTTCCACAGCGCCAGGCCGAGCGGCTCGAATACCGTGAAATACATCCGGCTCAGTGTGCGCAGGATCGGTGCCGTAGGGCGGTGGAATTCGGCCAGCAACAGTTTGCCCCCCGGCGCAAGTACGCGCCCGGCCTCGTGCAGCGCCTGGCTCTTCATTGGATGCGGCAACTCATGCAGCAGGAAGAAGATGACATTGATGTCGACCGTGCCATCGCGCTCATTGAGCGACGTGGCATTGTCCAGCGCGAACTCGACCCGATCGGCGTCCGCGCCGAGCTTGCCGCGCGCATGCGTCAACTCGTTGGGAATCAGGTCGGTCACCAAAATGCGCCGCGCGCCGGCCTCGACCGACGCCCGCACGACGCGCGGAATGACATCGCCGAAGGCGCAGGACGTGACCAAAACCCGCATGTTGGTCGTGGTGGAACGTGTGATTTCGGCAACGATACGCGACACCAGCGCGTCGTATTGAAACAGCAGAATTGCGGCGATGACAGGCTGAAAGTCCACCATCTTGATCAGCCACATGTTCGAATACATGGGATAGACATGCGACGATGCGCTGCGGCTGTCGGAGGATAGAGCGCGCAGCAGCAGCGCGCCGCGCGTGAAGACAAAGAAAAACAGGCTGACCGAAGCCAGCAGAAAGAAAATGGCAAAAACGAGTTGTGCTTCCCAGCTCTTCATTGATTGCCCTAAAAGATTGGAGGACGCCTGCACGATGGTGCAAGTTGGTGCATCGATCATTGCCACATCCAGATTGAAACGCCCGTGCGCGTCGCTTGCCCAGATCGTCGCAAAATGCCGGGATGCAAACAGACTGTAGTCCGCGCCGGCATCGTTTTCCTTGATCTAAATCAAATAATGCGAGATGCCGCGCACTTAGGGCGACTCTTTCGAATAGACTAGGGTCAGATTGGTTCGCGTATGCGCCGTCGGCAGTGTTACAACCCGGGAGAGAGAATGTATTACGGTGAAAGATTCAATAGCGTCAGTCACCTTGCGGGCGCCGTGCTCGCCGTGGTCGGGTCGGTGTTTCTGATCGTGCTCGCCGCACATCATGGCGATCCATGGAAAATCGTCAGTTCCGCCATCTACGGCGCCATGCTGATCATCCTGTATTCCACTTCGGTGCTGTACCACAGCACACGCGGTCGCGCGAAGGACGTTTTGCGCAAACTCGATCATTGTGCAATTTACCTGCTCATTGCCGGCAGCTATACGCCATTTGCACTGGTCACGCTGCGCGGGCCGTGGGGCTGGTCATTGTTCGGGGTCGAATGGGGTCTCGCGGTGGTTGGCATCGTCCAGGAAGTCTGGCTCGCCAGGGGGGCGCGCATTTCCTCGCTGTTGATATACTGCCTCATGGGCTGGCTGGCGCTGATCGCCGCCGTGCCCTTGATCTCGCTGCTTGGGCCGCATGGATTTGCCTTGCTGGCCTTGGGCGGCGTGATCTATACAGTCGGCATCGTATTCTATGCCTTGGACGAGCGCATCCGGCATTTCCACGGCGTCTGGCATTTGTTCGTGCTGGCCGGCAGCGCGATGCATTTCTTTGCGGTGATGTTTTATGTTGCCTGAATCGGCAACAGTTACCGGCCGCTGCGCGGCGATATGCTGGCTTGTTTTCGCGCCGGGAATTTGCGCCTAATTCGATCCCGATCGCCATGCGTATTGCCATACTCACCGATCTGCACGCCAACCGCGAGGCCGTCAGCGCCTGCCTCGCCGCCGCCGCCCTGCATGGCGCGGAGAAATTTGCCTTCCTCGGCGACCTGGTCGGCTATGGCGCCGATCCGGCCTGGGTCGTCGATACGGTAAGGGAGCATGTCGGGCGCGGCGCATTGGCGGTGCTCGGCAATCACGACGAGGCGACCGCGCGCGAGACGCGCAAGCAAATGACCCCGGACGTGCGCGAGACGATAGACTGGACCCGCACGCAATTGGATGCGTCGCAATTGGCATTCCTCGACGGCTTGCCGCTAACCGTGGAATTCAATGGCTGCCTGCTGGTGCACGCCAGTGCCATGCAACCCCAGATGTGGAGCTACATCACCGGCACACGCGAGGCCGACATCAGCCTGCGCGCCACCACATGCCGCGTCACGTTTTGCGGCCACACGCACGACCCGGCGTTGTACAACATGGCGGCCGACGGCAAGGTTTCCATGTTCACGCCCAAGGGCGAGTGCAGCATTCCGCTCGTCACCAGCCGCCGCTGGCTCGCCATACCCGGCGCCGTGGGCCAGCCGCGCGACGGCAATCCGGCCGCCTGCTACGCGATGTTTGACGACGTCAGCCGCGAACTGACCTATTTTCGCATTCCCTACGATCACGAAGCGGCGGCGGCGAAGATCATGGCCGCCGGGCTGCCGCCACATTTCGCAAGCCGTCTCGGGAAGGGGGAGTAACGGATATGGTGAAAGTCTTGCATCCGTTGCCGGGCATGTTGTTCGACGGATTCCGCCTGAAGGAAAAATTGCACAAGGGCGGCATGGCCACGCTGTGGAGCGTGGAGCGCGATGAATATCCGCCTTCGCCGGACGCCATGCCCCTGCTGATGAAGTTGCCGATCCTGGGCGACAACGACGACCCGACAGCGATCGTCAGCTTCGAAGTCGAGCAGATGATCATGCCCAAGCTCAGCGGCATCCACGTACCCAGGTTCGTTGCTTGGGGCGATTTCTCGCAACAACCGTACATCGTCATGGAACAGATCGGCGGTGCATCCCTGCGCGCCCGTTTCGACAGCGCTCCGCTGCCGCCGGAAGAAGTCGTCGCCATCGGCGCCAAGGTGGCGCTGGCCTTGCATGAGCTGCATTTGCAGCGCGTGATCCATTTCGATCTGAAGCCTTCCAACATCATGTTCCGCAGCAGCGGCGAAGCGGTATTGATCGACTTCGGCCTGTCGCGCCACGACTTGCTGCCGGACCTGCTGGCCGAGGAGCTGCGCCTGCCGTTGGGCACGGCGCCTTACATGTCGCCGGAGCAGGTGCTGGGCATACGCAACGATTTGCGCAGCGATTTTTTTGCGCTGGGCGCCATGCTCTATCACCTCGCCACGGGCGAACGCGCGCTGGGAAATCCGACGTCGGTGCGCGGCCTGCGCCGCAGGCTCTACCGCGACCCGATACCGCCGCGCGCGTTCAATCCGCAGATTCCGCCCTGGCTGCAGGAAATCATCATGCGCTGCCTGGAAGTCGACCCGGCCAAGCGCTACGATAGCGCCGCGCAATTGGCGTTCGACTTGAACAATCCCGAATGCGTGACGCTGACCGCACGCGGCGCCAAGATGCGCGGCGACGGTGCGCTGACCGTGGCCAAACGCTGGTTTCACGCGATCGGCATCGAGGCGCAGCACAAGCAGCCGATGCGTGAGGAACTGGCCAAGTCGCCGATCGTCATGGTGGCCATCGACGTGACGCAGGGCTCCGAGGAATTGGCTGAAATCCTGCGCATCACCGCCAAGCGCATCCTGCAAATCGAACCCGGCGCGCGCCTCGCCTGCGTGACCGTGCAAAAGACCAATCGCGTAGGCATGGACGTGATCGTCGACAAGGACGGGCACAACCTGCACGTGAAGAACCTGGTCGAACTCAAGCACTGGGCCTGGTCGCTGAACCTGCCCGCGGAGAAAATCACCTTCCACGTGCTGGAGGCGCCCGACCCCGCAGCGGCGATTGTCGAGTTTGCCCACACCAACCGGGCCGGCCACATCCTGATCGGCTCGCGCGGCAGGTCGACGTTGCGGCGTTACCTGGGCAGTGTGTCGTCCCAGGTCGTGGCCCAGGCAGATTGCTCAGTGACGGTGGTGAAGACAATGGGCGATCGGAACTAGCCGAAACACCTGGCGGCACCACGGTTTGAACAACCGCAGGGCTGGCAATTTCAGGGTTGCTTGATGACGGTGCCGGCAATGGCGAGGACCCAGAAAATCACGCCAACGAACATCCAGGCATAGTTTCCTGCACCGAGTTTGGCATTGGATTTTCCTTCGGGGTCGTCGCACGCGGCGTTGATGGCTTTCTGCGCGTTATACATCGGCAAAACCAGTGGCACGATGATGACAATCGACAAGACGTCAATCCACGTGTTGTCCGTTTTGATCGATAAACGGTTCAATACGTTGCCGGCTATTTGTAGAATGACAAACGTCGTCGCAGTCGTGCTCGGCGTCCAGCTGTATTCGGCACCTTCGTTATGCAGGTAGGAATCGACGCGCTCAAACAGGGCGTGCGCAAAGAATACCGGAAAGATCGCCCGCATCACCGGCCAGATATTTTCATTGGTGCGGGCCTTGAACAGGCTCCAGTTTTTGTAGAACCAATAATATTCATAGGCGCCGAGCGTGAAGAAGTACAACACGAAATACTTGAGCGGCGCGACGACATAGAATTTTTTCTGTCCGAGTGCTTCGAGCGCGGCGGGATCGAGATCCAGATTGGCCGCCGGCGGGCTGTAGATATTATCGTTCATCTTGGAGTGTATGTTGAGTTGGCAGGCATGAACGACTGAGAATACGCGAGTTCAATGCGCGAGAAAAGCAAAATGATGTTGGTTGGTATATTGCCCTGAATCGCGAACGTGGCAACACGCGGCAGGTGCTTGCTCACCAAGCGATATGTCGATGGAACAATATCGGCTAGTGACTGGGGGCGACAGCAGCCGGCATGCAAAGGGCGAGCCTTCAGTTCAAAGTCTGTTTCATTTCCGCAGGTCCCGCAGTTGCCAGATCCCGATGGCAATGCTTGCACACGATGGCCTCCATCAGAATCTGCTCCGCGCAGTATGGACACTTCTTGTGCGAAACGGGCTTGCGTTCTACCGGCGGCGCGGCCGCCTTGGCGGTGTCTGCGGTACTTGCCCACACCAGCGAGAGCACCCAGCCGAGAAAGGTCCAGCCGGCGAGCAGGTTGAGCACGAAGATCGCGCCCGCGTTCGAATGCTTTCTATTGACCGCTATCGTGGTAGGCAGGAAATACAGGCCGATCGCGATGACCAATATCGCAAGCAGCAGAATGCCGAACTCACTCCCGGAACCGCTCGAATCGCTGTGCAACAATGCGCCAGTTGCGCTGCCGATCCATGCTGCCGACGCGACGATGCTCATCCTGCTCTCCCCATGGTTTATCGTTTGGCTTATTGTTCATGATGACGGTGAACTGTCATGGCATCAATGTAACCGTCGCGGGCACGGCGGAACATCCCATATTCATGGGAGGCCACGATGGCGTCGTTACGGTATGCCTACCAGCGATCTCAGGATGGGCAACGCAAAAGCGTCACCTGGCAACGCAATCTGAAGGCGGACAGCTCGTTTGCAATGGATCGCCAATCAAACCATGCGTTTGAGCGCGCAGATCTTGTTCCCCGCCGGATCGCGCAGATAGGCCAGGTAGAGTTGGCCGAATGCGCCCTCGCGCACGCCAGGCGGGTTTTCGCAGGTGGTGCCGCCATGGGCGATGCCGGCGGCATGCCACATATCGGCGGCTTCCGGGCCGTCGACTGCAAAGCCGATCGTGCCGCCATTGGCCGCGCATGCCGGCTCACCGTTGATCGGCTTGGTGATGCCGAACGACATGCCTTTGCTGCGGTAAAACACGCGGCCTCTGTCGTCATATTGACCCGGCGCGATGCCGATTGCACCGAGCACTGCATCGTAAAATTTTTTGGACGCCTCGACATCGTTGGCGCCGACCATCAAGTGACTGAACATTTCTCTCCTCCTGTTTGGTTTGAATAGGTATTGCAATGATACGGCAAGAACTTGACGGCTCAGCGGCGTGGCGCACGAAAATCCGGCGTCCTGACGCACCAGCGGCAAGCTGTTGCGGTGCAGGGCGGATTTCATTGATAATGTATTGGTGATAGTTGCCGACGGCAGTTGTCGATGGCAATTCCAGAAAATCGGGTCCGACGCGCCGGTACCTGTTGAATCCATCCATTTTCTCACCTGGGAGCTTGCTTGATGTTTGTCTTCTCCGGTAACAGCAACCCCGCTCCGCTGCCGTTTCAATCTCCATCGCAATCATGCTGCAACTGCGGCGCTGCGCGGCAAGTGACCATGATCGGGGTCAATCTGAAGATCACACGCTATCTCTTGCTGGGGGGCGCCGAAACGACCATGCAACTGAATTTGCCTTTTTGCGCGCGTTTTCAGGCCACGGCGAACCGCATGCGCCAGGGTTTGTTTTCGCGCCTGCTGATTACGCTGATGCTGTTCTTTTCCATGCTGATGTGGATCGTGTTTTCCGGGGTCAAGATGTCGTTGCTGAACAAACACCCAGTGCTGGCGCCGTTCCTGCTTTCTCTGGCGATCGTGCAAGGGTACTTCGCGCTGCGGCGGCCCGGCGCGGTACAAACCAGCGTCTATCAGCCGGTCTATCTGCACAACGCCGAGCGCACGATGGACGGCGAGATAGTCAGGCTGTCCCTGCGGTTTACCAACAAGGTCTATGCGTCCAAATTTCGCGAAGCCAACAAGGCATCTTGCGATGAAGGGTTGCTGACGATCGAGGCGGTGTAACTGGTGGCATACGTTCGACATGCGGGTGACGCGCGATTCGCAACGTCAGGCCGACGCCCGGATGAAATCGATGAAGGCGCGCAGTGGGGCAGGCGGGAAACGTCGCCCTGAATAGTACAGGAAAGGGCCAGAGAAACGCGGCCACCACGGCTCAAGCACAGGCACCAGCGCGCCGCTTGCAAAATGCGGGCGCAACCAGTCTTCGAACAGATACGCCAGGCCGGTGCCGGCCACCGCGACATCGACGGCAAGATCGGCGGCATTGCCGATCTGCACGATGAGCGGCCCCGATGGCTCGATACGCACGGTCTCGCCATCGCGTTCAAAGTCCCACGCCGGCATCGCGCCGCTGGAAAAGCGCCCGCGCAGGCAGGCATGGTTGAGCAAGTCGCGCGGGTGTTCGGGCCGGCCGCAGCGATCCAGGTAAGCCGGCGCTGCCGCAAGCGCAAAGCGCTGGATGCGCGGCCCGATCGGCACCGAAATCATGTCCTGTTCCAGCCGCTCCTCGTAGCGGATGCCGGCGTCGCATCCAACCGCCAGCACATCGACGAAGGTGTCGTCGGCGAACACTTCCAGTTCGATGTCCGGATAGGCGGCGAGAAAGGGCGGAATGATGTGCGGCAAGATCAGGCGCGCCGCGCTGACGGCGACGTTCAACCGCAAGGTTCCTGTGGGGCGGTCGCGAAAGCCGTTCACCACGTCGAGCGCGGCTCTGACTTCAGTCAGGGCAGGGCCGAGCCGCTCGATCAGGCGTTGCCCGGCCTCGGTCGGCACCACGCTGCGCGTGCTGCGATGAAGCAGCCTGACGCCCAACTGTGTCTCCAGCCGCCGCACTGCTTCACTGAGCCCGGAGGCGCTGCTGCCGGTGGCGCGTGCGGCCACGCGGAATCCTGCGGCGCGCGCCACCGCAAGGAAAGCATTCAAATCGCTGAGGTCAGTTTCCATTGTTCGCCATTTCGCACAGCCTGTGCCAATTATGAGCGATTGTCGAACGGTCGGTCAACCACTACCATGCAATCACATTAACCCGCCTGGAGTGCCGATCATGAATCAGACCAAACCCCAAACCAACCGCCCCGACACTTACATGCTCGGCCATCGTCCAGTGAAGCGGCTCGGCTACGGCGCCATGCAACTCGCCGGACCCGGCGTATTCGGCCCGCCCAAGGATCGCGATGCCGCCCTGGCTGTGCTGCGCGAAGCCATCACCAGTGGCGTCAATCATATCGACACCTCCGACTTCTACGGCCCGCACGTCACCAACCAGATCATCCGCGAGGCGCTGCACCCGTATCCCGGCGACCTCACCATTGTCACCAAGATCAGCGCCCGGCGCGGTGCGGACGGCTCGTGGATACCCGCCATGTCGCGCGAAGAACTGATCAGCGCGGTGCACGACAACCTGCGCAACCTGCAGCTTGATGTGCTCGACGTGGTCAACCTGCGCAGCATGCTCGACGTGCACCAACCCGCCGAGGGATCGCTGGAAGCACCGTTGGCGGTGTTGGCCGAGCTCCAGCAGCAAGGCCTGGTGCGCCATATCGGCCTGAGCAATGTCACGGCGAAACAGGTGACGGATGGCCGCAAGATCTGCGACATCGTGTGCGTGCAAAACCATTACAACCTGGTTCATCGCAGTGACGACGCGCTAATCGCCGAACTGGCCGGGCTGGGCATTGCCTACGTGCCGTTCTTCCCGCTCGGCGGCTTCACGCCGCTGCAATCGTCGGCACTGTCGGAAGTCGCGCAGCAACTCGGCGCCACGCCCATGCAGGTTGCGCTGGCATGGCTGCTGCAGCGCTCGCCCAATATCCTCTTGATTCCTGGCACCTCGTCGGTTCGGCACCTGCACGAGAACCTGGCTGCGGGCCAGGTGTCGCTATCTGCGCAACACCTGGCGCAGTTGGAGGCGATTGCCGAGTGAGTCGGCTTTCCCTCGCGGGCCGAGTGCGGGGAACGGCGGCGAAAATAGGCAAATTATGCAAGTGGGCCGTATCTGATCCCGGCCCCCTGCCGCCGGTTTTGCCACTGCATTTAACTGCCGGTCTTAACGGTCGGCGCCGAATCGACGAAGAAAATCCGCTCGATCGGCCGCTCGAACAAGCGGGCGATCAGGAAGGCCAGCGGCAGGCTCGGGTCGTAGCGCCCGGTCTCGATCGCATTGACCGTCTGGCGCGACACGTCGAGCATGTCGGCCAGTTGCGCCTGGCTCCAGCCGCGCTCGGCGCGCAACTCGCGCATCGCGTTATTCACTGGTGCAATACCCGCGATAGCCGCGATAGATCGACACTGCCGTCCACGTCAGACCCATCACGCCCCACACCAGAAACATCGACAGCTTCGGGTAGCCGATGGTTTCCAGGAAGCCGTAGGTAAAACTCAAGCCGGCCGTGATCGCCGCCGCCAGGGCGAAGTTCTCGATATGCACCTTGCGCAGGAATTCGTCGGAACGCACCACCTGCTGCGCAATCGCCCACAGCAACAGGAAAAAACCGATCATCGGCGTGAGCATCACCAGGCTGCGCCACGGCTCCTCGGAAATCGACGGGCCGTATTTGACAGCGAGAATCAGGTTCACCGCGTAGATCAACGAGCCGATAACCAAATTGCGGGAATAGCGTTTCATCTGCTCTTTTGTTTGCATTGTGCTTCTCCAGCCTGTGAAGAGGATGCCTTACGTAGAGGGTGGTGCGATTGGGCATGCCAAGGAACCTTGCCTGTGCTGATTTGAGCGAAACTCCAGCCGCGCCTGGCGCGCAACGCGCGTATCGGGTTATTCACTGACGCACAACCCACAATAGCCGCGATACATCGATACCGCAGCCCACGCCACACCCATCACGCCCCATACGACAAACATCGACAGGCGCGGATAACCGGCGTTTTCAAGAAAACCGTAGGTAAAACTCAAACCCGCCGTGATCGCCGCCGCCAGCGCGAAGTTCTCGATCTGCACCTTGCGCAAGAACTCATCGGAACGCGCGACCTGCCGCGCAATCGCCCACAGCATCAGGCAAAAACCGATCATCGGGCTGATCATCACCAGGCTGCGCCAAGGCTCCGTGAGAATCGACGGGCCGTAGCTGAGAACGGGAATCAGGATCGCCGCGTAAATCGCCATGGCGGCGATCAGTTCGCGGGAATAGAGCTTCATTTGCTTTTTTGTTTGCATTGCGCCTCTCCTGGGTGTGTAAAGGGTGCTTTACATATTAGGCGGTGCAATCTTGAATGTCAAGTAAGCTTTACATGCGCTGATTCGACTTGGGATTGCTCGACAGGGCGCCGAACTGGTCGTTAAGGAATCTTCGACGCGCTGTGGAATGCATTTGGTCACGAACGATGTAGTTATTACGGAATAGATGGAAATTTGGTCAAAAATTTATAATGATTGTTACGAAGATTGTTGATGGAAATCTGTAGCCAGCACATAGGGCGGAAAAGTGTAGCGCCTTGCGCCGAATGATTTGTAGAGCGGACTTTTGCCATTGTGAGCGATTGGTTTGTGCCCAATGGGTACATGCGGTAAGATGGTGAGACTTACCACCGACAAGGCGCGACATGGAAACCGTCAAATTATCCAGCAAAGGGCAAATTGTTATCCCAAAGGCAATTCGGGATGATATGCATTTACCGCCCGGAACCGAATTCGTCATCAGCATGACTGCGATCGGCTTGACG
>FSYV01000425.1_pt1 | contig 14692 bp, 10 predicted proteins | sample 1638641 | NCBI WGS metagenome assembly FSYV01 (sample SAMEA3914813, study PRJEB12502) | metagenome | biome: forest; material: soil | place: Canada | collected 2011-07-07 | depth 0.3 m
ATAGCGGTCGATCAGGCCCTGGTTGAACGCTTCGACGGCGATCATCTCATTGGCTTCGCCGGTAAACAGGATCTTCTTGCACGGCAAACCACGCAGCGCACGACAGAAATCCAGGCCATTGATGGCCGACATGGCATAATCGACCACCACCACCGCAGCCGTCTGAAAACGCTCGGGATCGAGCACAATGCGGTAAACCTGGTCGACATCGAGCGCAATCGTGCGCCGTTCGAAGGAAAACGTCTGCTCGTCGTACCCGATGCGGATCGGCAGCAGCTTGCCATCGTCAGAGTGGTACTGGCCGCCTATCCAGCCCAGGGCCTCGTGGGGGTCGAGGAAGCTCTTCACCGCCAGATTGGGACTGATCTGGTACTCCACGCTGGCAATGAAGGACGCACTGTCGTCAACTAGCAAAACGGAGGTCGGATGTTGGTATACGGGCAAAGAAATTGTCATTGTGGCCCACTACGTCGGTAAATTCGTCAACCCCGGAATTTCTGCAAACCGGTCTGTCATGCCAAGCATGTGGTTTGGTGCATCACATTATAAGGCAGTGCTCTGACTAAGTCATGACGAACAGCCGGGGGCTATCGATCAACTGCTAGTGCGCCGATCCGCCTCATCGGACGCCGGCGCGCCGCCCAAGGCTCAAAACTCTTCCCATTCGTCCCCATTACCGCTTGCCGCCACGGGTGCCAGCGCCGCCGTCCTCGGCGTCAATGGCGCACGCGGCGCCACCGACCGGGTCGCGGCAACGCTCGCCACCGGCGCGCTGCGTCGAGCTGGCTTCGGTTGGGTTCGCACCAGCATCGGCGCAGGCGCCTGCGGCCGCGCACTGTCGTCGAGCTTGAACGCGGCAACCGCCTCCGCCAGCAGCGCCGCCTGTTCCTGCATGCTTTCCGCCGCTGCGGCTGCCTGCTCAACCAGCGCGGCGTTTTGCTGCGTCATCTCGTCCATTTGCGTGATCGCCTGGTTGATTTCGCCGATACCGGCGCTTTGCTCCTGGCTGGCGGACGTGATTTCGCTCATGATGTCGGCAACATGCTTGACCGATGTGACGATCTGTTCCATCGTTTGTCCCGCTTCGTCCACCAGGCGGCTGCCGGTATCGACTTTCTCGACCGAATCGCCGATCAGCGCCTTGATTTCCTTTGCAGCGCCCGCCGAGCGCTGCGCCAGGTTGCGTACCTCGGCTGCGACCACCGCAAAGCCGCGTCCCTGCTCCCCCGCCCGCGCGGCTTCGACAGCGGCGTTCAGGGCCAGGATATTGGTTTGAAACGCAATACCATCGATGACCCCGATAATGTCGACGATCTTGCGCGAGCTTTCCTTGATCGACCCCATGGTTTGCACCACCTGCCCCACCACATTGCCGCCCTTGACCGCAAAGTCGGACGCGGAAACGACCAACTGGTTGGCCTGGCGCGCGTTGTCGGCGTTTTGCTTGACGGTAGCGGTCAGTTCTTCCATGGAGCTCGCGGTTTCTTCGAGCGAACTCGCCTGCGATTCGGTACGCGACGACAGGTCGCCATTGCCGGCAGCAATTTCACGCGAGGCGACGCCGATGGTTTCCGTGCCCTGGCGCACCTTGCCGACCGTATTGATCAAGCTGTCATTCATGTCCTTCAATGCCTGCAGCAATTGTCCGGTTTCGTCGTTTGAAGTGACGTAGATCTGTTGCGTCAGATCGCCGCTTGCCACGCCCCTGGCGATGCGCACCGACGCATTCAACGGTGCAGAAATGGCACGTATCAGGCGCAGGCCGATGATGGCCGCAAGCACCAGCCCAATGCTCATGGCCGTCAACGCCCCATTGCGCACCATCACATAAAGCGTCTGCGAGCGTTCGAACTCGGCGCGACCGACATCCAGCTGGAGCTTGATCAGGGAATCCATGGCCTCCTGCATCGGCACATAGTTTTGCGCCATCGGCCCCGCCATCAATTCCATGGCTTGCTGCACGTTGTTGTTACGCAGGGCGTCCGCGGTTGGCAGCATCCCTTCCGTCACAAACTTCTTGCGCAATCCGGCGACCTTGTCGGCCAGGGTCCTTTCATCCGGTGTCAAGGCGCCGGATGTATAGGTACTCCATTGTTTGTTGATGAGCTCTACCGTTTTTTCCACTTCGGCCATTTTCGGCACCACCACGGCAGGATCCCCGTTCATCGACTCCGCCACTGCCATGCGATTGCGGTCTATCAGGCGGACGACCTCGCCCAGTTGCGCCATCGGCAACAGGCGGCTCTCGTACATCGATTTGAAAGAACCATTGGTGTAGCTGAGGCTGCCGATGCCGAGTATGGCGCCGCCTATCAACAACAAACCCAGAAAACCGATCACGAACATCAAGCGTGATTTGATGGTCAAATTCTTGAACATTTCTCTTCGTCTCCAGAAGTGAATAACTCGCGCATCTGACTTGTGCGCTTTCTCATAAAGTCAACATGCTCGCACCTGTTCGAACGGCAGGTTTGATCGCGGCAGGATTTTGTTTTCTCAATGTACGCCTACGAGTGTCAGTAGGTTATGAGAAGCACCTGTAATCGATCATACACGCGCGCCTCCAGAGAGACCAGTGCCGAGTGGAAACATTGGGACTTTGGTTGTGCCAGTGTTGCTTTCCGTCTCGCGCAGACATAAAAAAACCCGGCAAAGCCGGGTTTTTTTGATCTCGCTCAAAGATGCGCCATTCCACTTGCAAATCAATTGAATGTTTTGCCTTCGGCAGCAAGTTTGGCCAGCAACGGTGCCGGCTTCCACGCATCGCCGTGGCGGCCCTTGGCATACTTGTCCATGGCCATGACGACCGAGATCAAGCCGACCGTATCGGCGTAGAACATCGGGCCGCCGCGGAACAGCGGGAAGCCGTAGCCGGTCAGGTAAACCATGTCGATGTCAGAGGCGCGCGTTGCGATGCCTTCCTCGAGGATGTAAGCAGCTTCGTTCACCAATGCGAACACCAGACGCTCGACGATTTCCTGATCGCTGACCTTGCGCCGCTCGACGCCGAGATCGGCCGAGTGCTTGATGATCATGTCGTTGACCACCTGTGAAGGATAGGCCTTGCGGTCACCGGCCTTGTAATCGTACCAGCCCGCGCCGGTCTTCTGGCCGTAGCGTCCCATTTCACACAACAGGTCGGCGGTTTTCGAATACGTGACTTCCGGCTTCTCGACGTAACGGCGCTTGCGGATATACCAACCGATATCGTTGCCGGCCAGATCGCCCATGCGGAACGGCCCCATGGCAAAACCGAATTTCTCGACGGCCTTGTCGACCTGCTCCGGCAAACAGCCCTCTTCGAGCAGGAAACCGGCCTGGCGGCTGTATTGCTCGATCATGCGATTGCCGATGAAGCCATCGCACACGCCCGAAACCACGCCGGTCTTCTTGATCTTCTTCGACAGCGCCAGCGTCGTGGCCAGCACATCCTTGCCGGTCTTGGCGCCGCGCACGATTTCGAGCAGCTTCATGACGTTGGCCGGGCTGAAGAAGTGCGTGCCGACCACGTCCTGCGGACGCTTGGTAAAGTCGGCAATCTTGTTCACGTCCAACGTCGACGTGTTCGAGGCCAGAATTGCGCCCTGCTTCATCACCTCATCGAGTTTCTTGAATACCGTTTCCTTGACGCCCATGTCTTCGAACACGGCTTCGACGACGATGTCCGCCTGGCCGATTTCCTCGTAGGACAAAGTGCCGCTGATCAGGCCCACGCGCTGGTCGAATTTCTCTTGCGTCAGCTTGCCCTTCTTGAGCGTGTTTTCATAATTCTTGCGGATCGTCGCCAAGCCCTTGTCGAGTGCTTCCTGCTTCATTTCCAGGATCTTGACCGGGAGGCCGGCATTGGCAAAATTCATCGCGATGCCGCCGCCCATGGTACCGGCGCCGATTACGGCGACCGACTTGATCGCACGTACCGGTGTGTCTTCCGGCACGTCCGGCAGCTTGCTGGCAGCGCGTTCGCCGAAGAACGCGTGGCGCAACGCCTTCGATTCGGTGCTCTGCACCAGGTCGACAAACAACTTGCGCTCAAACGCGATGCCATCGTCGAACTTCATCGTGACGGCAGCGGCCACGGCTTCCACGCATTGCAGCGGCGCAGGGAACGGGCCGGACATTGCCTTGACCGTATTGCGCGAGAACTGCAGGAAGGCTTCGTGATTCGGGTAGTTGATCTTGATGTCGCGCACCTTCGGCAGCGGCCGTGCATCGGCGACCTTGGCCGCAAATGCCAGCGCGCCTTGCATCAGGTCGCCTGCGATGATCTCGTTGAACAAGGCCGTGCCGGCCAGTTTTTCCGACATCACGGTGGAACCGGACACGATCATGTTCAGTGCGGCTTCGAGTCCCAGCACGCGCGGCAGGCGCTGTGTGCCGCCAGCGCCGGGCAGGATGCCGAGCTTGACTTCAGGCAGCGCAATCTGCGCACCGGGTGATGCCACGCGATAGTGGCAACCGAGCGCCAGTTCCAGGCCGCCGCCCATGCAGACGGTATGGATCGCGGCGATCACCGGCTTGGCCGAACCTTCGACTACACTGATCACGGTATGCAGATTCGGTTCGGCCAGTGCCTTGGGCGAATTGAATTCCTTGATGTCGGCACCGCCGGAAAACGCGCGGCCGGCGCCGGTAATGACGATCGCCTTGACGGCATCGTCGGCCAGGGCCTGCTTCATGCCGTTGACCACCGCGCTGCGCGTGGCATGGCCCAGGCCGTTGACCGGCGGATTGTTGAGTGTAATGACGGCTACGGCGCCGTGCACTTGATATTCGGCAGTCATGTCTCTTCCTTGTCTTTACGTAGAGGATTCTTTGGGGTGTAGCAATGTTTTATGTGTTCTACAACCCCAACTATACCCCAAAAAGAACGATCGTATTATTTTTTCCCGCAGCGGCAAAAAAATATTAAAAATGGCAATGTTCAACGATACGCCTAAGCGCAACTTACTGCGCCGCGCAATGCTTTCAGCAAATCGGGTTAGACCTCCAGCCACTCCTTGCGGATCGCTTCATTGTTGCGCAAATCTTCCGGTGAGCCGACGAACTGGATTGCCCCGTGCCCCATTACGTAGACGCGCTGCGAAATGGCCAGGGCAATGGCGAGCTTTTGCTCGACCAGCAACACCGAGATGCCACGGTTTTTCAACTCTTGCAAATATTCGCCGACCAGCTCGACAATCTTCGGCGCCAACCCTTCGGTCGGCTCGTCGATCATGATCAGGTCCGGGTCGCCCATCAGCGTGCGGCATAGCGTCAGCATCTGCTGCTCGCCGCCCGACAGCACGCCGGCAGGCGTGTATTGCCGCTCTTTCAAGCGTGGAAACATGCGATACATGTCGACCAGCGCCCAGCGCGCGCTTTTTTTACCGCGCTTGGCGCGCTTTTCCCCAAGCAGCAGGTTTTGCTCGACCGTCAGCGTGGGAAAAATATCGCGGTGTTCCGGCACATAGCCCAAGCCCATGTGGGCAATCTCGAACGCCTTGGCGCCGATCAGCTCGGCCCCCTTGAAGCGGATCGAGCCGGTGGCCGCGACCTGGCCCATCGCCGCCTTGATGGTGGTCGAGCGGCCGACGCCGTTGCGCCCGAGCAGGCTCACGATCTCGCCTTGTTCGACGACCATATCCACGCCGTGCAACACGTGGCTCTTGCCATAGTAGGCATGCAATCCTGTAATGTCGAGCAAGGCTGCCATTACGCCTCCTCCGGTGCATGGCTGCCGAGATAGGCCTCCTGCACGGCCGTATTGGCACGGATGTTGGCCGGCGTATCGCAGGCAATCACTTCGCCATAGACCAGCACGGCGATCTTGTCAGCCAGTCCGAAAACCACACTCATATCGTGCTCCACCATCAACAGGGTTTTGCCCACCGTGACCTTGCGGATCAATTCCACGGCCGCGTCGGATTCGGAACGGCTCATGCCGGCGGTCGGCTCATCGAGCAGGATCACGTCGGCGCCGCCGGCGATCGTGATGCCGATTTCCAGCGCGCGCTGTTCGGCATACGTCAGCAAGCCGGCATACACGTCGCGCCGCCCTTTCAGGCCGATCTGCTCCAGCACTTGTTCCGCCTTGGCATGCGCATCCTTCAAGCCGTTCAAGCGATGCCAGAACGAATACTTGTAGCCGAGCGACCACAACACCGCGCAGCGCAGGTTTTCATAGACGCTCAGGCGATGAAAGATATTGGTGATCTGGAAGCTGCGCGACAGCCCGCGCCGATTGATCTCGAACGGCCTCAGGCCGCGTATGCTCGCGCCGTTAAGCTTGACGTCGCCGGAACTGAGGCCGAACCGACCCGAAATCAGATTGAACAGGGTCGATTTGCCGGCGCCGTTCGGGCCGATGATCGCAATGCGCTCGCCGCGCGGTACGCGCAGGCTGGCCCCGCGTATGATTTCGGAGCGGCCGAAGCTCTTGCGCACGTCGACCAGTTCCAGCGATAGAGGGTTGGCGATGTCGCTCATGCTGCAGCCCTCCGCATGGCTTCCTCGATTTCGGTATTCACGTCACTCCATACAGATTGAAATCCGCGACCGAGCCAGCGCACGGCCAATACCCCGCCTATCAGCAACAGCAGGGCAAACGACCACGGCATGGCGGCGCCGGTATCGACCTGCCACGCAAACAAGGTCATCACCGGACCGCTATCGGCATCCAGCGCGCGATGGTAGAGCATCTCGATCATTGCCACGATGCCGGTAAAGGCAATCAACCCGGCAATGCATAACGGCGCAAGATGACGCCAGACACGGCGGAACATGCCGAACTTCAGCATCCGCACATTTTGCATGACCAGACTCGCCAGGCCGCCCGGCACATACATGACCATGATGATGAAGAACGCACCAAGGTACAATTGCCAGGCCTTGGTGTAATCGGACAGCATGACCGTCAGGAAGATACCGATCACCGCGCCGATCATCGGTCCGAAGAAGAAACCGACGCCGCCGATGAAGGTATAGAGCAGGATCAGCCCCGAACGCAAGGCGCTCACGTTTTCGGCGCTGACGATCTCGAAATTGATCGCCGACAAGCCGCCGGAAATGCCGGCAAAGAAGGCCGACAGGATCAAGGTCAGGTAGCGCACCCATTGCGTATCGTAGCCGACGAATTCGACCCGCTCGGGGTTGTCGCGCACGGCGTTGGCAATGCGACCCAGCGGCGTGTGCGTGAAGGCGTACATGCCGATGGTGCTGATGAACAGCCAGAACGCGATCAGGTAGTAAACCTGGATTTGCGGACCGTAGGTGATGCCCAGGAACGGGCTGCCGATGACCCGATTGGTGGCAATGCCGCCTTCGCCGCCGAAAAAGCCCGGCAGCATCAAGGACGAGGCAAACACCAGCTCAACCAAGCCCAGCGTGATCATGGCAAACGTGGTACCCGACTTCTTCGTCGTGACATAGCCGAACAGCACACCGAAACCCATTCCGGCAACACCACCGACCAGAGGTACCAGGGTCACGGGAATGGGAAAGGTGCCGGCCGCAGCGAGATTCATCGCATGGATCGCGCAAAACGCGCCGAGGCCGGAATACACGGCGTGGCCGAACGACAGCATGCCGCCCTGCCCCAGCAACATGTTGTAGGACAGGCCGAAAATCATGATCGTACCCATCTGCGACAGCAGCGACAACGACGCGCCCTTGGTGAATATCAGCGGCGCAACGATCAACAGCAAGGCGAACAGGCCCCATATGACGAGGCGGGCAATTTTGGATGGTTTGTTGGTCATGGTTATCATCCTTCCCGCACGCCCATCAAGCCGCGTGGCCTGAAGATCAGGATCAATACGAGAAGCAGGTATGGCAGGATAGGCGCGACTTGCGACACTGTCAGGCTGAGCACGGTATAGCCGATGGCATCGGGCGACACATCAAGGCCGAATTTGGACAACAAGCTAAGCGTCGAATAGTCGATCGCCACTGCATAGGTTTGCAGGATACCGATCAGCAACGACGCAGACAGCGCACCGAGCAATGAACCCATGCCGCCCACCACCACCACGACGAAAATGATGCTGCCGACCGTGGCAGCCATGCCCGGCTCGGTGACGAAAGCATTGCCGCCGATCACCCCGGCCAGCCCGGCCAGCGCGCAGCCGCCGCCGAACACCAGCATGAACACGCGCGGCACATTGTGACCGAGCGCCTCGGCCATGTCGGGGTGCGTCAAACTGGCCTGGATTACCAGGCCGATGCGGGTACGCGTGAGCACCAGGAAGATCGCCACCAGCATCAGGACCGCCACCAGCATCATGAAGCCTTTGTAGATCGGGAAGGTTGTCGTGTACAGGGTAAACAGCGGGCCATCCAGCTCCGGCGGAATCGGATACGGCACGGCAGACAGGCCCCAGGTCAGCTTCACCACTTCCACCACAACGTAGGACAAGCCGAAGGTGAACAGCAGCTCGTGCACATGTCCATGCTTGTGCACCGCGCGCAAGCCGTAGCGCTCGATCAACGCGCCGATCACGCCGACGCCGAGCGGCGCCAGCACCAGCGCGGGCCAGAAACCGAAATGGGAACTCACGACATAAGCAAAATAGGCACCGAGCATGTAAAAACTGGCGTGCGCAAAATTGAGCACGCCCATCATGCTGAAAATGAGAGTCAGGCCGGACGAGAGCATGAACAGCAGCAAGCCGTAGCTCAAGCCGTTGAGCAGGGTTATCAGTACGAATTCCACGAACGAACCTTAATGACGGTCAAGATGCAACCGTCCTCCGCTCGCAGTTCGCGAACGGAGGACGAGACAATTGATAAAACCATGGGTGCAAGCCATGTGCCAGACACAGCCAACGCAAGCTTGCACGATGCAGTCGATTATTTCGCCGGCCGCGTCATCTGGCAGGAGGTCGGTTGCGTACCGACGTAGGTGTCGATCTTTTCGTTGGTCTTCCAGCCGAACCCGGTGTTTTCCTGGTCATACTTGACCGTCTTGCCGTCGGTCTTGACCCAGGTGGCGATATACAGCGGTTGCTGCAACTGGTGGTCGGTCTTGCGCATTTCGACTTCGCCGTTGAGGCTCTTGACCTTCATGCCTTCCATGGCAAACGCAACCTTGACCGGATCAACGGACTTGGCTTCCTTTATCGCCTTCGACAGCATTTCGACGATAGTGTAGGTTGCCATCGCGTAGTAATCGTCATTGTATTTTTTCTTGTAGGCATCGACGATGTCCTTGCCGACGAAGCCGTCATTGTTCGCGTTCCAGTAGCCGACGTATTTCACGTGATCGGCGCCCGCCGCGCCCATCGCAGTCGGCACACCGGTGGTGGAGCCGTAATACGTATAGAAATTGACGTTCAGGCCGGCATCCTTGGCAGCCTTGATCAAGAGCGACAAGTCGGCGCCCCAGTTGCCGGTGATGACGGTATCCGCGCCGGAAGCCTTGATCTTGGCAACATAAGGAGAGAAATCCTTGACGGTTGCAATCGGGTGGAAATCGTCACCGACGATTTCAATGTCAGGGCGCTTGCGCTTCAAATAGTCCTTGGCAGCGCGAGAGACTTGATGGCCGAAGGAATAATTCTGGCTGACAATGTAGACCTTCTTGATATTCTTGTCCTTGGCCATGAAGGTGGTCAATGCTTCCATTTTCATGTCCGAGTTGGCGTCGAAACGGAAATGCCAGAAGCTGCACTTGCTGTTGGTCAGGTCGGGGTCGACTGCGGCATGGTTGAGGAAGACGATTTCCTTGCCGGGATTACGTTCATTGTGCTTGTTGATCGCATCGATCAAGGCCAGCGCAGCGCCAGAGCCATTGCCCTGGGTGATGTAATGAAAGCCTTGGTCAATGGCGTTCTTCAATTGGGTCAGCGACTCCTGCGGGCTACCCTTGTTGTCGAAACCGACAAATTCCAGCGTATTGTCGCCCGCCCAGTGTTGCTGATTGGCCGTTTCGGCAAGCATTTGAAAGCTCTTCAACTGGTTTTGCCCGATCGGGGCGAAGGTGCCTGACAAGGGATCGATGAAAGCAATCTTGACGTTTTCAGCATGAGCAAGGGGGGAAGCGAAAACGGCAGCGAGGGAAAGCGACAGCACGAGCGGGCGGAACAACTGATTCGTTGGCATGTTCATATGTCTCTCTTATATTTGTAAAGTGAAAAACGCAATGCGCCGGCAACAGATATCAGGCTGTCGGCAATACATACTCCTTGAACTGTTCTCGAATTTTGGTCTTCAAGACTTTGCCGGTGGCACCCAGCGGAATCGCATCGACGAAGACAACATCATCGGGGGTCCACCATTTGGCGATCTTGCCCTGGTAAAAATCGATCAATTCTTCCTTGGTCACGTCCATGCCGGGCCGCTTGACGACAACCAGCAGCGGGCGCTCATCCCATTTCGGATGGGCGACACCGATGCAGGCTGCCTGCAATACCGACGGGTGGGCCATCGCTATATTTTCCAGATCAATGGTGCCGATCCATTCGCCGCCGGACTTGATCACGTCCTTGCTACGGTCGGTGATTTGCATGTAGCCGTCCTGGTCGACCGTCGCCACGTCGCCGGTCGGGAACCAGCCGTCTTGCAGCACATCGCCGCCTTCATTCTTGAAATAGCTATCGACCACCCACGGACCGCGCACCAGCAGATTGCCATAGGTCTTGCCATCCCATGGCAGTTCAGTGCCCATATCGTCAACGATCTTGAGTTCCACACCGTAGATGGCATGGCCCTGTTTTTCCAATATGGCCTGACGCCTTTCTTCCGGCAAATCAAGATGCGAACCGAGCAGGGTACAGGTGGTGCCGAGCGGCGACATTTCCGTCATGCCCCAGGCATGCACCACTTCCACGCCGTATTTGTGACGCAGGGTTTTCATCATCGCCGGCGGACAGGCCGAACCACCTATGACTGTCCGCTTGAAGGTGGAAAATGTGAGCTCGTTTTGCCCGACGTAGTTGAGCAAGCCCAACCACACTGTCGGCACACCGGCCGAGAACGTGACTTTTTCCTGCTCGAACAATTCGTATACCGATTTGCCGTCCAGCGCCGAGCCGGGAAATACCATTTTGGCGCCGGTCAGCGGCACCGAATACGGCAAGCCCCAGGCATTGACGTGAAACATCGGCACCACCGGCAGCACCACGTCACGCGACGAGACATTCAATGCATCAGGCAAGGCAGAGGCAAGCGAATGCAAAACGGTGGAACGGTGCGAATACAAAGCCCCTTTCGGGTTGCCGGTCGTGCCCGAGGTGTAGCACAGGCTGGAGGCGGCATATTCATCGAAAAGCGGCCACTCGTAGTCATCTGAATTGTCGTCGATCAAATCCTCGTAGCACATGAGATTGCGGATCTTGCTGTCCTTGGGCATGTGTTCGCGATCGCACATCATCACGTAACCCTTGATCGTCGTGCAGTGCGCGGAAAACGCTTCTGCTGCGGGCAGAAAGGTGATGTCGAAGAACAGATATTGGTCTTCGGCATGGTTGGCGATATAAGCAATTTGCTCGGCAAACAAACGAGGATTGATGGTATGCAAAACCGCGCCTGAACCGGAAACGGCGTAATAAATCTCCAGATGGCGATAGCCATTCCACGCCAGGGTGGCGACGCGATCGCCGATTTTGACGCCCAGCTTTTTCAAGGCATTGGCCAACTGGCGCGAACGGCGATGGCAGTCGTGATAGGTATAGCGGTGGATATCCCCTTCCACGCGGCGCGACACGATTTCATTCTTGCCGAACTGACGGTCTGCGTGCCGGATGATGCTGGAGATGAGGAGGGGCTGGCTCATCATCTGCCCCATCAAGGGGCTTTGCTGATACTGCGACATTCAATCTCCTGGTTTATCCGAAGAGTTCTTCGACTCTTTCAATTCGACAACGATTTTTGTACGACCGTGCTTAAATCGTCAATGACTTTCGATGTTGCATCGCGCCATCTGTGCATATCGCTCATATGCTGCAAGGCTTCATTCGACTGACTTCTCTTTTGCAATCGACATGTGTCAGTCAGGTACGGAACGAAGGATCCTTACGCTCCAGTCTACGCAACAAGCCGGGCCATGCCAACATTCCACCCAGAGATTTCGTCACGGCTTTCGCTTGTTGTTGCGCGCCACTGATAATTGCCGCAGGAATTGCGACCAATTCCCCGCCACCCGCTTGCGCCCGCACTTGTATGGTGCATGCGGCTTCAAAGATATACATGTTGAGAAAGGCGTCGGCGATCGTCTTGCCCACCGTGAGCAAGCCGTGATTGCGCAACATCAAGAAAGATTTCTCCCCCATGTCGGCGACCAGACGCGGCTTCTCTTCCTCATTCAACGCCACCCCTTCGTAATCATGATAAGCCAGGCTCGACAGAACAAAAATCGATTGCTGCGACAGCGGCAGCACGCCTTTGGCCTGTGCCGACACGGCGACACCGTTCAAGCTATGCACATGCAAGACGCATTGCGCATCGTGCCGCACGGCATGGATTGCCGAATGGATGGTGAAACCGGCCGGGTTGACCGGAAATGGACTGTCATCGAGTTTGTTGCCCTGCGTATCAATCTTGACCAGCGACGACGCAGTGATTTCATCGAACATCATGCCGTAGGGATTGATGAGGAACTGATCCTCGGTCCCCGGCACGCGCGCCGTGATGTGGGTGAACACCAAGTCGCTCCAGCCAAAATCGGCAACCAGACGGTAGCAGGCGGCCAGATCGACGCGGGTACGCCATTCTTCTTCAGATACGCTTTCCTTGCGTGATTTGATGGTAATCATTTCGTGGCTCATGCTGTGTCTCCTTATCTGTCAAAATATGGCCTTATAGGTTCAGTATCGTCAGATCAAGACTTCTGAACTGTCAACTTTTTAACATTTGCATGTCCACACCAATTAAAAACGAGTTCGACAAAGGCGCCCTGTTGCGCGATTCATGGCTGGCCGACATGCCCGACGAAATCGTGGCGGAAGCGATCGCTTGCGCTTCGATCAAGTCGGTGGAAGACGGCGCCCTGCTCCATGCGCGCGGCGACGCCTGCGACGGCTTTTACACGATTGCCCACGGCGCGGTCCGCTTCAGCCGCACCACGGCCGACGGGCACGCCACCACCATCGCGGTGATGGAAGCACCGAATTGGTTCGGCGAGATTTCCGTATTTGACGGCATGCCGCGCACGCATGACGGCCATGCTTTGGGCGCGACGACTTTATTGTTTCACGCCAAGACCGATTTCAAGCGCCTGCTGACCCGTTACCCGGTGATTTACGAACGCTTTGCGCGCATGCTGGCGCTGCGCCTGCGCGCCACATTTGACCTCGTTGAAGAGGCCGCCGTGGCGCCGCTGTCACAACGCTTGGCGCGCCGCCTGCTGGAATTGGCGCAACTAGAGCCTTCCGCCATGAACGCCGCCACCATACCGCGCGGGCGTGAAGTGCCGCTGACCCAGGAAGAACTCGGGCACTTGCTCGGCAAATCACGCCAAAGTATCGCGAAGATGTTGCGCTTGTGGGAGCAAGATGGCATCGTCCAGACCCGCTATGGACGCGTCTTCATCGAAAAACCGGAACGTCTGGTTGCCATGGCCTACCCTGACCGACCTCACGCGAGCGCCGGTCCGACGCTCGCTTCCACGCTGGGAAGCGACTCCAGCCTGTTCAAGGAAAACATGTGAACACTGCATTACCGAACCAATTGAAAACACTTGCAGAACTCGATGTCAGCAATGCCTTTGCACAATTGCCGCCGACCTTTTATACGGCTCTGCAGGCCACCCCACTGCCGAGCCCCTATCTGGTTGGCTTTTCTGCGGATGCGGCGGCCTTGATCCATCTGAGTCCGGATGCGGCGGCAAGCACGGAATTTGTAGAAGCTTTTACGGGCAATCGCATTCTGCCGGGCTCCAGACCGCTGTCAGCCGTCTATTCCGGACATCAATTCGGCGTCTGGGCCGGGCAACTGGGGGATGGACGCGCAATTTTGCTCGGCGATGTCTCTTCAGGTGCCCAAAGGCTTGAATTGCAATTGAAAGGCGCGGGATTGACGCCCTATTCGCGTATGGGCGATGGCCGCGCCGTGCTGCGCTCCTCCATTCGCGAGTTCCTGTGCTCGGAAGCGATGGCTGGTCTCGGCATTCCCACCTCACGGGCGCTTTGCGTGACTGGCTCGGATCAATTCATCATGCGCGAAGCGCCGGAAACTTCTGCCGTGGCCACGCGCATGGCACCGAGTTTCGTGCGCTTCGGCTCCTTCGAGCACTGGTTTTATAGCGAGCGCCACGACGAGTTGAAGCTGCTGGCCGATCATGTGATCGACGGCTTTTATCCGCAGTTGCGCGAGCAGCCCAACCCATATCGCGCTTTGCTGGAAGAAGTCACGCGCCGCACCGCGCAGTTGATCGCACAATGGCAGGCAGTGGGCTTCATGCATGGCGTGATGAATACCGACAATATGTCAATCCTTGGCTTGACGCTGGACTACGGCCCCTTCGGCTTCATGGAAGCTTTCGATGCCGGTCACATCTGCAACCATAGCGATAACAACGGGCGCTATTCCTATGCCAATCAGCCGCAAATGGGACACTGGAATTGCTATGCGCTGGGCCAGGCCATGTTGCCCCTGATCGGCGATGTCGATGAAGTGCATGCGGCGCTGGCTGTCTACAAACCGGCGTTCTCGAGCAAGCTCGATGAATTGCTGCATGCCAAGCTGGGTTTGCGCACGGTGCAGCCTGAAGATAACGCAC
>FSYV01000302.1_pt1 | contig 14592 bp, 13 predicted proteins | sample 1638641 | NCBI WGS metagenome assembly FSYV01 (sample SAMEA3914813, study PRJEB12502) | metagenome | biome: forest; material: soil | place: Canada | collected 2011-07-07 | depth 0.3 m
ACCGGCCAGGCCGAACCATGCGGAGATAGGAATCATCGCCGCTCGCATATCGGTCGGCGTCTGTATAATCTAGCTCCAATTTGGGCTCAGCCATCTAATCGGGAGCGTAACGCATGGAGCAAGACCGGGTGCAATTTGTCGAATGGCTGCGTTCGGTCGCGCCATACGTTCACGCCTTTCGCGGCAAGACATTCGTCGTGGCTTTTCCGGGCGAACTCGTCGTCAACGGCGGTCTCGCAGAATTGGCACAGGATTTGTCGCTGTTGCACGCGGTCGGCATCAAGGTTGTCGTCGTGCATGGCTCGCGCCCGCAGGTGGCCCAACAGCTCGCCTTGCGCAATGTCGAGGCGCACATGCACAATGGCATCCGCGTCACCGATACAGCGGCACTCGAATGCGCCAAGGAAGCGGCCGGCGAACTGCGCCTCGATATCGAGGCGGCTTTCAGCCAGGGCTTGCCGAATACGCCGATGGCGCACGCCGCAATCCGCATCATTTCCGGCAATTTCATCACGGCGCGCCCGTTGGGCGTGATCGACGGCGTCGATCTCGGTTTTACCGGCGTGGTGCGGAAGATTGCCGCAGAAACCATCCATTCGATACTCGCCACCGGCGGCCTGATCCTGCTATCGCCGCTCGGCTTTTCACCCACCGGCGAAGCCTTCAACCTGACCATGGAAGACGTGGCGGTGTCGGCAGCTATCGCATTGCACGCGGAAAAGCTGATCTTCGTCAACGAAACGCCGATGTTTGTCGACATGGGCGGGGAAGAGATACGCGAAGTGTCGTCGCACCAGGCCGAGGCCGTCCTGCAGGCCGGCTTCCTGCCGCCCGATTCAGCCTACTATCTGCAACACGCGATCAAGGCCTGCAACAATGGCGTCCCGCGCGCCCATATCGTGCCGTTCGCAACCGACGGATCGTCGCTGCTCGAGATCTTCACCCATGACGGCGTCGGCACCATGATCAGTTACGAGAATTTGAACAGCCTGCGCGAAGCGACCATCGAAGATGTCGGCGGCATACTTCAGTTGATCGAACCGTTCGAGGACGACGGCACGCTGGTCAAGCGCGGCCGCGAATTGATCGAACGCGAGATCGAATATTTTTCCGTGCTGGAACACGACGGCGTCATTTTCGGTTGCGCCGCCTTGTATCCGTTTCCCAGCGAAAAGATGGCGGAACTGGCCTGCCTGACGGTCAACCCGGAAGTCCAGGAACAGGGCGACGGCGAGTGCATCCTGCTGCATATCGAAAACCGCGCCCGCGCCGCCGGTTTCAGCAAATTATTCGTCCTGACGACCCGCAATGCCCACTGGTTCCTCAAGCGCGGCTTTGTGCAGACCACGATCGACGCCTTGCCGCAAGACCGTTCACACATGTACAACTGGCAGCGCAAATCGCTGGTCTTGCTCAAGCAATTGTAACGAATGTAACGGACATTCCAGTCGTCCTGATCACGGTATACACTTGACATGCGAATCTCCACGCTGCCGAACGGGAGGAATCCATGCGTAGTCTATTTTTAGCTGCCCTATTGTTGGCTGGGGGTATCTCATGCTGTGTAGCGGAGGACAAGATCACCGCTGAAAGCGCGTTGACCGGAACGCTCACCAACAAGCACCAGATTGAAGTGGGCGACAATAGCAGCGATCCCTCCGCGATCACCGTCGGCGAATTCATGCACGATTATCCGCGCGGCGCGCCTACGCGGATGCGCATGTTTCCCACCAAGCAGGTGATGGAACTGACCATCCTGATCGACAACGGCAAACGCGTCAAGGTCGTGCAGGAATTGGACGATAGCCGCGACCTCGAAATTGGCAGCAAGGTATCGATCGACATGATCGATGGCAAGAAAAAAGTGCTCGCGATCAAATAGTCCGTCGCAGCTTGGGACGAAGGCAACGCGCCATTGCCGGCTGGAGCCTGTGCGAACCGGATGCTTGCAACGCAAGCATCAAAGGTACTTGGTAATTTCCTTGAATTCCTGCACCGTCGCGCCGGCATTGCGCGCGCCCTTTTTCACCACCCGTTCAAGGCAATGATCAATGTGGTCATGCACCAGGGTCTTCTTGGCGTTGACGATGGCTTTCTCCACGGCCTGCAATTGCTGGGCGATTTCCAGGCATTCGCGGTCGTCCTCCAACATGTCGATGATGCTTTTCAGGTGTCCGGCGGCACGCTTGAGTCGCTTGACGATCTCGGGGTGCGATTGGTGTGTATCCATTTTTGTATCGTATCCTCCTGGAGGGGATATTGCAAGAACCATATAAATCGGCATTTGTTACAACTTTTGTGGCGCACTCATCTTGACACGGCTCACACCCGCCCCTACACTCCGCCGCATTGCACCCGTGGCGGCATCATCATAATCTGAAGTCCGGCCGGCATTGTTACCGTTGCGTGACATGTCATGAAGCTGTCAATATTGACAGGGATAATCCGGCAGCAATGGCGTGCAAGCGCAAAATCGCACGCCATGCCCAAGATCCGCCCCGCAGGCTCACCAAGAAACCGGAGTTAACAATGGGGATTCATGCCTCGCCAGGCTTGCGCTTCAAGACATTCATTGCCGCACTGACCCGGCGTGATCCGCTGGCACTCGCCTTATTCTGTGCGAGCGTGCTTGGCATTGCCGTCTTGGCCGCCAGGCTCGGCACGGCCAGCGCGGCACAACCCAGCGCAGAGCCTCCCGCCCCGGCCATGCTCAGGCAGGGTGGGAAGATCGTCGTTCCAGCCAATTCACCGTTGCGCCCGCGCCTGGTCGTGGCAGCGGTCACCGGTGCGTCGGGCGCGCATGGCTTGACTCTGCCGGGCATCGTCGAAGCCGATCCTGCACGCACTCTGAACATTCTGCCGCCTTTGACGGGACGATTGACCGATCTCAAGGTCAAACTCGGGGACACGGTCAAACGCGGCCAAGTCCTCGCCATTTTGAGTTCACCCGACCTCGACCAGGCCTACGCCGACACTGAAAAAGCGCACGATGCGCTCGACCTGACGAAAAAAGCTCTTGATCGCGCGCGCGGCGTGCACGATGCCGGTGCCAACGCAGCCAAGGATTTCGAGCAAGCAAATAGCGCCTTCGTGCAGGCCGAGGCGGAAGCCAAGCGTGCAGACGCACGCCTGGCAACCCTCGGTGCGGGATCGAAATCACGTGCCTTGGCCATCGTTGCCCCCGCCTCCGGCGCCGTGACCGCGCTCAACGGCGCCACCGGCGCCTACCTGAACGACCCGACCGCCGTGTTAATGACCATCGCCAACCTCGACGAGGTCTGGGTCACCGCCAACGTACCGGAAGACCTGCTCGGCGCCGTCGCAAAAGGACAAATCGCGGAAGTCGAACTGGCGGCCTTTCCCGGCCAGAAATGGAAGGGCAAGGTCAGTTTCGTCAGTGCGGTGCTGGAAGCCGATACCCATCGCAACAAGACGCGCATCGCGTTCGCCAACCCGGATGGCAAGCTCAAGCCGAACATGTATGCCTCGGTCAGCATCGCGGTTCCGCAGGCTGCCGGCATCGCCATCCCCACTTCTGCCCTCTTGATGAACAACGATAGCGTCACGGTATTTGTCGAGACGGCGCCATGGACATTCGAGCGGCGCACGGTTGAATTGGGGCGCGAAGACAATGACAGCGTGCGCATCGTTTCCGGCCTCGTGGCCGGCGATCACGTGGTGGTGCGCGGCGGGGTCTTGTTGAATGATTAATCAGCTGATTGCGCTGTGCTTCCGGCGCCGCCATCTGGCATGGGTTCTTGCCGTATTTATTGCCATCTACGGCTACGTATCCTGGACCCGGATGGCGGTCGAAGCCTATCCGGAACTGTCCGACGTCACGGTGCAGGTGACCACCCAGGTGCCGGGCCTGGCAGCGGAAGAAATCGAACAGCAAATCACCACGCCACTCGAGCGCAGCCTGAGCAATACACCCGGCCTGGTCACGATGCGCTCGTCGAGCACCTTTGCGCTGTCCTTGATCACGCTGGTATTCCAGGATGGCACCGAAGATTACTTCGTGCGCCAGCGCATATTGGAACGCATCGGCGCCGTGCCGCTGCCGCCCGGCATCCAGCCTGGCCTCGATCCGGTATCCGGCCCGGCCGGCGAAATATATCGTTACACGCTCGAATCGGACAGCAAGAACCTGATGGAGCTGTCCGAACTGCAGCGCTGGGTGGTTGAACCGGCATTCAAGCAGGTTCCGGGTGTGGCCGACGTCAACAACTTCGGCGGCCTGACGAAGGAATTCGAACTCGAACTCGACCCGAAGCAGTTGCAGCACTACGGCCTGGTGTTGAACGACGTGGTCGGCGCCATCAATGCCAACAGCGCCAATGCCGGTGGCGGGCGCATTGCGCGCGGCGAGCAAAGCTACGTCGTACGCGGCATCGGCCAGATTCACTCGCTCGACGATCTCGGTTCGGTCGTGGTCACGCAAAGCGGCGGCGTACCGGTGCTGCTGCGCCAGCTCGGCAAGCTGCAATTCGGCCACCAGGAACGCGAGGGGATACTCGGCAAGGACAACAACCCGGATACGATCCAGGGTATCGTGCTGATGCTCAAGTACGAGAACCCGTCGCGCGTGCTGGAAGGCGTGCACGCCAAGGTGGAACAGTTGCGCAAGCGGCTTGAGCCGATGGGCGTGAAGATCGTGCCGTATATCGACCGCGACGATCTGGTCAAGCTGACCGTAAGCAAGGTCAGCCACACGGTGCTCGAAGGCATCGGCCTGGTGTGCATCGTATTGATCCTGTTCCTCGGCAGCCCACGCAGCGCCGTTGTTGCCGCCGTGGCGATTCCGATTGCGCTGGTTACCGTATTCATCATCATGGCCGCGACCAAGATGCCGGCCAACCTGTTTTCGCTCGGCGCGATCGATTTCGGCATCATCGTCGATGGCGCCATCGTGGTGATGGAAGCGATCCTGCGGCGCCGCGAAGAAGAACCGAACGCGGAACTGCTGGAGGAAGACATCCTGGAAACGGCCGGCCACGTGGCACGTCCGATCTTCTTCGCCACCCTGATCATCATTGCCGCCTACCTGCCCTTGTTCGCCTTCCAGCGTGCCGAGGGCAAGCTGTTCACGCCGATGGCCTACACAGTGGCTTATGCCCTGCTCGGCGCCCTGATCTGCGCGCTGACCCTGATTCCCGGATTGGCCTACGCGGCGCTACGCATGCCGCGCAAGATATTCCACAATCGCCCGCTGATCTGGCTGACGGCGCGTTACCGCGACGTGCTGGGCAAGATGCTGCGGCAACCGTGGATCGCTTACGTAATCGGCGTCTTCATCCTGGTCGCCGTGGCGATTCTCGGCGCAGGTGCCGGACGCGAATTTTTACCCGATCTCGACGAAGGCGCGCTCTGGCTGCAGGTCCAGCTGCCTAGCGGCCTGTCGCTCGACAAGGCCAATGACATGGCGGCGGAATTGCGCCGCACGCTCAAGGAATTCCCCGAGATTTCCTATGTCGTGACACAACTCGGCCGCAGCGACGATGGCACCGATCCGTGGACGCCATCGCATATCGAAGTCCCGGTCGGCTTGAAACCCTACAGCGAATGGCCGAGCGGTGAAACCAAGGCCGACCTGGTGGCGCGTTTGAATGCGCGCTTCGCCAACATGCCCGGTTTCTCGGTCGGCATCAGCCAGCCGATCATCGATGGCGTCAACGATGCCATCGGCGGCGCGCACAGCCCGCTGGTGTTGCGCGTCTACGGCACCGACTTGAAGGAATGCCGCCGCATCGGCAACCACATCGTCGACATCCTGCAGACCATACGCGGCACGGCTTCGGCATCCTTGTTCCAGGAACCGCCGATCCCGCAGGTCGTCATCAAGGTCGACCGCGAGAAAGCCGCGCGCTTCGGCATCAATGCAGCCGATGTCGCCGCCTTGATCCAGACCGGCGTGGGTGGCGCGGCCGTGTCGAGCGTCTACGTGGGTGACCGCATTTACAACGTCACGGTGCGCTTCCCGAAAAGCGCCAAGAACAACACCGAAGCGCTGGGCAACCTGTTCCTCAACAGCTCCAGCGGTGCGAAAATCGCACTCTCGCAAGTGGCGAGTCTTGCCATGCAAACCGGCGAGAGTACCATTTCGCACGAATCAAACGAACGTGAGCTGACGGTACGCATCGACAATCGCGGGCGCGACCTGACATCCTATCTGGCGGAAGCGCAAAAGCGCATCGATGCCGAGATCAAGTTCGATCCGCAGCAATACCGGCTCGAATGGGCCGGGCAATTCGAAAATGAACGCCGCGCCCAGGCACGCCTGGTCCTCATCTTGGGCGTGGTGCTGGTGCTGATGTCGGTGCTGTTGTTCTTCCAGTTCGGCAAGATCCGGCAAGCCGTGCTGATCCTCGGGGTCGTGCCGATGGCGACATTGGGCGGCCTGATCGCGGTCCACCTGACCGGAGAAACGCTCAACGTTGCCACTGCGGTGGGCTTCATCGCCCTGTTCGGTGTGTCGGTGCAAAACGGCATCATCATGGTCGCGAATTTCCGCCGCGTGCGCGGCGAAGGATTGGCGTTGAGCGAGACCGTGATCGAAGGCGCGGCGGAACGGTTGCGTCCGGTCTTGATGACTGCCACCGTGGCCTCGTTCGGCATGCTGCCGGCCGCCCTTGCCACCGGCGTCGGCACCGATGTCCAGCGTGGCTTGGCCACCGTCGTGGTCGGCGGCCTGGTCGTCTCGACCTTGCTGACGCTGTTCATCCTGCCCACTTATTATTTCGCAATGGAACGCTTTTTCGAGAGCAAGACCTGGGGCAAACGTTCAAGGAAGGACCGCTGATGCGCGCGACACGCATGCTGATGACTTCGGGCCATGCATCGGTATTGGCCCTGGCCCTGGCCGGATGCGCGGCCGGGCCGGACTATGCACGCCCGCATGACGCGCTGCCCCCGGCATATCTGGCCGCAAGCACCAACGCACCAGTTCAGGAAAACGCACAACTTGTGCAAACCGCGACGGACAGGGATTTGCCGGCGCAATGGTGGGAACTGTTTCATTCTGAAAAACTGAACCGGCTCGTCGCAGACAGCCTGAAACGCAATCCCAACATCGATGCAGCGCAGGCCGCATTGCGCAATGCGCAAGAAAATGTCGCCGCCCAGCAGGGATTCTTTTTCCCCAACGTCACGGCGTCCTACGCACCGACGCGGCAAAAGGTTGCCGGCACGCTGGCCAGCCCTGCTTCTACCGGCGCCAGTTACCTGACGTTCCACACCGCCCAGGTTTCGGTATCCTATACGGCGGACGTGTTCGGGGCCAATCGGCGACAGGTCGAATCGTTGGCAGCGCAGGCCGATGCGCAGCGTTTCCAATTGGAAGCGACCTATCTGACCCTGACTTCAAATGTAGCCGCAGCCGCAATCGAAGAAGCTGCATTGCGAGGCCAGATCAAGGCGACCAGGGAAATCATTGCGAGCCAGGAAAAAATCATGCTCATGGTGCAGCGCCAATTTGATCTCGGACAACTCGCCAGCACCGATGTCGCTGCGCAGGAAGCGCTGGTTGCCGCTGCCGAAGCGACGTTGCCACCGCTGGAGAAGCAATTGGCGCAACAGGGCGACCTGCTCAAGGCATTGGCCGGGCACTTCCCGAGCGACCAACTGGATGCCGGTTTCGAGCTTGACCAATTTCAATTGCCGGGCGAACTGCCGCTATCGCTGCCTTCCGCATTGGTGGAACATCGGCCCGATATTCTTGCAGCCGAACAGCAACTGCATGCTGCCAGCGCGGAAATCGGCGTCGCCGCAGCGAATCGCCTGCCCAATATCACCCTCGGCGTCACGGGCTATGGCTCGGTTGCACCGACCCTTGCAGACCTGTTCAAGTCCGGCACGGGTTTTTGGGAATTGGCCGGCGGCCTGACGCAACCTGTGTTCGACGGCGGCACGCTCAAGCACCGCGAGAACGCCGCTCGCGCCGCTTATGACCAGGCCGCCGCGCAATACCGTGCCACGGTCTTGAATGCCTTCCAGAACGTGGCAGATGCGCTGCAGGCCATCCAATCGGATGCTGCGGCGCTTGCCGCAGCCGACAAGTCAGAGCGCGCGGCCGGCAAAAGCCTGGCCTTGGCGCGGCGCCAGGTAGAATTGGGCGATATCAGTCCCCTGGCTTTGCTGAGCGTCGAACAAAATTACCAACAGGCGAAACTGAATCAAGTGCAAGTCCAGGCCAATCGGCTGGCCGATACGGTGGCCTTGTTCCAGGCGCTCGGCGGCGGATGGTGGAACCGTGCCGGCGCTGAACGACAGGCAAAATAATCGCTTACGCGCTATGCTGAACGCTTGAAACAAGAATCGGCTTCGTCGATCAAAGAGAAAGAATCGAACATGGAAATCACCCGTTTCGAAATGGGTCCGCGTTTCAGTGAAATGACGATGATCGATGTCGGCACAGCCAAGCTGATCTACATCGCCGGACAAGTGGCAGAGAACACGTCGCACGACGTGGTCGGCCAGACGCGCGAGATTTTGCAATTTATCGACAGGTTATTGGCAAAAGCAGGGGCAGACAAAACCCATGTCGTGTCGGCGCGCATCTACCTGTCGTCGGTCGGCGATTACGCGGCAATGAATTCGGCCTGGGACGATTGGGTCGCCCCCGGACATACGCCGGCCCGCTCGACCACTGGAGCGAAACTGATCCATCCCGAATACAAGGTCGAAATCGAGATGACTGCGGCCATCAATCGATGACAGCCCTTGCCAGGTCGAGATGCACCGCTTCGCCGACAAAGCGAAAGCCGATACGCCGGTAAACCCCGTTGCTGGTCGGATTGGCCATGTCGGTGCTGAGAAAGACCAGGCGGCAGCCCTGTTCGCGCAAGGCGCCGCATAACGAGCCAACCAAGGCACCTGCATAGCCCCGTCCGCGTTGCTCGGGCGGCGTGTAGACCTGTGCAATGCGCGCAATCGTTTCCATCGGTCGGCCCATCGTCTTGGCGGCCGGCGTGCCATCGACTTCCCAAAGCCACTCCAGTGGCGCAGGGCCGTGCAGCCTCTCGCGCACCGTTGCGACGATCGCTGCGCGGTCATGGGGCAAGCCGCACTCGCGCACAAAGGTATCTTCCCATCCCAGCACCAGCTCGAAATCTTCCGCCGTTGCCGCCCGCATGTGCCCGGCGCAGGCGGGCAGCACCGGGGCGCGGTCGAGCACATGGTTGCCGATCCGCACCCGCTCGGTGACACTGCAACCCAGGTGCGTGGCCATGCGACGCGCTGCATCGACATTGCCGATGACGGCATGCAAGCGCGGGCCATCGACCGCCAACGCCGCCGCTACCAGTGCAGCACCCTCGTCGTCGAGATCGGTAACGGACAGCGGGCGTTGCGCCATCGGAATGGCAATGGCGGCCACGCCGCAGGTCACCCCGGCACGATGCAGGCGTGCGAGCCACAAGCCATGCGCGGCCATTTTTTCGGCAGTCAGCGCGCGCGCCAAACCATATAAATGGCTGTAGCTTTCGATGTGCGAATAGAGAAACTCTGCGGTCGCCGCGCGAAACAAATCCACATCGTCAAATCGCTGCAATTCAAGTTTCATAGGGGCACTCAAAAAAAAGCCGCCCGGACAGGCGGCTTGCGCTTCAGGTGTATCGCTGTCAGCTGCTTAGCGGCTTCAATTCGCCTTCCCAAGGTTCGATCGCAAAATCGAGGAAGATGCCCTCTCGGTAACTGTCGCGGCCAAATAGCTTGCCTTGCAGCGCCTGCCCGATTGCAATGCGAGATAGCACTTCCGCGCCGGGCATGGCCGTCTGCCGAAAGGCTGCCGGGTCCATTTCGATGTTAATAATCTGTCCAGGCTTGTCGGACGGCGCATCCTGGAAAATCGAAAATTGCGTGAGCTTGCCGTCCGGCGCATAGACCGGAGCGATGAAGTAACGATGGTTACCTCCCTCGACGGGAAACTGGAATTCAAAGGTGGTCATATACCCTCCATCATGATATCCCCCGCACGGAAGTGCGGTTCAGGTAAGAACTTCGCTTGATAGAATTCGTCGTTGGACCATACACTACCATACTATACGGCATGCGAAAATTTTAAAGGGGTTGATACAATGACATCAAACCCTCAACTATCGCCGAACCCAAAAAAATCGAATGCCCTTGATGAAATCCTATTCCCTAAAAACCCGCCAAGCAAGTGGTTTTACACTGATCGAGATCATGGTTGTCATTGCCATCATTTCCATCTTGGCGCTGATGGCCCTGCCCTCGTATTATTACCGGACCGTAAGCGACCAGATCGGCAGCATTGCGCCGCTGTTGACGGTTGCAGAAGCGCCGGTGGCCGCTTCCTGGACCTTGACGCAATCGCTCCCGGCGGACAATACGGCAGCAGGATTGCCAAGCTCGGACAAGATGGTCGGCAATTATGTGAGCGCCGTGCAAATCCAGAACGGCGTCGTCAATGTCACGTTCAGCAACCGCGCCACCCCTGCCTTGAACGGAAAGATCCTCAGCTACCGTCCCGCCATCGTGGAAGGTGCGCCGGTCGTGCCGATTACTTGGGTCTGCGGCAATGCCCGCGCGCCGGACAAAATGACCGCGATGGGCGTCAATATGACTAACATCAACGCGTCTTACCTGCCGCGCGGCTGCAAGTAAAACAGCGGCAGGTGGGACGGCAACAAACCTTTCGCCGTATCACATGCCGCTCAGGCGGCGAATGTATTTCGTCGCGATCGAACCGTGCGCCAGCATCGCGTCGTGCACCGCTTGCGCATCGCCGCCGGTCTTGGCCTGCAGATCACGCGCGAGCGCGTTGAGTTCCATGTTGCCGACGAAATAAGTCGATAGCTGGGTCGAGGTCAGCAGGGCGCGGCGCCATTTTCCTGCGGCCTCCCCGTCTTCCTGGTAACCCTCCTCCATCATCAATTTCATGGCTTGCTGTTCATTCATGTCAGCGGCATGAATTTTTTGATCGAGGATGGCATTGATGATCAGCCGCAAGCGCATTTTCAATTGTTCCATCTTGGTCTCGGGGCCGCCAAAGCCGGCATCGGCCATGAATTGTTCGCTGTACGTGGCCCAGCCTTCGACAAACGTGCCGCTGTTGAACAAGGCGCGCACCTGGGTCGATGGCTTGACCTTGTTGGCGATGCTGAGTTGGACATAGTGGCCCGGCATGGCTTCATGTACGGTCAGGTCGTTGAGCATGGCGTCGTTGTATTCGCGGAAAAACGACGTGGCGCGCTCTGCGCTCCAATCGGCCGGCGTCGGCGAAATGGCGTAGAACGTGGCCCCGTCCTTTTCCAGCGGCCCAGCCGGATCGCAATAGGCAATTGCCACGCCGCGCTGGAATTCAGGCATGACGATCACCTGGATCGGGTCTTGCGGCAATGTCAACAAGCGATGGCTGCGCACAAATTCGGTGGCCTCGGCCAACTTTTGCTTCGCCTTGGGCACGATATTGGAATTGTCGGAGCGCGATGCGGCAATCTTGTCGAGCACGGCACGCACGATCAGCTTGCCATTGACGCCGTCGGTCGCCTTGCCCGGAAAATAGCCTTGATAGAGCGGCAACGCCGTCTCCAGCATGGCTTGCTGGGTTTTCTTCAACTCCGTTTCGGCGCCGCTCAATATCTGCTCCGGCGTCAGGTCGGAATCGAGCGCATAGCGCAATTTTTGCTGGAAATGTTCTTTGCCGATACGAAAGTCGCCATGTGAACGCGGCAGCAGATCGTGCTCCAGCCAACGGCCATACGCTTCGAGCGCTGCAATTGCCTGTTTGCGCGCGGGTGCGAGCCTGGCCCGCATTTCCGGCGCGCCTTTCAGGTAGTCGTCCAATTCCTCGCGCACCAGGGAAATCGCCCCCTTGTTTTGCTGGATCGCCGTTTCCGTGAACACGCGCGGCGGATTCTTCAGATTGTGCCTTGCCGCAGCGAGCACGGCGGGAAACGCCTTGAGGCGCGAATTGACTGCCTCCAGCCGTTGTGCCAGCGGCGCATAGTCGCGCGCCAGCAACAAATAGATACCCTCGGACGGGTTGTAATTCAGCGGCTCACGGCTCGACACGTGCATGACTTCGATATCAAGCAAACGCGAGTGCAATTCATTTTCGAGTATGGCTGCATCGACCGCATTGTCAGGCGCCAGCTCCTGCACCGGAATATCCTGCAATGCCGCCAGGGTCTCGTGATACAGCTTGCGATCGGCGGCTTCGCCATGCGCGCTGTAGTCGGCGGTGCGGCCATCGTAGCGATGATCGCCCAAGGCCGATGCCGTCTCGGGGTGGCTGGCCAGCAAGGTTTCAATGAACGCGTTGGCAACGTGCTCGTAGCGCGTATCGGTGGCCGATTCCGCCCAGGCACTGCCGGCAACGGCTGCGCCGGCCAGCAGGGCAAGCGCAGATTGCATCCACTGCATGCGTTTGATCTTTAACATGGGTCTACTCCGGGTCGGTATGATTTTTTTTAAAACGTGCGAACAGCGCATGGTAACGCAAAAGCCTGCCGCAGCAACCGTCCTTCATGGATGGTCTATTTCTGCCGCCGCAACCTTGCCGGCTTGGTGCCGTATCAGATAAATGCCGCTTGCGATGATGATCGCCGCACCGAGCAAGGTGTAGCCGTCCGGCAAGGTATGCCAGACGACCCAGTCGATCAGTGCGCCCCAGGCCAGAGCGGTGTACTCGAAAGGCGCTATGCTCGATGCTTCGCCGTGGCGGAACGCGAAAGTCATCAGCATCTGCGCGATGAAGCCGCTCACGGCAAGCCCGCCAAGCACGGGCCAATCGACCTGGCGAATGGCAACCCAGTGCGGCAGGGCCAGCGCTCCTGCTCCGATGGCGAGCGATGCCGTCATCCAGAACACCATGCTCTCGCTGCTGTCGGTGCGGCTCAACACCCGCACCGTGATTCCGCTGATCGCATAGCAGCAAGCCGTGGCAAATACCGCCCATGCGGCAAGCGTGAACATGCCCCCGGTTGCGGGACGCAGCACCACGATCACGCCGATCAATCCCACCACGATGGCCCACCAGCGCGACGCGTCGACCTTTTCCTTGAGCAGCGGCACCGACAGAACCGTGATCATCAAGGGCGCGACAAAAAATATGGCATAGGCGTTCGACAGGGGCAGGCTTTGCAGACCATAGGAAAAAAGCGCCAGCATGACGATGCTCAAGACGGCGCGCAGCAGGTGCAGGCGCCAACGCACCCGCCACAAACCCGGTAACGCGCGTCGCCAGACCGTATAGCCGAGAACCAGCGGTAACGAGGTGAGCCCGCGCAGAGCTGCCACCTGCATCGGCGGGTAATTCGCCGACAACAGTTTCAGCTCCATGTCCAGGAACGAGAAAAACATCACGGCGGCGAGCATGGCGAGCACGCTGCGCATATACAGCGCGCGCTGGCGCGCGGCCTGCGCGGACGACGGCATCGCTATTGGCCGGTATAAATCAGGCGCGGCCGCTGCGGGCGCGAATGCGGGCACGCCATTCGCCCAAAGCGGTCAACGCGCCTTGGAATTCGCGTTCGATCAAGTCGGCTTCGGCGTGCGTAATGATACCGTCGAGCAACGCGGTGGATACGACTTCGGCGACACTGCCGACCTGGCTCATCACGCGGCACACGGTTTGCGAAAGATCGTCCGTGGTGATGTTCTCGGCCTCGGGCACGACAAATGCCGCCATGCCGTGACGACCGAGCATGGCGTGCAACGGCAACAGCGCATCTTTCACCTGCGCCGCACGACATAGCTCGACGATTTGCGACACTTCCTCGAACGACGGATAGTGCGACTCAATGCCCGGTGCGAGCTTGTTGCGCAGCACATTGGCCGAAATATCCATTTTTTGGGCCAAGGCCTCCAATCCGCCCGGATAGGCTCGCGCTACCTTGTACAGGGCGTCATGTTGATTCATGTCAGAATATTTGCGCGTCATTGCGATGCTATCCTCGTGTCCGTTGCAATCCAAGCCCTCCCAGGCTCCCGACGGACATTGTACTAGGATGAACGATGTGTGGCGAAATACGCAATGAATGCCATGGCTACACCTCAGGCTTCAGGGCGCAGGTGTTGTCGATGGGGGTTCAATCAAGGGCGGCAACGCAGGCTGCAATTGTGCGCCTGGTCTGGCATTCGCTATCTCACGCCCTTTTGCCATGCTTTTTGTGGGGTCAGTTCACGCATAGCCCGCATGCGCCTCAAAGCATTGTCATTTTTGCTAAAATCGATCGATACCTACGTCAATTTGACGATAAAATTGCGGGCCTGCGATGCAAATCAAGCTGATTACCGATTGCGCACAATAATTTCTGCGCGCTGTCTACCTGTCAAAACAGACAGGGTGCGCTTTATCGAAAAACCCTTCACTATAAGCTCTTGGGTTTTTTGCACCTCGATGGCCGGTGTACTCAATTCAAGGTGCCATGCCGCGACGCCTTGACTGTTGGCCGATTCACGGGCCAGTTTCCTTCCGGTGATAAAGCATGCGCCAGTTTGACGTAGTGATTATTGGAGCAGGACCAGCAGGTGCTGCAACAGCACTTGCACTGCGAAAAATCCACCCCTATCTTTCTGTATTGATCCTCGAAGCGAGCGAGTTTCAAAACCCGCGGCCGGCCGAGACGC
>FSYV01000195.1_pt1 | contig 14556 bp, 11 predicted proteins | sample 1638641 | NCBI WGS metagenome assembly FSYV01 (sample SAMEA3914813, study PRJEB12502) | metagenome | biome: forest; material: soil | place: Canada | collected 2011-07-07 | depth 0.3 m
AAACATTGTTGCCGACCATCGGCCCCTTCCCGGTGACTTGGCAGACACGTGCCATGTTCAAACTCCTTAAAAATTCCAGAAATTGGAAAAAAGGAGAGTATAGCGAAAAAAATGAGATTATTCAATGACTTGTGAAAAATAACTGTGTCTTGTGTGAATCGTAAAATTTAACAATTTCAGCGTGCGTAGATAACAGTCAGGCGCAGCGCCATGTTGTTTCCCTCGCATAACTTGGCTACACTGCCGCGATGCCCAACGATTTGTCCGACGACATGCTGATGCAGCGCTATTGCGATGGCGACCTGCCGGCATTTCAGGAGCTGTATCGGCGCCACAGCGCGGGTTTGTATCGCTTCCTCACATGGCGCGCGCCACGGCGCGAGTGGGTCGACGAGATCGCGCAAGACAGCTGGATCGCGCTGCATCATGCGCGCGCCAGCTACAGCGCGCAAGCCAGCTTTCGCACCTTTTTATTCCAGATTGCGCGCAATCGCCTGATCGACCTGATGCGGCAACATCAGCTGGTGTTGGCCAGCGACATGGGTCAGGATGAATTTGGCGCGGAACGATTCGACGCATTGGCCGATCTTACCCATGACGGCAACTCGCCGGAAGCCGAAATGATCAAGAAGCAGCAAGTCGCCGGCTTGCACGCGGCGATTTCCGCCTTGCCCGGCGAGCAAAAAGAGGCGCTGATCTTGCAGCAGTTCAATGACATGAGCCTGGAGGAAATAGCCCAGTTGTCGGAAGTGCCGGTGGAAACGGTGAAAAGCCGCCTGCGCTATGCCATGCGCAAATTGCGCGAAAGCCTGGTCAGCCCTGCGGCCAAGCGCGAGGAGCTTGCATGAGCATCGACAACCGGCCCGACGACCAGCACGACAACCAGCAAGAGGATGCGGAACTCGCGCGCTTCCTGCGCGGCGAGGATGACTTGTCATCCTCGCTGAAAGACCTGGCCCAGCCTGCTCCGCCGGCCGCGCTTGATGCGGCCATCCTCGGCAAGATCGAGGCCGCGCTGCAGGCGGAAAAGGCAGCGCGCGCGCCGCAGCCGGAAGCCGCCAACGACGCGATCGATCCCGCAAAAACCAATGCGGTACCGAAAAGACGCTACTTGCGCAGCTGGTGGCAAGTGCCGTTGGGATTGGCTGCAGGCGTGCTGCTGACGATTGCATTCCGCTCGCAGTTTGAAGGCAACCGGCAACCGGATAGCGCCGCGCTGGTGCCGCCGCAGCAAGTCGCCGTGGTGTCTGCGCCACCGGCCTTCCAGCCTCAAGAGCAGGTTGCGCCGGCAGCCAAGATGGCGCCCAGCCAAGTTCCGGCGGCCACCAGCCCGCCAGGTGACATCGCACGCGAAGTGAGCATGCCGCGTACCGCGCCGTCCATGGCATTTGCACCGCCGCCAGCGTTACCGGCGCCGCCGCCACCGCCCGTATCGTCGCCAGCACCGATGCCAGCGCCGGCGCCGGCGATGAGCACGCCGCTTGCGCCGGGTTCGATAGGCGAGCCGCCGACGGTTGCGGCACGCGCGGCGCGTGCATCTCAGGAGGCTGATGGCGCACAGCCAAGATCGATCGCGACGAACGAGTTTCACGCTACAGTGCAACAGGAATTGAAACAGCGGCACGAAGCGATTGCGCACATCGAAGCCAGCAATGAGAAGGAGGCCGTGAGGAAGGCGGAGACTGAAGCGATCGAGCCTCTGCGACGCACCGCTGACAAGCCCGCGGCCGCAGGCGCGGAATCCCGCGTGGGCGCTGTCGCGGCCGGTCAAATTTTCGGCAAGCTGGACGATCGCGCTGTAGCGACCGACAATGGAAAAGTTAGCAACCAACCGGCGGTGTCGGGCAAACCGATACCAATGGATACGCCCAAGGCCGCGGTAGGGGCGGCCGACGTGCCGGCGGCTGCCACTGCGCCCATTGCCAGCGCGCCTGCGCCTTCCAACGCGCAGGTCGCGGTGACAAGCGAGCGCTCCGCCCGCAAAGTTGCGCCGCCGAGTGCGGGCATGGATTCGCCGTTTGCTGCGCCCGCTCCAATGTCGGGCCCGGTGCCCTCATATAGCCTTATTACGCCCGATCCAAGTGCAAGCGATGCCGTGCTCGCAAAAAGCGGCTACACAGGAATGCCGGGCAACAGCGTCACCAGCCCGCAGAACCTGTCATCGCATTTGCGGCCCGACGCCTGGCTCGCCGTGATCGAGCAAAAACTCAAGGCCCGCGACAACAAGGGCGCGGTGCAGGAGTGGACCAGGTTCCGCAGAATTTATCCCGATTTCCAGGTCGACAAGACCCTGGAGGCCAATCTCAAGGCGCTGCAAGCCTTGCCGAAGCCGCCAAACAGTAGTCAAGGCAAATGAAGTTGGTAGGAAAAGCCGACAATCGCAATTTCGCAATTCATTGATTTACAAGAAATTCCGACCAGCATTCCGAATTTTGGGAAGTTGGTCAGATTTTTTTATGCTTTCGCCATTTTCCAGGCGAGATGAAACGAGAATATTTATCCCAAGAGGAATTTTTATGTCGCCTGTATCCAATCAATATTCGATCGTCAACTCGCAACACGCTGCTACGATGCGATAGGGTGTTTGGCTTCGAGCAGTTTGACGCGACCTTATCAGCACCTACGCCGACTCAGCCAGTTATCGACGGGGCCCCGAATCGCGTAACCTCTGTGCGAAAAAATGACGCAATTCGAGGGAGTCCCGACAAAGCGACTACTTGGAACGGATGAATATGAGCTCCTGAAGCTCGGGAGGGCCATCCAGCATGCCCTTGTTCAATTCAGCACCGAGCTTCTTGATGTACTCGCTCTCGCCATGTTCCTTGCTCGAGGCAATGTCCTTGTAGCGTTCCATGACCACATATGTCTGGGTGTCCTGGGGCAGATGGAGCAAGTCGCAGTAAATATTGCCCGGCTCCTTCTCGCGCACCTTGACCATCATCTCGCCTATCGCTTTTTCGAAATCTGCGTTCATGCCGGGCTTGACTCTGAACTTGATGAAATACGCTGTCGCGCCGGATGCAGGTGTGCTCGGGGGCTGCCCGTAGGAATTGATCGTCATTGCCATGCCCAGCAAGAGCCCCAAGATAAGTGCGCGCATGGCCGGCGCGCCCTTCGTTGTATCAGATGTTGCCATTTTCAAGTTCCTCCGTATTGCAGTTAGTGATGGTGGCGATTGCCATTAAGCCGGAATGAGACCCTCTTCCTTAAGCGCTGCGACCACGCTCGGGCGAGAACCGACACGAGCCATGTATTCCTGGATGGGCTTCCAGGGCGTCAAATCGAAGCTGATGAAATTGCTCCAATTCAGGACAGTGAAGAGGTAGCTGTCTGCGATGGTGAAGCTGTCGCCAAGCAGGTAAGTCTTTCCCTCCAATTGCGGGGCCAGCCAGTTCAGGCGCTTGACCAGAAGGGCCGTCAGCGACTCCTTCCACTCCGGGGTGAGTGCCGGATTGAACATGCCGCCCAGGTTCCTATGCAATTCGGTCGAAATAAATCCGAGCCATTCCAGGAGTTTGTAGTGCCCTGGTGTGCCTGTGGCCGGCGCAAGCGAGGAATTGGGGAAAGTGTCGGCGATGTATTGTACGATCGCAGTCACTTCGGTCAGCACTTGGCCATTCTCGAGTTGAAGGGCCGGTACATAGCCCTTCGCGTTGACGCCCGTAAAGTCGGCGTTGGTTTCCGTCCTCCTGGTTTGCAGATCGACCTTCTCGAGGGTGAAATTGGCACCAGCCTCCCTTAGTGCGATGTGGGGGGATAGCGAGCAGGCGCCGGGTGTGTAAAAGAGCTTCATGTTCATATTTCCTTTCTGGATATTGGATGCGGTTTTATTCGAGCGTTCTTGTCGCGCGCTGTCGAGAGGCCATTATGGTTCGTAGTCGATTACTTTATTAGAGGGTTTTTATGGACTTCATTCATCCATAAATTGCTATAATCTGAACTTCCGCTTTCTTCGAAGATCATCGCCAATGCTGGATATCAGTCAAATCGCGCTGTTCGTGCAGGTCGTCCGAGGCGGGAGCTTTGCGGAAGTCAGTCGCCGCTGCGATATTCCGCCCAATTCCATCAGCAGGCGCATCGCATCGTTGGAAGACGCCCTCGGTGCGCTACTATTCCAACGTTCCACCCGAAAGCTCGCGCTTACTGCCGCAGGCCGCGCCTTCTACGAGGAAGTGGCCGATTCCATCGAGACGCTGGAGCGTGCCGGCCAGGCAGTGCTCGGGGAGGAAAATGCAATCGCCGGACTCGTCAGGATCGCTGCTCCCGCGGACTTCTTCGATGTGTTCCCGATGGCCTGGATTCGCGATTTCATGAGAGCGAATCCCAAGATACAGTTTGATTTTGTTTTGGGCGACGCGGCAATTGACCTGATTGCCCAGGGAATCGATATCGCCTTCAGGGCCGGTGTGCTACCTGACTCAAACTACGTGACCCGCAAAATCAGCGATGCAGTCGCGGTCCTGGTTGCCAGCCCCGAACTGCTGAAACACGTTTCCCCAAAGGTTATCTCCGATTTGAAGGAGATACCCTGTATCGTCGGTTCGGGTAAGCAGGTTCGTTCAACCTGGCGAATGCAGGGGCCATCCGGAACGAGCGAGGTGACGGTGCGCACCAGTTTCAGGGCAGACAGTTCGATAGCGCAGTTGCGAGCCTGTATTGCCGGGATCGGCATCGCCTTGCTTCCTTCAGCACTCGTGCGGGAGCACCTGAACAAAGGGGAGTTGGTCCTGGTGTTGCCGGCGTATCGCCTTCACGCCGGCGGCTTCTATGTTGTGCTGCCAACTCGCCGACACGTCCCCGCAGCCGTGCGCCAATTCATGCAATTCACAATGGAGAAGTTCGAAAGCGAGGACAGATTCGCTCTTGATGATAGGATACCTGCTCGAGCAGGCAGTCCAAATAAAAAGCGGAGCGCCGGGCGTAAAACCTCATCGGTTGCACCTCTCCGTCCAAAACGGGCTTAGGCTTCAATCAATAGATTGGCCCGTGACGTTTATGTCTCGAAATATCTATATTCTTGCCTCGAATAACGACACTGGACCTGACATTCCTGCTGTCCGAGTAGTAAATCGGTCTTAGAGGACATTCAAAACGACCATGGCGTTGTTGCCGTGAGCGACCGTCCGTGGCCTTGTTGTCCAGGCGTACTGCCTTCGTCGCGGCGCCTGGCGAAATCTCTTTGACGCTCGTGAAATAGCATAAACATCGACGAACTTTGGCAAACTCTTTCAACGTCCCGACGCGCTTTATTCTCGCCCGACCAACTTTATTCACTGAAGTCAACGGCAGTGCACCGACCGGTACGCAAAAATAATTTTCCGAGTTTAACCCCGTTCCTTGTTGCCTCTCGTTTCATGCCATATACCGGCTGATCCGGATCGAGGGGAATAACGTGTATCGACAAATGTTTAATGCGATGGCGCACGGCGCCATCGTCTGCGGCCAGGCAATTGTGCTGGCTGTCCTCGCCTGTGTCACCTTATGCGCGCCAGCCCAAGCTGCATCGCATCGGCTGATGGAAGCGATCAATGGCGAGCAGCCGATCAGATTGCAGGGCTTGCAAATCACTGCAGACATTAGCGGCAGCATGGCCGAGACGACGGTGCAAATGGAGTTTTTCAACCCCAATCGCCGGCCGCTAGAAGGCAACCTGCAATTTCCGCTCTTGCCCGGCCAGCAAATCACCGCGTTTTCGCTCGACTTCAACGGCAAGCTGCGGCCTGCCGTGCCGGTGGAGAAAGCCAAGGGGCGCCAAGTGTTCGAAGAAATCGAGCGGCGTCGCGTCGATCCGGCCATCCTGGAGGTCACGCAAGGCAACAACTTCAAGCTGCGCGTGTTTCCTGTGCCTGCCGGTGGTACGCGCACAGTGCAGATCAAGGTCGCCGAGCCGCTGGCGCGCCAGGGGGAGAACTGGCGTTACCGGTTGCCGCTCGACTATGAAGACGACCTGCAACGCTTTGCCGTAACGCTCAATGTCAATGGCGTGAAGACCGCGCCGAGTATATCGGGCGGCCTGCGCGACCTGGCGTTTGACGCGGTCGCCGGCGGCTTCAGCGCCAACATCAGCAAGACCGGCTACTCGCCGAAGGGGATGCTCAACATTCTGATGCCGGCCAGCCTGCAGGCGCAAACCTTTGTCGACGAATTCGCCGGCAACACCTATTTTGTGACGGAAATTCCCGTCAGCGCGGCACGCGCCGCGCGCCGGTTGCCCAAGGTCGTCGGCTTGTTGTGGGACAGCTCCGGCTCCGGCGCCGGACGCAACACCGATGCCGAACTGGCCGAGCTGGGTATTTACTTCAAGGCGATCGGCGACGGCGAAGTGCACCTGACGCGTCTGCGCGACCGGCCCGAACCGACCAAGGTATTCAAGATCGTGGGTGGCGATTGGCATGAGCTGCGCAAGGCGTTGCAGGATACCGTCTATGATGGCGCCAGCGCCCTGGCAGACTGGAAGCCGGAGTCGGGCGTCGATGAATATATCCTCGTCAGCGACGGCTTGCTGAATTACGGCGGCAATGTGTTTCCCAAGCTGGCGAAGGGGCAGACCTTGTATGCGCTGAATTCGGCAACGATTGCTGACACCGGCCGTCTTGCGGCCGTTGCCGAGCGCAGCGGCGGACGATTGATCGCCGTCGACGCGCACCGGCCCGGCAATGCCGCGCGCGAATTGATGACCGAAGGCGTGCATGTGCAGGATCTCGACGCGGACGGCATAGTCAAGCCGCAGGTGGAATCGGCTGATCCCGCCAACGGCCTCATGCGCATCGCCGGCGTCTTGCCCAATGGCGATGGCACGCTGCATCTGACCCTGTCGGTGCAGGGCAAGACCGAGCGCATGGATGTGCCCGTATCGGCGCACGCGCCCAAACAACCGCTGGCACCATATTTCTGGGCCAGCTACCGCTTGCATGCGCTGGAAGCCGAGCACGAGGCGCAGCGCGGCGAGATCCGCCGCCTGGGCCAGCAATTCGGTATTCCGACGGCCGAGACGTCGCTGATCGTGCTGGAAAACCTGGACGACTATATCCGCTATGACATTGCCCCGCCGCCCGAATACCAGGCCGCATTCGAGCAGGCGCGCAGCATGCGCGGCACGCAACTGGCGCACCAGCGGCGCGACCATCTGGCGCAGGTGGTACGGCAATTCCAGCAGAAACAAGCTTGGTGGGAAACCAATTTCATGATCAACGATTTCGGCAAGGTGAATCCGCCGGAAAAGTCTGTACCAATGCGTGAATCCCATGTTGCTGCCGCCGCGCTGCCACCGCCGCCGACCATGGCAATGCCGGCGCCGACGCCGGAGATGGCGAGAGCCGCACCGCCGGCATTCGCGCCGGCTGAACCGGTCGCACCGGGGAGCGGTTACAGCCGGGCAGCGACCGATATGGCACCCCGGCAATTTGGCGTCATCGATACGCCGGCCGATAGATCTGAACGACGAGTCGCACAGGTTGCGGTTGGCGGGAGCATGGCGAAAATGAATGGGCGCTCCGACGAGCTTCTGAGCCGTGAGGCATATGCATCCGCTAGCCCGCGCAGAATTGCGCAGGGCGGCGAGCAAGGCGATGGCGGCAGCGCAGACGCGGGTATCCACCTGAAACGCTGGACCTCCGATGCACCTTACATTGCGCGCCTGCACAATGCGTCGAAGGAATCGGCCTATGCGACCTATCTCGACGAAAAGCCGAGCTACCTCAACAGCAGCGCGTTCTTCCTCGATGCATCCGACATCCTGATGGAAAAGGGCTTGCCCGATCTGGCCCTGCGCGTGCTGTCGAACCTCGCGGAAATGGATCTGGAAAATCGCCAGGTGTTGCGCATCCTCGGTTATCGCCTGATGGAAGCCAAGGTGCCGCAACTGGCCATTCCAGTGTTCCAGAAAGTGCAGTTGCTGGCAGAAGAGGAGCCACAGTCGTTTCGCGATCTCGGCCTGGCATACGCGGCAAACAAGCAATATCAGGCGGCGATCGACCAGCTCAATGACGTGGTCATGCGTTCCTGGGATGTGCGATTCCGCGACGTGGAGATGATCACGCTGGCGGAACTCAACGCGATTGTTGCTACCGAGAGTTCCCTGTTTCACAAGCTCGACGTCAGTCGGGTCGATCCGCGCCTGCTGAAAAACATGCCGCTGGACTTGCGCGTTGCCATGACCTGGGATGCCGACAACAGCGACATGGACTTGTGGGTGACCGATCCACGCGGCGAGAAATGCTTCTACGGCCACGCTTTGACCGCTCAGGGCGGGCGCATGTCGCAAGACGTGACCCAGGGGTACGGGCCGGAAGAGTTTTCACTGCGCCACGCCATGCCGGGCAAGTACAAGGTGGAAGCCAATTTCTATGGCAATCGGCAGCAGACGGTGGCGGGTGCGACGACCGTACAGGTCAGGTTGACGACGGGATTCGGCACGGCCCATGCCAAAGATCAAATGACGACGTTGCGCCTGAAGGAGGGCGGGGATACGGTTTTTGTTGGGGAGTTTGAGGTGAGGTGATTGGGGGGGCTGCAGTCATGGGGTTTAAGCGTCGCTCGCATATCGATGCGCAATCAACTCCCCTCGCCCGCGGGCGGGAGAGGGGCAGGGGGTGAGGGGGTTCGCCAAGACATCCGGACTTGACGTGCGCCCTCACCCCCACCCCTCTCCCGCCCGCGGGCGAGGGGAGTTGGTGGCCCAATGGCTTGTGGATATGATCGGGTCGCGTAGTACGCCAATGCGCACGACCATCTAACTTCCGGTCGGACGCATCGGCCCTCAAATCAACCCATTCTCCGCAAACGAATAAGTATCGCGCGCGGCGACCACGATATGGTCCAGCACCCGCACATCGATCAGCGCCAATGCGTCCTTTAAGCTGTGCGTCAACGCCTTGTCGGCAGCGCTCGGTTCGGTGGTGCCGGAAGGGTGGTTATGCGCAAGTATTACGGCAGCCGCATTGTGATGCAGTGCCGTCTTGACGATTTCGCGCGCGTGCACGCTGGCGTGCGTCAGCGTACCGCGAAATAATTCTTCGCAGGCGATCAGGCGGTTCTTGACGTCGAGGAAAAGCACGGCGAAGCTCTCGAACGGTTTGCTACCCAGCAAGTGCTGCAGGTAATGTTTAACGGTGTCTGGCGAGCTGAGTGCGACGCCACTCCGCAACTCTTCCTTGAGCGCGCGCCGGGCCAGTTCGAGCACCGCCTGCAGTTGCGCGAACTTGGCCGGCCCCAGGCCATTGATTGCGGAAAAATCCTTGAGGCTGGCTGAAAACATCGCGTTGAGCGAACCGAAATGCGTGAGCATGTCGCGCCCGAGATCGACGGCGCTCTTGCCCGCCACACCCACGCGCAGAAATACCGCGAGCAACTCGGCGTCGGACAAGGCGGCAGAGCCATGCTTGATCAGGCGTTCGCGCGGTCGTTGATCTTCAGGCCAATCGGTTATCGCCATATGGCCGCCCGAAAAGAGCGGCTGCTGGCGTTGCCATGCAAACTCGTCGGAAGGCCGTGCCATATGGTGTCATCGGGCACAGTTTTACACGGTGTTTGCTTTACAGCGAGGCAGTCGCGATTTTCGGGGTTGGCCATAGATTGAGTTTTGTGATTGATTCAAAGGAACATCTTGGTGGTTGATGCCACGATGGCTGGCGGGAACCTGAACCCGGAGCGGCCCGAATTGCCGTTCGTGCCGTAAAATAGGCACTTGTCCCGAATTTGTCCCCTATGTTAGAGCTTTCATGTCAAATTTATCACAACCTTTGGTGTCCCGGTCAGCCTATCTGACCTTGCATTATCGCCTGAGCTCGGTCGATGGCGTCGACATGATCACCACCTTCCGGGATAATCCCGCCACCTTGATGCTGGGACAGGGGCAATTGGCGCCGTTTCTGGAAGATTGCCTGATCGGCTTGCCCGAGGGCGCGCATGAAGTATTCGAATTGCCGCCCGAGCGTGCGTTCGGCCCGCGCAATCCTGGGCTGATACAACGCGTATCTCGCGCCACGCTGGATGAAAATTCACCGATGGATGCGCAATACAAGATCGGCGACCTGGTCGATTTTGCCGCACCAGCAGGTGGCCGTTTTGCCGGCGTGTTGCGCGAAATCGACGCAGAGGGCGCCCTGTTCGACTTCAATCATCCGCTGGCCGGCCAGCCGGTGCGCTTCGAAGTCAAGATCATCGGTATTTTGTAAGGTTATCGCCCATGGAAAAAGAAATTCTGCTTGCCCAGCCGCGCGGTTTTTGTGCCGGCGTGGACCGGGCGATTGAAATCGTCGAGCGCGCCCTGACGCAATTTGGTGCACCGATTTATGTACGCCACGAAATCGTTCATAACGCCTATGTCGTAAACGACCTGCGCCTCAAGGGCGCGATCTTTATCGAAGAGTTGGCTGATGTTCCTGCCGGCAACACCGTCGTATTCTCGGCCCATGGCGTGTCGAAGGCGGTGCAGGCAGAGGCTGCAGAGCGTGGTTTGACGGTGTTCGACGCCACTTGCCCCCTGGTTACCAAGGTGCACGTTGAGGTGGCGAAGATGCGGCGTGAAGGGCGAGAAATTGTCATGATCGGGCACGACGGCCATCCCGAGGTGGAAGGTACGATGGGGCAGGCGGAGGAGGGCATGCATCTGGTTGAGACGGTGGACGACGTCGACAACCTGCAAGTGCGCAACCCCGACCAACTCGCCTATGTCACGCAAACCACCTTGTCGGTGGACGATGCCGCCGATGTCATCGCGGCGTTGAAGCGCAAATTTCCCAATATCGTCGAGCCGAAGAAGGGCGATATTTGCTATGCCACGACCAATCGCCAGGAAGCGGTCAAATTCATGGCGCCGCAAGTCGATGTCGTGATCGTGGTGGGCAGCCCGAACAGCTCCAATTCGAACCGACTGCGCGAAGTGGCGGAAAAGAAAGGCACCACTGCCTTCATGGTCGATAATGCCGGCGAAATCGACCCGGCATGGCTCGATGGCAAACAGCGCTTCGGCGTGACGGCCGGTGCCTCGGCCCCGGAAATATTGGTCCAGGCCGTCATAGACCGCCTGAAAGAGCTTGGCGCCAAAAGCGTCCGCGCGCTCGATGGCGCCGAAGAAGCCGTCACCTTCCCCATGCCTAAAGGCTTGTCTGGATTGCAACAAGGGCGAAATTAAATTCTGGCAGCGCAAACTTTTTCCGTGAATAGTTCTTTGTTTTCCTCGTTATGATGCTGTCACTCTGAATTTGTCGTGGTTTTTTCGTACGCTGATTTTGGTGGGCGATTTACGGCATGCAGGGTACTATGCAGGAATGTTGTGCAAGGGTGCCCGACCAAAACCTGCGCCGTCACCGATCGTGTGGCAGCGCCGGCCGCAGCGGCCCCTTGGCGTCGTTCAGCTGCACATAATAAAAAAGTTGACACATTTACGACATTGGAGACAACATCATGAGTATGGTTTGCATTCTTGCCGGGCGCGTTGCGTCGGTTTGTGCTTCGGCCTCTGCATTGAACCACGTGACGCATCGCATGATTGCCTAACCAGCGCGCAATCGCAGGCGGCACCCAAATGGCAAGTCCTGGGGTGCCGCTTTTGTTATCAGGAATGATTTTTGCTGCATTGCACATTATGAGGGCAAGTTGTATGGCCCTAATCAATGATGGAATGGTTGCGGTTTTTCGTGTTATTGACGATCAAGAGAGAGCACTCACAATATGGATACCTTTATCCAGCAAGTCTTAAACGGTCTGGTTCTCGGCGGGATGTATGCGCTCGTCGCACTGGGCTACACAATGGTGTATGGGGTACTCAATCTCATCAATTTCGCTCACGGCGACGTGTTGATGATTGGTGCATTGACCGGGATTACGATCCTCAATATAGTGCAGCACCTGTTCCCCGGCCTGTCCGGCGTGGTGATGGTCGTGATTGCTATCCTGTGTGCGATTCCGGTGTGCATCGCAGTCAATGTGCTGATTGAACGCGTTGCCTATCGACGCCTGCGCAATGCGCCGCGCCTGGCGCCGCTGATCACCGCCATCGGCGTGTCGATCCTGTTGCGCACCACGGCCATGTTGATCTGGGGGCGCAACCCGCGTGCCTTCCCCGCCGTCATGCCGAGCGAATCGTATCCCTTTTTCGGCGCCCTGATTTCGCCGACGCAGGTGATGTTGCTGATCCTCGCCGTCGGCTCCATGCTCGGCCTGGTCTATATGGTGGAACGGACCAAGATGGGGCGCGCCATGCGCGCCGTCGCGGAAAACCCGCGCGTTGCCGGCTTGATGGGCGTCGATTCGAACCGCGTGATCGTCATGACATTCGCCATCGGTGCGGCCCTGGCCGCCGTCGCCGGCGTGATGTGGGGCGCGACCTACTCATCGGCGTCGTTCAGCATGGGCGTGATTCCCGGCATGAAGGCGTTTTCCGCAGCGGTCCTGGGCGGGATCGGCAATATTTACGGCGCCATGGTGGGTGGCGTTGTACTCGGGCTGGTTGAGGCGCTGGGCGCCGGTTACCTGGGTGATTTGACCGGGGATTTTTTCGGCAGCCAATATCAAGACGTCTTTGCCTTCGTCGTGTTGATTCTCGTGTTGACCCTGAAGCCTTCCGGCATCATGGGCGAACGTGTGGCCGACCGTGCTTGATAACGTAGAGGGAAAATAGACATGGCCAATTACTTCGATGCCAAGGCGAATCCGCGCAAGGCTTATACCAGCCTCGCGATCATCTTCGCGATCATCCTGGTGTTCCCGTTCATTGCATCGAACTTCGGGAATTCATGGGTCCGCATCATGGACTTCTCGCTGCTCTACATCATGCTCGCGCTGGGGCTCAATATCGTGGTCGGTTTTGCCGGCCTGCTCGATCTGGGCTACATCGCGTTCTATGCGCTGGGCGCCTACATGACGGCGCTGCTGGCGTCGCCGCAGTTCGCGGTGGTGCTGCAGTCCTTCGTCGACAACTACCCGAGCATCGGCAATGCGCTGGTGTCGTTCTTCGGTGCGGAAGTCACGCAAAACGGCATCCACCTCTCGGTGTGGGCGATCGTTCCGCTTGGCGCCGCACTGGCCGGGTTGTTCGGCGCGCTGCTCGGCGCACCGACCCTCAAGCTGCGCGGCGACTACCTCGCCATCGTCACCCTGGGATTCGGCGAAATCATCCGGATTTTCATGAACAACCTATATGCCCCGGTCAACATCACCAATGGTGCGGTGGGCATCACGCCGATCGATCCGGTCAAGATCCTGGGTGTGTCGCTGGCTGGTGATACCGGGTCGCATTCAACCGTAAAGTTCCTCGGCATGTCGATGCCTTCGGTCAACGCCTACTATTTCCTGTTCCTGGTACTGTGCATTGCCATCGTGTTCGTCACCGTACGTTTGCAACATTCCCGCCTTGGTCGCGCGTTCGTGGCGATCCGCGAAGATGAAATCGCCGCCAAGGCGATGGGCATCAATACCCGCAACATCAAGCTGCTGGCCTTTTCCATGGGTGCATCGTTCGGCGGCGTAGCCGGCGCGATGTTCGCCGCGTTCCAGGGTTTTGTCTCGCCCGAATCGTTCTCGCTAGACGAATCGATCAGCGTGCTGGCGATGGTGGTGATCGGCGGCATGGGCCATATCCCGGGCGTGATCCTGGGTGGCGTGTTGCTCGCAGCCCTGCCTGAAATCCTGCGCCACGTAGTGGAACCTGCGCAGATGGCCCTGTTCGGCGAAGTGCTGGTGCCGGGCGAGGTGATGCGCAACCTGTTGATGGGGCTGGCAATGGTGTTGACCATGCTGATCCGCCCGGCCGGCTTGTGGCCCGCGCCCAAGCATGAAGATCGGCCGGACGCCGATATCGACGCCCCCAACAAGTCAACCGACGTCGTTGCGGCATAAGGACTACCATGAGCGAACAAATCATTCTCAATATCACCGGTGCAAGCAAGCGCTTCGGCGGTTTGCAGGCGCTGTCGGACGTCAATGTCAAGATCATGCAAGGCCAGATCTATGGCCTGATCGGCCCCAACGGCGCCGGCAAAACGACCTTCTTCAACGTCATCACCGGGTTGTACCAACCCGATACCGGTTCCTTCGAACTGGCCGGCAAGCCGTATTCGCCTTCGGCGCCGCATGAAGTGGCCAAGGCCGGCATTGCCCGCACGTTCCAGAACATCCGCCTGTTCGGTGAAATGTCGGCGGTCGAAAACGTCATGGTCGGGCGCCATGTGCGCACCCATCAAGGCGTGTTCGGCGCGGTATTCCACCACAAGGCGGCGCGCGAGGAAGAAGCCGCCATCCGCAAGCGCGCGATGGAATTGCTCGACTTCGTCGGCATCGTCAAGTTTTCCGACCGCACTGCACGCCATTTGTCCTATGGTGACCAGCGCCGCCTGGAAATCGCCCGCGCCCTCGCCACCGATCCGCAATTGCTGGCGCTCGACGAGCCGGCCGCAGGCATGAACGCGACCGAGAAATTGGGCCTGCGCGAATTGCTGGTCAAGATCAAGGCGGAAGGTAAAACGATCCTGCTCATCGAGCACGATGTGAAACTGGTGATGGGCCTGTGCGACCGCATGACAGTGCTCGACTACGGCAAACCGATCGCAGAAGGCG
>FSYV01000226.1_pt1 | contig 14468 bp, 11 predicted proteins | sample 1638641 | NCBI WGS metagenome assembly FSYV01 (sample SAMEA3914813, study PRJEB12502) | metagenome | biome: forest; material: soil | place: Canada | collected 2011-07-07 | depth 0.3 m
GATCGCGCAAGGCAAGCTGCAGGCCGATAATTTCCAGGTCAACGGCAAATGGGTGCCATGGTACAACCTGCACAAGACCTTTGCCGGTCTGCGCGATGCATACCGTTATGCCGGCAACAGGGAAGCGCGCAACATGCTCATCGCGCTGTCGGACTGGGCCCTGCGCCTGACCAGCCACCTGACGCCTGAGCAGATGCAAACCATGCTGCGCAGCGAGCACGGCGGCATGAATGAAGTGCTGGCCGACGTTGCGCAAATGACCGGCGAGAAAAAATACCTCGCGCTGGCCGAGCGATTCTCCGACCGCAAGCTGCTGCAGCCCTTGAGCGAACAGCAAGACCAGTTGACCGGCCTGCACGCCAACACGCAGATTCCCAAAGTGATCGGGTTCAAGCGCATCGCCGACATGACGGGCGAGCGGAGATGGCAGCAGGCGGCCCAGTTTTTCTGGCAGACCGTGCATGACCACCGCACCGTGGCAATCGGCGGCAACAGCGTCAAGGAGCACTTCAACGACGAGCACGACTTTTCCTCGATGATGAACGATGTCGAGGGGCCGGAAACCTGCAACACCTACAACATGCTCAAGCTGACCGAGCTGTTGTTTCTGACCGATCCCAAGGTCGCCTACAGCGACTACTACGAGCGTGCACTGTACAACCACATTCTCTCGTCGCAGCGCCCGGAGAGCGGCGGCTTCGTCTACTTCACGCCGATGCGGCCGAACCACTATCGCGTTTATTCGCAGGTCGACAAGGCCATGTGGTGCTGCGTCGGTTCCGGTCTCGAAAGCCAGGCCAAATACGGCGAATTCATTTATGCGCACACGCGCGATGCACTGTACGTCAACCTGTTCATCCCATCGACGCTCGACTGGCGCGAGCAAGGCGTGCGCGTGACGCAGGTCAATAACTTTCCCGATGAAGCCGGCAGCGCCATCGTGCTGCACGGCGACAAGACTTTCACCTTGAAGATACGCCATCCGGAATGGGTGGCTGACGGGCAGTTCAAGTTGCGCGTCAACGGCAAGGCAGTGGCCGTGCCCGCCGCTGCGGGCCGCTACGTCAGCCTGCGCCGCCATTGGCGCGAGGGTGACCGCATCGAGGTCGACTTGCCGATGAAGACCCATCTTGAGCAAATGCCCGATCATTCTGATTATTATGCCGTGCTGCACGGCCCGATCGTGCTGGCGGCCAAGACCTCGGTGTTTGCCGATGAAGAGTTGAACGTCTTTGCCGACGACTCGCGCATGGGGCACATCGCACACGGCCCGGTCTGCCCGCAGGATGCGGTGCCGGTGCTGGTCAGCGATACGCGCGATTTTATCGACAGGTTCAAGCCCGTTCCAGGTCAGCCATTGACATTCACGGCGCCGGGGCTGGTGCAGGGGAAAGATGCCGCGAGCTTGACTTTCATTCCATTCTTCCGCCTGCATGACTCGCGCTACATGATCTACTGGCCTTACTCGACGCCCGCGAACCTGCGCCGCATGCAAGACAAAATGGCTGAAACGGGGGCAGAGCTGGCTGCGCTCAGTGCGCAAACCATCGACCAGGTTGCACCCGGCGAGCAGCAGGCGGAGGTCGACCACGCCTACGCTGGCGAGGGCGCGGAATCGGGCATCGCCATGGGCACGCACTGGCGCCGCGCGAGCGGCTGGTTCAGCTACGCGTTGTCCGACAAAGACCATGAGGCGAAAATTTTGCGCCTGACATACTCGACGCTCGACGCAGGACGGAAATTCGACGTTCTGGTCAATGGGCAACTGCTCAAGTCGGTGGAACTTGCGGGCGATGCGCCGCAGGAGCTTTACTCGCTGGATTACGCCTTGCCTGATCAACTGGTGCGCGAGTCGGGTGGGCGCTTGGTCGTCAAATTCGTTGCGCGATCGGGGTCGGTGGCCGGTCCTCTCTATCGCGTGCGCCTGCTGCGTTAGGAAATGCTGCCAGGTTCAAGGCAGGCATGCATTGAGGTAAGGCTGCCGATATCAAAATCGATATCGAATCTCGAATTAATTTGATTGGATTGCTATGGGGTATTTCCTTTATCATGGCCTCCCAGACCGTCAACAGGCATCGACACGGGGTGTGCTCGCTCGTCCGTACCGATACCGAATTATCAAAATATCTGGGCCAAGCGCTTTGCGTTTTGCGCACAATAATGGAGACACGAGATGAAATTTGCACGTAGTGGAGTTTTGGCATCGCTGGCCTGCGCCTTCATGGCAAGCGTTGGCGTCACTCAGGCGGCCGTCGCGGCACCCGCACTTTCCATGGGATTTTCCCAGGTCGGGGCCGAGAGCGAATGGCGCAGCGCGAATTCCGCGTCAATCAAGGACGCGGCGAAGAAGGACGGCGTGAATCTCAAATTTGCCGATGCCCAGCAGAAGCAGGAAAACCAGGTCAAGGCGATCCGCTCGTTCATTGCGCAAAAGGTCGATGTCATCGCGTTTTCGCCGGTGGTCGAATCGGGCTGGGAAACCGTGTTGCGCGAAGCCAAGGCGGCCAATATTCCAGTGATCCTGACCGATCGCGCGGTCAACGTCAGCGATCCGTCGTTGTATGCCACCTTCATCGGCTCCGATTTTGTCGAAGAGGGCCGGCGTGCCGGGCGCTGGTTGCTGGAGCGAGCCAGGAAGACGCCGGGCCAGAGCATCAATATCGTTGAATTGCAGGGCACGGTCGGCTCGGCCCCGGCGATCGACCGCAAGCGCGGATTCGAGCAAGAGATCGCCGCCAATCCCAAGCTGAAAATCATCCGTTCGCAATCCGGTGATTTCACCCGTGCCAAGGGCAAGGAAGTGATGGAAGCTTTCTTGAAAGCGCAAGGCAAGGACATTCAAGTGCTGTATGCGCACAACGACGACATGGCGATCGGTGCGATCCAGGCGATCGAGGAGGCCGGTCTGCGTCCCGGTGTCGATATCCTGGTGATTTCGATCGACGGCGTGAAAGGCGCGTTCGAGGCCATGATGGCCGGCAAGATGAACGTCACTGTCGAATGCAATCCGCTGCTCGGCCCGCAACTGATGCAGGCTGCGCGCGACGTGGTCGGGCACAAGCCGGTGCCCAAGCGCATCACGACAGTTGAAGGCGTGTTCCCTGCGGAAGTCGCGGCACGTGAATTCCCGAACCGGAAATACTGATCGCGACATGTTGCGTGACAGTCAACCGGCACGCCTGACGAGTAACATGGCAACCATCGGACCCGGCGGCAAGGCCGCCGCGCACGTTCATGCCGCAGCGGCGCAGATTGGCGCCGATGATGGATCTTCGGGCGCCGACAAGTACCAGGTCAGGTGCTGGATGAAACAACGTCTTCAGGCGCGCTGCCCGCTGCCGGAAATCGAACAAATTCAATCGGCCATAGGCTGGGCGAGGCGGAGCGATAATGCAGCTGGCTAGGCACCAACTTACCATGACCGTGTTGATGACGCCGGACATGGCGAACTTCGCCGGTAACGTGCATGGTGGCACGATCCTGAAATTCCTCGACCAGGTCGCCTATGCCTGCGCCACGCGCTACGCGGGGCGCTACGCGGTCACGCTGTCGGTCGACAAGGTGACGTTCCTGCAGCCGATCCACGTAGGCGAACTGGTGACCTTTCTCGCGTCGATCAATTACACCGGCAATACCTCGATGGAAATCGGCATCAAGGTGCTGGCGGAGAATATCCAGACCCAGGCCATACGGCACGCCAACAGCTGCTTCTTCACGATGGTGGCGGTCGACCCCGACGGGAAACCGACTGCGGTCGCGCCGCTGACGCCGCAAACGGCGGAAGAGCAACGGCGCTATGTCGAAGGCCGCGCGCGCAAGGACATGCGCAAGGCGGGCATGGCGTGACGGCGGCGAATCTGAGCGAGGTGACGGCGGCGGATTCCCGACCGGTGCTGGAATTGCAAGGCATTCACAAACATTTTTCCGGCGTGCAGGCGTTGACCGACGTTAATCTGCGCCTGCTGCCCGGCGAAGTGCACACGTTGATGGGGCAGAACGGCGCCGGCAAGTCGACCTTGATCAAGGTGCTGACCGGCGTGCATGCGCCCGATGCGGGCACGATCCTGCTGGACGGCAAGACAGTGCAGCCGCGTTCGACGCTGGAGGCGCAATGCCTGGGCATCAGCACCGTGTACCAGGAAGTGAATCTATGTGACAACCTGTCGGTGGCAGAAAATATTTTCATCGGGCGCTACCCGCGCCGCTTCGGCATGATAGACCGGCGCGCGATGCTGCAGCGGGCATCCGCGCTGCTGCGCAAGCTCAAGCTCGACATCGACGTGGCGCGGCCGCTGTCGTCATATTCGCTGGCGGTGCAGCAGATGGTGGCGATTGCGCGCGCGCTGGACATTTCGGCGCGCATCCTGATACTCGACGAACCGACTTCGAGCCTCGACGAGGCCGAGGTCAACCTGTTGTTCGACACCATGCGCGAATTGCGCGCACAGGGCATGGCGATTTTGTTCGTCACGCATTTTCTCGATCAGACCTACGCCATTTCCGATCGCATCACGGTCATGCGCAATGGACAACGCGAAGGTGAATATTCATGCGATGCGCTGCCGCGCCTGGATTTGGTCAACAAGATGCTAGGCCGGCAGGCCGGCTTCTCGCCAGCGGACGGCAGCCACGCCTCCGACCTGAATGCAAATCAAGCCGATAGCGGCAAAATCTTCCTGCGCGCACGTGGACTCGGCAGGCGCGGCGCCGTGGAGCCGCTCGACCTGGAAATCCGTGCCGGGGAAACGCTGGGATTTTGCGGACTGCTCGGTTCCGGGCGCTCGGAAACAGCGCGCCTGCTGTTTGCCGCCGACAAGGCCGACAGCGGCACGATCGAGATCGACGGCAAGGTTACGCGCATCGACACGCCGCGCGCGGCGATTGCGGTTGGCATCGGCTATTGTTCCGAGGATCGCAAGCACGAAGGCGCGATCCTGAGCCTGTCGCTGCGGGAAAATATCGTGCTGGCGCTGCAGGCGCGCATGGGCGCAATGCGCGCTATCCCTTACCGGCGCCAGTGCGAACTGGCCGAGCGCTATGTGAAAATGCTCGGCATCAAAGCCGCACATATCGACTTGCCGATCGGCGCGCTGTCCGGCGGCAATCAGCAAAAGGCCCTGCTGGCGCGCTGGATGGCGCTCGAGCCGCGCATGCTGATATTGGACGAACCGACGCGCGGCGTCGACGTCCACGCCAAACTGGAAATCATGGATTGCATCGATGCCTTGCGTCGCGACGGCATGGCAGTCGTCTTCATTTCCTCCGAATTGCCGGAGGTATTGCGTTGCGCCGACCGCCTGCTGGTCATGCGTGAGCACCGGGCCTGCGGCATGTATCGTCGCGGCGAGCTGGACGAGCATTCCGTGCTGGAAGCCATATCCGCCCATCCGGCGTTGGGGAGCGCGCAATGACGCCCGTTGAACTTGCCTTGCCGTCGCGCCCGTCTGCCGCTGTCGTCATGAAGCTGCTTGCCCATCCCCTGAGCAAGCCCGTGCTTGCGCTCGTCGTGCTGTTGCTGCTCGACGCGTTTTGCATCCCCGGCTTCTTTCATCTCGAGGTCAAGGCTGGGCACCTGTATGGCAGCGCGGTCGATATACTCAACCGTGCCGCGCCACTGTTGCTTGCCGCGCTGGGCATGACGCTGGTCATCGCCACGCGCGGGATCGACATCTCGGTTGGCGCCGTGGTTGCCATCTCCGGCACCGTGGCGGCAACGCTGATCGGCGGCAGCATGGTCATGCAAGATGGCGTGCCAGTCTACGTCGCGCATGTCGCCTTGCCGCTGGCGTTGGCGGCGGCGCTCATTGCCGCCTTGTTGTGCGGCGCCTGGAACGGCTTGCTCGTGACGGTGGTCAAGCTGCAACCGATCGTGGCCACCCTGATCCTGATGGTGGCCGGGCGTGGACTGGCGCAACTGGTGAGCGACGGCCAGATCGTGACGGTGTACTATCCGCCGTTTTTCTTCCTCGGCGGTGGTTACCTGTTCGGCCTGCCGTTTTCGCTGTATCTGGTGGCGGCGGTATTTTGCATTGCCGCGCTGGCGCTGCGCAAGACGGCGCTCGGCCTGTTCCTGCGCGCAGTCGGCATCAACCCGGCCGCCGCGCGCCTGGCGGGCATCCATAGCGGCTTGCTGATCTTCACTGTCTACGTCGTGTGCAGTCTCTGCGCCGGCCTGGCCGGTATCCTCATCTGCGCCAACGTGCGTAGCGCCGATGCCAACAATGCCGGCCTGCTGCTCGAACTCGATGCGATCCTGGCCGTGACGCTCGGCGGCACGTCGCTCGCAGGTGGCGATTTCAGCCTGGCCGGTACGGCGATTGGCGCGTTGTTCATCCAGACGTTGACGTTTTCGATCTATTCCCTCGGCATCGCGCCGGAGATGAACATGATCGTGAAGGCGGTCGTGGTCTTGCTCGTGTGCATGGCGCAGAGCGGCGAAAGCCGCCGTCTGCTCCAGCAGGGTCTGGCCGCGGTCGGCTTTGGCACAAAGCGGGGCCGGCCGTGAAGCGCCTGGCCGCCATATTGCGTGAAATTCCGGGCAAGCCCGTCTTTCCGACCCTCACCACGGTGTTGCTGCTAATCGTTCTGTTTTGCGCCAGCGCGGCTTTTTATCCTGGCCTGGCCTCGTCGCAGGTCGTCGCCAACCTGTTGATCGACAATGCCTTCCTGCTGGTGCTTGCGGTCGGCATGGGTTTCGTCATATTGTCCGGCGGTATCGATCTGTCGGTCGGCGCGGTGCTGGCGCTGACCACGATGTCGTGCGCCTGGCTGCTGCAAACGGGGCATTGGCCGGCACCCGCCGTGGTTGCCGTCGTCCTGTTGTGCGGCGCGCTGTATGGCGCCGCCATGGGCGCGCTGATTCATTTCTTCAAGTTGCAGGCTTTCATCGTCACGCTGGCCGGCATGTTCCTGGCGCGCGGGCTGTGCTACCTGATCGGCGTGGAATCGGTGACCATCGACGACCCGTGGTTCGTCGCGCTGTCGCGCATGCAGGTGCCGGTGTTCGACGCCTTCCTCTCGCCGAGCGCGATTGTCGCCCTGTGTGTGCTCGCCGTGGCGATTTTTATTGCGCACTGGACGGCGTTTGGACGGATCGTCTATGCCATTGGCGGAAATGAGCAATCGGCCCAGATGATGGGGCTGAAGGTCGCGCGCACCAAGATCATGGTGTATGCCGTCAGCGGTTTTTGCGCGGCCTTGTCCGGCGTGCTGTTTTCCTTCTACATGCTGTCCGGCTATGCCTTGCACGGGCAGGGTGTCGAACTCGATGCGATTGCCGCTGTCGTCATCGGCGGCGTACTCTTGACTGGTGGCCATGGTTACCTGGCCGGCACGCTCTCGGGAGTGCTGATGCTCGGGCTGATCCAGACCATCATCGCCTTCGACGGCAGCCTGAGTTCATGGTGGACCAAGATCATCATCGGCGCGCTGCTGTTTGTCTTTTGCCTGATGCAGCGCTTGATCACGATTTATACGATGCGGCGTTCCGTGTAGGCGAATTCCGACGCGCTAACGTGCGCCTGGGGCGATATCCGAAAAGGATTCCATCGTACAATTGCGATATTCGTTTCGATATGCAGTTCAAAATACCACTCACTGATCGGTTCGCCATGGATACCTTCAATGCCAATTGGTTCCTGAAAGCCCGGCTCAAGACGCGACAACTGTTGCTGCTGATTGCGCTCGACGAGCATCGCAACATCCATCGCGCATCGACCGCCCTGCACATGACGCAGCCTGCGGCATCGAAACAATTGAAGGACCTCGAAGACATGCTCGACGTGCGCTTGTTCGAGCGCCTGCCGCACGGCATGGAGCCGACCATCTACGGCGAAACGATGATCCGCCACGCGCGCATGGCGGTCACCAGCCTGAGCCTGGCCCACGATGACATGGTCGCGCTGCGCTCCGGGCTGGTTGGCCAAGTCGAGATCGGCGTGATCATGACGCCCGCCATGGCGCTGGTGCCGCGCGCGATCGCCAACATCAAGCGCAACGCACCCAGGCTGCGCATCGGCGTGCACGTGGAGCAGAGCAACATCCTGCTCGAAAAGCTGCAGCAAGGCACGCTCGACTTCATGATTGGCCGTATCCTCGAGCGAGAAAACGGCGACAGCCTCGAATACGAGGAATTGACCGAGGAACCGGCGTGCGCGGTGGTTCGCCCCGATCATCCTTTGCTCAATAACAAGAAGCTGCAACTGGGCGATATTGCCGCGCTGCCCTGGATCTTGCCGCCGCAAGGAAGCGTGCTGCGCCATCGTTTTGACATGATGTTCCGCCGTGCCGGACTGGAGCCGCCTGCCGACGTAGTCGACACCACTGCGATTTTGCTGATCACCGCGTTGTTGCAGCAGACTGATGCGCTGCACGTGATGCCCATCGAAGTGGCGCGCTATTACAGCTCGCTCAAGGTCTTGAGCATCCTGCCGATCGAACTGCCTTGCAAGATGGATGCCTTCGGTATCATCCGGCAACAGGCACGCATCCTGTCGCCGAGTGCGCAATTGCTGCTGGCCGAGGTGCGCAGGCAGGCCCAGAAGCTGTACTAGAACTTATTGTCCTCACAAAGGCCACCGGTCTTTGCCTTCGGGGAATCCCCCTCAATACCAATATCGTTATCACGTCCAACAAAAATTTGATTGGACGAGGCGTGAATACAGTCGCAGCATCTGCATGCGCCAGGATCGAATCTGGCGCTTGCTCGATGCAATGGCGCAAGCGTTTGCACGAGCGCGTGGCGTCAACCTGGCGGCACGACAATTCACATACCTATAAGAGAGACGATGATGGTAAAAATGAGCAAGATGAAGAAATATGCGGCGGCCGGATTGGTCGTACTCGGCGCCCTCACCGCCGCATGTGCGGTGCAGGCGGCGACATGGACGCTAACCGGCGCGCTGGAATCGCATGACCCCAGCATCTACAAGGAAAGCAGTACGTGGTGGATCATGGAAACCAGCAACACCGGCATCGGCGTGAAATACTCCGCCGATGGCCACGCCTGGACCCAGGGCACCAGTATCTACTCGGGCGGCCTGTCGTGGTGGAAGGCCTACAACGGCAACTCCACAACGGCATGGGCGCCTGACATCCACGACTGGAACGGCAAGGCCATCCTCTACTATGCGGTGTCGACTTTCGGTTCGCAGAATTCTGCCATCGGTCTCGCCACGGCGACCAGCATCGCCAAGGGCGATTGGGTCGACCAGGGCGCCATTTTGACTTCCAAGGCGGGTGACAACTACAATGCGATCGATCCGAACTTCGTCGTCGATGCATCCGGCCAGCCCTGGCTGACGTTCGGCTCCTGGCAGACCGGCATCTACACCACCAGGGTCGATCCCAGCACATTCAAGCCCTACGGCACCTGGTACCATCTGGCCGCCGACAGCACGGGCATCGAGAACTCGTTCATCATGCAAAACGGCTCCTACTATTACCTGTTCGTCTCGAAAGGCACCTGCTGCGCCGGTGCAAGCAGCACCTACCACATCTCCTACGGCCGCTCGACCAGCATCACCGGGCCTTATCTCGACAAGAATGGCGTGAACATGGTCAATGGCGGCGGCACGACCCTCGATGCCGGCGGCGGGCGCTACATCGCGCCGGGCGGCGAGTCGGTCAGCAACGGCGCGCTGGTGCGTCATGAACTCGACAGCCAGAATAGCTACATCCCGATCCTGTTCATCAACGATTTGTATTTCACGGGCGGGTGGCCGACTTATTGATGGGCGACGGTTTTATTTGTGCTTGCGCCTGAGGCTCGCGCTTCGGGTGCAATTTTCCGTACAATGTTTCCGCACAATGAGACGTCCATGACGACTATTCTCTCAACGCTGCGCATGCGTCACATCGCCTGCATGGCCGCCGCGGCGTGCGCCGTGGCGCTGGGTGCAAACTACCTGCAATCGGAGCCGGTGCAGTCCCGCACTGTCGTCGGGCCGGCGCTTGCCGCCGAGCCGGCGTTCGGCCCCGGCGGACGTGTCGATGTCGGCAAGCTTGAGTCGCTGAACGCGTCGGGCGAAGGCGTACCCGCCGTGATCGCCGCAGCGTCATTCACAACCGAAGAGGGGGAACTGGTCGTCAATGCCGGCTTGTTGCAGGTGTTCGATTTTTTTATGTTGGGCGTGCCGGACGACAATCGCGGGCATGCATCGATCGCGCTACACACGTTTTTGGCGAGCAAACTCACGGCTGCGTCTGCGCAAAAGGCGATGCAGATTGCCGCCGACTATCAATCCTATATGACACGCCACGATGACTTGCTGGCAGCGCAGAATTTCGATCGTCGCGCGTTCGCGTTGTCGACGCTGGACGTTGCCCGCATCAGGACCTGGATGCAATTGCGCCAGCGCTTGCGCGAAAGCGTGTTGGGCGAAGCGGTGGCAGACGCCTGGTATCAGAACGACGACGCACAATTGAATCATGTGCTCGATGAATTGCAGCAAGCGGGAAACATTGGCGCGTTTGATGACGCGAACCGGCAATACATGCAACGCATACTCGACCAGGCCGCCATGCGTTTTGCCGATCTTGCGCGCCGGCCATTCTGAGCAATGGAAGTCGAAATCAAGCATGTGGCATTCATGCGGCATTTCGTGTCAACGGGAAAAATTTACGGCAGGTGTATCCGTTACAAATGGCTTGCTTGAATCCGCAGGCGTTGGCGATCGGTTTTTCAGTTACCAGACCGTATCGGCCAGGCGCAGGAAATTTCCTCCGAGTAGTTTGTCGATCGCGTCGGCCTTGTACCCGCGCTTTTGCAGTAGCTCGGCCAGGCGCCGGAATTTCTCGGGGCCTTGCAGGTCGGGCAGGAAGGGCACGATGTCGGCGCGTTCGCCGGTGGCGCCGATGCCGGTGCTGCGACGCATCTCGACTTCCTTTTCCAGCTCGGCATAATAGCGTTGCATGTCGTCGACGCGCGGGACCGAGCCGTCGGTGCCGATCGAGACGTGGTCTTCGCCGCATACCTGCAGCGCGTGCTCGATGTGGGCGATCAGGTCATCGGCCGTGGGCTGGCGTTCGATGGCGAGGAAGGGCATGAAGTAGATGCCCACCACGCCGCCCTTTTCCGCCACGAGTCGCAACTCGCGGTCGCTCTTGTTGCGCGGCAGGTCGGCGATGGCGCGGCAGCCGGTGTGGGAGATGATGATCGGTTGAGCCGATGCTGCTGCGGCGTCGATGCAGGTCTGCAGGCCGCTGTGGCTCAAGTCCACCATCACGCCGGCGCGGTTGAGTTCATGCACGACTTCGCGTCCGAATTCGCTGAGACCGCGATTCTCGGCCACCATCGAACCATCGCCGAGTTGGTTGCGGCCGTTGTAGGTGAGCTGGATGACCTTGACGCCAAGGTTGCCGAACAGCGCGGCGCGCCCGGCGTCGTTGCCCATCATGGCGCCATTCTGGAAGCCGAGGATGACGCCGACCCGCCCGCTGGCGCGGGCTTGGCGGATGTCGTCGCCGTTGTACACCTTAAGCAGATCATGCGGCCGGTTGCGGATCAATTGATCCCATACGCCGATGTCCCTGACGCTGGCTTCGAACGGCTCGTCCGGCCCGAAGACGTAGCCGATGGTCTGGTTGAACGCGCACAGGCCCGATGCGTGCGCGTCGCTCAGCGCACGCGCGTCGATGCCGCGATGGGGCATATCGTCGGTCGGGCCGAGATTGGTGTTCGAGATGCCGCCCAGGCCGTCGATGATGATGGGCCGGCGCGCTTGGATATCGGTGCTGTTTGGCGTACTCATGGATTGGTTCGTTTTCTTCGATTGTTCGATGGCAAAGCCTGCTTGCGGGACGCCGGTCGGCAATAGCGCGGTGGCGAGGATCTTGCGGCGGCTTGGGTTGTCGGGCGTTCTCCCGCTTGGTTCGCCATGGATCAGGTGGCAGCAGATGTATGCACCGGCCCTGCTGCTATGCACTCGATCTCCACCCGCGCCCCGAGCGCCAGACCGCTGGTTCCGAACGCGCTGCGCGCCGGCAGCGGAGCCTCGCCGAAAAATTCGCGATAGGCTTCGTTGAACTGCGCCCACTCGCCGATATCGGCCAGCATGATCGTGCAGCGCACCAGATGTTGCAGGTCGAGCCCCTGCGCACGCAGCGCGGTGCGGATATTGTGCAAGGTCTGCAACGCCTCCGCGCGGATGCCGCCTTCCACCAGCGTCAGCGTGCCCGGCTTGTTGCCGAGCTGGCCCGAGAGGAAAACCAGCTCGCCGACGCGGGCGCCCTCGGGAAAGGGCAGATGCGCCGGCAGCACCTGGCCGGAATTGAAGCGCTGTACAGGGCTTGCCGACGCTGTCGCTGCAGCGCCTTGCGCGGAATGGGAAGAAGTCGACATGTCCGTCCTTTGTCCGTTCACTAATCCGTTTATTAATCCGTCCACTAACGGTCGATTAGCGGGTGAAGCCGAGCGCCATTTCCAGCGCGGCGGGATCGATGATTTTACCGCCTTTGATGGTGCGGTAAACGTGGCGTATGTCGGAAATATTGCGGCTCGGATCGCCGTCGATCAGCACCATGTCGGCCAGCTTGCCGTCGGCGATCACGCCGCGATCCTTGTTCACTCCCATCACCAGGGCTGGCGTGAGCGTCGCCATGCGCAGCACTTCGGCGGGCGGGATGCCGGCCTGCGCATACAGCTCCAGCTCGTGGTGCAGGTTGTAGCCGGCGAACGAATCGGTGCCGGGCACGATGGTCACGCCGGCATCGTACAGTGCCTTGAACAGCTTCAGCATTGCAGGGAAGGCATCGCGGTAAGCCGCTTCATGGCCGGGCGGCGCCTGCAGCGCGCCCGACTTCAGGCTACGTCGGATCTGCGCCGGGAAACGCGGCGCCACCGGCACCAGGCCCGGCGCTACCTTGGTCGGGTCGCCGGCGAATAATTCCTCCAGGATGCCCATGGTGGGATCGAGCACCGTGTGATGATCGCGCAGGAAGGCGGTGAACTCGTCAACGCGCGGATTGCCGGGAGGGAAATCGCGCGCACCGTCGGCCACCATCGAATAGCGATCCTTGGTGCGCGTATCCTGCACCTGGGGATAGAGGAAATTGAGCACGATGAAATTCAGGTGCTGGATCTCGTCGGCGCCATCCAGCACGAACTGGCGCGCGTTGGTGAACGCCGGCACATGACCGCTGACGCGCAAGCCATGTTCATGCGCGCGCGCCGCAACCACCGGAACCAGCTTGGGGTCGAGCGAGGAATACATTTTGACTTGTGCATAGCCGTGTTCGGCATACCAGTCCACGGCGGCGATCGCCTGCTGCGGCGTCTCCACGCGCACGTCGGTCGGCCCGGCCAGCGGCCCCACGCCTTCGATGATGCCGGCCATAGCCACGCGCGGCCCCAGCTCGCCGCCCTGGTCGAAGCGCGCCACGCGCGCCATCAGCGGCAGGTTGTCGTTGGCCATGTCGCGCGCGCTGGTCACGCCGGCGGCCATGTCGAACACGCCGTCGAGTTCGCTGAAATGCTGGTGGCAATCCCACATGCCCGGCATCAGGAAACGCCCGCCGGCATCGAGCACTTCGGCGCCGGCCGGCACCACCATGTCGGCATCGCGGTCGACCTTCACGATGCGCTCGCCGATCACCAGCACGCTCATGCCGGGTTTCACGCTCAGGTCGCGCGGGTCGAACAGGCGCGCATGCGCGATCACCAGCGCGCCGTGCGGCTGGTGCAGCATCGCACCGGCCAACTGCTTGTGCCAGGCGCGCAACGCCTCATCCTGCGCCGCGCTCAGCGCATCGACCTGCAAGGCATAGTCCGGCGCAATCGTCGTCAGCCAATCGGTGATCACGCCGGCCGTGACGCCGTGTTCATCGAGCCAGACCGGCGTCGGCATGAAGTTCAGGCCGGAGACCCGGTATTGCGTGAGCGTGCGCTTGCCATGCGCGCCCGCCACTTCAAGCGACTCGCCGGTTTCCAGCCGCGCCTCCCCTTCCGGCAGCAGCGCCAGCCGGTGATCGGGTGCCTGCAGCAGCGCACGCACCAGCACCGCCTGCATCTCCGGCGGCGGATTGGCCGGCAGGTAGAATGCCGGCGCCGTCAACCGCTTCTCGCCCGACTCTGCCGTGCTCTTCCACACCGCCTTGCCGTCGCGCAGCGTGAATTTTTCGCTGAACGGCACCTTCCAGTAATCGTTACCGCTGGCTTCGTAAGAGACCGGAATACCGTGCGCATCAAGCGTCCACTTCGCCGCAACATGATCGCCGCGCCCACGGTCGGCATACGAATAATCGACATGCACCACATGCGCCGCATCGACTGCAACCGTCTGCTTGCCGCTGGCAACGCCGTGGATCTGTACCCTGTACTCGACTGCATCCGTAGCTGCAGCGGCTACCCCGACGAACAGTGTAAGCACGATGCTGAATATAGTTTTCATTTGACTGTCTCCGTCGAATTATTCTCGATCCCGGAAAAACCGCGGGATCGGCCTTTGCCTTGCGCCGAACAATAGTATAGA
>FSYV01000579.1_pt1 | contig 14164 bp, 8 predicted proteins | sample 1638641 | NCBI WGS metagenome assembly FSYV01 (sample SAMEA3914813, study PRJEB12502) | metagenome | biome: forest; material: soil | place: Canada | collected 2011-07-07 | depth 0.3 m
CGACTGTGCATGTCCGTCAATGCTGTCCCGGAGTTCGATGCAAGCGGCGCGGTTGGCAGCGTCTTGACGATTTTTCGCGACATCACCGCAGTAAGTCAAGCACAAGAGTCGCTGCACAAGCGTGAGCAGGAATTCCGAACCCTGGTCGAGCATTCACCAGATACCATAGGCCGCTACGACCACGAATGCCGCCGTATCTACGCCAATCCCAGGTTGATGGATAGCCTCGGCGGAGATGCGGCAAGGATATTGGGAAGTACGCCCGACCAATTTCCCGGCGGGTCGGCCGCCTCGGAATTCGGCAGGATGCTGCGCGAGGTGTTGCAGCGCGGGGAGGAACGAAACTTCGAGTTGCGCTGGGATGGGAATACCTCGGAAGTTTGTACCCACTATCGGATGATTCCAGAGTTCGACCGATCCAATAATGTGGAACATGTTCTGGCGATAGGACGCGATATCTCGGCGATCGATCAATATCGCAAGAAAGTGCACGATCAGGCGTTCTATGACAGTCTGACCGGATTGCCAAACCGCCAACTTCTGTTTGACCGCATCAATCAAGCCATCTCCGACGCCGCCTACAACGGTCACCAATTCGGGGTCATGCTGCTTGATCTGGATAATTTCAAGGAAGTCAACGACACCTTTGGACACAGTGCCGGAGATACCCTGCTGTGCGAGGCGGCCAGGCGCATGAAAGAATGCGTGCGCAAATACGATACCGTAGCGCGCCTGGGGGGCGATGAATTCGCCGTCTTGCTACCCAACATGCGCAAAGGCGACGACTTGGCAACGATTGCCGACAAAATGCTGCGCGAATTGGCCGAGCCATTTTTAGTTGAGGGGCGAGAATCGTTCATTACTGTCAGCATCGGCATTGCTTTTTATCCCGACGACAGCGCGGAGGGCCATGCGCTATATCAGTATGCCGACTCGGCCATGTATCACGCGAAAAAAATGGGCCGCAACAATTTTCAATTTTATGCGAAGGAATTGACCATTCGTTCGATGGAGCGAATGGAAATCGAGGCAGCGCTGCGCAAGGCCCAGAAACTTGGCGAGCTGGAGCTACACTATCAGCCGAAGGTCGAGCTTCAAAGTGGTTGCCTGGTTGGCTGTGAGGCGCTGTTGCGTTGGAATCGCACCGGCTGCGAATTGATCATGCCGGAGCGCTTCATTTCCATCGCGGAAGACTCGGGACTGATATTGAGCATCGGCGAGTGGGTGTTGCGCGAAGCCTGCGAAGCGGCGACAAACTGGAATCGCCGCGATGGGCCTGAAATCACAGTCGCCGTCAATCTTTCGACGCGGCAGTTCATACGCAACGATCTGGTCGGTTCAGTACGGCAGATTCTGGCTGACACCGGTTGTCGGCCAGAATGGCTGGAGCTGGAAATTACCGAAAGCCTGTTGCTGGAAGACAGCAACGACGTGAGCGTCGCGCTGGCGCAATTGCGTGACATGGGACTACGGATTGCCATCGACGATTTCGGTACCGGCTATTCGTCATTGAGCTATCTGAACCGATTCTCCGTGAGCCAGTTGAAGATCGATCGCTCCTTCGTCAAGGATATTCCGCAGCAGCATCAAAAAATGGAATTGGTGAAAGCCATGTTGTCAATCGCTGCGGCACTGCATCTCGAGTCGGTTGCCGAAGGCGTGGAAACAACCGAGCAGGCGGAATATCTGCTCGCGCATGGTTGCCAGCTTGCCCAGGGATTCCTGTTCGGCAAGCCTATGCCTTTTGCGGAATTCAACGACGAGTTGTTGCGGCAAGACGCGCTGTGCACACGACTCTGCATCCGTGGTTGACAATCAAACCCGGGCAAATGACAGTAGCACAAGTGACCTGGCTTCCCACGGAAAGCGGGAAATTGAAAAATCGAGACTGGTTTTTTCGTCTACGTGTTGGGCACCATTGCCTTTCTGCGTGCTTTGCATCAGCGAACGATTTCGCAGCTGCAGTAGCATTCACCCACGCAGTGATTTTCTGGATTGCTTATTGACGTACATAGCCGCATCGGCCTCGCCAAGAAGTTGCGCTATGGAGAGATGTCGAACACTGTCGTATTCAACATGGCCGACGCTGTAGCCAATGGAGTAGGCAAGATTGTTGCCGACATTAATCTGGGCAATCGCGGTTTGCAATCGTTGCAGGAATTCCTGCACATCAATGCCGCCGGAGTCGGGGAGCAATGCGACGAATTCGTCGCCGCCCAGGCGTCCGACCACGTCGCTGCCACGCAACGTACCGCGCAATGCGTTTGCGAATGCCTTGAGCACATGATCACCCTCTGCATGTCCATGCGTATCGTTGATCGTTTTAAATCCGTCCAGGTCGAAAAAGAGTAAAGTCGTCTGCATCTCGGTTCGCCGGGCAAACTGCAGCGCATGTTGCGCGAGTATTTCGAAGCCGCGACGATTGTATAATTTCGTCAAGTCGTCCATGGTGGCGAGCTGGATGGACGATATCTCTTGCTCGACGATATGCGCCAGGTCACGCAACAGGGCGCGTTCTTCGTCGTCGAGGTCGCGCGACCGGACGTCGAGGAGACACAGGACGCCAAGCGCACTGCCATTCTGTGCCCGCAACGGGCACCCTGCATAGAAACGAACGCCGTTGGGCCGGGTAACCTGTGGGTTGTCGTGAAAACGCGCGTCGGCGAATGTGTCCGGCACGACCATGATATTTTCTTCGAGGATGGCGTGACCGCAAAATGACACGTTCCTCGGCACTTCCTTGGCCGCCGGACCCGCGTTCGACTTCGTCCAATGCCTGTCGCCGTCGATGAAACTGATCAATGCGGTCGGCACCGAAAAAAGCCGTTTTGCCAAACGGGTCAGCCGATCAAAACGTTCTTCGGGCAAGGTGTCGAGAATATGGAGAGAGTGCAATGTGTCGAGGCGGCTGACTTCATCGACAGGAACTTCTGGCGCAAGCATAACGCACTCCATAATTGGGGCAGGCTGTCAGGCTATTAAACTCCTTTCCAGCATCTGTTTCAAGTGGCGTCACGACGTGTCGATTCGACTTCGCGTGGGCATTACCCGGATTGAGAACAACCCTTGCCAGGCGTGGGTAAGGGTCTTGGTCCTGTAGCCGCAAAGATCTTCGGGGCGCAGCTCAGTTCGATTGAGGCACGAGCGTACCCGATGCGATCAATCGTGGCCGACGCTGCCTCCCGCTATCCCTTCAAGTCAGACCTGTCTAGACTGTGCCGGCAGAAAACGAACCGGACAACAAAGGTCTGGCGACGGGCGTGATGGATTCAAACGTCTCTACCCGCGCGCCGCGCTGCGACCTTGCCAAGCACGGCGAAATCCTTTTCGCCATCGCCGTGGGCCAACACTTCGATCAGATTGTCGCGCACCACGCTCGCCACCGGCAATGCAACATTGACTGCCTCTGCCGCGGACAAGGCGAGACGAACGTCTTTCAAGCCGAGCTTCGCCTTGAACAGCGCCGGCTCGTAACGCCGGTCGGCGATCATCCGGCCATACCCCTGGTACACCGGGCCGGGAAACAACGTGTTCGTGATCAGGTCGAGGAAGGCGTGCGGATCGATGCCATATCCCGACATCAGCGTAGCGGCTTCGCCCGTGGTTTCGATCGCCGACGCCAGCATGAAATTCGCGCCCAGCTTGAAGACGTTCGCGTGTTGCGGCTGGTTGCCGACACGCCAGGTTTTCTGGCCGATGACGTCGAACACGGGCTGCACGCGATTGATTGCCTCTTCGTCGCCGGCCGCCACGATATTGAGCTTGCCTGCCGCAGCCACATCAGGCCGGCCGAGGACCGGCGCCGCCACATAGACCAGGCCATGCCGTTTGTGCAGCGCCACGAGCTCGTCACACAGCGCGATCGATATCGTCGCCATGCTGACGTGGATCAGCCCCTTGGGCGCATGCTGCAGGATGCCGCCATCGACCAACACTGCGCGGAGCGCCGCGTCATCGGCAAGCATGGAAAACACGGCATCGCCGGCGAAGGCTTCAGCGGCGCTGTCAACCACGATTGCGCCATGTTCCGCGAGCGATTCGGCAGCCTTGCGCGAGCGATTCCAGACCCGCAGCGTATGCCCCGCCTTCAAGGCATTGAGCGCGATGGCGCGGCCCATGCTGCCCAACCCAATAAATCCGATATCCATGACCAACCTCCATCAATAACGAAAAAACCGCTTCCACGACCAATGCACTACCTGAATCAACCGCCGCAAGCGCAGCGCCTGCGCGGACCGGTCATTGCATCGATGTGCCGGTTTGGCCCAGCAACGCCATGTCCGCCGAGTCTAGCCGCAGACGCGTCGCTGCCGCAAGGTTTTCCAGCTGCGCCACCGAGGTCGCGCTGGCAATCGGCGCGCTCACGCTGGGCCGCGCAATGATCCACGCCAGCGCGACGGCTGCGGCCGTTGTGTCGTGACGCCGGGCGACTTCAACGAGAGCGTCGACGATCCGTAGCCCTCGGTCGTTGACGTATTTATTCACCAGTCCACTACGCGCGCCCTTTTCCGCATCCGCTTTCGATCGGTATTTTCCGCTCAGGAAACCGCTTGCCAGACTGAAATAAGTGACCACCGCCAACCCATGCTCGTTTGCAACCGGTTCAAGATCGGTCTCGTAGGCCTCCCGGTCGTAGAGATTGTATTCGGGCTGAAGTACCTGGTACGCCGGGAGTCCAAGCTCTTTTGATACTTTCAGCGTTTCCCTGAGGCGCGCGCCGCTGAAGTTTGACGCGCCGATCACCCGCACCTTGCCGGCCCCGATCAGTTTTTGATAGGCACCAAGCGTCTCTTCGAGCGGGGTTTGTTGGTCGTCGATATGGGAGAAATACACATCGATGCAATCGGTCTGTAACCGACGCAGGGAATCACCGATGGCTGCGTCGATATTTGCCGCCGACAGCCCCGGGCGTGTCTTCCACATGCCAACCTTGGTCGCCAGCACGATCTTGTCGCGCTTGCCGCTTTGTTTCAACCATTTGCCGATGATCGTTTCGGATTCGCCGCCCTGATTGCCTTCTGCCCAATGCGAGTAGCCATCCGCAGTATCGATGAAGTTCAGCCCAAGGTCGACGCATGCGTCGAGGATGGAGAACGAGGTGCGCTCGTCGGCAGTCCAGCCGAAGACGTTGCCGCCGAAGGCGATGGGTGAGATTTCAAGGTCCGAAGTGCCTATGGTGTGCTTTTGCATTTGCTTCTCCGATTATTGGTTGTTGAGCGCGGCGCCATCAACGTGTCGGCGGCGCCATGAATTCAGGCCCGATGGGATCCTTGATGTTGCCGCCAAGTAGCGCGTCGATATCGGCCAGATCTGCGGCAGTTAGCTTCCAGCCGAACGCTTCGTCGAATCCCGTCAATTGCTCCGGCCGTCGTGCGCCCCAGAGCGCGATGGTCGGTCCCTGGTCGAGTATCCAACGTACCGCCAGCGACAGGACCGACTTTCCATATCGGTCTCGCGCAAATTGCCGCAGCGCCTCGACGGCGGCCAAGTATTGCGAAAAGCGCGGCGCCTGAAATTTCGGATCGGCCTTGCGCAGGTCGTCTCCAGCGAATGTCGTGTCCATACGCATGCGCCCCGACAGCAGCCCGCGGCACAGCGCGCCGTAGGCCAATACGACCAGCCCGTGCTGATCGGCATAGGGCAGCACATCGGCTTCGATTGCCCGCTCAAACAGGTTGTAGGGCGGCTGCAGCGTCGCCAGTGTAGCGTGCTTGCGGAAGCCGTCCATCTGCTCGATACTATAATTGCTCACACCGATTGCCAGTATCTTTCCTTCCTGGCGCAGCTTCTCCAACTCGAAGGCGGTTTCTTCGTGCGGCACCAAGGGGTCGGGCCAATGCACCTGGTAGAGGTCGATGCGGTCGGTACGAAGCCGTCGCAGCGAGTCTTCAATCTCCCGTCGGATGCGTGCCGCACCGGCATTGCGCCTAACCTTTTCGTTCGGCCATTCCAGCGCCACTTTGGTGGCGATGATGACCTGATCGCGGATGCCTACCAATGCCTTGCCGACGATTTCCTCGGAGTGCCCGAAACCATAGACCGGCGCGGTATCGATCAGGTTGATGCCGGACAGCACGGCGTCGCGGATGGTGGCGATCGAGCGCGCTTCGTCGCTGCCACCCCACATCCATCCGCCAATTGCCCAGGTACCGAGGCCGATGCGGGAAACGGGGAGGTCTATACCGGGAATCTTGATGGTTTCCATGCTCATATTTTTTCCGTTAAGCGTCGTTGAAATATATCGATGATAATAGTTCATATATCGATGAATAGAATTCAACGCAACGTTGATCTGATTGCATACAGGGGATATCACAATGACGACTTTGAACCGCGCTTCGCTCTCGGATCTCAATGTTTTCATTACCATCGTTCGGCGACGCAGTTTTCGGCAAGCGGCCATCGAATTGGAGGTCACCACATCGGCGTTGAGCCATTCGATGCGGCATCTTGAATCACGGCTTGGCGTCAAGTTGCTCAATCGCACGAGCCGTTCGGTGGTGCCGACGCTGGCCGGTGCCGCTCTGGCAGAGAGACTCGAACAGGGTTTTCAGGCCATCGATGAAGCACTCGGAAGTCTTGAGCACTTTCGTGGCGCCCCCGCCGGCCGTTTGCGCCTCAACGTGCCGCGCGATGCGGCGCGCCTGTTGCTTAGCCCGGCTTTGCCGAGATTCTTTGCCCAGTATCCCGAACTGAAGCTGGACCTTACGGTGGAGGACCGGCCCGTCGACATCGTTGCCGAGGGTTATGATGCGGGAATCCGCTATGGCGGCACAGTGCCGCGCGATATGGTCGCCGTGCCGCTGACGGGGAAGCTGCGCTGGGTGGTCGCCGGCGCACCGGAATACCTGGCCCGCAAAGGTCGCCCGCAGGCGCCTGCGGAGTTGCTTGATCATGCTTGTGTACGCATGCGCCTTGGCGACAACTCCATTTATAAATGGGAGTTGGGCGATGGGGCGCACGCAATCGAACTCGATGTACCGGGACCGATCAGCGCCAATGAAACCGAAAGCGCCGTACTGGCGGCAATCAATGGCGTGGCGCTTGTCTACTGCCTTGAACGACGCGTTGAACAAGAGCTGCGCAATGGACTTCTGGAAATCGTGCTGCCGGAGTGGTCCGTCATGGGGGCGCCATTTTACATGTACTATCCCAGCCGCCGCCAGACTCCCCCCGGGCTTCAACAGTTGATCGAGTGTCTTCGCGCGGAATCGCTATCTCCCCTGGCACGAGAATAGAACTCATGCCACGAACTGATTGCATTACAATTTTGTAATGTGACTGACACGTTCCGGCAAACTTCGACAACCTAAGCTTCAGTCATCGCCCGAATTTTTCGCGTCCGGTTACGCATCGATGCAGTCGCGCCGGACGCTACGTCAGGACGGGTGAATTGGATAATCAAAATATTGGTTCGCCACTCGGGTTGCCTTGTTCGACAAGACACAACCTGCGAGTTATCGACCAACTCACTACTGGGTTCATGACTTAATTGGGGGAAATATGCGCAGAAACACGAAGCAGATTATTACCATATTGCTGGCCACATTACTTCCGCTCACGGCTCGCGCGGAAAACCAGCGCTTCAATGTCATGGAGGCGTCGATCGGGGAAATCCACCAGGCAATGCGCGCAGGCACCCTCACCTGCCACGGCCTGGTCCAGCAATACCTGGACCGTATCGAGGCGTATGACAAGCAAGGACCGGCGCTGAACGCGATTCTTTATCTGAATCCCAAGGCGCTGGAACAAGCCGATGCCCTGGACTTGCAATTCAGGCAAACAGGAAAAATGGCGCCACTGCATTGCATTCCAACCATATTGAAAGACAACTACAACACATCGGATATGCCTACCACGGGCGGTTCCGCTTCGCTAGCGGGCGCGCGCCCCACGCAGGATGCGGCAGCACTGAGCCGATTGCGCAAAGATGGCGTTCTGGTTCTGGCCAAGGCCAATATGCAGGAATTCGCCCTGGGCGGGGTATCGATCAGTTCCCTAGGCGGCCAGGTGAAGAATCCCTACGACCTGCACCTGACGCCCGGTGGCTCGTCCGGCGGCACTGCGGTTGCGCTGGCAGCCAACTTTGCTACGGTTGGCACGGGATCGGATACCGTCAATTCGATTCGCTCCCCCGCTTCGGCCAATAGTCTGGTCGGCATCCGCCCAACCCACGGGCTGGTCAGCCGGGCCGGTATCCTGCCGGTGTCGTTCACCATGGATGACGCCGGCCCGCTGGCCCGTTCCGTGACCGACGCCGCCCTGATGCTGGACTCGATGGCCGGGTATGATGCTGCCGATCCGCTGACGGCATTCGGTGTCGGCCATATCCCGAAAACCTACACGGCGTATCTGGACAAGAAGGCGCTCAAAGGCGCGCGCATCGGCGTGCTGCAAACCATGTTCGGTACCAAGCCCGAACACGAGGAAGTCAACCGGGTCATGGCCAACGCCATTGAGGTTCTGAAGAAACAAGGCGCCATCATTGTTCCGCTCAGTGCTCCGGAGATGGATAGCGACAAGTTGAGCGACGAGCTCGACGTGCAAAAGTATGAATATAAAAGCGTAATCAACAGCTATCTGAAGGCAATGGGTGGCGCAGCCCCGGCGCACTCGTTGGATGACATCATCGCTTCCGGCAAGCCGCATCAATCGCTGAACAAATTTTTGCTATCGGCGCAAGGCTATCAAGACGGGTTGGAGGAGCCGGATTACAAGAGCAGGATTGTCAAGATCGACGCGCTCAAGATCAACCTGGCAAACCTGATGGCGAAAAATGGATTGGATGCGCTGGTCTATCCACACCAGAAACGCCTGCCAGTACCGATCGGTGAATTCAACCAGAGGGATCGTAACGGGATTCTGACCGCGCTGACCGGATTCCCATCGATCGCAGTCCCTGCCGGATTTTCCTCGCCGACAGCTGACGCGCCGGTAGGGGTTCCGGTCGGCATGGAATTGGTCGGTCGTCCCTGGAGCGAACCGCAACTGATTGGCTATGCCTATAGCTTCGAGCAAGCAGCCAATGCGCGCAAGGCTCCCGCTGCCACGCCGCCATTGGCGCGGCGCTGAACGAGTTGGCGATTTTGTCCGGCGGCTTGGTAGTCGCCGACGATTCTACGCAATGTTGCCGGATCGGCGGGCGATAACAAATTGTGCAGCAGATTCATCATGGTGCAGGCGTGCGCGTCCATGAGTTGCAGCGCAAAGCAAATGGCGATACCTGGCACCACCTCCACCAATCACATTCCAATACGGACTTGCCAATAGTCCCATTATTCGTTTGTAGAATAGTCAGCAAAAGTCAAGCATGAGGCACCTCAATCTGCGAGGTGCTCATGAACCACGACCACAATTGCCGTCATGGCGCGCCACAAGTTGCGACACCGCAAGACCACCCGGATCGGCACCAACTCGGTCTCTGCACCTTGGGCGCAGCGCCGGCCCGACAAGGGTGATCATTGCAAACTTGTAATCCAATCGACATCCTGTCCAAATAATTGACCTCCTATACTGCGCCTATCTGCCCAGAAGGAAAACAGCCATGTGGATTGTTCAAATTGCATTGAGAAGGCCCTATACGTTTATCGCGCTTGCCTTGCTATTGTTGATCGGCGGCAGCACGATGATTGCCCGTACACCGACCGATATCTTTCCCAATATCGAGATCCCGGTCTTGAGCGTGATTTGGAACTATAACGGCCTATCGGCAGAAGAAATGGGACGCCGTATCACCGCGCCCTACGAGCGTGCGATTACCACCGATGTCGACGATATCGAACATATCGAATCGCAGTCCCTTAACGGTGTTTCAGTCATCAAGATTTACTTCCATCAGGGCGCAGACATCAACCGGGCAATTGCCGAGGCCGCTGCCAATGCCCAATCGCTGCTGAAAATCATGCCGCCCGGGACTTTGGCGCCCATGGTGATGTCCTATAACGCGTCAACCGTGCCGGTTCTTTCACTGGCGCTGTCGAGCAAGGTATTGCCGGAACAAACGCTCTACGACCTGGGCAACAATGTCATGCGAACGCAGCTTGCCACGGTGCAGGGCGCCGGCGTGCCGATTCCATACGGCGGCAAGGTGCGGCAGGTGATGGTCGACCTTGACATGCGCGCCCTGCAGCAGAAAAGGATGTCGCCGCTCGACGTCGTCAACGCAATCAACGCGCAGAACCTCACGTTACCCGGCGGAACCGCCAAGATCGGCAACTTCGAATACAACGTCAACATGAACGGCAGTACACAGACGGTCGACCAACTCAACGACATCCCGGTCCAGAGCGGTTCAAACGGCGTAACGTACATCCGTGATGTAGCGCATGTTCGCGATGGCTACGCGCCCCAGACAAACATCGTGCGCCACGACGGCGAACGCGCCACGCTGATGGAAATCAGCAAGCGCGGCAGTGCCTCGACACTCGATATCATTGCACGCGTCAAAGCCATGCTTCCCGGCATCAAGCAAATGCTGCCGTCCACCCTCGATATCGAGACCGTGTCGGATCAGTCTGTATTTGTGAAGGGGGCAATCGGCGGCGTGGTTCGGGAAGGCGCGATCGCCGCCGGCCTGACGGCGATGATGATCCTGTTCTTTCTCGGCAGTTGGGAATCGACCGTGATCATCGCCATCTCGATACCATTGGCCATCATCGCGTCGCTCTCCATCCTGTCGACCTTGGGTGAAACCATCAACATCATGACGCTCGGCGGGTTGGCGCTGGCGGTTGGTATCCTGGTCGACGATGCAACGGTTGCGATTGAGAATATTACCCACCACCTGGAAATGGGCAAACCGCTGGGCGATGCGATACTTGACGGCTCCGGTGAAATCGCCCTGCCGACGTTGGTGTCAACGCTGTCGATTTGCATCGTATTTGTTCCCATGTTGCTGTTGTCCGGTGTCGCGCATTTCCTCTTCACACCGTTGGCGCTGGCAGTCGTGTTTGCCATGATTGCCTCCTATCTGCTCTCGCGCACCCTGGTGCCGACGCTTGCCATGTATCTTCTGCGCGGCGCAGATCGCCAGCCTGCCAAGAACCCGGGCCGCTTTGCCCGTGCCCAGCGGCGCTTTGAAGCGGGACTCGCGAAGGCCCGGCAAGCTTATGCCGGCCTGCTGGAGGCGCTGCTGCGCCGTCAGCGCTTGGTCATCTCGGTATTCTTTTGCGCATGCCTGCTGTCCTTCGCGTTATACCCGCTACTCGGGCGTGACTTTTTCCCGCAGGTGGACACCGGCCAGATCAAGTTGCATGTGCGGGCTCGCGCCGGCACCCGCATTGAACAGACTGCCGCGCTTGCCGACCAGGTTGAGAATGCCGTGCGTTCGGTGATTCCCTCCGACGAGCTGGAGACGATCGTCGACAATATCGGCTTGCCGAGCAGCGGCATCAACCTTACCTACAGCAGCTCGGCCCCCATCGGCACCTCCGACGCGGACATTCTCATCACACTGAAACCGAAACACAAAAAGACCGCGAATTATGTGACGACGCTAAGAGCATCACTCGGCGACCGTTTTCCCGGCGTGACCTTTGCCTTCCTCCCGGCGGATATCGTCAGCCAGATCCTGAATTTCGGTCTGCCGGCACCGATTGACGTCGAGGTGGTGGGCCAACAGCTTGCGCAAAATCGCGCCTTTGCTGCGCAGTTGATGAATCAATTGCGCAATGTGCGTGGCTTGGTTGACCTGCGCATTCAACAGCCGGCCGATGCGCCGGGTATCGATGTCGACGTTGACCGCACCAAGGCGCTGCAAGCGGGATTGCAACAGCGCGACGTTGCCAGCAACCTGCTGGTCGCGTTGTCCGGCAGCGCCCAAACAGCGCCGAATTTCTGGCTCAATCCGCAAAATGGCGTGAGTTATCCGGTGACAACGGAAATGCCGCAGTACTCAGTCAATTCGCTGCAGGCGCTGGAAAATCTGCCGCTGACCTCGCCTCCAAGCGCCGGTTCGACGCAGTCGCGCGACATGATACTCGGCGCCTTCGGCAGCTTGTCGCGCAACATGCAGCAAGCGGTCGTCTCGCATTACAACGTCCAGCCCTTGATCGACATCTACGGCTCGGTACAGGCGCGCGATCTGGGCGCCGTAGCAGCCGACATCAACCGAATTATTGCGCAGAACAAAGCCCAGCTGCCCAAGGGCACGTCGATCGTGATGCGCGGACAGGTGCAGACCATGGAATCGTCCTATGCCGGTCTTTTCCTGGGCATCGCCATGGCAATCGGCCTTGTCTATATTCTGATGGTGATCAATTTTCAATCCTGGGTAGATCCGCTCATCATCCTGGGAGGATTGCCGGCTGCAATGGCCGGCGTTCTATGGATGTTGTTTGTCACCAATACACATCTCAGCGTCCCGGCGCTGATGGGCGCGATGATGTGCATCGGCATCGCTACGGCCAACAGCATCCTGGTCATCAGCTTCGCGCGGGAAAAATTGAAAGCCGGATTTGATCCTTTGCGCGCCGCGTTCGAAGCCGGCACCGGCCGCTTCCGCCCGGTATTGATGACGGCGCTGGCCATGCTGATCGGCATGGTGCCGATGGCACTTGGCCTGGGCGACGGCGGCGAGCAAAACGCGCCGCTCGGATTGGCTGTAATTGGCGGACTGGCGGCGGCGACGCTGGCCACGCTGCTGATCGTTCCCGTATTGTTTTCCATCGTACATCAAGGGGTAAATAACAATGAAGTCGCTCACTAAATCGATCATGTTGGGTGCGGTGGCGATCGCCGCACTCCTTGCCATCGGCGTTACGCAGCGGATCCACGCCAACGCCGCTTTGAATGAACAGACTGCGGCACTCGCTCTGCCGACGGCATCCGTGGAGGCGCCGCTGCCGTCGCCAGCAACCCAGGAGTTGGTCGTTCCCGGCGACGTGGAGGCATTTCAGGAAACATCCGTCTATGCGCGCACAAGCGGCTACTTGCGCGATTGGAAAACCGACATCGGCACGCGTGTAAAAGCCGGGGCTTTGCTTGCAGAGATTGATGTCCCGGAGCTGGCCGATGAGCTGCGCCAGGCGCATGCGAGCGAGCAATTGGCAAAAGCCGACGCCGACCTGACGCAAGTAACCGCCGCACGCTATCAACAGTTGATCAAATCCAATGCGGTTTCGCAACAGGATACCCAGACCAAGACTGGCGACGCACAAATGAAAGTTGCCGCGCTGGCCGCAGCATCGGCCAATGCCGAGCGGCTGACCCATCTGCGATCCTATGCGGAAGTCAGGGCGCCATTCGATGGCGTGATTACGATGCGCAATGTCGATGTCGGCACGCTGATCGATGCCGGTGCGGTGCGCCCGATGTTTGCGATCGCCAAGATTGACAAGCTGCGCGTATATATCGACGTGCCGCAGGATTATTCGGCGAAGGTGCAGAACGGCATGTCGGGCTATTTGACACTGGCGCAATATCCGGGACGACGTTTCACCGGTACGGTCGTGCGCAACGCCAATGCGATTGATCCGGTGGCACGGACACTTCGCGTCGAGCTCGATGTCGACAATCCTCGCGGCGAACTGTTGCCTGGATCCTACGCGCAAGTTCATATCGAGATGAATGCGCTACCTGCGCTTTCCGTTCCTGCCGGATCGCTGATTTTCGGGGCCATGGGCGTGCAGGTGGCGGTGGTAAATAACGGCAACACGCTACTTCTGAAACCCGTCGTGCTCGGCCGCGACTTCGGCACTCGCGTGGAAATTGTTGATGGCCTTGCCGCGTCGGATTCGGTGGTCACCAACCCTGCCGATAGTGCCTTTTCCGGCATGAAGGTGAAGGTTGTCAACCCGCTTCAAACAACGGATAAATCATGAAAAAGATCAATCTATCGATTCTGGTCGTGACTACCTTGGTGCTCGCGGCATGCACCACCGGCCCTGAATACCGGCGACCCCGGGTTGAGGTGCCGACGGCATACCAGGGTGCTGCCGGCTTGTCGAACCAGGGATGGATAGCAGCCAAACCCGCTGACGACGTGACAAGGGGACCCTGGTGGCGGAATTTTCACGACGATGTCCTGGACGCGCTGGAAGACAAAGTCGACGCAGACAATCAATCCGTGCAAAAGGCCCTGGCCCAACTTCTGGCGGCCAAGGCGCAAGTCAATGAAGCCCAGGCTGGGTATTCCCCGGTCATCGGCGCGGGCGTGGCTGCGGAC
>FSYV01000109.1_pt1 | contig 14123 bp, 12 predicted proteins | sample 1638641 | NCBI WGS metagenome assembly FSYV01 (sample SAMEA3914813, study PRJEB12502) | metagenome | biome: forest; material: soil | place: Canada | collected 2011-07-07 | depth 0.3 m
GCAATTCCAAATAGGCACGCGTTGAGGTTGCTCGCGGAGCGTGCGGGTAGGAAGCTTGAGCCGTGAAGCAATTCACGGCCTAGAGGAATGGCTGTCATAGCGGGGTGACCCGCCGTAACAGAATCCGGCCTATCGGCTTGCTTCATTTTATTTACAGACTCCGCAGTGCTCGCTTCGGCGATGTGCAGTCGGGGTGTCACTACGAGAGACCGCGTATGGATATTCACCTCACCATCGGCCCCTTGCTGGCCCTGATCGCAGGCATCCTGATCCTGCTCGTGCCGCGCTTGTTGAACTTCATCGTTGCGCTGTACCTCATCCTCGTTGGTTTGATCGGCCTGTTCGGTCTGAATGGCTTCCATTTGCACTGATTTGCTTACGCGAAACTGACGCACAATTCGGCAAAATTATTCTGTCATATCCACTGCATCGCATTATGATAAAGTGACCGTCGGCAAGTCACGTGCATAGGCACTTCGTGTGATTTTGCACCGCACTATAAGTGGTTGCGCTCGGCACTCATCTTTGTTCTTTCCATTGGTTGGGCGTCGATGTTGCGTCGCAATATTCGACTGCGCGCACGCATTCAACGATGCGCATTTGACCGAAATGCTTTGAACGAAGGCACATTGGGCGGGCACGCATTGGGCAAGAATTTACGCACAGGCTTTGATCAACGTTAAAAAACTACAGAGGATGACATGAGACACAGAATCCAGGCACTGACGGCAGCAATTGCACTTGGCTGGGCATTTTCCGCCATAGCCGCCGATCCGATCAAGATCGGCGTATCCGGCCCGTTCACCGGCGGCTCGGCCCCAATGGGCGTTTCGATGCGCGATGGCGTGAAATTGGCAGTGACCGAAATCAATGCCAAAGGCGGCATTTTGGGCCGGCAAATCCAGTTGATCGAACGCGACGACGAAGCCAAGAACGAACGCGGCGTGCAAGTGGCGCAGGAATTGATCAACAAGGAGCAGGTCGTCGCCACCGTCGGTTTCATCAATACCGGTGTCGCGCTTGCTTCGCAGCGTTTCTATGAAGAAGCCAAGATCCCCGTCATCAACAACGTGGCAACCGGCAGCAAAGTTACGCAGCAATTCCCCGACCAGCCCGACAACTACGTATTCCGCAATGCAGCCAACGACTCCATCCAGTCGGCCATGATCGTCGACGAAGCGGTGGGCAAGCACAAGTTCACCAAGCTCGCGATCCTGGCCGACTCGACCAACTATGGCCAGCTCGGACGCGAAGACCTGGAAAAGGCACTCGACAAGAAGGGCTTGAAAGCGGTTGCAGTCGAAAAATACAATATCAAGGACGTCGACATGACCGCGCAACTGCTGCGCGCCAAGCAGGCCGGCGCGCAAGCGGTGCTGACTTACGGCATCGGCCCCGAACTGGCACAGATCGCCAACGGCATGGAAAAGCTCGGCTGGAAAGTGCCGATGATCGGCAGCTGGACCTTGTCCATGGGGAATTTCATCGACAACGCCGGCAAGAACGGCGATGGCGCGAAGATGCCGCAAACCTTCATCCAGGATCCGACAACGCCGAAGCGCAAGGCGTTCATCGATGCCTACGTCAAGACCTACAACCCGCCTAACGGGCGCATGCCTTCGCCGGTGTCTGCTGCCCAGGGCTACGATTCCGTCTACCTGCTGGCCGCTGCCATCAAGCAGGCCGGCAGCACCGATGGCCCGAAGGTTCGCGCCGCACTCGAAGGCTTGAAGGACAAGGTCGATGGTGTCGTGACCGCTTACGACAAGCCGTTCACGCATGACGATCACGAGGCAATCAAGTCGCCGATGGTGGTATTCGGTCAGGTAGCCGGCGGGCACGTCGTCCTGGCCAAATAATAGCAATAGCGATTTTGTTCAAATGACCGGTTCTCACGATCACAAGTGAGAACTGGTTTTTTTCACGTCCCTCAAATTGTTTCGCAGGTGAATTCATGGAAATTCTGTTGCAACTGATCATCAGCGGTATCTCACTCGGGATGATCTATGCCGTCGTCGCGTTCGGTTATCAATTGACCTTCGCCACGTCGGGGACGCTCAATTTCGGCCAGGGCGAAGCGCTGATGCTGGGCGCACTGGTGGGCTTGAGCCTGGCCGGCACCATCCATGGCGGGCCGTTCCTCAATTACTGGTTGATGATTCCGCTGGTGATGGTATTCGGCGCGCTGCAAGGCATCGTGGTCGAATGGATCGGCGTGCGGCCCGCGATCAAGATCAAGTCCGAATTCGGCTGGATCATGTCGACGATCGCGTTGGCGATCATCTTCAAGAACGTCGCCGAAAATGTCTGGGGCAAGGAAGATCTCCCCTTCCCATCGCCGCTGTCCGCCGCGCCGCTCGATTTCTTCGGCGCCAATGTGCAGCCGATGCAGATCGTGGTGGTGGTCGGCGCGCTCGGCATGATGCTGGCCGTGGAAATATTCAATCGCAAATCGATCTACGGCAAGGCCGTGGTGGCGACATCGAACGACCGCGACGCCGCCGGGCTGATGGGCATCAACACCAGCGCGGTCATCACGTTTTCCTATGCGTTGTCCTCCGCATCGGCCGCCTTTGCCGGCGTGCTGATTGCGCCGCTGACGCTGACCGGCGCCTCCATGGGTGCCTCGCTGGGGTTGAAGGCGTTTGCCGTCGCCATCATCGGCGGGCTGACCTCGGGGGTCGGCGCCATCGTCGGCGGATTGATCCTGGGCATTGCCGAGGAACTCACCGGTTATTACGTGGCCAGCGGTTACAAGGAGGTGCCGGGACTGGTCTTGCTGCTGCTGGTACTGGCGGTCAAGCCTGCCGGCCTGTTCGGCAAAATCGCGATCAAGAAAGTTTGAGCATGAAGAATAAATTTCGCGTCATGTCGGTGCTGGCGGTCATAGCGCTGCTGCTGTTTCCGACGATGAATTCCAATCCGTATTACGTGCACCTGGCGGAAACGATCCTGATCTACGCCATCCTGTTGTTCGGCCTCGACATCGTGGTCGGCTATACCGGGCAAGTGTCGCTCGGCCATGCCGGCTTGTTCGGCATCGGCTCCTACACTGCAGGCGTATTGGTCTTCAAACTGGGTTGCCCGTTCCTGCTGTCGCTCATCTGCGGCATCGGCGTCACGGCCATTTTCGGCGCGGTGCTGGCGCTGCCGGCCTTGCGCGTGACCGGCCCCTATCTGGCGATGGTGACGCTGGCGTTCGGCACCATCATCCAGATCCTGATCAATGAAATGACCTTCCTCACAGAAGGGCCGCTCGGCATCAAGGTCGCGAAACCGGTCATGCTGGGCCACAGACTCAGCGAGATCGAGTTTTACTATGTGGTGGTGGTGTTGATGGTGCTGTCGCTGATCGTCGTCGACCGGATATTGAAGTCGCATCTGGGCCGGGCTTTCCAGGCCTTGCGCGACAGCCCGATCGCATCCGACTGCATGGGCGTCTCAGTCTATCGCTACAAGGTGTATGCATTCGTCATCAGCGCGGCCTTGGCCGGATTGGCCGGTTGCCTGTATTCGTACTCAACCGAATACATCTCGCCGGATACGTATAACTTCGAGTTGACCATCCTGTTCCTGCTGGCGGTGATCATGGGCGGACGCAAGACCCGCAGCGGCGCGCTGATCGGCGCGCTGATCGTGGTCATGCTGCCCTCCGTGCTCGCCGACATCGACTTGTTCCGCAAGATCGCCACGATCGCAGCGGTGGCCGGTGTATTGGGCGCGGGTTACCTGTTGTTCACCAAGCGCAAGAGCCTGGGCGACGTCGCCGTGCCGGTTGCAGCGACGGTAGGCATGGCGGCATTCTCCTACAAGCTGGAAAACATCACTGACTGGCGCCTGACAATCTTCGGTTTGATGACCCTGTTCGTGGTGTACTACCTGCAGGACGGCATCATCGGTTTCCTGCGCAGTCTATTTGGCAAATGGCTGACTCCGAGTAAAGCCAAGGCAGGCGCCGTGCCGCTCGCGACGCATCCGGCGGGTGGGCAAAACGGAATCGTGCAGGGTTTGAATACGGTTTCGACCGGATCGGTCGTCTTGCGCGCGCAAAACCTGCTGATGCAATTCGGCGGCTTGAAGGCGTTGAACCAGATCAATCTCGACATCGTGCAGGGTACGGTGCACGGCTTGATCGGACCGAACGGTTCGGGCAAAAGCACGATGATGAATGTCTTGACCGGCATCTACAAACCGACCGACGGCAGCGTCGAGTTTTGCGGCAAGAAGATTTCCGGCGGAACGCCGTCGGCCATCGCGTTGGGCGGGGTCGCGCGCACCTTCCAGAATGTGCAATTATTCGGCGAAATGACCGCGACGGAAAACGTGCTGGTCGGCTTGCATCACACGTTTCGCAGCAATATCCTGCAAGTGATGTTGAACACCAGGCGCTACCGCGATGACGAGCAAGCGGCGCGTGCGCGTGCCGGCGCCATCCTCGAATTCGTCGGCCTGGCCGACCTGGCCAACGAAGAAGCGCGCAACCTGCCTTACGGCAAGCAGCGCCTGCTGGAGATCGGCCGCGCGTTGGCCCTGAACCCGAGCCTGCTCTTGCTGGACGAGCCGGCGGCGGGCCTCACGGCGCCCGATATCAAGGACTTGATCGCCATCATCCGCAAGATCCGCGAGCACGGCATCACCATCATCCTGATCGAACACCACATGGATGTCGTGATGTCGATTTGCGATATCGTCACCGTGCTTGATTTCGGACAGAAGATCGCCGAAGGCGCGCCGGCTGCCGTACAATCCGACCCCAAGGTGATCGAAGCCTATCTCGGCGGCACCGCCGGCGAAGAAACCGTAGCGGAAGGAGCCTGAGATGCTGAACATAAGCAACCTGCATGCAGCATACGGCAAGGTCGAAGTCTTGCACGGCATTTCGCTTGAAGTACCAAAGGGCAAAGTGGTGACGCTGATCGGCTCCAACGGTGCCGGCAAGACCACCACGATGCGCGCGATTTCCGGCATGTTGAAGCCGAAAAGCGGCACCGTCACGCTGGGCGGCAAAGATGTGACCGGCCTGCCGTCGCACAAGATCGCCCGCGCCGGCCTGGCGCATTCGCCGGAAGGGCGGCGCGTGTTTGCCAACATGAGCGTGACCGACAATCTCTTGCTGGGGGCGTTCCCGCGTTTCACGCGCTCGCGTCCGCGCGGCGACATTGATGCCGACCTGAATCAAGCGATGGAATTGTTTCCACGCCTGCGCGAGCGGCGCAGCCAGTTGGCCGGCACGCTATCGGGCGGCGAGCAGCAAATGCTGGCCATGGCGCGCGCCGTCATGCTCAAGCCGGACGTGATCCTGCTCGACGAGCCGTCGATGGGGCTGGCCCCGATTCTGGTGGAAGAAGTGTTCCGCATCATCGAACGCCTGAAGGGGCAGGGCGTAACGATGCTGCTGGTCGAGCAATTCGCGGCTGCTGCCTTGAACGTCGCCGACTACGGCTATGTGCTGGAAAACGGGCGCATCTCGGTGCACGGCGCGGCGGACAAGCTGAAGAACGATCCGGCGGTCAGGGCGGCTTATCTTGGCGGCGGGCAGCATTGACGACGTCACCGGTTTGTAGCAAGACACCATGAAAAAGGGGATCGCATCGCGATCTCCTTTTTCATTCGGCAGTGATCATTTCAACTGCATATTGTTTTGCACCGACACCACGCCGGCAACATGACCGGCAACGTCCGTTGCGCGATCGATATTGACTTGCGAACTGACGAAGCCGCTCAACTGCACGACGCCCTTGAACGTTTCCACCTTGATTTCAAAACCCTTCAGGGCCAGGTCGTCGAACAGGTTGGCTTTTACCTTGGTCGTGATGACGCTGTCATCGACAAATTGCCCGGTGCTCGATTGTGTCGGCGTGGCGGCGCAACCGGCGAGCGTGGTCAGGAATAATGCGGCAACGACAAAGGAGATCCATTTAAAATTTTTCATATGCGACTCTTTCTGCTTATTTGTAATTGATTGTGATTGATATTGAATGAGCGAGCCTCGTCGCGGGCGCCAGCGCAAGCTGGAATCACGACGCATCGCCTCAAGGAATGGCGATCCTGTCAACATCAGACCGGCAATTCGGCGCCAAAGTTCCCGAAAACGGTTTCCCTGATGCAAGGAATCCGGGCAACACGTCCGCCAGGATGTCTACACTCGACAGGCGCCGACCTCATCGCGCCTGTAAAATAGCGGCTTTACCATGCCAATGCGACGCCCGTGCTGCGCAGGCCGGATTGCGGCTGGCATCACCAAATCAGGAGAACAACATGCTGGAAGCACTACAGCCGACCGCCGGCGATTCATTGATCGCCCTCATGGGAGCCTATCGCGCCGATCCGCGCGTGGAAAAGATCGACGTCGGCGTGGGTGTCTATCGCGACGAGCAAGGCCGCACGCCGGTCATGGCCGCAGTCAAGCAAGCCGAGCAATGCATCCTCAATGAACAGGACACCAAGGCCTATGTCGGCCTGGCAGGCGATTTGCGCTTCAACGCGGCCATCACGGAAATGGTGTTTGGCATCGGCGCGGCCTTGTTGCAGGATCGCGTGCGCGCAGTCCAGACTACCGGCGGTTGCGGCGCCTTGCGCTCGCTGCTCGATCTGGTGGCCCTGAGCCGGCCCGACGCCACCGTATGGGTCAGCGACCCGACCTGGCTCAATCACATCCCGCTGGTCAAGGCGGCGCGCCTGAAGCTGGCAACCTATCCCTACTTCGACAGCAAAGCACAAGGCGTGCGCTTCGACGAGATGAAGGCTTGCCTGTCCAGGCTGGCTGCGGGCGACGTCGTATTGCTGCACGGCGCCTGCCACAACCCCACCGGCGCGGACCTGAGCGAAGCGCAGTGGGACGAGATTGCCGCACTGGCGGCCAGGCAGGGATTCCTGCCCTTCATCGACCTCGCCTACCAGGGGCTCGGACGCGGGCTGGAGCAAGACGCCTATGGCGTGCGCGTCGTGGCGGAGCAGGTGCCGGAATTGCTCGTGGCCGTGTCATGTTCGAAAAATTTCGGCCTCTATCGTGAACGCACCGGCTGCGCGATCCTCATGCACAAGCAGGCGCAGACTGCACAGCTCGCACTCGACAACCTGTTGGTGATCTTGCGCGGCAACTACTCGATGCCGCCCGATCACGGCGCCGCCGTTGCCGTGCGCGTGCTGAGCGACCCGGCGCTGCGCCAGTCGTGGGAGAGCGAGTTGGGCGGCATGCGCGAGCGCATCGCCGCATTGCGCAGCGAGGTGTGCGCGGAATTCCGCGCCCGATCGGGTGGCACGGCATTTGACCATATCGAACGTGAATACGGCATGTTTTCCCTGCTCGGCCTGCATGCAGACCAGGTCAAGACGCTACGCGAACAACATGCAATCTACATGCCGGGCGACAGCCGCACCAATATCGCCGGCTTGCAGCACAGTCAGATTGCGCGTTTCGTCGATGCCGTGCTTGCGGTCAGTCGATAAAGGCATACACTAGACCTGTCCCCGCCGCTCGCATGACGTGGCGGATAATCGGATAGTCGGATTATTTCCAGAACAGATTCGATCATGAAAATTTGCATACTCGGCGCCGGTGCCATCGGCGGGTTCATCGGCACCCGCCTTGCCGTCCAAGGCCAGTGCGAAGTCAGCGCAGTCGCGCGCGGCGCCACCCTGCAAGCGTTGCGCACGCATGGCTGGCGCTTGCAACAGGGTGGGGCGCTGTTGCAAGCGGCGGCCAATGCGTCCGACCGGCCCGAGGAATTGGGGGTGCAGGACGTCGTCGTCATCGCAGTCAAGGGGCCGGCACTCAGCGCGGTGGCGCAAAGCATTGCACCCCTGCTGGGGCCGCAGACGATCGTCCTGCCGGCGATGAACGGCGTGCCGTGGTGGTTTGCACAGGGCTTGTCTGGCCTTGGCGAGCAACCGCTGCAAAGTGTCGACCCCGGCGGGCGCATTGCGCAGCACATTCCGCTCGCGCATGTGGTCGGTTGCGTGGTGCATGCCAGCACGTCTACCAGCGAACCGGGGTTTGTGCAGCACAAGATGGGTCAGGGGTTGATTATTGGAGAACCTGCTGGGGAGCCCGCCGGCGAAATCACCGAACGAACGCGCCGCCTTGGTGCATTGCTGGGCGGGGCCGGCTTCGACGTGACGTTGTCATCGAATATCCGTTACGACATCTGGTACAAGCTCTGGGGCAACATGACGGTGAATCCGATTTCGGCAATCACCGGCGCGACGGTGGATCGTATGCAGGCCGATCCGCTGGTGCTCAATTTTTGTTCCGCCGCGATGCGCGAAGCCGCGGCCATCGGCAAGCGCATCGGCTGCGAAGTGACGCAGACGCCAGAAGATCGCCATGTCATTACGCGCAAGCTCGGCGCATTCAAGAGTTCGATGCTGCAGGATGTCGAGGCCGGCCGCCCGATCGAACTCGACAGCATCGTCGGCGCGGTGCAGGAAATGGGCGTGCGTCTGGGATTGGCGACGCCGAATATCGATGCCTTGCTTGGCATTGCACGCCTGTTTGGGCGCGTGCATGGCTTGTATCCCGAGGCGAGCGCCTGACGCTATTGCTTTACTCCCTCGTCCCATGGGAACACAGGTGCCGAGGGAGGACGCGAGGGGTGTTGCGGTTATTTGCTTACATTGAGGAATGGAATCGGCGCACCGGCATAAATGGAAGTCGGTAACGCCCCGTTCCATTTTTCGGCCTTCACGCGTTCGACTTCAATGCGGCGCAATTCAAGAATATCCTTGTTCTGCGCCAATGCCGAACCCTGCACCTTCAGGGCATCGGCCTGCGCTTCGGCAGCCTTCATGGTGGCGTAGGCTTGGCCATCGGCTGTTGCGCGCAAGGCGCTGGCTTCCGCTTCGGCTATGGCCACCTTTTGCTTCTGTTCTGCTTCCACGGTCTTCAACTTGTTTTCGGCTCCCAGGCGCAATTGCTCCTGCGTGACTTTCTCATTGATCGCCCGCATGTACGAATCGGAGAACGAGAAATTGCGCATGTCGATGTTGATCACTTGCGCACCATAGGTCGACAGCTTCGCCGCCAATGCCGAGTTGATGTCGCCCGACACCTTGGCGCGCTCTGATATCAGGTCCGGCGCACTATAGCGCGCCGTGACGGCCTTGAATACTTCTTGAGTCGCAGTCGCCACGTAGGACGATAAATCGCCGTTATGCGAATATTTCTCATACACTTCCGACACGCGGTCCGTGCCGATCGAATAGCGCACCGTCATCGATACCTTGACCGGTTGCGTATCCGAGGTGCTGCCTTCGGCGTTTTCAATGTCGGCCTGTTCGGCGCGGATGCTGAAGATGGTCAGTTTCTTCCACGGCGGCAAGATGACCAGGCCTTCGTCCTCGATGCCGGTGATCTTGCCGAAGGTTGTGACCACGCCGCGATTGCCGGTCGGGACCGTATAGAACGGCCACAGGAAGCTCAATACAATCAACCCGATGATCGCGATGCCTGTGACCTTGATGATCCTGCCGCTGTTTTCCATTATTGCCATGACATATCCCCTTGTTAGATTTTCTTGCAGATGGCGGATGCCAATTTAACACGGTTGGTTGGCGATGAATACGGTGAAAATTCCCGCAAATTACCTCGCCGCTGGTGCCGACGACTACAATAAGCGTCGGACGTCCGTCGGATCGTAAAAGGCGGACTTTTCTGTCCGACAGCCGCAGCGACGATATCCACCAAGACAGAGAATAAAAGTAAAAGATGAAGATGACGATGAAGATGGGACCAGGAATCCATGTGCTGCAGTTAACTTGGGTCGCAATAGTCGCGGCATTCGGAATTTTTTGTGTTTCCGCGTTGGCCGATTGCGGACCGGATGCCCTGGGCACTGCGCGAACCCTGACGCTCAAGCGTGAATTTGCTGCCTATGGCGCGACCCAGCACGCCGCGCTCCCGCTTGGTCCCGGCGAAGTCGTCCTGACGTTCGACGACGGACCCAGGCCGGAAACCGCGCCGCTGGTACTCAAGGCGCTTGCGGAGCAATGTGCCAAGGCTACCTTTATGGCTGTCGGCGCCAATCTCGCGCAATTTCCCGACCTGGCACGGCAAGAGTTGGCGCAAGGACATTCCATTGGTTTGCACAGCTACGCGCATCCGCACTTCAAGGAACTCGACCCGGCCGACCAGCTGGCCGATCTGAAGCGCGCTGAAGATGTCTATCGTGCAGTTTTCGCTACCGCCGCACCAGCCTATCGCTTTCCGTTTCTCGAGGAAACGCCGACGCTGATGGCAGCGATGGAAGCCGCGAAACTCACCGTGATGTCGATCGACGTCGGCATCGACGACTGGCAGCCGGACGATACTACTGAAAAACTTGTGACGCGTCTGGTTGAACGGCTCAAAGCCACCGGAGGCGGCATCGTCCTCATGCATGACGCCAATCCGATGACGGCAGCCTCGATGCCCGCGCTGCTCAAGGCATTGAAAGAGCATGGCTATAAAGTCGTGCATGTGGATTGGATGAAGTAACGGCGTAGACAGGGTGGCGGCGCCCGCGCACATGCGCAAGGTTTGCGCCGACAGAGGCCCGCCCGGACAAGAGCAAGGGGCAGGCCGGCAAGCGCACGCATCAAACTTCATGGCGAGGGTTGCCGCCGGGCCGCTCGTTTGTTGCGCGCACGTACGTCATGCCCCCTGTCATATCTGACAGCTCAAATTCCCGCCGCCATAGGCGTATCTTTCCGACAACGAATTTGCGCACGCACATGAAGTTCGTGGACTGTCCCGAATTTCAGGTTCGCACGCCCATCCTACGCCAACACCTGGACCAACCTTGCACGAGAATGCCAAATGACCTCGCTGACCTCGCACATTGACACGTTCCTGGCCATATCCTCCTGGCTCACCGGCTTCGAAGCCGTCGAGCTTCAGGGCACCGGTATGGTCGATACTTATTTCCAGACAGTGATCGAAAAAAACGACCCGTCCGACGTGGCGTATTTTTTCGCCGAAGCCGATGCCATCCTGCGTGAAGGCGCCGGCGACGAGAGCGCGACTGTGACCTGGATACGCGCGCGCCTGGTTCCAGATTCCTGCTACAACAGTCTCGCCAAGAACATCATCCTGATGTGGTACACCGGCGAATGGACCACGCAGACCGACGACCCCGGCACCATGACCAGCACCCAGATCAATGGCGCATCCTATGTCCAGGGCCTGATGTGGTCCGCCGCCGAAACGCACCCGCCGGGAGCGAAGCAGCCCGGCTATGGTTCCTGGGCCGAGACCCCAATCGGCAATCTCGGCAATTTCGCCAAGGCTGAATAACCACACCGTTTAACCAGGCACTAACCATGACAAATCGAGACTACGACGTAGTAATAGTCGGCACCGGCATCGCGGGCGCCGTGATGGCCAAGACGCTGACCCAGGCGGGGAAAAAAGTCCTGATCCTTGAAGCCGGGTTACAGGCTGGAATCGCACTCGACAGCGCGCGCGCCTACAAGAATTACCAGGACTACTTGCAGACCTTTTATGCCAGCACCGTCAAGGCTACCAATACGCCCTACCCGGACATCACCGACGCGCAATCGATCGACGTGCTGCAGATTCAACAAAAAACGCCGTACGACCAGGGCTACCTGATTCAAATGGGTCCGCTGCCGTTCGCCAGCGACTGCCTGCGCGGGCCGGGCGGCACGACGCTGCACTGGCTGGGCAACGTACCACGCATGCTTCCCAACGATTTTCAGATGAAGACCCTGTATGGGCAGGGCGTCGACTGGCCGATCAGTTACGACGACCTGAAGCCGTACTATGAAATGGCAGAAAACGAAATCGGCGTGGCCGGCGACGTCAGCACCCAGGTCGGACCGGACATGGGGCGGCAGAACTACGGTCCCGACTATGTCTTCCCGATGGAGTCGATTCCGCAAAGCTACCAGGACCGCGTCTGGATGAAGCATACGCAAGACCTGCCCGTCGACCTCTATGGGAAACAATACACCGTCACCTGCGTCAGCATGCCGCAGGGGCGGAATTCAAACCCCAATCCGCGCTATCGCTATGCCGGGGTGAAGTGGGATCCGATCCTGAAAAAACTCCAACTGACCGAAACCGGCAAGACTTATCAAGTCGTCGCATCGATCTGGAGCCCCTATACCGGGGACCGCTGCGAAGGCAACGCCAGCTGCGTCCCGATTTGCCCGGTGCAGGCGAAATACAACGCTTTGAAGACGCTGAAAAAAGCCGACCAAAGCAGGCTCGACATCATCGCCCAGGCCGTGGCTTCGACGCTGTTGATCGACGATAAAACCAAGTCGATCAACGGCATCGTGTACAAGGTCTACAAGGAGGCAGACTCCACCGAATACACGACCGAGGTTGCGACCGGCAAGGTCTACGTATTGGCCGCCAGCGCGATTGAAAACGCGAAGATTCTGCTGGCATCGAATGCCGCCAACTCGAGCGACCAGGTCGGGCGCAACCTGATGGACCACCTCGTGTTGCTGACCTGGGGCCTGTTGCCGGAAAAGGTTTACCCCTATCGCGGGCCCGGTTGCACGACCTACATCCCGACCTTTCGCGACGGCGAATTCAGGAAGGATTTTGCGGCGTGGATTTCGCCGATCGACAACTGGGGCTGGTCCTGGCCGACCTATGCGCCGGGCTCCGACGTGACCACGGCCGTCGTCTCGCAAGGCATGTTCGGCAAGGAATTGCGCCGGCACCTGAACGATGTGGTCACCAGGCAGGCCTTGCTGCACTTCGAATGCGAACAGGCGCCGGAGCCGGAGAATCGCGTCACGATCGACCCGAAATTCAAGGACCAGCTCGACAACTACCGCCCGGTCATCCAATACAATGCCTCGGAATACATGCTGAAGTCCTTCGAGGCGGCGAAAAAAGTGTCGGACCAGATCTTTGCCGCGAACAAGATCGAAGACTACACCAACTACGACGCCGCCACCGATCCGGACTACGTCACCTATCGCGGACGCGGCTACACTTTCCGCGGCGCCGGCCACATCGTCGGCACGCACCGCATGGGATCTCGCGCCGAGGATTCCGTGGTCGACAAGAACCAGCGCACCTGGGACCACGACAACCTCTACCTGGTCGGCTGCGGCAACATGCCGACCCTCGGCACGTCCAACCCCACACTTACCATGACCGCGTTGACCTACATGGCGGCGGAAGCAGTGCTCAAACAATTGGAGAACTAGACGGCCATGAGCTCACATTTTCAGCAAAACGCCACGCGTCCGCGCCACCAGTTGCTGTTCGACGACGATCGACCCGAGACCGAATGCGGCAGCATCACAACCATCGAGGAATTGCACAGGCATTTGCAGATCGCCATCGAGATCGAGCATTCAACGATTCCCACCTACCTGTGCGCGTTGTATTCGATCAAGGACGGCACCAACACCTTTGCCGTCAAAACGATACAGGGCGTGGTGATGGAAGAAATGCTGCACATGATACAGGCTGCCAACATCCTCAATGCGGTCGGCGGACATCCGGCAATCAATACGCGCCACTTCGTGCCGAGCTACCCGACCTATTTGCCGCATAGCGACGACGCCTTTCTGGTGCCGCTGCAAAAGTTCTCGAAAGACGCCATCGACGTTTTTCTGCAAATCGAGCAACCGGCAAAGCGGATTGCGCCGCCGGAAGCCTGCGATTACAAGACCATCGGCCAGTTTTACCACGCTATCCGGCATGGCCTGGTTTATCTTGAGCGTACGACCGAAGGCGGCATCTTTACCGGCAAGGTCGAGTGTCAGGTCACGGCACATCACTACTACGGTGGCGGCGGCAAGCTCGTCGCCGTGCATGATCTGGCCGATGCCATTCTCGGCATCAACGAAATCGTCGGTCAGGGCGAAGGCATGAACGGCTCCATCGTCGACCCCGATCACCGGCTGTTCGGCCAGGAAATCGAATACGCGCACTACTACCGCTTCAATGAAATCAGGCATGAAAGGAAATACGTGCCCGCCGATTCGCCGCAAGAGCCGCCGAGCGGGCCGCCGGTTGCCGTCGAATGGGACCAGGCATACAACATGCGGCCCAATCCTAAGATGGCGAATTATCCCAAGGGCTCGGAACTCTGGAACAAGACCTACGCCTTCAACCGCACCTACATGGCGCTGCTCGACAGCCTGCACAATGC
>FSYV01000189.1_pt1 | contig 14045 bp, 12 predicted proteins | sample 1638641 | NCBI WGS metagenome assembly FSYV01 (sample SAMEA3914813, study PRJEB12502) | metagenome | biome: forest; material: soil | place: Canada | collected 2011-07-07 | depth 0.3 m
TCAACTGATCAAGCCGATCTACAGCTTCGTCAACGGCAGAGACTGGGTGCCCAACCTGCCGCCCGAAGCGCTCGGATGGTGCCACGTCGCGCCGCTGATCCGCTTGAACCATCCCGGCACCGACCGGCAATTGTTGAATGGCGGAATCGATCCCGACCATATGTTGGATGCCGTGTTGCCGGGGTTGAAGGCATGGCGCGATGGGCAGTCGGGCGGGGCGCTGGCTGCTTGAGCGGCTCGGCCGACCGGGTTTTCTTGACAAGGGGTATTCCTTACACTAAAGTAAGGATTGTCAAGTAAATGAAAGGAGATGCCATGTCAACTGCAATGGTCACCTCGAAAGGGCAAATTACCATCCCGGCCGCCGTTCGGGACGCGCTCGGCCTCGAAGCCGGTAGCCGGGTCGAATTCGTGGAAACCGAAAAAGGCAAATTTGCCATCATCCCTGCCACCACGCCGGTGCAAGCCTTAAAGGGCATGCTGCGCAAACCGCCAGTGCCTGTCACCATCGAGGCAATGAATCAAGCAATCGCCGCAGCAGGAGCCAAAGCGCGATGATTGGCCTGGATACCAACGTCCTGGTGCGCTATATCGCGCAAGACGACGCAAAGCAATCGGCACGTGCCACCACCCTCATCAATTCCCTGTCCAGTGAAAATCCGGGATTCATTACCCTGGTCGCGCTGGTGGAATTGGTATGGGTCATGAAAAGCTGCTACAACGCGACCAAAGAGGAAATAGTCGCCATTCTCGAAACGCTCATGCGCACGCAGGAGCTGGTGGTGGAGAACGCCGAAACGGCAATCAGGGCGCTCACTGTTTTTTCTGGGTCAAAAGCGGATTTTTCGGATTGCCTTATTGAGCGGTCGGCGCAGAAGGCTGGGTGCGAATATACCGTGACGTTCGATGGCAATGCCGTTAAAGCTGCGGGTATGCGAGCAGTGGATGCCATCCTTCAAGCGCAACCCGAAAACAAGTACAGAGCGGCAAAACCGAGGAGCAACAAAATGACGCAGGCAATCAAGCCAGACGAACTCAAGAAACGAATCGATGACTCAGGCATCGGATACAAAGTCACAATAACCCGCCCTCCTGCCGGTCAGTTAATTTGGGACCATAACTGGACAATCGGCCCTGTAACTGCTGCTCACGGCCCCAAGCTCGTTGCGGACATGGCAGACCAATATCGGGAGATCCACAAAAAATTCGATTTCAATGTGGACTGGTCATGATATATGCGGTCCATATACGACCTACGCGGTCAATAGAGCGCAATAAAAGTGCAAGTCACGCAGATGCGTGACAAAAATCTCGATCGTTCCCATCTTCGCGACGATTACGCAGATCGATATGCCTCGTGTTTTCTCCCTCTCCCGCAGGCGGGAGAGGGTTGGGGTGAGGGGGTACGTCAAGTCCGACTGTCTTGGCAATCCCCCTCACCCCCGACCCCTCTCCCGCCTGCGGGCGAGGGGAGTGCGTCAAGTCCGGCTGTTGGCGGTTGCCTTCATCGGATCGCCGCCCGGCCCAGCCCCAAGCGCGCGATTTTTTGGGCCGAACGGGAAAGAAATCCGCTTTATATGGCAAACTGCAGCCTGCATCCAGGAGCAATCGATTGAATATTTTCAAAAAACAGCCGTTCGAGTGGCTGGTCGGCCTGCGCTATACGCGCGGCGGCAGGCGTAGCGGGCGCAACAGTTTTATTTCCATCATCTCCATCATTTCCATGGGCGGGATTGCGCTCGGGGTGTGGGCACTGATCGTGGTGCCGTCGGTGATGAACGGTTTCCAGAAAGAGGTGCTCGACAAGATGGTGTCGGTGCTGTCGCATATTGAAGTCATCGATGGCGGCGGGGCGATGAACGATTGGCGCGCGGTCGCGCAGGATGCGTTCAAGAATCCGGAAGTGCGCGGCGCCGCGCCTTACACCGCATCGCCCGCGCTGCTGCTCAACGACGGCACGATGCGCCCGGCGCTGGTGCGCGGCGTGTTGCCGGAAGAGGAGCCGAAGGTGTCGGAAATCGGCGCGCAAATCATACGCGGCAAGTTCGACGAATTGCGCGCGGGCGAATTCAATATCGTGCTCGGCAGCGAACTGGCGCGCGCCTTGCACGTCGATGTCGGGCAAAAAGTCACGCTCGGCACCAACCAGGGCCAGGTCACGCTGACCGGGGTCATGCCTCGCCTGAAGGCGTTTCGCGTGGTCGGCATTTTCGATTCGGGCGAGTATGAATACAACTCGACCCTGGCCGTCATCCACATGGACGATGCGCAAAAGATGTTCCAGCTTGACGGGCCGACCGGTTTGCGCCTGAAACTGGCCGACATGCACAAGGCGCCGCAGGTGGCGCAGGAACTGGCCGGCACGTTGCGCCAGAATCTTGAACTGCTCGATTGGTCGAAGCAGAACCCGACCTGGTTTGCCGCCGTACGCACCGAAAAGCGCATGATGTCGCTGATCCTCACGTTGATCGTTGTCGTATCCGCCTTCAATCTGGTCACCACGCTGGTGATGACGGTGTCGGACAAGCAGGCCGATATCGCCATCCTGCGCACGCTCGGCGCGTCGCCCGCGTCGATCATGAAAATCTTCATGATCCAGGGCGGCGTGATCGGCTTGTTCGGCACCGGGCTGGGCGTGTTCTTCGGCGTCATCACGGCGTTGAAGATCGAGGTGATCGTGCCGTTCATCGAACGCCTCTTGGGCGTGAAATTCCTGCCCGCCGACGTCTACCTGATTTCCGAAATGCCGTCCGATCTCCAATGGCCGGACGTGTGGGTGGTGGCTGCGGTTGCCATCGCGCTGTCGTTCCTCGCCACGCTCTACCCGAGCTGGGCGGCGGCGCGCGTGAAGCCGGCTGAAGCGTTGCGCTACGAATAGGGAACAAACAGGGCACAAACAGGGCACAAACAGGACGCAAATAGCGCGCAAATAGGCTAGGATTACTGTTCGCATGGGCGCGCCCGGGCGACGAACATATTGCGCATCATGGTTTAATAGGAGCAGCACAATGAAATTGATCGGCTTGTTTGATTCCCCTTATGTGCGCCGCGTCGCCGTGTCGATGCGCCTGCAGGGGTTTTCCTTTGAACACGTGGCCTTGTCCGTGTTTCGCCATATCGATGAAATGAAAAAGATCAATCCGCTGGTCAAGGTGCCGATGCTGGTGCTTGACGACGGCGAGCAATTGATCGAGAGCAGCTTCATCCTCGATTACCTCGATGGCGAAGTGGCCGCCAACCAGCGCCTGGTGCCGCCAGCAGGCGCGGGGCGGCGCAAGATATTGCAGCATTGCGCGGTTGCGCTGATCGGCGCCGAGAAAGCCGTGCAGCTCTATTACGAAACTGCGCTGCGTCCCAGTGAGCACACTTACCGCCTCTGGGCCGACCGCTGCACGGCGCAGATGCACGATGCATTCGCCATGCTGGAGTCGTTGCCCGAATCTCCACTGCTCGGCGGCGCGCCGATCACGCAGGCCGACATCACCAGCGCCGTTGCGCTGCGCTTCGCGCGCTATGCGCACCCGACGCATTTCCCGTTGGAGCGCTATCCGCGCCTGGAACGGCTGTCGGCGTATTGCGAGGCGCTGCCCGCTTTTGTTGACACTCCACTGGAATGACATGGCAGATTCGGTATTGACGTGTCGCGCGCTGGGCAAGACTTTCGTCCAGGGCAAAGACAAGATCCAGGTGCTCGATGCGATCGACTTCGACATCGCGGCGGGCGAGCGCGTGGCCATCGTCGGCGCGTCCGGTTCGGGCAAATCGACCTTGCTCCACCTGCTCGGCGGGCTCGACGTGCCCTCCACCGGCACGGTCAGCCTGCTCGGACGCGACTTCGCCGTGCTGGATGAAAAGACACGCGGTGTATTGCGCAACGAGAGGTTGGGCTTCGTCTACCAGTTCCATCATCTGCTGCCGGAATTTTCCGCGCTCGACAACGTCGCGATGCCGCTGTTGATCCGCCGCATGCCGCGCGACGAGGCGCACGACGCGGCCCGCGCCATGCTGGCACGCGTCGGCCTGGCTGCACGCGAAGTGCACGTGCCGGGCGAGCTGTCCGGCGGCGAGCGCCAGCGCGTGGCCCTGGCGCGCGCACTGGTGACGCAACCGGCCTGCGTGCTGGCCGACGAGCCGACCGGCAACCTCGACCGCGCTACTGCGCACAAGACCTTCGATTTGATGCTCGAATTGTCGCGCACGCTCGGCACGGCCTTCGTGATCGTCACGCACGACCTGGAGCTGGCGCGCCATTGCGACCGCATCCTGCACTTGACCGAACACGGGTTGCAGCCGCACGCGCTGGCTTGATATCATGATCGATGCCCATGTGGATTGACACCCACTGCCACCTTGACGCCGACGAATTCGAAGGCGAAGAGGAAGAGATTGCCGAGCGGGCGGCAGAGTTGGGTGTATCGGGCATCGTCATCCCCGCCGTCGAGCGCGATAATTTCGCAACGGTGGCAGCGCTGGCGGCGAGCCAGGAAAATTGCCGCTATGCGCTCGGCATCCATCCGATGTATGTCGCCACGGCGCAGGAGCAGGATTTGCAGTTCCTGCGCGACAGCGTGGCCGACGCCATGCATGACCACCGCTTCGTCGCAGTCGGCGAAATCGGACTCGACTTTTTCATCCCTGAACTACGTGAAGGCGTGCTGCGCGAGAAGCAGGAATTTTTCTACACCGGGCAACTGAAGATCGCGCGCGACTTCGGTCTGCCGGTATTGCTGCACGTGCGCCGTTCGCAAGACATCATCCTCAAGCACTTGCGCCGCATCAGCGTGCGTGGCGGCATCGCGCATGCGTTCAACGGCAGCTTCCAGCAGGCGCAGGGCTTTATCGATCTCGGCTTCCGGCTCGGCTTCGGCGGCGCGATGACGTTCCCGCGCTCGCTGCAGATCCGCCGTCTTGCTACCGACTTGCCGCTCGACGCCATCGTGCTCGAAACCGATGCACCCGATATCTCTCCCGCCTGGCTGCACCCGCAGCGCAACAGCCCGGAGCAATTGCCGCGCATCGGCCATGTGCTGGCCGAATTGCGCAACCTGCCGCCCGATGCCGTGGCCCAGGCCACCGGCGCCAATGCGCGCGCGGTGTTGCCGCGCCTGACATAAACGTCGCCGATGCGCAGCCTGCTGCTCGGGTTCGCTGCCGGTGTTTGTCTGTTGCAGGTACAGGGCGCGCTGCCCGATCCATCGGTGTTGTTGCTGCTGACGGCGCTGCTGCTGGCGCTCATGCTTGCGGCGTTGCGCAAGCGGATGCGAAGGCAAGTCATGGCCCTACCGCTGCCGTCCGCGCTCGCCGCCACGCTCCCTTCCGTATTTTCATTCAAAGCCGCCATGCTGCCGGCCTTCAGATTGACTTGCGGCATGCTCGCAGGCTTCCTCTGGGCCGCATGGTTTGCCACGGCTTACCTGGCAGACGAATTGCCCAGGCAACTGGAAGGCGAGGATCTGCTCGTGGTCGGCACGATCGACAGCCTGCCGTACCGCTTCGCCCAAGGCCAGCGCTTCAATTTCGCCATTGAACACGCGCGATGGAACGGGCAGGAAATCTACAACCTGCCACATCGTGTCGCCTTGTCGTGGTACGCCACCGGGCGTGAAGATGGCGTAGGGCAGGCCGGCGTGCGGCCAGGCGAGGTGCAGCCGGGCGAGCGCTGGCAATTGCTGCTGCACTTGCAGCGCCCGCACGGCACGGCCAATCTCGGCGGTTTCGATTACGAGGCCTGGCTGCTCGAACAGGACTTGCGCGCCACCGGCGCCGTGCGCAACGATGGCGCGCAGACACTCAATCGCCGCCTGGATCCCTTCGTCTGGCGCTGTCGCAACGTGATCGAAAGCCTGCGCGCCGGCATGCGCGATCGCATATTGGCCGCCTTGCCGGACAAGAAATATGCCGGCGTGATTGTCGCGCTGGTGGTGGGCGACGAGCGCGGCGTCGGGCAATCGGACTGGAAAGTGTTCAATCGCACCGGCATCGGCCACCTGATCGCGATTTCCGGATTGCACATCACGTTGATAGCCGGCATGTTTGCGCGCCTGATCTTTGCGCTCTGGTCGCGCTCGTTCTTCACGCGCGCCGAATTGCCGCTGCTGCTGCCGGCGCACAAGGCCGCCGCGCTGGCCGGTGTTGGCATCGGTGTCGTCTATGTGCTGCTGGCCGGTTTCGGCGTGCCGGCGCAGCGCACGCTGTATATGCTGGCGGTGGTGGCGCTGGCGCTGTGGACGGGGCGCATCGCCAGCGTGTCGCACATAGCAGCCATCGCGCTCGCCGTGGTATTGCTGCTCGATCCCTGGGCCGTGCTGGCGCCGGGCTTCTGGCTTTCATTCGGTTGCGTGGCGCTGATCCTGTATGCAACCGTAGGGCGAGGCAGGGCGCAGCAGGCTGAGCCGGTCGACCCCGGCAACCGGCGACAACGGCTGTGGGCGTGGTGCAAGGTTGAGGGGCGCACGCAATTGAATCTGACGCTGGGACTGGTGCCGTTGACGGTCTTGCTGTTCGGCGACATCTCCGTCATCAGCCCGGTGGCCAATGCCATTGCGATTCCGCTCATCAGTTTCGTCGTCACGCCGCTTGCGCTGGCGGGCAGCGTCTTGCCAGCGCCGATTTCCACGGCGCTGCTGCTGTGCGCGCATGCGTGCATCGAGCTGTTGGCGCAAGTCTTGACCTGGCTGAGCGCATTGCCGCTGGCGGTGTGGTCCGCGCCCGTGCCACCGTTCTGGATCTTTGCTTGCGCGATGGCGGGCACGCTTTGGCTGCTGGCGCCGCGCGGCTTGCCGCTGCGCGCGCTGGGCCTGGCCGGCTGGCTGCCGCTGCTGTTGAACGGCGCGACGCATCCGCCGGCAGGGCAGATGTGGGTGACGGCCTTCGACGTCGGCCAAGGCATGGCGGTGCTGATCGAAACGCCGCAGCACCGCCTGCTGTACGACACCGGCCCGGCCTATTCGCCCGATTCCGATGGCGGCAACCGCGTGATCCTGCCTTACCTGCACGCGCGCGGCATCTACCGGCTCGACGGCGTCATCATCAGCCACAACGACAATGACCACTCGGGCGGCGCGCTGTCGATATTCAACCAGTTGCCGGTGGACTGGGTTGCATCATCGCTCGCCTACGACAGCCGCATCGTCGCCGCCGCGCCGCATCACCGGCGTTGCGTCGCCGGGCAAAGCTGGGAATGGGATGGCGTGCGTTTCGAGATGCTGCAACCGGCCGCATCGAGTTACGAAAGTACCAAGTACAAGCCGAATGCGCATAGCTGCACGGTGAAGATCAGCGTCGGGCAAGAATCGATCCTCCTGGCCGGCGACATCGAAGCGACGCAGGAAGACGAACTGGTCAACGGCATGCCGGACAAGTTGAAATCGACCGTGCTGCTGGCGCCGCACCACGGCAGCGGCACGTCCTCGACATTGCCTTTCCTGCAGGCGGTGCAACCGCAGGTGGCGATCTTCCAGGTCGGCTATCGCAATCGCTTTCATCATCCCAAGCCGGAAGTGGTTGCGCGCTACGGCGCGCTCGGCATCACCCGCCTGCGCACCGATGAAGCCGGCGCGATCGGCATGGCGTTCGGCCCGGCGCTGTCATTTGGCGAGTATCGCCGGATGCAGCCGCACTATTGGGATGATCGATAGCACAGTGCCTCGTGCGGGATTGCCATGCGAGCGGACGACTTTGCTGCAAGATCAAACCATGGCGGCGCTCTGCGTACAAGCGATAGTCGACAAGCATGCTGCATTAGGGAATCAGCGCCCTGTAGTTACTCTTGATAAATTCCTGGATATTGGGCGGCAATGCGGAAAACACCGTGCCATTTGCGCCGCGTTCCTTTGCCGGCGCTTGTTTGTCTTCGATCTCCTCGCCGAACCCTTGAAAGAAATAATGAATCTTGGGCGACTCTTCGAGTGTCACGTGATAGGTGCCGAGCCGCAGGTTGACGTGGTAACGCTTTCCGCCGTAGTCCCATGAAATGCAATCTGTCCCGACCTTCTTCGACTTCAAGGCGGCAGCCCATTCCTCCTGCTTCTTTTTTTCCTTTGCCTGCTGCGCTCTATCTTTTGCCAGCTGAATTTTATAGGCGTTGATTTGATTTCTTTCCGCCTCTTCCAGGTCCGCATAGTCATCGGCCGGCTGGCTCGACCATTCCCGCACCTCTTCGTCGGACAACACCAGCTGGGCGGCTTGCCCGGCCGGCATGGCGTTGGCCGACGCCTCTTTCATTCCCTTCAACTGTTTCAGCGCCATGCGATTGTTCGCCTGTTCCTGCAATCTTCTCTGCGCAATGGCCTCTGGCCGATTATCAACGAGTTGCGAAACCGGCCCACTATCGCCGTGTGTGCGGGATCCGCCGCCCGAAGCTGATTGCCGCTGGTCTTCGTGCGTTCTTGCAGCGTGCGTGTTCATTCCTGGAATCCTTTGTCGATAGACAAAACGATCGGTCCGTGGCGCCTTGGCGAGGCCGGATGGATTCTGTGTTTGCCCACGTTTATTTCCCGTCTACCCCATGTTTTGCCGAGCAGCTGCCGGCATGGCCCGATTGATTCGTCAAAATGATACGGTTTGTGCGCCTCTTTATGGCACCTGTCATTTCTGACAGGTTCGAATATCGCCGGCCTATGGCATGCTCGAAAAACGCCGGGTTCCCTGGCAGGGCATGGTGCGCTTGACGCCCTTCGATGCCGCATTGATCAACCAGTCGAGCAGGTATGGCTTACATTCCCAAAGTTATCATGCCGCCGGAGCGGGAAGGCCAGGGCGGCCCCACCAGGCAAAACCAGCTTGGCGAGCGGGTTGGTTTCATCGACAATCGCGCCGCAGCCGCTTCACAGCACCAACTCGCCGACATGGCCGGGCGGCAGCCCGGCGTTGTCGCGCAACGCGCACTGAGCGAACGCATACATGGCGGCCCGCGCATGGTTGCGCAATTCAAGTCAATTTCGGTCAACAAGAAGTCGCCGACCACCAATGTGGAGTGGAAGGAAGGCAAGCTCAAAGGCAGCTCGGAAGACGTCGGCATGGGGATGGCAGCGAAGAACCTTCATTACGGCAACGTCGACGAGGGCGAACTGATCGGTTCGACGCCGCGCGCCTCGGCGCAAAAGGATTTGATGGCGCAAATGCCGACCGCGCCGAAGAATTCATCGGCGAACAAGTTCATCAAGGGACACCTGCTGAACCACAATATCGGCGGCCCGGGCCTTGATTTCAACATGTTTCCGATCACGGCATCGGCCAACAGCCTGCACCATTCGTTCGTCGAACGCGGCATCAAGAACTGGGTCAACAAGGACAAGGCGACGGTCGACTATAGCGTCAACGTGGAAGTGAAGAACGACCAGTCAAACGGCAGCGCGAAAGCCGGTTTCGTCAATGCGGTCTTCGATTGCCAGGCCAAGAACCTCGCTACCAACGAAACCGTGTCGGCGCAAATCGCGTCTGAATATCAAGCCAAGGCAGTCGCCACGAAAGGCGCGTTTACGGGTGTCGCGATTGTCGATCTCAGTACCGATGATCACGACTACCCGGATGGCTGCTACCTGGGCCAGGCCTACGCCTTGCTGAAAGACGAAGACGACCAGGCCAAGGTCGATGGCATCGTCGAGCATGAAGCCGATAAAGCGATGCGCAAGTTCTTCGGCGAATTCGAACAAGGAGACCAGGGCGCCAAACTGATCATTGGTGAGGCGTTCAATACCAAGGCAAAGCGATTTACCGCGCGCCAGCAGGCTGCGTTGACGGATATCATCGTCGACATCATCGATGCCTACGTCGTCAGGAACGACAAGAGCGATCAGTCCGAACATGAGGCCGATTATCCGGCGCTGGTGAAGTGGATGAAAAAGGTCTAGCGCCCATCGGCTCTGCGGTTACTGCAATAAACTCACCTTGCCGCGCCGGTGCTACACCGCTCAATGCAAACGCCAGGCAAGCGCCAGGCATTGTTCTAATGTTCTCAAGCGGGTGTCATGCAGGATGAGGGCCGAGCAACCAATCGATCGCCTTGTCGACGCCGTGCGTGGCGCGCCAGAACTGGGCAGCTTCCCTGGCGCAGCCGGCAATGCGCGGATAGTCTTGCGCCATGCGCAGGATTGCCTGCATGATCCCGTCCACACCGAGGTCGTGATAGCAGACGATCGAGCCATGCTCGTAGTAGGTTGCCGCGCTCAGCGTGCCGGCGGCGGCGATGCACGGCACGCCGCATGCCAACGACATCGCCACGATGCCCGAGGGGCGCAGCGCGTAGTTCGCCCAGCTCACCGGGCAGACGATGATGTCGCATTGCGCCATCACGGCGCCGAGGTCGGGCAGGAAGCCGCTCAAGACGCGCAGGTTGGGATTGTCGCCATCGGCATTGAATTGTCCCCTGGTATCGTGCACCGCGACGCGATAGCCGGCTGCCAGCAGGCGCTGCACCAGCGGCGCAATCACCGCCAGGCCGCGTTCTTCGCGCTGGTTGCCGAAAAAGCCGATGCTCTGCGGGCGCGCAGGATGGTTCTGCCTGCTGTCGCTGTCCAAAGGAAATGGCGCGATGTCGATCGGCAGCCGGTCGCTGTAAGTGCGCAGAAAGTCGGCCAGCATAGGCTCCAGCACACCGAGTTTGACGCGCAAGCCGCGCTGTTGCACGTTCGCGCAGGCGTTCGCCCATATGTTCGACGAGTGGACGCTGTGCAACCCCGGCGGCGCATGGACGATGCCGACCATCGAGCCGGCGCGTCCGACATGGGAATAGGCAAGAAACTCCGTCGGCTTGAGCGTGGGAAAGAAATCGAGCCCGTGCGGCACTGCGCCGGCGCGCAACTGCGCCGCAGTGTTTCTGGCGGCGTTATCTATTTGCCCGGCGGTCGGCACGTCGGATTCTTCCAGCGTGATGGGCAGATGGGTGAACAGGGCCTCGAACCTGCAACCGACCGAGGCCAGCGCCTCGGGCAATTCGGCGCCGGCCTCGCGCCCGCCCCACACGCTGACGGTATGGCCACGGCGCACCAGCTGCTTGCCGAAGCTGAAGCAAAAATCGAAATGATGCCCCGTCCGGTTGATCAGGCCGCTATCGAAGATGTTGATGTGCATCCATTGCCCCTGTTTTGTTGGGTGGCGGAGTGGTTGGGTTGATCATACCCAATTATTGTGGTGGTTCGGGGTTTGTCATTCACTCGTGGGCGTAAGTGGGGATGACGAAGCGGCTTCGTGTTTTTCACTTCCCAGTTGCGCTGATCATTACCCGCAAGCCGTGGCGCCACTAACTCCCCTCGCCCGCGGGAGAGGGGGCTGTGACGGCTTGTCGATAATGACCGGCTGCTTCGTCCCGCCAACCTCACCAACTTTTGGCCCGCCCCACCCCTTGCCATAATGAAAACCCACAACAAGGAAAATACCGTCAGGTAACAAATTCGTCCAATATTGCTGTGCAAAATCCCCGCCAGCTACCTCCAAACAATTGCTGCGGAATTTCCATCCCCAGCGCCCTGCCGGCGCACAGTTTGCGGTATAATTCGAATTTCCCGCATGTGCCATTCGGCACCATCTGCAATGACCAAATTTGTATTTGTCACTGGCGGCGTCGTGTCTTCCCTTGGTAAAGGGATAGCCGCCGCCTCTCTCGCTGCGATCCTCGAATCGCGCGGCCTCAAAGTCACTCTGTTGAAACTCGATCCCTACATCAATGTGGATCCGGGCACCATGAGTCCATTCCAGCACGGCGAAGTCTTCGTGACAGACGACGGCGCCGAGACGGACCTCGATCTCGGCCACTACGAGCGTTTCATTTCGGCCAAGATGAAGAAGGTGAACAACTTCACCACCGGCCAGATCTACGAATCGGTGATCCGCAAGGAGCGTCGTGGCGAATACCTGGGCAAGACCGTCCAGGTGATCCCGCACATCACCAACGAGATCCAGGAATACATCCATCGCGGCGCCGAAGGCTTCGACGTTGCCATCGTCGAAATCGGCGGCACCGTGGGCGACATCGAATCGCTGCCGTTCCTCGAAGCCGCACGCCAATTGAGCCTGCGCGCCGGGCGCCATGCCGCCGCCTTCGTGCACCTGACCCTGGTGCCGTACCTGGTATCGGCGGGTGAGTTGAAAACCAAGCCGACCCAGCACAGCGTGCAAAAGCTGCGCGAAATCGGTATCTCGCCAGATGCGCTGCTGTGCCGCGCCGACCGCCCGATTCCCGACGACGAACGCGCCAAGATTTCGCTGTTCTCCAACGTCGAGGAAGACGCCGTGATTTCGGTGTGGGACGCCGACACCATCTACAAGATCCCGCAGATGCTGCACGACCAGGGTCTCGACGAAATCGTCTGCCGCAAGCTGGCCCTTACAGCCAAGCCGGCCGATCTCGGCATGTGGGACAAGCTGGTCTACACGCTGGAAAACCCCAAGGCCGAAGTGACCATCGGCATGGTCGGCAAATACGTCGACCTGACCGAGTCCTACAAGTCGCTGACTGAAGCCTTGCGCCACGCCGGCATCCATACCGAGAGCCGTGTCAATATCCAATACGTCGATTCCGAAGAAATCGAAGCCAATGGCACCGCCGCGTTGGCACATTTCGACGCCATCCTGGTGCCGGGCGGTTTCGGCAAGCGCGGCGTCGAAGGCAAGATCATCGCCGCCCGCTATGCGCGCGAAAACAAGATCCCGTACCTCGGCATCTGCCTCGGCATGCAAGTCGCATTGATCGAATACGCGCGCAACATGGCGGGCCTGGCCCACGCCAACTCCACCGAGTTCGACGACCAGACCGACCAGCCCGTGGTCGCCCTGATCAACGAATGGCAAAACCACGACGGCAAGGTCGAACGGCGCGACGCCAATTCCGATCTGGGCGGCACCATGCGCCTGGGCGCGCAAACCTGCGCCGTCAAGCCCGGCACGCTGGCCGCTGAAATCTACGGCCACGAAGTCACCGAGCGCCATCGCCATCGCTACGAAGCCAACAACCACTACCTCGGCCGCGTGGAAAACGCCGGCATGGTCGTGTCGGCGCGCACCCCGACTGAAGACCTGTGCGAAATCATGGAATTGCCGCGCGCCGGCGAACACAGCCACCCATGGTATGTCGGCGTGCAATACCACCCGGAATTCAAATCGACCCCGCGCGACGGCCACCCGCTGTTCATCTCGTTCATCAAGGCGGCATTGGCGCACAAGCAGGCCCAGCCTGAAAGAAAGGCGGCGTAATCATGAAGCTATGCGGATTCGAAGCCGGCCTGAACCAGCCGTTTTTCCTGATCGCCGGCACCTGCGTGATCGAGTCGCACCAGATGGCGCTCGACACCGCCGGCACGCTGAAGGAAATCACCGACGCGCTCGGCATCCATTTCATCTACAAGTCGTCGTTCGACAAGGCTAACCGCTCGTCGGGCACCTCTTTCCGCGGCCTCGGCATGGAAAAGGGCCTGGAGATCCTGGCCGACGTGAAGAAGCAGATCGGCGTGCCGGTGCTGACCGACATCCATGACGTCGACGAGATCGCACCCGTCGCCGCCGTGGTCGACGTGTTGCAGACCCCCGCCTTCCTGTGCCGCCAGACCGATTTCATCACCGCCTGCGCGCAATCGGGCAAGCCGGTCAATATCAAGAAGGGCCAGTTCCTCGCGCCGCACGACATGAAGAACGTGATCGACAAGGCCCGCGCCGCCGCGCGCGCCGCCGGCCTGCCGGAAGACAATTTCATGGCCTGCGAACGCGGCGCATCGTTCGGCTACAACAACCTCGTATCCGACATGCGCTCGCTGGCGATCATGCGCGAGACCGGCTGCCCGGTCGTGTTCGATGCCACCCATTCAGTGCAATTGCCGGGCGGGCAGGGTACCAGCTCGGGCGGCCAGCGCGAGTTCGTGCCGGTGCTGGCACGCGCCGCCATCGCCGTGGGCGTGGCCGGTGTCTTCATGGAAACCCATCCGAACCCGGCCGAAGCCAAGTCGGACGGCCCGAACGCCGTGCCGCTGGCGCGCATGAAGGAATTGCTCGAGACCATGATCGATCTGGATCGTGTTGTGAAGAAGAATGGGTTTTTGGAAGCGGATTTTGCTTGA
>FSYV01000150.1_pt1 | contig 13793 bp, 10 predicted proteins | sample 1638641 | NCBI WGS metagenome assembly FSYV01 (sample SAMEA3914813, study PRJEB12502) | metagenome | biome: forest; material: soil | place: Canada | collected 2011-07-07 | depth 0.3 m
CGACTTGCTTCGCTGACATAGTCCGTCACCAACCGACGCTGCGTTTGTTTTAGAGGTCCAGGATGATTCGCAATCAGGTCGTTTGGGTCGAGACGCTAACCAGCCTGGTTTTTTCGCAAAGCAATCAAGTGTGATTGCCCCAGGTGCCGCCTTCTTTCATACATGATTTTCAACGTTTCCCTTCATCGCCTGCTTGTCCTTGTGGTTTTCGGCGCACTTCTCGGATTTCAACCTGTTAATGCCGCTTCAAACGATTCAGTATTGCTGGAAGACTTGACCTGGACCGAATTGCAGCAACAAATCGGGGCAGGAAAAACCACGATATTGATACCGATAGGCGGTACCGAGCAAAGCGGCCCGTATATGGCGTTGGGCAAGCACAATGCCCGGGCCGGGAAACTGGCGCAGAAAATTGCCGAAAAACTCGGCAATGCGATCGTTGCGCCTGTGATTGCCTATGTTCCCGAGGGATCGATCAATCCCCCGACAGCCCACATGCGGTTTCCAGGAACGATCACGGTGACCGACGAGGTCTTTGAAAAAACCCTCGAGTCGGCAGCGCGCAGTTTCAAGCTGCACGGCTTCCACGACATTGTGTTCCTGGGCGATCACGGCGGCTATCAGACCGATCTGCAAACCAGTACGTTGCACTTGAACCGCGAGTGGGCGGGAACGGCAACAAGAGCGCATGCCTTGCCGGAATATTATCAAGCCACGCAAAAGGAATACGTTCAAACTCTCAAGGGCCGCGGCTACGCGAGCGGCGAAATCGGCACCCACGCGGGTCTGGCGGATACCTCACTCACACTCGCGCTGGAGCCGCAAATGGTTCGCGCAGAGCAGCTTGCGCATGCGCCTAAGCCGTCGTCCGAGCAAGGCGTCTACGGGGATCCGCGCCGCGCCAGCGCCGAATTGGGGCAGCCGGGTGTGGACGCCATCGTGGAACGATCCGTCGAGGCGATCCGAAAGGCCGTCATCCGCCCGTAAAAACCAGCGCGAGAACAAGCGCCGATCACCCATACCGAATATTATTGTTGGAATTATCGTTGGAGTATTGCTTGATGTATTTGCAGAAAAAAGCGCGTTTCAAATTGACCGCATGGATGGCAACTGCAGCGCTGCTTGGCGCGGTCGCCTTCCCCGCATCCGCCCAACCTGCCGGCGCAACAAATGCCGCCATTGCCACCGTGCCCGGCATGCCTGCTGTCAGCGACCCGAACAACCTGTACAGCGACATCGCGGCGGGACATTTCAGCAGCGCCGTCAATGGCCAGCTGACGCGCATCTACGTTCCCAATCACACCTCGGGCGACGTGTCGGTGATTGATCCGGCCACGATGAAAGTGGTCGACAAATTCAAGGTCGGATTCAATCCGCAACACGTTGTGCCGTCGTGGGATCTGCAAACGCTTTGGGTCGCGAACAATGCCGAAGGCCGTTCGACCGGCAGCCTGACCCCGATCGACCCCAGGACCGGCAAACCGGGGCTATCGATCAAAGTCGACGATCCCTACAACATGTATTTCACGCCGGAAGGCAAGTACGCGATCATCGTGGCCGAGAGCCGCAAGCGCCTCGATTTACGCGATCCGCATACCATGGAATTGCACGAATCGATCGCCACCCCGGGATGTTCGGGCATCAACCATGCCGACTTTTCCATCGACGGCAAATATGCACTATTCACTTGCGAGTTCAACGGCTCGCTGGTCAAGATCGACCTGGTCAATCACAAGGTGCTGGGCTATCTGAAATTAAGCAAACGCGATTTGCCGAAGACGGTGCTGCCTGCCCCAGACGGTTTGCCGGCGCAGGTTTGCAGCAGCGGCAGCGGCATGCCGCAAGACATACGCGTCGGCCCGACCGGCAAGACATGGTACGTGGCGGACATGGAAGCGGACGGCGTCTTCGTCGTCGACGGCGACAGCTTCACCCAGACCGGATTCATCCCGACCGGCATCGGCACCCATGGGCTGTACCCAAGCAGGGACGGCAAGAAACTGTATATTGCCAATCGCGGTTCACGCGAAATTCATGGACGCAAACACGGCAAAGGCAGTCTCGCCGTGTTGGACTTTGCAAGCAACAAGATCGAGTCGGTGTGGCCGATTCCCGGTGGCGGCAGCCCCGACATGGGCAATGTTTCACCGGATGGCCAATACATTTGGCTCTCGGGGCGCTACGATAACGTGGTGTACCGGATCAATACCAGCACCGGCGAGACGGTCAATATCCCGGTTGGATTGGAACCGCATGGTCTGGCTGTCTGGCCGCAACCGGGCCGCTACTCGCTTGGCCATACGGGCAACATGCGCTAGAAGCGCCTACAGCCCGCGCCTAATGCTTGACATGCGTGGGCGCCCCGGCGCGGCTTTTGATCCCGACGACGCGCGGTGCGGCAAATGCGCCCCCGCCCTCTTCCAACTCGAATGGTTTTCCACCGCTACGGTCGACGTCATGCGAAATGAAGCGCGCTGCAATGTCGAACCATTCGTCGCTGGAAATCACGCGCTGCGCGAGCGGCAATATCCGCGTTTCCTCCAGGTTCAGCCGCTTCAACATGTCCTGGCAGTATTGCTGCAGCGAATCGCACAGGTAATCCATTTCAAACGTCCCGTGCGTCGCAGCCTGGCGCAAACGACCCCGCACCGTCTTTAAGGTAATTCTGCCCATCAGGGTCAAGGCGTCGATATCGGCCAGCAAGCCATCTGCTTCGGCGCTGGCCTCGCGCATTGCCGGAAGGACATAAAGCTCGATATTGCGCAACCGGGCCGCTTCATCAAGCTGTATGAATTGGGCAACCAGCAATTCAAAGCGGGCCTGATTCATACGCAGCCTCTGCTGGCGATCAATCTGAACCTGTTGCTGCAATTCAAGCAGATGCGCTTTCATTTTTTTTTGTTCGACTGAAAGCGTCACCAGTGCATAGGTGAGGGTAAGCATGGGAGTTCCTTTCTTGCGACCTGATGCGCCGCTGCGCCAAGCAAGGCTGAATGCATTTCTTCCCAAAACGCATTCACAGAGTGCTGAAGTGTAGTGTAGATTTCTTGATTTACAAGTTGCCTGACGGCAGCCAAAGCTGCATCGCCCGGTCAATCGGCGGCAAGAGCCGGCGTTGTGCAACGGTATCGCAACACCCGGCGCTCGAAACGCCCTGCATCCATCCGCAATATCACGCGCGGATCAGGTCGAAAGGCAGTTGCCCTGTGGGAAGTTCAGGAAAGACTTGCTGCAGCTTCGCATCAGGAAGACGCAGATGCCGCTCTGCAATTTGCGCCAGCACACAGCGAAAATCGGTCGTGACCGGCAAATCCCGCCCTTCGTGCAACTGGTTCTCTTCCATGCCGCGCCAATCGGCATAGACCTTGCCGCCATTGACGCCGCCGCCAAGCACCCACATCGCATTGCCATGCCCATGGTCGGTGCCGTTGTTGCCGTTTTGCTTGGCCGTGCGGCCGAATTCCGACATCACGACGATCGTCGTATCATCGAACATCGGGCCAAGCTGCAGCGCCAGATTCGCCAGCCCCTGCCCCAACGGTGCCAGGCGATTTGCCAGTTGGCCCTTGACCGTTCCCTGGTTGGCGTGCGTGTCCCACCCGCCCAACGCGAGGAAGGCCAATTGCACGTTCGGGTCCTTGCGCATCAGTTTCGCCAGGCGTTCCGCGTCGTCGGGGAAGCCGTTGGGCAAGGGCGCGCCGCCATTGGCAGCCTCCATCTCATCATCGAGTGAAATCATCACTTCCTGATGCGCCTGTTGCGACTGTTGATAGGCTTTCGAGTATTTGTCGTTGCCGGCGTATAGCTTGTCGAAGGCGTCGCCGACCTGCGGGCGATCCAGCGCCGTGGCCTTGCTGCCGGCGGCGCCCGATGCAATGTTGGAGACGGCAACGCGGCCGCTCAATATGCGCGGCATCAAGGGGCCGATGCTGATGGCGCGGGTCGGCGTAACCGGCCCCGGCAAGCCGCCCAGCAATCGGTTCATCCAACCGTCGGCCGTGCTCTTCTGCCCTGGCGTGCCGGACTCCAGATAATCCTGTGCATCAAAGTGCGAACGTGTGGCGTCAGGCGAGCCTGAGGCATGGACGAAAGCCAGCTTGCGCTCGCGCCACAAAGGCATGAGCGCCGACAATGCCGGATTCAGGCCGAAATGGCCGTCCAGGTCGAGCGCCCCGTTTTCCTCGCCGGGTCTGGGCACGGCAATGGCCGGGCGCATGCGGTAATAATTGGCTTCTGCATGGGGTGCCACCACACTGAGGCCATCGACTGCGCCACGCATCATCACAACGATCAGCTTGCGCTTTGCCGGGCCGCCTTCCGGTGAAGCTGCCGCCCACGCCTGATTCCCGAATGGCAGCAACACGCCGGCACCCAGAGCGGCGCCCAAAAAATCTCTGCGTTTCATGGTGTGATTCCTTTCAATGCCGCATGAAGTCGGGGCTGCCGAGTACCATCGCTGCCCGCAGGCCCGGCGCACTCTGCTCTATCGTGTCGCGCGTCGAACTGGAAATTGCAGGACCGAGCGTTGCAAACAAGGTTTTTGCGTCGATCGGCGAAGCGCGCCTGTTGTCGTCAGTTTTTCCGGTGCTCAAGGCCACCTTCTTGCTCGCCAGCGCGCCGCCGGCCATGTCGTTTTGCGGATTGTCCGCGCTATGCGCCAGCGGCAGCTGGCCCGATGCAAAAGCCGTGGCGAAGTTGATCCGCCGCGTCAAGCCATCCGGATTCAACCACGCCTCTTCGGTGTTCTTGTAGCCGTCCGGTGTCTGGCAGCCGTATAGCGGCATGCCAAGCTGATTGAGCACTCTTAGCAAGGGACGAATGTTGTTGACCGGCAGGCCGCTGGCGCGCGCCGTGGAAATCACGTACTGATAGGGCGTCTTGAACTTGGAATCGAACTGCGTTGGATCCCGGAATTCGCTGCTGGAAAACAAGGTGCGCAGCACTTCGCGTATGTCACCCTGCGTATCCAGGTAACGCTTGGTCATTTTCTCGACCAGTGCGGGCGGCGGATTGTCGTTGACGAAATACTGGGCCAACTCGAAACTGATGTGGTGCGCCGTAGCGGGATGCATCGCCAGGACGTCCAACGCCCACTCCCCTTCCTGCTCGCCGCGTCCCCCGATGTGCTTGCCCAGCCAATTCTTGTCGCCGAAGTCGTGGCGGCGCGGCGCAAACGTGAACGTCTCCCCACCCTGCATCACCTTCTGCGGCTCGAATGTCCAGCCGGTCAGGATGCGTGCCAACTCGGTCACGTCATGCTGGCTATAACCGCCATCGACGCCAAGCGTGTGCAGTTCCATCAATTCGCGCGCGTAGTTTTCGTTCAGGCCATTGACCTTGGCCTTCGGTACTTCGCCAAATCGATGCGGCGGCTGGAAACCCGGCGCTACCGATTGCCAGTTATCGAGATAGAACAGCATGGCCGGATGCTTGGCGGTAGCGCCCAGCAGCTCGCGGAAATGTCCCAATACATACGGCCTGATCGCGTCGCGTTCGTAGCTGCTCACCAGCGCCCGGTCGAGCCCCTTGCCGGCAAAGACGTTGAAATGGTTGTACCAGAAGTCCACCATTACTTCTTCCAGCTGTGCCGGGCTGTAAACCGCGCGCGCCAGGCGCGCTTCATCGGTCTGCTCGGCGATCAATTGCAGGGTTTCCTTGCGCTTGCGCTTGGCTTCGTCGTCGCCATCCTTGGCGGCCTTGTTGACAGCCACGTATTCGGCTAGCAGGTCGCCGACCGGCATGTCCTGGGATTTCAGGGTATCGAGGCGATCGAGCAATTCGTTCGGCAAGCGTATCGATTGCGGATTCAATTGCGCCTCGATATAGCGATCCACACCCAGCGCCACCACGTTATCGATATCGCCCGGCCTGGGGCCATAGCCGAGTCGATTCAAGACATGCAGCGCGCGCTGCTGCTCGGTCGGCTCGGATGCGGCCACGGCCGAGAGACAGGTCAGTGCGGCAAGGGCTGCCTGCAGCAACAGCAACGGGTTTCGCCAATTCATGCCGCCTCCAAAGTCAGAACGCCGATCATTTGCCGCACCTTGCCTCATTGAATGGAACCATCATATCGCCGGACCGACACCATACCTAGTGAGCAAGAGGTGAAAGATGTAAGCAACTGTTTCCGCCCACGATTGCCGCCCCAGACCAGCCTATTGCGGCATCAACGTCAGCTTGCCGACCTGACCCTTTTCCACGGCATCCCGTATCGTCATCATGGGAACGTACTCCGCATCGACCCAGCGCTGACTGAAATTGCGATAGTACGGCGACAGCACATTGCCTGATTGCCCGGTGGAATGGATGAACCTTGAGTGATCAAGATTGGACAGGTCGTACAAGGCCCGCAAGCTCGCGGCGTGCCGACTGGTGAATGGCTCGCTGTCGTTGCGCAGGTCGTAGCGCCCGACATCCACCGTATAGGTATCGCCCGGCGAGGCCACGCGGATATCGAAAAACCGGGCCAGGAACGGCACCTTGCCGAACGGCCGGTGCTCGGAACGCGCGACGTGCGCGACACCCCACTGCCATTGCGACATGTCGTTGCCGTATTTTTTGCGCAAATCCGCCAGCGCCGTATCGAGTGCCTGCGACTGCAGTGTGGCACAGCCTTGCGGCGCCGTCGCCGCTTTGGCGGAATCGGCTGCACCGGCTGGCGCGCGGCACCAGCGCTCCTGCAGATCCTGATTCTTCAGTACGTTGACCATGCCCGCTTGCATATTGCGCAGTTCCCAATAGTCTTTCATCAAAGCATCGCCAAGCTTGTCGGCAAACATGGCGCGCGACAATTCGCGCATCCAGGCATTGAAAATCAGCGGTTCGGGCTGGTCTGCCGCCATTTCGCCGTTCCAGCCTGCGAGCCGCTGCAGGGCGTCCCTGGCCTCGACTGAACGCGGCACGGTATTGCGCACCAACGGCAGCAATTCACGCGCGGCGAGCGACACGACGTCTTTTTGCATCGCCGCGAAGCTGTCGAGGCTATGCTTGGGCTTGCTGTCGAGCAGTGCATCGATGCGGTCGGCCCGGTATGGCAGGGTCCATTCACTGGTCAGAAAGTACGGGTAATCGTCGGGCACGATTTTTTGATTGGCGGTGACAACCCTGTGCGCCGCCGGATTGAATTGCTGCGGCAAGGCCTCGAACGGAATGAAGCCATCCCAATCGTAGCGCGCGTCCCAGCCCGGTGCCGGCGCCAGGCCATGCAAATCGTTGCCAGGCTTGCGCATAGGCACCCTGCCGGGTGCGATGAATCCGATATTGCCGTCGACGTCGGCGTAGACCATGTTTTGCTGCGGCGAGGAAAAATCCCTGGCTGCGGCAACAAACTCTTGCCAATTGCCGGCCGTATCAAAGCGCATGCCTGCCTGCATGGTCAAATCATCCGGGCGCAAGGCTGTCCATTGGAACGCAATTGCGTATTTCTTGGCATCGAGCGGCGCGCGCGCCACCAGCGGCACGGTCCCGGTGATGATCGGGCCGTGCCGCGTTTCCCGCACTTCCAGATCGACGTCCGCCTGCCCTTTCACCTTGATGGTCTCATGACGCACCTGGAATTCCTTCCATCCATCGGGTGTCTGGTATTGCAAGGCGTCGGCCGGATTGATGCGCTCGATGTAAAGATCCTGCACATCGGGGGCGGTGTTGGTGAAGCCCCAGGCGATGCGGTCATTGTGCCCCAGAACCACGCCCGGTATGCCAGGCAGGGTTGCACCGATGACGTTCAGGCCGGGCGCCGATAAATGTGCAAAATACCAAAGCGCCGGAGCGGACAAGCCGAGATGCGGGTCGTTGGCCAATAGCGGTTTGCCGGTTTCAGACAAATCACCCGATACAACCCAGTTGTTGGAGCCCATCCCTTCTACCAGCGACGGCGGTGCGATTTTTGCCACGGCGGTCAACTGCGCGGCGGTACCGGCCAGGTCGCGGGACATGGCAGTGTAGTCCTGGGTTTGCAATACTTGCTCACCCGGATAAGGCGGCAGGAATTCGTTGATCTGCTGCAGCGACAGCCGCTGCGACAGGCGCATGCGCAGCAATTCCTGGGTCCAGTTGCCGCCGAGATCCCACGCCATCATGGTCTGCCAGCCGATCGAATCCACCGGCCGCCAATGCTCGGGGGCGGGGGCGCCGGTCAAATAGAATTCCGGCGGCAATGCCTGCGTATGCGTGTCGAGGAAAGCGTTGACGCCATTCGCGTAGGCGAGGAGATTGGCCTGAACATCGGGCGCCAGATGTTCCAGGATTTGCTGGGCGTTGCGCGCGATGCCAAGCGTGCGCAAGAAGCGATCGGTATCCAAGGCGCCGACACCGAGCACCTCCGACAGCCGTCCCGCCGCGATCCGCCGGTTGATCTCCATTTGCCACAATCGATCCTGGGCGTGCACAAAACCGAGCGCGAAATAGGCTTCGGCGGGCGACTTTGCGTAGATGTGCGGTATGCCTTCCTTGTCGCGTATCACGTCGACCGCCGCGCCCAACCCCGCAAGCTTTACGCTGCCATCGGTCTTGGGCAGACTGGCGCGCCAGTACCAGACCGTCAACAGGCTGGTCCCCAGCAGCAATGCAAGCACCAGCCAGCCAAGGTTTTTCAGGATTTTGCGCAAGATGATAGTCCTCACGTGATTGACTTTCGCGCCCATATGATACCTGCTTGATGCAGGTTAGATAGTCGATTGATGGTCATTTCACGTCGGCTTGGCACCTGCTCGACAGTGCGATGCCGACGCGCGCGCGCCAAATCGAATATAGTTATCCCTTTGCGAGATGGCAATATCGGACGCACTGCAGCAATTTGCAGCAAAGCGGCAAGCCATTCCGCGTAGTGTATGTGCCCAAAACGAGTGCTCAAAACATGAAATACGATGTCGCCATCATCGGCAGCGGCCTGGCAGGCTTGTCGGTCGCCCTCCACCTTGCAGAAACGCGCAAAGTCGCGGTCATATCCAAGCGCGCCCTGCTCGATGGCGCCAGCGATTGGGCTCAAGGGGGCATCGCCGCCGTACTCGATTCAGGCGACAGCCACGAGCAGCATATTTCCGATACGCTCATAGCCGGCGCCGGCTTGTGCGACGAAAGCGCCACCCGCTTCATCGTCGAACACGGGCGCGAAGCAATCCAGTGGCTGATCGACCAGGGCGTGCCGTTCACGCGCGACGAGTCGGCCGAACTGGGTTTTCATTTGACGCGTGAAGGCGGCCACAGCCAGCGCCGCATCATCCACGCTGCCGACGCTACCGGCCATGCCGTGCAGGTAACGCTGGAACAGAAGGTGCGCACGCACCCCAACATCACCCTGCTCGAACACCACTATGCGATCGACCTGATCACCTCGAACAAGGTCGACGGCAAGAAGGTCCCGCCGCGCTGCCTGGGCCTGTACGCGCAAAATGTCAGCAGCGGCAAGGTAGTCACGATCACTGCAGACTCGACTGTCATGGCCACCGGCGGCGCCGGCAAAGTGTACCTGTACACGACCAACCCGGACACCGCAACCGGCGACGGCATCGCCATGGCATGGCGCGCCGGCTGCCGTGTCGCCAACATGGAATTCATCCAGTTTCACCCGACTTGCCTGTATCACCCCTATGCCAAATCGTTCCTGATCACCGAAGCCGTGCGCGGCGAAGGCGGCTTGCTCAAATTGCCGCATGCCGCAGGCGCAGCGGCCGGCACCCGTTTCATGCCGTCGCATGACGAACGCGCCGAACTGGCGCCGCGCGATATTGTCGCGCGCGCGATCGACGCCGAGATGAAGAAGCGCGGCCTGGATTATGTCGATCTCGACATCAGTCACCAAAGCCCGGAATTTCTCAAGGAACATTTCCCGACCATTTATGCGCGGTGCCTGGAGTTCGGCATTGACATCACCAAGCAGCCGATTCCCGTCGTCCCTGCAGCGCACTATACCTGCGGCGGCGTGGTAACTGACAATGCCGGGCGCACCGATCTACCGGGCTTGTATGCGGTCGGCGAAACCACCTGCACCGGGTTGCATGGCGCAAACCGTCTGGCCAGCAATTCGCTGCTCGAATGCCTGGTCATCGGCCGCGCTGCGGCGCAATCGATCGAGCAACAGGGCAGGCAAAACATACCGGACCTGCCGGCATGGGACGAGAGCCGCGTCAGCGACCCGGATGAAGAAGTCGTCATCGCACATAACTGGGATGAATTGCGCCGCTTCATGTGGAATTACGTCGGTATCGTGCGCACCACCAAGCGTCTGCAGCGCGCGCAGCATCGGATCGGGTTGCTGAAGGAAGAAATCGACGAGTACTACCGCAATTTCCGCATTTCGCGCGATTTGCTCGAATTGCGCAATCTGGTGGAAGTCGCGTCCTTGATCGTCAAGAGTGCCTTGTCGCGCCGCGAGAGTCGCGGCTTGCACTACAGTGCCGACTACCCCGATACCTTGCCACGCGCTTTGCCTACCGTCTTGTCACCGAAGCGCAAATAATCCGGCAATCGTCAATACAGCGAAGCACCATTCAATTCGCGGCGCGCCTGCGCTGCGTTGGCGGCTTTCGCCCCAATTTCCACGTTGGCGCGCACCCCAGGCAAGCGGCCAACCCGGCGCGTCCTGTGGCCCGCGAGATGGCTGCAGCCTCAAGTCGCGTCAGGAAAAACATTTGAGAAAGAAGGAAATTTTGCATCAATGCTGTGTTAGATTTTCGTTTCGCAGGCGACAATTTAAAATTGATTGACAATACAAAAGGGAATAACAATGACAGCCATGGTCTATTGCAGGGGATGCGGCAAGGAGATTCATAATACGGCACCGACATGCCCGAGTTGCGGCGCGCCGCAGGCAGTCGCGGGAGCTGGAAAAAGCAAGATTGTCGCCGCACTGCTGTCGTTTTTCCTCGGCGGCCTCGGTGTGCATCGCTTTTATCTCGGCCAATGGTGGGGCGTGTTTTATCTACTGTTTTGCTGGACGCTGATTCCTGGTCTGGTCGCTTTGATTGAGACCATCGTCTTTCTTGCGACCAGTGACGAATCCTGGAACGCGAAATACAATAACGGCATGCCGTCAGGCAGCTCCGGGGCGGCAATCGCAATCGCCGTTGTCGTAGCCGTTTTCGGCGGCATATTTATCATTGGCATACTGGCAGCCGTCTCGATTCCTGCCTATCAAGACTACACCGTGAAGGCCAAGATGGTGGGCGTCGAAATGGATGGTCGAAAGATCACATCTGCCTTCACCGAGTACTATCAAAGAACCGGCAGCGTTCCAGCGAACATTGAAACCATGGACGTCAAGCTCGACAGCGCTAAATACGTCAACGACGTCGACATCAACCAGAAGAACGGCGTCATCCGCATGTCGCTCAGTATTCCGTCCGCCGCAGGCAAGCACCTCGTGTTCGTGCCACACGTCGACGAGCAAAAGAATATTACCTGGACCTGCGGCAGTGATGACTTGCCGGTAAAATACCTATCCAAGGAATGCCGCAATCAATGATGGTTTCACTCATGTAAAAATGCCGTCCCCATGAACCGGGACGGCACGCCTGCCAGCCATCGCTGAAATTGCGCCGACCATGGAGCGGCACTGCGGCTTGCTACAACACCCTGAGCGAATAGTCGGTCGCGCGTATGTCTTTGGTCAGGCTGCCCACCGATATGCGGTCGACACCGGTTTCGGCAATCGCGCGCACAGTGTCCATATTGATGCCGCCCGAGGCCTCCAGCAATGCCCTGCCGCTATTGACCAGCACCGCTTCACGCATGGCCGGCAAGCTGAAATTGTCGAGCAGGATCGAGAGCGCCCCGGCCGCCAGTGCGTCACTCAACTCGGCCAACGTTTCCACTTCGATCTGCACCGAGACGCCCTTGCCGATTTCCAGTGCCGCTTTCATTGCCGAGGCAATGCTGCCGGCGGCGGCGATGTGGTTTTCCTTGATCAGGATGCCGTCATACAGGGCCAGGCGCTGATTTTTCCCGCCGCCGACCCGTACCGCGTATTTTTGCGCCAGGCGCATGCCGGGCAGCGTTTTGCGCGTATCGAGGATGCGCGCGCGCGTGCCCTCGATGGCGTCGACATAGCGCCGCGTCGCCGTCGCCACGCCCGATAGCAATTGCAGGAAATTCAAGGCGCTGCGTTCGGCCGTCAACAAGGCGCGCGCCGGCGCGACGATGTCGCACACCTCGCTGTTGGCGCGCATGCGATCGCCTTCCGCATAGTGCCAGTCAACCCGGATGCCCGGATCGAGTTGCGTCATCACCCCCTCGAACCATGGCGCGCCGCACAGGATCGCTTCTTCGCGCACGATCACGCGCGCCTTGACGGTCTCGTCTTGCGGCACCAGCAGAGCGGTCAGGTCGCCGCTGCCGATATCCTCTTCCAGCGCGGCGCGCAGGTTGGCCTCGAACGACGCTGCCAACGCAGCGTCGAAGGGCGCATAGGGGTTCTTGAGCGTGCTCATGCAGGTCCTATTCCGGCAAACAGTTTTTGCTCTTGCGCCAGATCAGATGATGGCCTGACCTTGGTCTTTTGCGCGGCGGCAAAGTCGAGCATGCGATCGATGCAGACGACTGCCTTGCGCCCGACTTCCGCTTCGACACGGATTTCGTTGGCGCCCGACTCCAGCACGTCGGCCAGGTTTTGCAGGCCGTTCATGGCCATCCACGGGCAATGCGCGCAACTCTTGCAGGTGGCGCTGTTGCCGGCAGTCGGCGCATCGTAAAAGCGCTTGCCGGGTGCGGCCAGGCGCATCTTGTGCAAGATGCCGTTGTCGGTGGCGACGATGAATTCCTGCGCATCGAGCGATTTCACCGCCGCAATCAATTGCGACGTGGAACCGACCACGTCGGCCTGCGCCACCACGGCTTCGGGCGACTCGGGATGCACCAGCACCTTGGCACCGGGGTGGTCGCGCTTGAGCAATTCGAGCTCGACCCCCTTGAATTCATCGTGCACCAGGCAGGACCCCTGCCACAGCAGCATGTCGGCGCCGGTCTTCTTCTGTATATAGCTGCCCAGGTGCTTGTCTGGCGCCCACAGGATCTTTTTGCCCTGCGCATGCAGATGAGCCACGATGTCGAGTCCGATCGATGACGTGACCATCCAGTCGGCACGCGCCTTGACCGCTGCGCTGGTATTGGCGTACACCACCACTGTGCGATCCGGGTGGGCATCGCAAAATGCGGCGAATTCATCCGCCGGGCAGCCGAGGTCGAGCGAACAGGTGGCGTCCAGATCGGGCATCAGGATGCGCTTTTCCGGACTCAGTATCTTGGCCGTCTCGCCCATGAACTTGACGCCTGCGACGACCAGTGTCCTGGCCGGATGATCGCGCCCGAAGCGCGCCATCTCCAGTGAATCGGACACGCAACCGCCGGTTTCCTCTGCCAGGTCCTGCAAATCGGCGTCGACATAATAGTGGGCAACCAGCACTGCCTGCTTTTCTTTCAGCAATGCCTTGATGCGCGCCTTGAGCGCTTCTTTTTCACCGGGCGACGGCGCCGCCCGGACGCGCGCCCAGGCATTGGCGGTGCAACTGGTGCCCGCATCCATTTGCGGACGCTCGAATTCGATGGTTTTGATCGCTAGCGTGGACATGAGAAGACCCGGGAGGGGAGATCATCGGTTTGCCGACGGCCGCCCTGAATGTTGAAGATGGTTAAAGTATACCGTCTTTGGCCCGCCTCTGCCCCGAACGGCGTGCGCCATTCCCGCTGGCTGATGCATTCCGTGCATCCAATGCATTTCCGCCCCGGCACGTCTCGTTCCCGGTCTGCTCGAAATATTTCTCTCGCTTGATGAAACCATTTTCGCCGCACCCGGCATATAC